>Ga0315274_10011456_pt1 | contig 12715 bp, 7 predicted proteins | sample YL17G02_20_MG_FD_203700 | JGI IMG/M metagenome (GOLD analysis project Ga0315274, IMG submission 203700) | Sediment microbial communities from Yellowstone Lake, YNP, Wyoming, USA - YL17G02_20 | ecosystem: Environmental > Aquatic > Freshwater > Lake > Sediment | place: USA: Wyoming | collected... | reverse complement strand
TTGCCGAAAGACTACTGCGAGCGGAAGAACATCAAGCCGGGAAGCGCCTTGCGGGTGACCGAAATTGCCGGCGGCCTTTACGTGGCGCCCGTTCCTGAACCGAGCGAGCATGAACTGGAAGAGGTTGTCAAACTGGCCGGTTCGCTCCCTCGGCAGCAGACTGTTCGCGAGCGCCGGAAGGTTGAACAGGTGATTCAGGAATACCGTGCGGAAAAGCGACGGCAGAAAGCATGATCGTCGTGATCGACACCAACGTCGCTGTGTCCGCGATTTTCTGGCCCGGCGAAGACCGTCACTGCTTCGTCCTGGGGGCCAGGAAGCGGTTCCGGTTCGCGGTGACACTCGCTATCTTGACGGAGTATGAGGAGATTTCGGAGCGTATGGCCACGGATTACCCGAAAGTGAATCCCGGTCCGTGGTTGAGCTGGATCAGGAACAAGGCGCTTTTAGTCGAACCGTCTCCTCTGGGCAAACAGCGGAGCAAAGACCTTACTGATGATATATTCCTGGGCTGCGCCCTGGCCGTCGGCGCCGATGCCATCGTGTCCAAAGACAGGCATTTGCTGAACCTTGGCAAGCCCTTCGGCGTGGAGATGCTGACGCCGCGGCAACTAATCAAGCGGTTAACATGACCACCCGGCGCTGAACCGTGTCGAGGCCGCTGAAGCACTGGGAGTGAGTCCGGCCACGCTCCACCGTCTCACGCTTCGCGGCTTGCTTCGCCCTTCGCGTGCCACACGCCGTCCGATTTACTGGGTCAAGGAGCTGGAACGTTTTCTCATGGAGACGACTGAGGCCGATTACATCTTTCCGCACTCGGGCGCATCCAGCCTGCCCGGCCAAAGCGCCAAGAAGCAAAGCTCGGCTCGTTATTCTAAAAGCAATATTCAAGCGGCCTTCGGTGGCCGGCTGGGGATGCGGGGAGTCAGGCGAGCAATTCGGGCGGAGACATTTCCACTACTTACTGGCAGGGCTACCGGCCTCGTCCGTGAGCAAGACCACCTGTTTTTACCAGATGGCTCAATGGGAGCGTTTGGGCGGTGGGATGGCGCGCGTGACGAGATTTGACCCGCGACTTCAGCGTTTATCGGTTGATCCAGAGTGGAAAACCACGGGGTTAGGAGGTTCAAGGAAAAGGCATCGACAATGCCCGGTAGAACAGGAACGGTTCGGTGGTGGCCGCTGGATCGATCAGCGTCTGGCCGCTGGCGGGTATGGGCACTGTCGCCGCCCATTCCCAGTTCACCAGGTCGCGGCTGCGCTCGAGGCGGACCATCTGACCGGTCTCGCCGCGCAGCGACAGGCGAAATCCGTCGGGACCGAGGTGCAGCGACTCGAGGCGCGGGGACTGAAACAGGTTTAGAATCGCCAAGCTGATCTCATCCGTCGATACGAAGACCTTGTCCGCAGCGACGGTCACGACCCAAGCATCTACAGCGGAGTTCCCGCCCACGCGTCGCAGATGGGCCGGGCTCGAGATGTCGATCACCTCAAGTGCACCGAGAGAGTAATCAATTAAGCTCACGATCCCCACATAGGCGTGGCTCCCCCAGACCGCCACGCTCCAGGCTTCTCCAGCGGTGTCATATCTCCCCACCGGTTGGGGATTGGCTGGGTTAGAAACGTCGATCACCTGAAGACCAGCCTCCCCGTCCGCCACGTAGGCGTGGTTGCCCGATACCGCCACGGCCCCAGCGTAGCCGCTGGTGTCATACCCGCCCACCCGCTGCGGATGGGCCGGGTTGGAGATGTCTATCACCTGAAGACCAGCCTCCCCATTCGCCATGTAGGCATTGTTCCCGGAGACTACAAAGCGGCCAAACACCTGCTCGAGAGCGCCCGCGCGTTGGGGTTTGGTCGGGTCGGTGATGTCGATCACCTGGAGGCCATACACCTGTTTCGTCGCTTCGAACCATTCGCCTTGGGTGTAGGCGTAGTTGCCCGAGACCGCCACACCATAGGCAGGCCCGCCGGTGTCATAACCCCCCACTCGCCGCGGATTCGCCGGGTCAGAAATGTCAATGACCTCCAGGCCCCCACCGACAGAAGTAGTCCCGGTCCATCGTCCCTGTGCGGTTATGTAGGCGTAGTTTCCCGATACCGCCACGTCCATGGCATACCTGCTCGTGACATACCCGCCCGCCCGCTGCGGATGGGCCGGGTTGGAGATGTCGATCACCTCGAGACCGACCCTCCCGTCGGCCAAATAGGCGTAGTTGCCCGACACTGCCACGGCTATGAAAGCATCCCCGCCGATGTCATAGCTGCCCACTCGCTGCGGATTGGCCGGTCTGGCGATGTCGATGACCACCAACCCCTTCGGTGGCCTTGGCGGCCAACCCTCCCCACCACCCGTCACGTAGGCATAGCGCCCCGACACCGCCACGGCTGTGGAATGCCCGCTGGTGTCAGACCAGCCGACGCGCTGCGGTTTGACCGGGTTGGAGACATCGATCACCTCCAGACCACCTCTGTCGTCCGCGCAACCCTCCGCCACGTAGGCGTCGTTGCCGCAGATCGCCACGGCGCGAGCAGTCCCGCTCGTTGAAAAACCGCCCACCCACTGCGGGTTGGCCGGATCGGAAATGTCGATCACCTCCAGGCCAGCATCCCACCCCCCATCCGCCACATAGGCGTGGTTGCCCGATACCGCCACACCATAGGCAGACCCGCTGGTGTAATGGCTGCATAGTCGCTGCGGATTGGCCGGGTTGGTGATGTCGATCACCTGGAGGCCAGCCAGTCCGTCCGCCACGTAGGCGTAAACCCCGGACACCGCCACGTCGAACGCAGCGGCGATCGCGCTGTACAATCCTATCCGCTTCGGCATTGTCGGATCACTGATGTCAATGACTTGCCAATCAGCTTTGCCCTCGGAGATGTAGGTGAAGTTCGTCGATACCGGGAGGCCGAGCAACCAGCCGCTCGTGTCATAGCCACCCACTCGTTGGGGATGGGCAGGGTCGGAGATGTTGAACACCTGCAGGCCGCTGATCCAGTTGGTTTCGTCAAAAAACACGTAGCCGGACACATAGGCGTAGTCGCCCGACACCGCGACGCCCAAGGCACGCCCGCCGGTGTCATACCCGCCCACCCGCTGGAGATTGGTTGGGTTGGTGATGTCGATAATCCGAAGCCCAGCCTCCCCGTCCGCCACGTAGGCGTAGTTGCCCGATACCGCCACATCATGAGTGTCCCCGCGCGTGTCATACTGGCCCAGCCGCTGCAGATTGGCCGGGTTGGAGATGTCGATGACCTGCAAACCAGCCGCACCCACCACATAGGCGTAGTTGCCCGACACCGCCACGGCGAGGGCCCCCCCGCTAATGTCACAGCCGCCCACCTGCCGGAGACTGGTCGGGTTCGAGATGTCGAGCACGAGCAGCCCAGCCGTTCCATCCGCCACATAGGCGCAGTTGCCCGACACCGCCACGGCCCCGGCGTAACCGCTGGTTTCATACCCGCCCACCCGCTGCGGCTTGGCTGGATTGGAGACGTCAATCACCTCCAGGCCAGCATCTCCCTCCGCCACATAGGCGTAGTCCCCCGACACGGCCATGCTCCAGGCTTCTCCGCTGGTGCCACACCCTCCCACCCGCTGCGGGTTAGCTGGATTGGAGAGGTCGATCACCTCCAGGCCAGCATTTCCCTCGGCCACATAGACGTAGTCGCCCGACACGGCCAACTGACCAGTCACACCTTCCAGGGCGCCCACGCGTTGGGGTTTGGTCGGGTCGCTGATGTCGATCACCAGCATGCCAGACATCCAATTCGTCCCTTCGGACCAACCGTCCAGCGTGAAAGCGTAGTTGCCTGAGACTGCCACGCCGGCCCCCCCGCCCGAGCCGCTTGTGTTGTCATATCCGCCGACCCGCTGCGGAGCGGCAGGGTTGGAGATGTCGATTACCTGCAGACCATCCCGATAACTGGCCACGTAAGCATGGTTGCCCGAAACGACGAAGGGGCCAGCCACGCCCTCAAGTCCTCCCACGCACCGGGGATTGGCTGGGTCGGTGACGTCAACGATCTGCAGGCCGGACCAGCCCACCAGGTAGGCGTAGTTACCGGACACCGCGACAGCCTCGACGCCACCTCTAACAGGACCCGGCCACTGCCCCACCAACACCGGGTCCAAGTCCTCCCCCAGCAGTGACGCAGGTGTCCCGATGAACAGCAACGCGGCCAAGCACCCGCTTGGGGCGCCAATCAGTAGATTTCCTAGCATTTTCATAGTCGTGTTTCCTCCGGGCCGGGTTGCACGAGCGCCGGCGCAGTGAGTGCTTCATCGTCTTCAGGTCTTATCGGCATCGCATCGTTCCGTTCGGGCTTCCGCGAAGAACACGAGGGACGCAGCGCGGCAGAGCCGCAATCAAATCCCCCCTCATCCGCCCGTTCCGCCTTCGCTCTTCGAGCTGCCGCAGACAAGCCGGGCACCCTCTCCCCCAGCACGCTGGGGGAGGGGCAGGTGAGGGGCAGAGTCCGTGCGGTTCCTATGCTCACGGCACCGACACCACCCGGTAGAATCGAGCGGCGCAATTCGTCCACTCTGGATCACTGAACTGGGACCAGCCTTCAGCGAGAGCGTTCGTTCCCAGGGGCGACCAAGTCGGGTTGTTCAGGTCCGTAGCGGCTTCCACCACGACAGAGGCGTTCGTCGCCCACGAAATGATGAAACTGAACCCGTTGGTCGGGACACCAAAATGGGGGGCGGTGGTCAGGATTACTGGGTACGGAAGCCACCAGGGAGTAGTCGGACGACCGCCAAAGGTCGAATCCCAGCCTGTTGTGCCCAGCAAGTAATAGACGGTCGCACGATCCGCACCGTCGAACACGTCCATGCCAAGGCTCGGGGCGTTACCCCGGAAATAGACTCCGCTCAGGTTGGTGCAGCGGCAGAACACCCACCCTTCGATGCTGGTGACGCCGGTGCAGATCGTGACGGTGCGCAGACTGGTGCAGTCTTCGAACGCACCGCCCCCGAGGTAAGTGACGCCACTGCCAACCGTGACCTCCATCAGGTTACTGCACTTGATGAAGGCCCAATACCCGATGCTGGTGACGCTGTTGGGGATCGTGACGCTAGTCAGACTAGGGCACCACCCGAACGCACAAGGCCCGATGTTGGTAACGCTGCTGGGAATCGTAAAGTTGGTCAGGCTGGAGCAGCCAGCGAAGGCAAACGAGGGGATAGACGGAATGCCGTCGGCTAGGGTGAGACTCGTTAAGTTAGTACAGAAGCTGAAGGCGTCGGATCGAGGAGCACCTCCCGTTACTGCGATGGTTACCCAGTGCCTAACGCTGCTCGGGATCGAGACAGCCGTCAGGCTCGTGCAGGATGAGAACGCACAAGCCCCGATGGTGGTAACGCTGTTGGGAATGGTGATGTTGGTCAGGCTGGTGCAGTCATGGAACGTATGGTCTGCGATGTTTGTGACGCTGTCAGGGATCGTGACGTTGGTAAGGCTGGTGCAGCCATAGAACGCCGAGTCCCCGATGCTGGTGACCGGCAAGCCGTTGATCGTATTTGGGATTCGTACTGCACCGCCGGAGCCGGTGTACCGTGTGATGGTGACGGTGCCATTCGTGATCGCGTAATCGAACTGGGCCTGCACTGCAGCGGGAAGCGTCAAGAGCAGCAGCGGCAGTCGCGACAAAAACCGCCTGACCCAGGCGGTCTTAAGTCGCGCAGCTACTGTCGTGGGGCAGGTCTTTGGTGCAAGGGAGGGTCCTGTGTTCATGACTTGGGCCTTTCGATGTTCTCACTGTCGGTTCCAACCAGCTTGGGCTTCCATTCGTGTCATTCGGGTGATTCGTGGTTGATTCCCGGCCCTGGCTTTCAAGGCAGCCTGATCCGGTAAAACCCGGGACTCGTCGCGCACGGCCACACCAGGTTCGTCTCCGTGGTCACCTGGAGGTCCGCCCAATCGGCCAAGCCCAGGTCCGTGCAGCGCTGGACGACAAACAACGGCGCGGCGCCGGACCAGTCCAGTCGGGTCTGATCGCCATCGATCTGGGCTCGCAGGCGGATCGGGACGTGGACGACGCGCAGGACGGTGTTGAAAGTTGTCGTGCCACCGTAGAGCTCGGACCAACTGGTCCCCGTAGCCGTCACCGTGACCAGGTTCGTGTACGGATATACACGTGTCCCGGAAATCCGGCCCGAGCGGAGGGGAATGCCTGTGGCGACCCAATTCGTTGTGCCGGTCGCTGGCCCCGAGGGATACCCCGTCATGTTCTCATTTCGCCACACGATGTTGGTAATGGCGGCGTGGGCGCAGGCCGTTCCCGCCAGGTCGAGGTTGGTGTATGACGTGGTCCAGACGCCGTTCGAGACGGGAGCGGTCACCGCGATCCAGGGCGACTGCTGGACCAGCGTGCCGCGTCGTTGGGCCATCAGCCAGTTCACCAATGCCGGCGTCTCATATGGACCTGCCCCCAGGTTGTGGCTCGCCCAGGCGTATTCCGTGTAGATCGGGAAGCCGCCCAGCCGCCGCAGGTCGGCAACGGCTCCGCGGGAGGCTTTTGTCACCCAGCCCGGGTATGCTGGGTCGACATAAGCGGCATCCACGGGAGTCGTGCGGTCCTTGGCGCCGTGGAACGTCCACACCGGGAGGTTTGCGATTGGGTTCACGTACAACGAGGGTGCCCCGTTGTACTCGGAGGACAAGATCCCGCACATTGGCACGGCGGCGGCAAACAGGTCCGGATACTCGGCCGTCAGATACCACGTGCCATTGCCGCCCAGAGAGGCGCCCGTCACATAGAGCCGGTCGGGATCAATGGGGTATTGACTCATCAGATAGGTGAGCAGGCCCACGACCCTTTCCCTTGCGGTCCACCAGGTGGCGATCGGATCCTCTTCGGCCGGCGCACGAGACAACTGGGGGGCAATCAAGAAGCAGGGATGCCGCGCCTGGTTCTCCGGCGACAGGAGCCCCAAGGGAGCCTCGTAGAACTGGCTGAGGTTGTCGTTACCCGGCGTTCCCGACGAGTGTAGGTACAGCACCAAGGGGTAGAGTGTGCCGGGTTCCTGGTTTGTCGGGATGAACAGGCGGTAGGGCAGCGTCTGCCGCGCGGCATTGGTGTAGATGCCTGCGATGGTGTCCTCCGCGGTGACCGGGAGGGTCTGCCGCAGCCCTAAGTTGTCCACGTCCATCTCAAGCTGGGTGGCGTTGGTGTTGGCTCCGAAGAGGCTCAGATGGGTGTAGCCACCCGCCTGCCAGGCAGGCCCTGGATCGTCCGTGCCCTGGAGTGGCGGAGGAGCCGCGGTCACCGGATCAGCAGCGGGCGTGTCGAGCATCGTCCGGTCGAAAAGCACCTGGCCGTTATTCAGCGTGTCGAGGATCGAGGCGTGGAGGACCAGGTTGGTTTCCAAAGCCTCGAAGTGAAGCATCAAGGTCACGGGCTTGTTGCCGTCCGTCAGCCGTTCCCAGAACAGCGGCGCGAAGATGTTTCGGTCGAACCGGTACTTCACCAGGGCGACCTCTTCGGCGCCTTTCAGGAAGAAGTAACCGAGCTTCTCTTGCTGCCATCCGAGCGCGGCATAGGCGCCGTCCCCGCTCACGCGCAGGACATCGGCGTGGAGTTCAAGGGATTGGCCGGACCGGATCTCTCCGCCGCCGGGGCCACCGAAGACGAGCGACCTCACGCTCGCGATGGGATTGGTGGGGTTGTGCGGCGGGAAGGTCGCCCAGGCTCGGAGCACGCCGTTGCTGAGGGCGGTGCTCAAGTCACCGTTGGGCCAGTCCGGATAGCTCGCGTGCAGGTTCGTCGCTACGCAGGGATACGGATAGACATCGAACGTCTCCAGGTAGCTGACTTCGCCGGCCGGGCAAAGCCAGGCGGTGGCAAGGACCGTCGTCGCGGTGACCGCGACTCGGTTGAATGGATTGATCATAGCTTCGGTCCTTTCCGGCTTGCTCTCAGTGCGTTACAGCCGAGTATTGGTGCTGATCGTCGCACGAAGCCGACGAGACGAATGAGGTCCGGCGACCTCTCGCTTCACCTTGCTGGCGCTGTCGGCGGCGGATCATCAGCTTTCCACTCCATAAAGAGGAAAAGCCGGGACCCAGAAACGCGCCAATTGTGGAAATCAGGTTAGCTGCGAACGCCAGTTCGCAGCGACGGCTGGACCCGAGAACCCCGTAGCTGCAAACTGGCGTGTGCAGCACTTCTCACGACGTGGCGGAAGGTCGGGCGCCGTGAGGGTGCGGACTGCCCGCTGTGCCAACCGCCACGATCGCTACTTCGGCGGCGGCAGGGCGTGCGGCGCTTCTTCCCTTTCCGCGGCGGCGATCTCGTCCCACGAGGGCGCGTGCCAGAGGTAGAGGTAGAAGCGGTTGCCTATGGCTGCCAGGGTGTTGCCGTCGGGAGAGAAAGTCGGGCTGTTAGCGAAATCGGTGGGAATGGCCAAGCTCAGCAACTCGAATCGTGTTTCGAAATCCCAGATCTTGATCCCTTCTTCCGCCAGCATCCCGACCGTGGCCAGCCGCCGGCCATCCGGTGAGAAGCCAACACCCATCGCGACCTGCAGATGGGCGCGCAGGGGTGGCGGCGCGACCCGTCGGGTCGCTGCGTCCCACAGAATCACCCGGCCATCCCTCCAAGAAGCCGTCGCCAACCAGCGGCTATCGGGAGAAAAGGCGGCCGACATCGCCTGTGGACTCGGCCCTTGGGTCACGGCCAGCTCCTGACCTGTGCTGGCATCCAACCACGTGACCGTCCCATCCGCGCCGCCCAGGGCGGCCAGTCGATCATCCGGCGACCAGGCCAGCTCGAACCAGTCCCACCGCTTCGCGTACCAGGACCGCACTTCCCGCCAGTCCCGAGTGTCGAGGAGTCTGATCATTGCGCCCTCGGTCGCCGGTGGCAGGATCACCAGCACACGCAAGACCGTCCCCCGCGCGTCGAAGCTTACCGCCCAGACATCACCGGCCTGAACGGTTGTGTTCGGAACGATCGCCCGTTGCCGACGGTCCCACACGCCGAGGTGTTGCGCGAGACCGCCGACGACCACCCAGCGGCCGTCGGGGGACACGCCGACGGCATGATGGTTCGTGCCCAGGGCGGTCAGCCGTTCCTCCTCAGCGCCGGTGAGCGCATTCCGGATCACGGCGATGCCGTCCAGGTCGAGGCAAACCAACGACCGGCTGTCGGGCAGGAAAGCGAAGGACCTCAAGAACGGTTGGACACGAATCTCCACTGCGACCGGTTCCCTGTTTGTCTCGGAGCCCTCCAGCTTCCAGATCCGCACCGTGCCATCTTCACTGCCACTGACGAATCCGCTCCCGTCGGGCAAGGCCGCCAGCGCAAAGATCATCTCGGTGTGCCCCGTGAGGATCCGGGTGCAGCGACCACTTTCCACGTCCCAGAGCCGGATCGTCTGATCCGGGGCGGCTGAGGCCAGGGTCCGACCATCGGGGGTGAAGCACAGAACACTGGGGTATGAGCGGTGCCCGGTCAGCTTGTGCAGGCAGATGCCCGTGTCGAGGTCCAGAAGATCGATCGGTGAGGTGGAAAAGGCGTAGCCGACGGCCAGGCGCCGGCCATCCGGCGATAGCGCCAGGGCGCTCACGCCATCGTTCCTGTCGGCTTCCTTAGTTGAAGGGGTGATGGCGTTGACCTGGCCTGTTCGCAGGTCGATCACCCGGTTCGACTTGCTCATTGAGTCGCCCGCGACCAGGCGGTTCCCGTCGGGGCTGAAGGCCAGTCGGCCGAGGTACCACGTGGGTTGTTGGGCCCGGGATGCCGGGAATCGCCTGATTTCCTGTCGCGTGGCGAGGTCCCAAAGACGCAGACGCGCGTTGTCCGTGTCGTCATCCGCGAGTGTGGCCAGTTGGCGGCCATCGGGTGAGAGCGCGCCGGCGAAGAGCCCAGCCGGGTGTGGGAGTTGGCCGACCTCCTTGAATGTGGTCAGATCCCACAGCCTGACCGGCCATCGCGGCTCTTTTCCAGCCTCTGACGACTCAGGCTCACCCGCGGCCAGCAGGTTGAGCGGGGTGGAGATGGCCAGGACGAAGTTCGCCCCTGTGCTCGGCACCTCTCCAACCAAGCGCCCGTGCGGCAAGTCCCAGAGCGTGATCCGCTCCGACGAGGAACGTGAGGGGACACGGGCATATTCGCGGACAGCCAGCCGCTTACCATCCGAGGAGAGTGCCAGGGCGCAGATCGGATTCGTGGAGGTCATGAGCTTCTTCGAACCCGTGCCATCCATCTGTTTCCAGAGGTAACGCCATTCCCAGCCACGAAGGTCGAACGCGGAACGCGGAGTGCGGAACGCGGAATTCGTCGGGGGGCGATGACGGTCCAGGAGTTCACGGGCGCGGCCCAGGTTGAACTCGGCCAGAGCACGCTGGGCGAGGTTCATGTCGGAGTCGTAGGCGCGCTGGGCGGCGAGACGTTCCTCGGCTTCAGCCCGCGAGCGTTGCGCCTCGGATTGGCGCCACTGCCACAACACACCCACCGCACCCAGGACCAGAGCGATGGCCAGAGCGCCGGACAAGGCGGCCAGCGCCGGACGCCGTCGGCACCACTTGGCCGTCTTACCCGCGATGCCGATTGGCCGCGCCAGGGTTGGCTCGCCGCGGAGGAACCGGCCCAGTTCATCCGCCAGCTCCCGGGCACTGGCGTAGCGTCGATGCGGGTCCTTCTCCAGGCACTTGAGGCAGATCGTCTCCAGATCCCGCGGGATCCCCGAGCTCAACACCCGCGGCGCGACCGGTTCCTTGTTGAGCACCTCGTCCAGTGTTTCGGTGATCGTAGCCGCGTGGAAGGGGGCGCGCCCGGTCAGCAGATGATAAAGGGTCGCTCCCAACCCATAGACATCGCTGCGGCGGGAGACCTTGCCGTGCCGCGCCGCGGCCTGCTCCGGTGGCATGTAGCTCGGCGAACCTAGGAGCTGGCCGCTCAGGGTCAGCGAGGTGTCGCCAGCGAGCCGCTTGGCCAAGCCGAAATCCGTCAGCCGCGGCTGGCCGGAGGCATCGATCAGGATGTTCGAGGGCTTGAGGTCGCGATGGAGGATCCCGTGGTCGTGCGCGAACTGGACGGCCTCGGCGACGGTCTGCATCCATTGCGCCGACCTCCGATAATCCGCAATCCGCAATCCGGAATCCACAATGGTCCGGGCCAGGCTCGCGCCCTCGACGAAGTCCATCACGAGGTACGGCCGCCCCTCGTGAACGCCGACTTCGTGGATGGCGACGATGTTGGGATGCTGCAAACCGGCGGCGGCCGAGGCCTCGGTTCGAAAGCGATTCAGATGATCCGGATGGGATGCCGCGCCCGGCAGAAGCATCTTCACCGCCACGACCCGGTCCAGGCTTCTTTGCTTCGCCTTGAAGACGACCCCCATGCCGCCGTGGCCGATCTCCTCCAGCAGTTCGTAGTCGCCGAGCAGGGCCGGAGGTCGAGGGTTGAGCGTTGAACGTTGAACGTTGAACGTTGCCATGCTGGCGCCGCCACCGGGCGAGGATCCCCCAGCTTCCGGGGCGGACGATTCAGCGGCGGACGGCACTGGAGCGTCGGTGCCGGTGCCCAAGGCCTGCCGGAGCGAGCACGACGGGCAGATGCCGTCGAGGACCGTCTCCGGCAAGGCCCGGCCACAGGTACGGCATGTCTTCATTCTACTCTATAGAGAGGGAAATGCCCGTGCCAGATATGCCAAACCCGGCTCGATTCACTCCCCGATGATTCCGATCAGATACCGAATCTCCTCATCCATCTGACTCGGGGACGAGACTGTCCGGGCAATCTCCATCCGGACCAGTTCGCGGTAGCGCTGGCGCAGGCGTTGCAGGGCTCCTTTCGTTACGATTTCTGTCAGGGCCAGCTCGGCAGCCGCTTGAGCACATGCCGCGGCGTCCATCTCGGCCGAAGCATAGGCTTTCAGACGCTCGTAAAGCCGGTCTTTGCCCGCCGCCGTGTACTCCTGCTTCAAGCGGCTCAGGGCTTGCGCCAGCAGGGTCATCCCCCACTCGCGGTCAAAAGCCGTTTGCGGATCCAGCGCGACCCGAGCTTCGAGCTGATACCGCTCCTCCGCGCCCTGCGCATCGAATGTCACGAACCGCACGCCGCCACCCCGTTTTAACGCGCTCGCCCGGTCCCGCTGGTCCGAAAGGAAATGCCGCAGGCACGCCAGGAGAAAAGACCGGAACTTCCCCTTGCCCGGGTCCACGCGCCTCAAATCGTCCCGAGTCAACAGGCGCGCGAAGAACTCCTGGGTGAGGTCCTCAGCGTCCGCCAGGCTGTAGCCTTCGCGACGAATGCAGGCATAGAGCGGGTACCAGTAAGTCCGGCAGAGTTCCTCCAGCGCCTCACGGGAGGCGGGCGACGCGCTATCCCCCGCCGCCAGCACCGTGCTCCAGTGCGTCGTCGCGAACTGCGCCGCCGTATGCGCGGCGGATTCAGGCGAATAGTCTTCGCGCTGCATGACGGTCTTCCGCCCCGGGGTCCCTGGCCTTCACCGGCATTCGAACCGGAAGGGAGGAACGGCCCTTCGAAATGACTGCCATTCTACCTCGCCTGCCACGCTCCGGCGAGGGCAAAATGGCGCGGCGTAAAACCTCCAATCAGTTCAGGTGAATGCCCGATCGCCGCGCCGTCGCGTCCGAGGCAAGCTCATCAGACTGGATAGTCCGTGCCGTGCCACCGCGACCTTTTTGGCTGTCAATTCATTCGCCACAATTGGATATTCGGGCCAAGCATGGCCAGGCTCGAA
>Ga0315274_10011455_pt1 | contig 12716 bp, 8 predicted proteins | sample YL17G02_20_MG_FD_203700 | JGI IMG/M metagenome (GOLD analysis project Ga0315274, IMG submission 203700) | Sediment microbial communities from Yellowstone Lake, YNP, Wyoming, USA - YL17G02_20 | ecosystem: Environmental > Aquatic > Freshwater > Lake > Sediment | place: USA: Wyoming | collected... | reverse complement strand
GCAACGATAGACCAAATACAGGAAGAAAAATATGTATTGCAGAAAGCGGCATAGCAACATTTGAAATCTACGCATCAGGGGGCCACAAAATATTTCAACTAAAAACTTGACAATCTCGAGATTGACATGCCAAATAACGGGAGGGCGGCGTCTCGCCTATCCTAAAGGGTGAAATCATAAGGATAGTCGTAGGCGGGGCTGTCCTCGGATGCTCTTTAGGTTTCGATATTTCTATATCGGAATTTGGGTTTAAAATTGGTCAAGATAGGGTAATAAAAACAGAGTAACAAAATCAACTTGACATTTCCAGTCGCTTTTGTAATAGATTTCTGTAATGGACAAGGGTTTAAATGAACACCATTCATGATCTCAATATGAAATGTACCCCCCCCTTAAAAATTCCTACTTATTTTGTAGGTTTTTTCCTCTTTCTTTTTCTCATAACCCTTAATCCAACTCTTTCTCTCGCCCTTGAAGGAGGTCCCCTTTACATTACCTCAAATATCCCTGGAGCCATTATCTATCTGGACGATAACCAAATTGGAAAAACGGATGCAAAGGGAGGATTTCTATTTGATCATGTTCCTGAAGGAACGCATAAAATAACCCTTGAAATGGAAGGTTATCAGAAGACCGAAAAAACAATTACAATAAAGGGTGGTGATCTTACAGAGATTGCTCATTTCAATCTCCAATCCAAAACTCAAAAACATCCTTCTTCGGTAGAACCTAAAGTCTCAAAGAAAAAAATAGAGGCCTCATCAAAAACCACAGAGCAAATAGCCAAGGCAAAACCTACCCCTCCTCCCATCCCCTCCCTTCCTCAACTTCAGGAGGAAAAGAAAGAGATTCCAGTAAAGCCGTTAGAACATGTAGCCAAGCCGGAGCCATCCATTCCTCTCCCCACAAAACCTCCAGGGAAACAGGTTAGTGGGACAAGTACTATTCCAACGACGAAAAAGCTTCTTTCCAAAGAAGTCTTTGATTCACGGGTGATTATTCTAATATTCCTGATGCTTATCGGAATAAGTCTATTGATATTAGTCATCAAGGCTAATTCGAGCCGGAAAAAAATGCCACTTGAGAAAAAGCTCAAAACACCACTGACGCCTCTAAAAACCACTACCTCTATTAAAGTAACCGGCCTAAAGGGACCTCAGATAATTGGAAATTATAAGGTTATAGAAAAGATCGCCTTCGGAGGGATGGCCATTATTTATAAAGCAACCCATATCACAAAGGGAGGGGTGGTCGTCTTAAAAGTTCCTTATGAACAATTTCAAAATGATCAAATTTTTATCGAAAGGTTTCGCCGTGAGGCTGATCTGGGCAAAAAACTTCATAACGAGAATATCATCCATATTTATGAATCTGGGACATCAAAAGATGGGTTTACCTATATTGCGATGGAGTATTTAGATGGGATAAGCCTACGACATTATCTCAACAAATACGGGAAAATGTCCATTAAAGACGCATTAAAAACAATTGTTCCTGTATGCCGTGCCCTCGATTATGCACACGTCAAGGGTGTGATTCACCGAGACATTAAACCGGAAAATATTATGCTTCCAAAACAAAAGGGGAAGGGAAGAATTGTACTCATGGATTTTGGGATTGCTCGTGCGGTATACCTGGGGACAGTGGGAACTAAGACTGCTTTTTTAGGAACCCCTTATTATATGTCTCCAGACCAGATTTCAGTCGAGGAGATTGATGCCCGCTCTGATATCTATTCCCTTGGGGTTGTCTTCTTTGAGATGTTTGCAGGTAGACCTCCCTTCAATGAAACAGATCCATTAAAATTGCTCTACCAACACAAAGTATCCCCCCCTCCCCGTCTTATTTCTTTAAATCCCGAAGTACCCGCGGTGATTGAATCAATAATCCTCAAAATGCTCCATAAGGGGCGTGAAGACCGATACCAAAGTGTCGAAAGCTTATTGGTTACTCTTCAAGACTATATGTTAAAAGAAGGAATAGAGATTGAGTAAAACATCCTTTTTGTTCATTATCTCATAAGTGCCAATGTCTCACGTGGCTGATCATTAAGTTTGGCTGTTTGACTACGAGAACCTTTAACGCTGTAAAGTCTTCCCTCATCGTCATACTGATATTTCACGATGTATGTTGGCTTTTTCTCTCCTTCGCTTCCTGACAGAGTTGCACTGGCAATCATAATCTTCCCCGATCTATCAATCGTATACTGAAAGTCTACTCTATTTTTCCCCTGACTTACTGATTTAACAATAGGACGTTCGAGAGAAACTATCATGCCATCAAAACTACCTGATGGACTTAAAACCACCTCATTCCCATCCTTATCAAGCAGACGGTAGGATAGATTAGACATCAGTGCCAATATCTTGAATCTACTCTTCTCTGTATCCTCAGGTATGTAACCGGCAATTCTTCCTCTATCGCTAAATATTAGGTCTTCGCTTCCTCCATTAATTAAATCTACCACTCTCATTCTCTTCGGTATGAGCACATTCAGAAACTCCATCTTCTCTTTACCAACGGGCATAGCTTGATAAAGGTCTTTCTCAAAGGCTTTGGTCATTCCTTTGAGATACTCAAAATGGAAGCGGTGATCTCTGGAGAATCGCATGTCTGTCAAATACCCTGTTTGATTGAACCAAAACTCATTTCCTAGTTTGTCTGCAAGACGAAAGGAGGCATCAGACATTAGAAATAGACCTACCACTTGACTTGATTCCAGCTTATCAGGAACATAACCGGCAATAGAATACCGGTCTGTACTAAAAGTTAGAACCTCTTGCTCTCCTGTAAGCAAATTTTCCACTGCCATCTTCTCTGGAATGAGGGCATTCAGAAATTCTCTCTTCCCCCCGGTAGGCTTGACACGATAAGGAATGAGCATATGCCAGCCCTTTCCAAACTCACCGGAATCTTGCTTTTTCGGATTAAAGTAACGCACCAGCTCCAGGCCAGGCCCCCCATTCGATTTGAAAGCCAGATCTGTCTGGTACCGGATCCCCCTTCGATCCTTTCCGGAGGTAAGAGAATGTTGGGGGACAACTGTATAGCTCTGTTTTCCCAGGTCAAATGAAAAAGGTTCTGAATATTGTTTTGTTACACTCTTGTCAAAAGACAAAGTGGTTTTTGAAGAAATATTTGATGGGAGTTTAGATACAGCCTCATTGATAGCTGTAACAGCCTGTGGGTCATACACGTAGTTTCCTTTAAATCCGAGGTTAACTCCACCTATTATATACAAGTTCTTATAATAATCCGAACCTTTCGCAAGGGCGTCCACCGTGCCCGGTGAATCCTCAGTAATAACCAGATCTTTATTTGCCATCAGAAACCAGAAAAGGGGAATTCCCTGCTCCTTGAGGTATTTAGCGAGACTCACCATTTTTGCGTAGTCGAAGAGTTCTTGATAAACAGGATATTGGGCTGTAATCTGCCCATAATTCTCGGTAAAGAAATGGGCAAACTTTTCGTTGTACGGGTCAGCCTGCGTACCTTTCTCATTTCTAAACATAAATTCTGTTTTAACAGTCATCCTACCGTCCTCAAAAAGGAGCATGTCTCCGCCTTGCTTGAACTTCATATCTTCAGGAACAAACCAGAAGCGGCTCGAACCTCCGACAGAAGGTGTTTTCCGGCCCCTATATTCATCTGGGTTTTTGAATCCAGGGATGTTAGGCTTCTCCGTACCGACTGACCATTTTTTCATCAAATAGTCCGCCTCCCTCATCACTCTGCCCAAGTCTGTATTTATCACTTTTCCAATATAGCGAACAAGGTGTTTCTCTTCCTTTTTCTCATATCTCTCTATGCATTTTTTAATTTTTTCGTCTCTTTCGGGATCATTTGGATCAAAATGAAAACAACCGATGGGATCAATGGAAATCCCTGGGTCTTCTTGGCTGTAATATACAGACCATAAGGCAGTAATAAATTTTCGATATACCTCCGGAGAAAGCCTCGCATTTTGCCCATCGACTATTAATGAGAAATTACCACTGGCAAAATCTACCTTAGTATCTCCAGCGATCTTGGCCACATCCCGCAACATCACACCACCAACATTATGAGAATATTTCTGCGGTGAGAGTCTGTCAGTAAAATTGAATTGTGGTGATCCGGTTGAAAGAGGAGTTGAACGAATATTCATCTCAGGATTTTGGTAAACCCCTGTAAACGTAAATCTTTTGGTTAAACTCATGTTAATTCTCCTTTGAGTTGGATCTAATCTTTTGTCGGTTTCTTGAATATTTATGTTGGCATGTACCTCCTCAGACCCTCCCCATCCTTCAAGCGGAAGTCTCCATATTAATGCATTCCCGTCAGGTCTTGATTTTATAACAATATCTCGTAAGGCTGTTATTACTCCATCTTTGAGATCTATAATAAGAGGCTTTAACTCTATACCACCCTCAATTGTCATTTTTGATATTTTTCCATTCCTCTCTCGCGACTTTTCTTTGACTAAAAGGGGATAGTCGTATGGGGTATTGTCCTGACGGACCTCATATTTGTATAACCAGAATTCCAAACATGATAAATCTATATCTTTTCCTTGTATCCATTTATATATTGCTTCTGATAACCCTGCCAGACGAAATAACGGATCTAATCTTTTTAATGGAGCATGTAAAGGAGCAATATCCTCGTAATTTTCCATCACTGTTATAGCAAACTTTTCTCCAATCTCATCACGTATGGCAGAACGATTAATGTCGGGTTGCCCTGATTCCGTTGCACCCATTAATTCGGTCTTTACATCAATTTTTAGTCTTTTAACCACAGCTACTCCTTTTTTCACGGCCACAAAAGAATCCTTCTTCGATGGTACAAACCAGAAGCGGCTGTGAACAGAATCTTCTATTCCTGTTTTTTCCCAATACTGGGCTGACATATCAAAATAAGATTCTATTCCCCAGATGCCAGCTCGCAAATCTCCCAATGCCATCCTCTTTAATATAATATCTGCTTCAATTAAGTCCTTTCCATATTTCGTGTTTTCTATTCCACCGCTATAATGCACTATCTGTTTCCCGGTCTTTTCAGTCTCAGCTGTTTTATCAATACTAACTAATGGGGCTCTTTTGTTTTTTACAATGGCTCGTAGGGCAACTACAAAATCGTCAAGAGTAATCTTCTGCTCTCCTTCAACGATTTGACCTACTATAATCAAATCATTCTTGCTATTATCATACACAATTCCAATAAGACGCGTTATATCTCCCAATTCCATTAATTCAGTCCTAAAACGGGCCGAATTCTTAATTGACCTTTCCGCTTCATTTAAAGAATAAGCAAGATAGGGGCCAGCCTCTGCAAAGCAATTGAGGTAAAATACTAAAATAACTGGAAAGTATAAGCATCTGCTTAATATTTTCATTTTATTCACCCCTTTCTTTTAGGAAAGTCTCTTTAGATTTTACCCCGTAAAGAAGGCCATAATATTCTACGAATGGCCATTTACCCTCATCCCAATTCATTTCAGATGGATTTGTATCCACACCCCCTGGATATATGTTATTTCCTAATGTTTTATTAGATAAATTGTTAATTGATGGTGATGGATTTTGGGACTGATAATTCTGAATATGTTTATCTAATTGAGGTAGATTTGAAGTATATAAATTAGAACTTCTTTCAAACATATTCCCAGTGCTTTTCATTAAAACACCAGCCGTCGCTATACTTAATCCTTTCTCAATCGTAATAGGATTTTTTGCAATCAATAAGCCGGCGCTAAATGTCACATCACCTGCTTGTTTAAAACCATCTGCCCAAACCTTTCCTCCTGTCAAGTTATATGTATTGACTATTCCTACTTGGGATTTTATGTATGAATCTGGAACACCCTTTTGCCTCGTAATATCAAGAGCTTTACTAACTCCGTCCTGTCCGTAAATCCGACTAATTTCCATAAGCCCATTAACTCCCTGATTTGCATTGATTCTCTCTCGGAAGCCGCTCATGAATCCCCCTTTTGCGCTGAGATCATAAGCATGGGAAAATTGATTTGCCGCCCAGTCCATTAACCGATCCTGACTCATCGTACTAAATGATTTATGTAAGTACATTCCTGATTTTAACTCTGCAACAATTTCTCCTATTTTCCCTTTTACTTCTTCTTTCCTAACTCCTGCTAAATAGGCTTCAATTCTTATTTCGTTCTCTGCCATTAACTCAATGCCGCATCCACCTTGCTCTACCGCATTTTGAAGATCTTCCTCAGCTTTTCTAAAATCCCTAAGCACCCATTTCACTAAACCCCGACCATGCAGAGCGAGTGCGAAATCGGGAGAAATCTTTAGCGCTTTGTTAAAAGCCCTTATTGCGCCCTCGGCTCCATCCTTCATTTGAATAAATCTTGCGCCAAGATTTGAATACGGATCTGCAAAAGCTTGATTGATCTTAATTGCTTTGTCGAAATCGTTACGCGCAAGGTCTAACTTTCCTTTTCCGGCATATGCTACTCCACGGGCATTTAAAACCAACGCATGTTTTGGATTAAGTTCAAGAGCCTTATTAAATGACGTCAATGCTTCCTCCCATTTCTCGAGACGGGCCAACGCATCTCCTCTAAAATAGTGCGAAATGGCCTTTTCGGGGTGTGTTTTTTCAAAATATTGGCTCCATTTTTCCCATTCTTTGAGGTCGTTCTCCGATGAGGCACTCAGAAACAAACACAGTGATTCATTATTCCGGTTCAATGCCAAACAGGCGTGACCTTTAATCAAACGAAGCACAGGAGGGGGAGTTTGGGGATTGACCGAATCAAGAAGACTCGCTACCTTTGTCCAATTTTCGGCAAGAATAGCATCCTCAACCGTTTTATCAACCGGTGCTATAGATGTGGCATTTACTATGGTGAATTGGAGCACGAACAAGATAATCAGCCATAAGAGAGTAAGAAAAATGCGTATTAAACCAATCTTTTTCGAATACATCCCTCTGATTTCATTTATCAACATTTCTTCCTCCTTTCGGTATTTTCATTTTTCTTAGATAATTATGACTCCCCTCAGTTTATTTTCTTTGTATATCTGTAGACTTTACTCTTCCAATACCGGAAGTAAAAATAATTTCTTCTTGTAAAGTCGGACGCCATGTCATCTCGAAATTACTATTTTGGACAATCTCCCTTGCCTTCCTGAATATCTCAAAGGAATCATTATGAAGATCGAAACATATGCGGACTTTTGTCGAATTTAATTTCTTCAACGTTTTTTGAAATTTACTGTCAGGTTTTTGTATTTCATCGATATTTTCGCCCTTTACATATGACTTTCGCGTCCTTTTCACAGCCCGTACTGTTTGACCACCCTCCATCTTCAAATACACAGTTTCAACATTAAAATGTTCGTCATCAACGGGAAATAATCGATTATTTATCAATTGGAAGACGACATCTTCCTCTTTTTTAGTTTCTTCAATTCCTTTGATCATTATTCCAGGCTTTTCATCATCTTTAAACTCTTCAAGCTCCTTTTCCAGTTTCTTGATTGCTTCAAGCTTTGTTTTTAATTCCCTTTGTAGGTGAGCAATTAGATTTTTCTGCTTGTCTCCGTGTTCCTTTGCCCTTTCCCTTTCTTGCCATACCTTCCTTATTATCTCCTCTAATCGCCCAAGATCTTCCCTCTTTTTTTCAATCTCTTTTTCTAATTGTTTGATTCTAGCCAGAATAAGCTCTATGTCCTCTTTCTTCTTAGCTCTGTCCAGTCCCTCTTTTGCTTTTTTCAATTCATCTTCCAGTAATTTTAGCTCCTCTCTCTTTCTCTCGAGCTCATTTTTTATCTCATTAATTTTCTGATTTATCTCTTCAAGATTTTTACCATATTTCCCCTCATCCAATTCACTCTTTGCGCTTATTGTGCTTTCCAGCCGTCCTATCTCCTCCTTGAGTCGCTGGACCTCTGTTTGCAATTGCTTAATATTTTCTTCCTTCAACCCAACTTCCCTCTTAAGAGAATGAATTTCATCCTGGGTGACATACACCTTAGGGTCAACAGGTGTGGATTTTCCCGGAATGATCACCCAAACTGTTCCCATAAGAACTATAGCAATCATTGTAAATAGGGGATCTTGAAAGAGTTCAAGTAAGGAAAAATCACTTTTTTTCATCGACTTCTCACCTTTTAAATTCAAGATTCCAATTCGCATCTAATGGTTCGTATGAAAGGGGTAGGTTTGTTTTTCTTGCTAAGGGAAAACTTACTTCATAACTTTTAAAACCACTCGGTCTTATGAGAAATACAATGCCATCGTATTTTTTAACTAAGTTTAAAAAAGGATTTTCCTTATTCAAATCAGAAATACCCAGAATTCTCTTTTCCGGATAGAGCTGAATAAAATTTTCTTTGCACTCAACGAACAATGGATTTTTTAGAGACAAAGATCCTTCAATATCTTTCGGGAGGTTAAATTCACCTGGTTTTTTCTCTCTTTTTGCCAAATCTTTCTCTAATTCCCTTTTCTTTTTCTCCGCCTCCTCAATTGCTTTTCTCAGTTTTTCTATTTCTTTCTCGAAAGAATCGTCTATTGAAGAAGGTATTTTGGCCAGCTCTGCCTCTTTTTCCTTTATCTTCTTTCCCAGTTTGTTAATTTCTTCCTCCAATTTACTGAGTAATTTCTTGAGCTCAGCTTCCTTCTTCTCTTTTTCTACTAAAGTGAGAGCCTCTATTCTAACCTTTGTAAGTTCTTCCTCTTTCTCCCTGATCATTTTGAGCAATTTCTCATACTCTTCTTTCAGCCGCTTTAATTCCTCCTCGAGCTTACTCCTTTCTAATCCCTTATCGGGGGGCTTCTTAACAATAGGCTTCTTCTCTCTCTGTTCAATCTTCTTTATTAATTCGTTAATCTCCCGTTCCAATTTTGCAATCTCTTCTTCTTTCTGTTTTTTATCGGCCGTCAATTGATCGCGGTCTTTGATCAATAAAGAAATTTCGGGGGTCTTCTCTTCTATCTTTGTTCCCACATTGATTACACCCATAGCAAAGCTGAGAAAGGCCACCACACCGGCAACACAGCATAAAAGCAATAGGATCTCGATCTGACCTTTACGATTCATTGGCTTTTCCCTTCAAAGGCTGAACGATGATTTCATAACGGGGAGGCTCATGTAAGCTATCTTTTAATTCATCCAGTTTCTTTAGAAGGGCATCCCCATTCTTGCTGAGGATCTCAATAACTTCCTTATCATTTTTTTCATTCTGAGTAGATAACTGCCCAAAAAATTCTCTCAACCCTGAGGAAAAGTCTCTCTGCCATTTATTCAACCAATCTTTCATGGCCTCATTCAACCTTTCCAATATTTCTTTCACTTTATCCGTTGGCCTTCCAGTTGAATCTGCCACATAACTTAACTTTGAGATCAGCATCCTTGCCTTGTTATCCACTTCAGCCACAAACGATTCCTCTTTCTTCCTTAAAAAGGACGAAACCAAGATAAGAATCACAGCGTAGCCCAAGGCCAATACGGTTGTTTCAAAGGCAACGCTTAAGGAAGCCCCCATGCCTTTCAGTCTGGCCCTGATCATCTCTAAACCGGCTGATTCTGTTAAGTCGGAGAATTCAACCATCGCTATGGAAAGACCGATGACGGTTCCTAAAAAGCCAAGGACCGGGACAAGCTGTTTCAGGGCATTGAGAATGAGGTGACCCCCTTCAATCTGCTCAATATCCCTTCTTGAGAGTTCCTGATTTAACCTCACCACCTCTTCTCCACGAAGGTATCCTCTCAAAAGTTCATTGATCCGCCGAAAGCTCATCGCCTCCCTGTATTTTTCAGGGACGACCTCCATGATCCCTTTTGCTTCTTGGGGTGTGATGGTATCCAGACGTTCCACAGAAAGTTTCCGATTAAGAACATCACTTTCCTTTTTAAGATCATAAAATCTGTAAAGGATGTATAGGACCGCTGTAAAAAAGAGCCAGGTAGTGATCGCCTGTATGTACCAGCTCCTGAAGAAAAAGATGCGGAAATAAACGTCTTTGCTAAGGAAAGACAAAACCAAAAAGAAGATGACATCCAATAAGCCCCCTGTAAGAAAAACGACCAATGTACTATCAAGCTTGATCCTTTTCATACCGACTCCTTCATGATTCATGTTTAGATTGTTTTTGCTTTAGGTCTTTATGGAAAAAGATGAGGTCCGCGCTACCTATCTTCACTCTGTCCCCACTCTTCAATACAATACCTACACTGGATACGATTTTTCCATTCACAGACAAAGGAGCATCATCAATAGGGTAAATAGAAAATTCCTTTTTCCCATCCCTCTCTTCATAGATCACTTTTGCATGCTTGGTCTTGATTGTACGTTGATCATCAAGACGGATGTGGGCCTTGACATAGCTGCCGATAAGGGCTCTGGTTGTTTTAATTTGAATATATTGGGGTATTCCTCTGATATCTTTTACAGGAGGGGCTATATCAATAAGCAAAAAATGGCCATAGACACCCTCTGGAAGGGAAATACCCAAGGGCGTTATATCATCTTCATCTCTCTTTCTTTCTCGATACCGCGGCGTCTTTACTCTCTTCTTTTCGGTTTCTTGAGCTTTCTGAATTTTTTGCTCCTCACCCACAATTGTTTCCTTTTCGTTATCAGGAACTTCTTTCTCTTTACCTATCCAGTCTCCCAGATCCCCTGAATCTTTACCTTCTTCTCTCCCCATGAAGACCCCTATGACCTCTTCATCTCCACTCCCTCTTTCGTCCAATTGCCCCTTTGTCTTCTCCTGGTCTGCCTCTCGTTCTAATTCCCTCCCTGGCAATGTCTTAGCTGATTCTTTCTCTTCCTGGCTTTCTTTTTCTTCTTCCATTAATACTGGCTGTTCATCATCAGGAATAACCTTTTTTCGTTTTATCCAATCCGTCAGATCTCCTGAATCCTTACTTTTTCTTCCCATTTGTCATCCCTCCTTAAAAGGTAGTTTCACTGAGGGGCCTTTTATCATAATATTTCAATGGAATCTGGCCTACCGTTATCATATCCCCATTGGCTAAAGCTAAAGAGACCCCTTTACCCAATCTGTGACCATTGACCTTCGTTCCAGAAGTACTCCCCAGATCTTCTATCTGATATGTCCCTGTCTCGGTATTTACAAAAATCCTCGCATGCCCCTCTTTTTCTTCATCCGGACGTGTAACAGACCGGTCTGAAAATAAAAGATATACTTTCTCTTCTGAAAGGAGATAATCTCGGTCTTGGTCATATCGGGTGATTATAACTTCATCAAATTCCTTGTTGTTTTTCGTATCAATGAGTGCAAAGGTTATTGGAAGTGGTTGTTGCATATCTATTTCCAACCCTACCTCACCTTGAGAGGCCGAAGGCACGGCAACCGTTGCCGTGGATATTACATGGTTGGATGAGAGACCAATTGGATGAATCTTTTTCTCTATCATGAAACTTATCTCGGGCTCTCCTTCTTCTCCTTTAGGTTCTGACTTCGCCCGTCTGAGCATTAGGAATCCATATGCTATGGCGAACCCTGCAAGAATAATTGTCAATGCTATAACCCCCCAAGCCACTCGATTTTTTAACAGGCCCTTCCACCATGGAGTTGGTTCTGCAGCAGTATGCAAAAAAACCCTTCGGGCAGTAATCTCTTTCCCTTGATAGTTCAACGTTAAGGCACTTGCATATTCGCCCACGGATTTCGGAAAATTAAACTGGAGTAGATACTGGTTTTTAAGCTGGTCTGATACAAAACTATACAGATTAGAAAGTTCCTCTGCATTTGGGGTGTAGAAGAAATATCCGCCACTCGCGCCAGCTACTTTCTTAAGGTATTCTAATTGGGCCTTTGGACCAAAGCCAAGGGTATATATAGGCACCTGAGCCCCTTTGATTTTGCCCAACACGTCTTCCTCCCCTTTAGGGCTCCCTTCGTCTTTTCCGTCGGTCAGGAGAATAATGGCAACCCTTGCTGTAGGGGCTTTTGATGCCTTTTCCATGCTTTCATAAGTAGCCTGGTAAAGCCATGTCAACATTTCGGTTCCTGAAAGGACTTCAAGCTTTTCCCTTACCTCATGTTTTTTTTGTGTAAAATCTGTAAGAAAACTGACACTGCTTCCAAAAACCATAAGTGCAGTAAAATCTTCCTTGTCAAGCTGGTCTAAAAAGATGGAAGCTGCTTTTTTGGCCTCCGTTATAGGAACTCCTTTCATACTGCCGCTCACATCAATACCCAGAATGACAGAAAGAGGGCTTTTTGAACTGGAGACAGGTTCAAGAGAAAATTCCTTAACCTCTTTACCTTCTAATTGTAGTTTGAAATTGGTTTTACCCAGTCCCTTTACCGGTACCCCATTCTCGTCCACCACGGAAACTACCATTTCAACATTGCTCCCGGGCTTTGAGTGGATATCGAGTATGCTCAGGGATACCTCACTTTGACCTTCTGCTGCACCAATAATTATGAAAAGGGATAAAGCTACATAGCATAAAATTCGCAACCTTCTCATCCGGAAATACCTCCTTTCTTTTCTTAAATCATAGAGGGTCATGCTCAATAACATTTTCGCATCTCTTGCGAGATTGTCAAGTTTTTAGTTGAAATATTTTGTGGCCCCCTGATGCGTAGATTTCAAATGTTGCTATGCCGCTTTCTGCAATACATATTTTTCTTCCTGTATTTGGTCTATCGTTGCCATAACCTCTGCAATGCTTAAATAACCTTTAACTCTTCGAAAACCTTTCTCACAATGAAGGAGAACA
>Ga0315274_10011453_pt1 | contig 12717 bp, 9 predicted proteins | sample YL17G02_20_MG_FD_203700 | JGI IMG/M metagenome (GOLD analysis project Ga0315274, IMG submission 203700) | Sediment microbial communities from Yellowstone Lake, YNP, Wyoming, USA - YL17G02_20 | ecosystem: Environmental > Aquatic > Freshwater > Lake > Sediment | place: USA: Wyoming | collected... | reverse complement strand
CTTCATCGCTATGATCCTCCGTCTCCAGAGACAAGCATCAACTTCGCGCGCTACGTCAGCAACGGATACGTCATCCTGATGCCGGACATCGTTTACGAGATCGGCTATCCCGGTTCCAGCGCCGTCAAGTGCGTCCTCCCGGCGGTGGAAAAGGTCCTGGGGATGGGCTTCATCGACCCGAAAAGGGTCGGTATCCAGGGTCACAGTTGGGGTGGTTACCAGATCAGTTACCTTGTCACCCAAACGAACATCTTCGCGGCCGTCCAGGCCGGAGCCTCCGTCACCAACATGACGAGCGCCTACGGAGGCATCCGCTGGGGAACCGGCATGTCCCGGGCCTGGCAATACGAGAAATCCCAGAGCCGCATCGGCGCTCCGCTCTGGTCGCGGACCCTCCAGTTCGTCGAGAATTCGCCCCTCTTCTGGGTCGAACGCGTGCGGACGCCCTATCTCTCCATCCACAACGACGAAGATGACGCGGTGCCCTGGTATCAGGGGATCGAGTTCTTCAGCGCCCTCCGGCGTCTGGGGAAAGAAGCCTACATGTTCAACTACAACGGAGAGAAACACGGCCTCAGGGAACGGGAGAACCAGAAGCACTGGACCGTCCACCAGGACGAGTTCTTCGACCACTTCCTCAAGGGAGCGCCCAGGCCGGATTGGATGGAAAAGGGCGTGCCCTACCTGGAACGGGGGAAGCGAGATATTGATTCTTTATTTAAAAAGAAATGAGAGCTGATTTTCAGGATATCTTATAGACTTCGAGGTTCTCGATGCCGTGGGCATCGATCTCCTTTTCGTACTTTTTGACGTAGGGGGCGCGTTTCTCTTCGAGCTCCTTATCCGTCATGTGGTCCACGGCGGCCTGCCCGTATTCGCGGACTGTGTCGCGTTCGGCAAGCTTCAGGATGAGCAGGTCCCAGAACGACCAATCGTCGTAATCCTCGACAAGCTCATCGAGATCCTCCTCGAGCCTGGCCGCGGGAAACGTCCGGCCTTCGAGCTCGTCGAATTCGATCTTGTCCTTGAACCCGAAGGCCGGAGCGTAAGAATAGATGCGCTCGGCTTCGGCATTGTATTCTTCCAGAAAGTCCTCGGTCCGATAAGCGTTGACGATCCAATTGCCCAGGTAGGCCAGATGAAGCAGCTTCTCATATTGTTCCTTCGTGACTTTGATGTCCATGGCGCCCCTCTCCAGCTCGGTATTTCGGGAAGCTAGTATACGCTCTTCCCTAAACCGCGTAAACCAGGCGAACCAGGGGTCAGGTCTCAACGTTGGACAATTTTGTCCAATATTGAGACCTGACCCCCCCTCACGAAATACAGGAAGGCTTCCTTGACGGGCCCGCCGGTCGCTTCTTCCCAGAACCGGCAGTAGGCCTCGACCTGCGGCCGATAGTATTCGACGAACTCCTCGATCCGCCCGGTCACCAGGTCGGTCTTGTAATCCACGATCACCCAGCCGCCCTTTTCCAGGAAGACGAGATCGATGACGCCGGAAAGGACCGTGGGAACGGCCGGCGCGCCCGGTCCGTCCATAAGAACGGCGAAAGGGACCTCGAACAACTTCTTTTCGGCCCGGAGCACCCTGGCCCAAAACTTCGATCCGACGATCGAGTCCACGAGGGCAACGAACAAGGACTTTTTCTCGAGCCCGATGTTCTCAGCCGTGAGCACGTTCTCGACGGCAAGATCGAAGCGCTTCCGCGCCTCAGCGCTCTCCCCTCTCGTGAGCGTGCCTTTTCCGAGCGCCTCGAGCACCCTGTGCACAGCCCTCCCCCAGCTCATGCCGAGCCCTCGGGGGTCCCCCACGGGTCTATTCCCGTCGTCCTTGGCCAGCGACGTGACGGCGATCCTCCCATATCCTTCGGCCAGGGCCGCAACCTTGCGCTTCGCGATTTCCCCGGCCCCTTGTTCGCGCTCTTCCTCCGTTACGTCGACCTTGATCTTCCGCGCCGCCGCCGCCTCGGGCGCCCGTTCAAGCTCCGGGACCCCGCCGAGCCTCTCGTCCAGCGCCCGCCAGGCCTTCTTCGCGCTCAGATCGCCTTCGTATGTGCTTACGACCATCAGGTTCTTCGCCCGCGTCGCCGCCACATACATCAGCCGCATCTCTTCGGCTTGCGCGTACAGGCCCTCCTCCTCACCCGCGGCCTCCCATCCCAGGGGCTGGGCCAGCGTTTCGAATCCGTACGGGCCCTTCTTTTTTCTGAGGACGAAGGACCCTTCCGGCGCGTCACCCGTCCGCGTGATATGCCTGTCCGCCTCGTGCTCCTTCACCCCGACCGGATTGGCCAGGAACACCACGGGCGCCTCGAGCCCCTTGGCCTTGTGGAGGTTCATGAGCCGTACCGCGTCCGTCCGCCCAGGCGTGAGGCTCATCTCCTCGATCTCGGTCTCGTCTACCGCCTGCCCCAGAAACGCAGCAATCTCCGCGAACGAACTCCGCCCGGAGGCCTCCTCCGCCCTGAGCATGTCCAGGAGCAGGGCGATGTTCCCCGCCTTGCTCGAGGCCATCTCCGACGCCGCCATGTAAGGCAGGATCCCCGAATCCTCGAAGACCCGTTCGAGCGCCGCGGAGATCGGCAGCCGCCGCGTCCAGGCCCGCCACTCCCGCATCTTCCGGAGGGCGTCCGCCACTCGTCCCCGGGGCAGGGCTGTCCCCTCCGCGCCCGCCGGGTCCGCGACGAGCATCGAAAAACGGCCTCCGCGCTTCCGGAAGCGGTAGAGCTCATCGTCGCTCAACCCGAAGAAGGCCCCCCTCAGCACGGCGACCGTGTCGACCGAGTTCTCCGGATCTCTCAGCGCGCGGACCAGGTTAAGAATCTCTTGGACCTCTCCCGATTTCGCGAAGGCATCACTGCCGGTGATCTCAAAAGGGATCCCCCTTTTCTCGAACGCCCGGGCGTAGTCGCTCATGTTCTTCTTGTAGCGGAAGAGGATGAGGAAGTCCTCCGGCCTTGCCTTCTCGTCAACCCCCCTCCGCTTCTCCTCATCGGTCCGGGCCAGCCGCACGTTTCCTGCGCAGGCCCAGGCGATCCAGTCCGCGATGACGCCGGCGTCGTAAGCCGCGATCGGGTCCTGAGAGTTCCGCGCCACCCGCGGGATAGTGATCTTGTAGAGCCCCTCCCAAGCCCGGTCCACGCCCTCCCTCACGGTCTCGAGCGGCGCGAAACCGGCCTGGTATCTGTCCCCATTCGACGGGAAGACCCCCTTGAATAACGGATTGACCCAATCCGCCAAGGGCTTTAAGGAGCGGAAGTTTGCCGTAAGATAAAGCACTTCGCCTCCTGACGCCTCGATCCTCTCCTTGACGAGGTTGTACGTGTCGATGTCCGCCCGGCGGAACCGGAAGATCGACTGCTTCGGGTCGCCGACGAGGAAGAGCGCCCCCGGCCGCGGTTTCACTTTCCGCCAGTCGCGCTCCTCCCCGTCTTCCCCGGCCAGGTAAAGGAGCACCTCGGCCTGGACCGGGTCGGTGTCCTGGAATTCGTCCACAAGGATGTGGGTGTATCGCTTCGCGAAATACGACCGGACCTCGGGCTTTTCGCAGAGCAGCTGGGCCGCGATCATGAGCTGGTCCTGGAAGTTGAGTTTGGATGCCTTGCGCCTTGCTCCGGCGAGAAACTCGAGCGCCGGCTTGAGGAGGGCAAGCGCCTTCGCGTACCGGAACTCGCGCCATTCCCTCAAGCCCGGCTCAACGACGTCAGCCCGGAAGTATTCGAACGCCTCCGCGAACGCCTTCGCCTTATCCTTCGACACCCAGCACTTCTGGGTGATGCCCGCCTCGCCATCAAGGACCTCGAACGTCTCCATCAGGACACGCTGGTCGTTGAAGCCGAGATTGTGCTCCCTGAGGAAGCACCGGCGCATCAGGCGCTGCAACTTATCGAAGCCGTTCGGGCCGGCTTCGAACGGAACAGCCTTTCGCGCTCCTCCCAGAAACCCCTCCAGCCGCTTCCGCAGCTTCCCGAAGTCCGGCCGCGCGTCGCTTCCCGGCTTAAACTCAACCTCTGGATAGACGGCCAAGGTTGCGAACGCGTTTTCCAGGTCCTCCGGAGCGAGCCCGACTTCGTCGAGACCCGCACGGACCCCGCCATCGCCCTCCATCCGGATCTTTGCCAGATAGTCCCGCCAGCGGTCCCCCCGGAAGGCGGCGTCCTCGAGCTCTTCCATTTCGACGAACTCCGGATCGACCGGGCACTCCACGGGCCGCTCCCGGATGAGCCGGGCGCAAAAGGAGTGGATGGTCCCGGTGAAACAGCGCTCGAGGTTCCGGAGGGCCTCGCCGAGCCTCTCCCTGGTCTCCGGACACGTTTCCGTCACCGCCGCCCGCTCCAACTCGGTCTGAAACCGACCCCGCAACTCGGCCGCGGCCTTGCGGGTGAAGGTCACGGCCGCGAGCGTATCGATCCGGCATCTCCCTTCCGCGATGAGGGCGATCATCCGGTCGACAAGGCTCTTGGTCTTCCCCGAGCCGGCGCCTGCTTCAACGAGGAACGTCCGGTCGAGTTCGGTCGTGATCTTGAGCCTCGCGTCCCCGTCGCCGAGCCCGGCGTCCGGATATCTTTTTGCGCCCATCACGAGTAATCCTTGAGCTTCTCGAAGATCCCAAATTCCCCGGGGTTGTCATCCTTCTTGCCCTTCGCCGCCTTCGCTCCTCCCTGGCAGGCTGGCGCCAGGTCGCAGAATTCGCACTCCGCATTAGGGTTGGCGACGAAATTCCCGGTCTGGAAAACGTCGAAGAGGAGCGTCAGGACTTCCCGCAGGCGCTTCCTGTCGAGGTCCCGGACGAAGACCTCTTTCCCCTCTCCCTGCCGAGTCGGGAACGAGTAGCCGCTCTCGACGACACGCGGCGCCCGGTCCAGGCCCTTCGCTTTGAGGATGCGTTCGGCCGCGACGGCGTAAAGCGCGTGCTGGAGAATCTTGCCCCGGCCAAAACAGTTCCGGGCGTTCTCGAGCGAGTCGTAGTCGCGTATTTTCCCGGTCTTGTAGTCGATGACCCTGTAGCCGCCCTTTTCGATCCGGTCGATCCTGTCGATCCGCCCCTTCAGACGGAACGATCGTCCTCCGCCGAGGTCGATCTCGACCGGCTCTTCGACGCCCTCCCCGCCCTTAAGGCCCGTGCCGAAGGAGACTTCGAAGAGGAGCGGCTCGACATTGCCGGAGCGGCCCGCCTCCGCGCTCAGGAAGACCTCGACCGTCCGTAGGATGTCCTTCTTCTCCTTCTCGAAGATGCCTTCGGAGGGAGGCGGGACCTCGTCGCGGAACCGGGCGACGGAATTATCGACGACCTCTTTCATGAGACCGGCATGCCTCAGGGGATCGACCTTTTCCTTCGCGTCGCGGACCTTCATCATGAACCGACAGAGGACGTCATGGACAAGCCTGCCGCGCTGAGCGGCATCGAGCCACCGCGACGGATCGTATTCCACTTCATCCGGCGGTCTGACGCCGAGGATATATTCGAGGAAATAACCGAACGGGCAGGCGGCGAGCTTCTCGATGCGTGACGCCGACATGACGATGTCCGCGTTCAGGGACGGATGCAGATCTTCGGGACGGATCTTGATCCTGCCTTCGTAAGGCGAGACCTTTTTGCCGGCACGGATGGCCGCGGCCCGCGTTCCGGAATCGATGTCGGGGAAGTTCCGCAGGACGGCGTCGATCGCGTCGACGTCCGAGCCGGGCCGAATCTTCGCCAGCCACCAATCCGTGTCGTCGAGCGCTTCGGCCGTTCCGTCCGGGAGCATGCCCTTCGGTTTCGGGAGGGAGGAAAGGAGTCCGGAATAATCGAGGGACGCGTCACCTTGGAGAAGGCGCCACGCCTGGAGGACGATGGAAGCCGGGAAGGACGGCTTGGCTTCTATGACGTCGTAGGAAGGGAAGCTCAGGGTGACTTGGCCGCGGAGCGAGGCGAGGACGCCTGCCGTACCGAACAGGTCTTCCCTCAGGACGTCGGAGGTAAGCCTCAGGGCGGGCGAGATCTTGGCGCGCTCGTCGTCGAGGAGGACGGGGTCCTGTGTTCCGGCGCCCTGGAAGTGCGCCTGCTCGAGCCCGATCACGAACGTCACGGGGCGTCCCGACCAGCCGCCCGCACCGAAGTCCGCGACGTGGAGGCAGCCCGGGGCGGGACCGGAAGCGCCGATCCTCAGGCCGGCCGTGAGGTTCTCGATCTTTTCGAAGGCGTCGTCCCGGGAGACGGGGAGGGCTTCAAAGTCCGCCGCCTCCTCGAGCCTGGATTGGAGGACGGCCGAGGCCTGGCCGTCGAGCGGACCGGCCACGCGCGCGTGGCGCTTGACAAAAGCCGCCGCCCAGCGGCAGAGGGCATGGAAGTCCACGAAGGCCGGGGCCGGGACGGAACCTGCGGACGGCGCGGAACCCGGGCCCGGGCTTCCTGGCGCGGCGCCAAGGTCCGGGATTTCCGCGAGGAGCCCGGCCAGGAGCGCGGCGAGCCGGCCGGCGGATTCGCTATCGGCAAGGAGCCGGGCGTGTTTCTCCACGTCGTCCTCCTCGAGCGCGCCAAGGGCGTTCTCTCGGAGCTCGTCGCGCAAGGCTTCGAGCCGGGGGACGTAGCGCTCCCGACCCCAGCCGATGCCGGCGTTCCGGAGAAAGCGGCCCGTCCGCGTCGCGGAGAGGCCGGGCGCCCCAGCGGGAGATTTGGGCTCGAGGACGAGATCGCTGCTCTCGATGAGCGAACAGAGCTCCGAGGCCATGAAGCCGTTCCCGACCCACCGCAGGAGCCCGGAGAACAAACGCCCCGGAGCGGAGAAGGCCATCGGGATTCCGCCGGCGAAGGTCACGGGAAGGCCGGCCTTTTGGGTGAGCGTGTAAAAGAGTGCGGGATAGACATCGCTTGCGGGGTGGAGGACCTCAACCCTGTCCATGGGGAGACCTGTTTCGAGGACGCAGCGCAGGACCTCGCGGCATTCGTTGGTCGAGCCGACCGCCTGGAAAATCGAGAGCGTGCCGTCCCGGAGAGGAGGCGGGGCGGCTTCGGGCTTGAAGAGCCAGGGCAGGCGCTCGGCGTCGGAAACCGGAGCCGTAGGCTCGGGCGCGGCGGCGGAGGAGGACGCATCGAAATAGAGGCGCGGCCGTTCAAGGCCGAAGACCGGATCGCCCGGAACAAGGATGAGGTTGGGGCCGGCAGTTTTTTCCAGAAATTCCTTTTCCCGGAGTGAAAGGGCGATGTCGCGCGGGCATAGATAATGGGTCCCCCTATCGGAACAGGCGGCCTCGGGACGCAGGTCACCGGCCAAGGATGCTGCGAGGGCGTAAAGGCGGGGCGTGTCGACGAGCTTCTCTGTTTCCAGCGCGTTCTCGTATCGCTCGAGAAAGAGGATGATCTCCCTGCCCTTCTCAGGCCGGATAAAATGTTCCGGCCGGAGCCCGGAGCTCGTGATCCCGGCCATCCTCAGCTCGATAACGGCCCGGCCGATGGCCCTGATGACCCCGGGAGACGGACGGAGCTTCCCGAAATACCCGAGCGCGCCCTCGTCTTGGAGGGTCCTGAAGATCCCGTCCATAATGAGGGTCGTCCGGATAGCCGAAGCCTGACGCAGTCCCCGTATGACCATCTCCGTTGCCGCGATGTCATGGGCGAGCGAAAGGAGCGGGGCAAAGTGGAGGTTAACCCAGGGATTTCCGGCAAGCGCGAGAGCCTCTCCGATCTGCCGTCCGGCCTGGTAGGAGGGAACGATGACGATCTTCTCGTCGAGCTTGCGGGCGGCGCAGAAGTCCGCCAGGAAGGAAATGAGGGCGTTCGCCATCCTGCGTTTTGTAACACACGAGGGTTCAGGTCTTGACATTGGACAATAATGTCCAATGTCAAGACCTGACCCCTACTTTCGTTCGTAGGAGATCTCGAACATGTTCGTCATGGGGCTGTAGCTCGCCTCGAGGCGATCACGGAACGGCTTCAGGGAAGACTCAAGGACCTTGCGCAGGCCGTCCTGCCAGGGCAGACGATGAGGGTCGGCTTCCATGGCCTTGACCTCGGCAGCGAGCGCTTCCTGCCATTTGGAAAGGGCCTCTTTCCCCCCTCCCCGGCCCGTTGAACCGGCGGCCGCGCCCGGCGCTTCATTTTCCGTCGCCAGCTTCGCGAGCTGGTTCTTGAGCATGGGCAGGATCATTCGATGGATGCGCCTCAAGGCAAAATCCTTCTGCATATCCTGCGCGCCCTCCCTGTCCCAATCCGTCCGCATACCCCCGTCTCCAGAGAAGCGAAAGCTGGGGCCGTCCTCCACGGGCTTTTTCAACCACGATTCATAAGCCGTCACATAAATGAAATAATATTCTCCCATCCCCATCCCGGCGTCCAGGAGGGCCTGGTATCGCGCCCTCAAATAATCGGCGACCTGGGGGATGACCCCAAGTCCGCGCCGGATCGCGGCGAACGATCTTCTGTCCTTGGTCAGTTGCTCGAATGAGGTCTCGAGCCTCTTCCGATTTGGCGCCGCGGCCTCCCGCGCCTTCAAGAAGGCCTCCAGCCGGTCGGGTCCGATGGCCCCCGACGGGTCGGGGCAAAACTCCTCGATCCTGCCGTACTTGACGGCGAGCTCGCTCAACTTGCTTTCGGATTCCTTGAAGCCCCTAGTCATATTTTTGACGAAGAAGTAGCCCCCGATGAACAGGAGGACAATGATGACGATGATCGCCCCACAGCCGATGCCCACTCCCACAAGCCACTTGCTCTTGGAATCCGAAGAATTCCCCCGCTCCATGTCCATCGTTATTCTCCCTTTAACGATAATGTAACATAAGTCGCACCCGATGAAAAGAGGATCTCGGCCGTGATCCTCTTGGCAAAAGTCTGCTTAGAGAGGTTGCCGTGCTTGCTCCAAACGATCGCCTGCCCTAACGGCCATTTTTAACTTTCCTGAAACTTTCGACCCTCTGCTAACATCAAATGACTTGAAGAATCCACCTTATACGACAGGAGAATTCATGGAGCACGTTCTTTGGGAACTCGAAAAACAGGGTTTTCAGGTTCGAACGGTGTCCATCGCCCACTTGCTTGAACTTCAAGAGGCCATCAAAGGACGGCATGACAAGGGCGAGTTTTACGAAGAATTCTATCAGAACAGATTGGCCGATTTCCGTTTCGCGCCCCCGGAGTCCCTCCCCGGAGCCCGCACCATCATTATCGCGGCGTTCCCCCAGCCGAAAATTCAGGTCGTCTTCCGCCTCCACGGCAAGTCGTTCCCATTCCTGATCCCCCCTACGTATCTCTATTACCCCAACTTGCGGGCGGAAGAACTCCTGAAGAGAATTCTCAGCCCGGAGGGATTTCGGGCAGCCCGAACGAACCTTCCTTTGAAGCTTCTGGCCGCCCGGAGCGGGCTCGGATCATATGGGAGGAACAACATCTGTTATGTGCCGGGAATGGGAAGCTATCACCGGCTGATGGCGTTCTATTCGGATCATCCCGCCGCCGAGGACTCCTGGCAGGAGGCCGGACTCATGGAGCGCTGCCAAAATTGCCGGGCCTGTCTGCAGAATTGCCCGACGGGAGCGATCGCGGCGGACCGCTTCCTCCTGCACGCGGACCGGTGCCTTACCTATCTCAACGAGAAGCCGGGGGATTTTCCCGATTGGGTGAAGACCTCCGTCCACAACGCTCTCGTGGGATGTCTCAACTGCCAGGATGTCTGCCCGGAGAACGCGCCCTTCCGGCAGTGGGTCGAACCCGGCGAAGAATTCTCGGAGGAAGAGAGCCTCCTTCTGCTCGGCGACACTGATGAAAAACTCCCGGCTTCAATCCATAAAAAGCTTCAAGATCTGGACCTCATGGAATACGTCGAACTCTTGCCGCGAAACGTTCGGGCCGTTTTGGCCGCATCAAACAAAGAATCCCCTGATCCGGAGAAATGATCATGATCATGAGAATCTGGCACGGCGTCACGGAGGCTTCCCGGAGCGAAGCCTTTGTCAACTACCTTATGGAAACCGGCGTCCCCTGGTACCGGTCCTTAAACGGAAATCGCGGCGTCTTTATCTTGCGGCGGATGAAGGAAGGAAGGTCGGAATTTCTCCTCTTGTCCCTTTGGGATTCGGAGAGTTCCATCCGGGCCTTTGCGGGTCCCGATATCGATAAAGCGGTCTATAATTTCGCCGGGGACAAAGACTTCTTGATCGAATTGGAATCCGAAGTCGCTCATTACGAGGTCCTGACCGTCATGTCTTCCGGAGAGCCGGCCCAGTGTCCTGAAGGAAAATACTAGCCCGCCGGTATAAAGAAACTCTTCTTCCTTCAGGAAGGCTTGTCGCGACCGCGGGACGGTCCGGCTATTCGACATGATCTCCCCCGGTTTCCGTGAACATCTTCAAGGGTCAGCGTTTGCCGTTTTTCTTTTTAGAGGCGGCGGTCCGATAATCCCGAGGGGCGTCGACCTCTTTGAGCTTCTTCAAGATCTTGAGGCTTTTCATAATGCTTTCACAATCGGCGCGGCAGTTCGGACAACTCTCCAAGTGCCTTCTCATGGCTGCTCGGCTTTTTTTGCTCAAAGTCCCGTCAAGGTGTTCCGAAAAAAAGGCCTTCGCTTCGCTGCAGTTCATAGGCTTAGGATCCCTTCACAGATGCAGAGATAATCGTCGGTAAACGCCTTGCACCGGCTCCCAACGAATTGACCCCGAAAAATCAGCCGGGCCCGATGGAGACACGTCTTTGTCCGGCTCATGCTCCAGCCGAGGATTTGAGAAATCTCCTTGTAGCTCATGTTATGCAGATCCCGGAGGACCAGCACTTCCCGGTATTTTTTTGAAACATGGAACTGGAGGGTGTGAAGAATGCAGAATTGGAGCTCGCTCCTGATGATCAGGCATTCCGGTTGGTCCCCATTGTCAGGAATGGGATAATCGTCAAGATTGAGGGTATTGTGCCGGGCTTTTTTCCGGTGTTCGTTTCGAAAAAGGTTGATGGCGATCTTGGTCAGCCATGTCCGGAAACTCGCTTCGAGTCGAAAGCTCGACAGTTTTCGATACGCTTTGACGAAGGCATCCTGGGTCAGGTCATCCGCGGCGGCGACGTCCCCGGTCAACTGAAGCATCAAATTATAAAGATATTTTTGTTCCCTTTCGAAAAGACCGTTGAACGCTCCCTCGTCGCCTTTTTTAGCTTTTTCAATCAAGGTGATTTCCTCCGGCTCTCTCATCATGCCAATCATCTCCCTCGTCCCTCCCTCAGAGGCATCCGACCTTGAACGTCCGGTCCATCTCTAATCCCTTTAATGAGTTCTCGTGTATTAATACGAAATTTTATCCTAAAAGTTGCGATCCTCCAAATCGAAGCCCCCCGACTCCGGAAAATGGAAACTTTTCACCCAGAGGAGGTGTCAAATATTGGATAATGAAACCATCAAGCCCATTCTATGGAGCCGAAAGTGGACGATCAAAAAAGATTTATTCAAGATGCCGGGATATGCGGAATCATCGGCGTTCTGATATTTGTAGGGGTGGCCTTGGCCCTGATGGGACGCAGCCCCCACGTTCAGATCAACATGGCTGGACACATCGCGTTAGGATTTGCCTTCCTTTTGTTCGCCGTCGCTTTATTGGGCATGAGACGTTTGCTGGAAATTGAAAAACCCCGGATTTCCGTCACGCTGGGGACCCTTTTCGGGATCATCTCTTGCCCGATAATGACCGTTCAGATGCTTGTCCAGGGGACAGTCATGGTCAAGATGGGAAAGATGTGCGCCGCCGCCGCGGACGGGCCCGAACGCCAGGACATTATCCTTACTGTATTGAGGACTTCGTAATTTCGATATTTGAATTGACTTAACCTTTGACCTGTTCTTTTTTTCCGCGTGGATTCTTCTGGGGTTTGCCATCCTCAGAAGCCGCTCTTTTGGAAAGGCTCTTGGGGCTTTTGGGCTTATGTTTTTCGCGGTGACGGCGGTTCTGTATCTTTGGAGCGCGCCGAATCCTCCCAGGTTGGAACTGTCTCCCCGAGGGTTCCGTTGCCTTTCGGGAAATTCAAATTGTACCGGCTCTCGTGGGCATGATAGACCCCGATGGGTCTCTTCGTCCCCGGGGCAGGGAACCTTTGGCCGCGTCATTGCGTAGTCATAAGTGATGGATTTGGAGAAACAAGATGAATTTTGGTTTTTCCCTCAATAGTAAATCGATTCGTTTCGCGATGATAGCCGCCTTGGCGCTGGCGCTTACGACCATGCCTGCCGCATCATCTGCCGCTAATTCCAGCCTGGATCCGGCCCGGCATTCCCGCGGCCCCTCGCCCGAACCCTCCGCCCTGCTCGTTATTCCCCCAACGGCCGCCCCTCCCTCGATCGATGGCCGGCTCGACGATGCGATCTGGTCGACAGCCTCCAGGTTCAACGCCTTCAAGACCTTCAAGCCCGACTACGGCAAGGAGCCGTCCCAGCGCACGGAGGCGTTATTGGCCTACGACCCGGACAATTTTTACTTTGCGTTCCGCTGCTACGACACCGAGCCCGGTAAGATTAAGTCCTCCGTCTGCAAGCGGGACGCCATGGGCCAGGACGACCTCGTCGGCGTCATCCTCGACACCTTCAATGACAACCAAAGCGGCTTCACCTTCATGATCAACCCCCTCGGCATCCAGGGCGACGGCATCATGAACGTCCAGGGCAACGTCGACGACAGCCACGACATGGTCTGGTTCAGCAAAGGCCTGATCGATGACACGGGCTGGATCGTGGAGGCGCGCGTCCCGCTCCAAAGCATCCGTTTCCCGAG
>Ga0315274_10011452_pt1 | contig 12718 bp, 6 predicted proteins | sample YL17G02_20_MG_FD_203700 | JGI IMG/M metagenome (GOLD analysis project Ga0315274, IMG submission 203700) | Sediment microbial communities from Yellowstone Lake, YNP, Wyoming, USA - YL17G02_20 | ecosystem: Environmental > Aquatic > Freshwater > Lake > Sediment | place: USA: Wyoming | collected... | reverse complement strand
AGTAGCGCCGCAAGGCGCGTTGAAACACGGGGCCTGAAGCAAGAATGCCGGTCACGCGAAAACGCGCCTTGCGGCGCACTACGAACTTCTCATCCCTTTCCGGGTGACGCCGAAAGCGTCATGAGCGACTACATACTTGCCGCTACCGATAGCGCGTCCAGCGCCGGCTCCGGGTGGAGGGAGGCAGCGGAAGTTCGACTGTCGTTTCCGTATCTGGTGTTGTCGGCGCCGTCTCGGTGTTGCCCACCCGATCCTTGGCGATCGAGTAGAACTGATACACGCCCGCGCCTCCGGCCAGCTGGGTATTGAAGATCAATGTCCCCGAAGTGAAGAGCGTCGCCCACGGCTTGAAGGAACCTGTCCGCCCGCGCCGATATCGCAACGCGACCTCCTTCACGCCGCTTCCGCCGTCGGACGCCGAGCATTCGAGGGTAAACGTCGAGCCGGCCGTGAACAAATCGAGCGAAAGAATGCGGCTCTGGGGCGCCCGCGCGTCCTGGCAGGAACCGACGACATTCGACCACCCACTTTGCACCAGCGCCGAGTTGCGGCACTTCACGCGAAAGTAGTACGTTTTTCCGTCGGCAAGGGTGATCGCCATGTGCGAGGCGGCCGTCGTCCAGCCGGTGTTTCCCTTGAGCGGCGAGAACGCCGTGCTCGTGCTCCACTGCGCGTAGTAGCGGGTCGCTCCGGGAACGTTGCTCCAGGAGAACCGGTTCGTCGTGCCGCTGGTGAACGGCGGCTCCGGGTTCAGGATTGGAGCGGCGAGCACAACGGTCAAGGCCGTTGTCTGGGCATCCGGCAGTGACGGGACGGCCTCCTGGTTGCCGACGCCGTCCGTGCCGATCGTGTAGAAGCTATAGACGCCATCGCCGCCGGTTTGCGCCGAATCGAACTGAATCGGGCTGGTTGTGAAGAGTCCGTTATACTGGGTGAACGGGCCGACCGCCCCCCGGCGGTAGAACAGCCGCGCCCACAGCAGGCCGCTGACGGCATCGCTGCCCGTCCACGCAACCGAAAACCGGGTCGTCGTGGAGTAGGTCGGCAAGGCGAGAACGCGCGTCGGAGGCGGCGTCGCATCCTGGCGCGACTGCACGACATTGGAGTAGCTCGAGAACCCTATCGAGGTCTTTTGACCGCGTAGGCGAAACCGATAGCTCTGACCGTCGGCCAATCCGAAGGCGGTCCATTGGTGAAGGGTTTGCGAGACCCACCCGCTGCGACCGGCGATGGTGGCGAAACCATCGCGGCTCCACTCGATTTCCACCTCGGTCGCTTGCGGAAGGTCCAGCCAGGCGATTGTGTTGGTCGTCCCGCGGGTGAAGGCCGGTTCGGCCGCCAACTGCGGCACGGCCCACCCATCGCACTCCAGAGCGCGCGAGGCCCAGACAAGGGCGTTCGCCATCAGTTGGCCGCCGTCGCCGGCCGCATTCCAGAGCTCGGGACTTACCGTGCTCGATGGGCCGAAGAAGTTGAGTCCGACCAGCCGCGTCCCGCCGCCGATCCGCCAGGCCACAAGCGGTTCTCCATCGCTCCAGTCGGCCACGCAAACGCCGCCGCTGGTCAACGCGACCGACGCCTGGTGGCCGCTCCATGCGCCGCCGTCAAACGCGGCCACATTGTCGAGCAACGGATGAGACGGGACATGGATCGCTCCCAGCGTTGAGTGTTGATTTTCTCGGTAGGAATTGGAGACCGCAAGAACGCCGTACCCTCGCACGCGAAAGCGGCCGCCGATGGCCCACGACTCGACCGTCGCCTGATTCAAAGCAACAACCGGCCCTCCCGACTCGATGAAGTCGGCCAACCGGTCGCCGACCGCAGCGCCATTGGGCGAGCTCAAATGGGCATGAATCAGGACGGCATCGTAGGCTTGAAGCAACGCGAGAGTGGGCAGCGCCGCATGATAATCCCAGCGGTCCACGTGAGCGATTCGCTCGTCGGCCAACAGCTTTGATTCGATGTCGAGAACGCCGGCGACGCTTGGGTCGGCATAGAGCAGGAGAACGCGAATGCGCGGGTCGGCGCGCCGGCTGCGACAGGTCGTGAACGAAAAGCCCGCCCCACCGGCGTTCTCAATTCGAAGATTGCCGAGGGCGTCGCGCGACTCGACGGAGAAAAAGTACTTCGTTTCGGGCTGGAGCCAGCGAAGCTCGAGCACGTGGGACGTTCGCAAGTCGGCGCGCTCGATGCTCCGGGTCGTGGCCGATGCGGACAGCCCGAATCGCGCGCGCGCCGTCGCCGGCTCGTCGGTCTGCCAACTGACTCGCGCACTGAACGGTCCGACCCGCACAATCTGCACCTGTCGAATCGTCGGGGCTCGCCCGTCCACTACGGCGGTCGTCTGGACATCCGCCGGGAGTCCCGACTCGTTGTTGAGATCATGATAAACCACCGTGATCACAGAACCGTCGGCCACGGAGAGCCGTCCGTTGCCGGCGATAACGGGCGCCGTCGTCAGCGCGAGACTGCCCTGAAAACGCCCCGCTCCGGCGGCGGTCAGGGTCACGACCTCGTTGTCGCCGCGACTGCTTTGCGCGCGGACCGACGCCGAGGTCGCCGCGGCCAAGTCGCTATCCGTCAACTCGATCGCCACGGCAGCAGCGGGGCCGTAAGTCGCCGCGTCGAGCGAAAGACGGCCTCGCGATCCGGCCCGTCGAAACCAGTCGAAAATGTTCCGCGCCAGGAGTTGATTGTTGTCGCGGAGATAATAAAACGGCGAGCCGTTGTTCTGAAAAGAGGCTTCGTCGCCCACCGCGACGATTCGATGCGAACCGAGATCGGCCGCCGCCACAATGGTTTGCGAACTATGGCGAACGCACGAAACCGCCGGTGGGACAACGTCAAACGACTTGCTGTCGAACGCGACGTAGAACGACCCGACGCCCGCCGTAATCGGGTGGCTCGTCACATCGGTGGTCGAAACAAACCCGCCGGTCGTGTTTGTGGCTTGCGTTATGCCGCTTCCGGCAAGGAGCGCGTTGGTGCCGGAACTCTGGCCGGTGGTATGGGTCAGGAGCAGAAGACCGCCGCCGACGACCATGAATTCCTGAACGGCGGCGATCTCCGCCGGCGTCAAGTCCTTGGAGTCCGGCTCAACCAGCACGTAGAGGTTGACGGCTGTCAGATCGCTGCTCGTCACCTCGCCGCTTGTCTTGAGCACGAACGTCGCGTTCGTTTGGTCGCCGCGCAGCAGGTTGTGGCTGGCCGAGGTCGGATTCGACCCCGTGTGGGCGGTGTCCCAGAGCACAACGAGCGGGGCGGTTGTGGACAGAAGTTGTGGGCCCGCTCCGCCGGTCGCTATCGCTTCATGGGGAGCCGCCGCCAAAAGCGCGAAGAGGACGGTCAGAATCCTGACGGCCCGATCCCGACGGCGAGAAACCGAGATCGCTGAGGAGACGCGCGCCATTTTCCGCTCTCGGCGATACGTTCTGGTTGGTCCAGCTCTCGAGCGCATTCCGGCCAAGTAACAGCTTCAGCAGCGACACCTAGACGCGGGTCGGTCTTCTGTCAACTGGTCAATGCCATCGAATTCAAAATCGGGTGCATCTCCCAACTTCGGGAGATGCGCCCCCGAGCGATGTCCCTCCAAGGCCCTTCTTGACAACGGGGCGGCGGCGGGGTGGAATGCGAGCAGAACGGCGGGAGGTGGGGCCATGACGTATCGAGGGCGTGTGAAGAACGGTGTTGTGGTATTGGAGGGCGAGGTGTCGCTGCCCGAAGGGGCGGATGTAGAGGTGGGACTCGTTGCGCCCGCCGAGACGCTGATACCCCTGGGACAGAAGCTTCTGAAATACGCGGGAAAGGCCAAGGGACTTCCTCCCGACATGGCCAAGAACCATGATCACTACCTCTACGGTGTTTCCAAGAAATGAGACCTCTTTTCGCCGACACGTCCTACTACCTTGGGCTATTGAATCCCAACGACCAGTGGCATGAAACGGTGATGCGTTTTACCGCGTCCTTCGACGGTGCAATACTGACCACGGCATGGGTGCTCACTGAACTGGCCAACGCTATGTCTCGACCGGACAATCGCGGCGTTTGTGTCAGCTTCATCGAAGACTTGCGAGCCGATCCGCGCGTCACGATTGTGGCGCCAAGTCAGGCTCTTTTCGATCAGGGCTTTCAGCTGTACGCAAGCCGGCTTGACAAGGACTGGTCGCTCACTGATTGTATTTCATTCGTCGTGATGCGGCGGCAGGGTCTCACCGAAGCGCTGACGGGCGACCGCCATTTCGAGCAGGCGGGTTTCACGGCGCTTCTGGCCGGGGAGTAGGAGCAAGAGCGCGAGGAGTGATAGTCTATCGCCCTTGCAAGTTCACAACCTGCGCCACTACAATACGATGGCATGGAGGTTGAGCATGTCGGATCTGAGAGAAGAGCAAGGCGGCGCGTTTCAGGGCGACTGCTGCATGAGTCATTCGGAGGGCGACGGCCGGGCGGCGGGGTGGAATCGGCGCGAGTTTCTGGCCACGGCGGGGCTGGCGGCGGCCGCGGGGGCGGCGCTGCCGACGCTGCTTTCGGCGGCTTCGAGCCAATCGAGAGAGCCGCAGCGCCAACCGCCAATCCGCCTGACGCTTCGGGTTCAACCGGTTTTCAACTGCGAGATTTATGAGCGAAAACCGGCGACCAGTTGGCGCGTGACGGGCGCGATTCAAAACGAGCAGGAGTTGCGCGAAGAGGAAGCGCACATTCGCCGCGATCTGGCCGAGATGGCCGCCGTCGCAACGTTCCCGCTCGAGATTCTTCCGCTCGTGACGGTGCGCAACGTCGAGCAGGCGACCGCCGCGGCCAGGGGCGATCACGACGTTTTGATCATGTACGCGGCGCGGCGCAATCGGCCCGTCCTCGAAGCGCTGGCTGCGACCGACAAGTGGAACCTGATGTTCGTGCGCCATCGTTCGGGGCCGCTCTATTACATGTACATCGGCGCGCACACGCACTTTCTGCGCAAGACGCGCGACGAATACGGCGAGCCGCACATGACCGTTCAGGACGTCGTCGTGGACGACCACGGCGAGCTGCTGTGGCGGCTGCGTGCGCTCTATGGTCTGAAGAACACCGTGGGCCGCCGGATTGTCGCCGTCGGAGGCCCAAGCGGTTGGGGAGAGGCCGGAAGAGGCGCGCCCGACCGCGCGATCGAACGGTGGAAGCTGGACATTCGAACGGTGACCTATCCGGAACTGGGCGAGCGGATCAAGAAGGCGCGGCAAAACGCGGCGCTCGTTAGGCGGTGTGAGGCGGACGCCGACAGGTATCTCCGGCAACGCGGTGTGTCGCTGGAGACCTCGCGCGAGTTCGTGCAGAAGGCGTTCGTTCTGACCGAAGTCTTCCGCGACCTTCTCGACGAGGCACAGACCGACGCGATCACGGTCAGTAGTTGCATGAGCACGATCATGCCGATTTCCGAGACGACGGCCTGCCTGCCGCTGACGCTGCTGAACGACGAAGGCTACATGGCGTTTTGCGAGGGCGACTTCGTGGCGATCCCGGCGGGAATTCTGCTGCGCCAGATCGCGGGGACGCCGGTGTTCTTCTGCAATCCATCGTTCCCGCACAACGGCATCGTGACGGTCTCGCATTGCACGGCCCCGCGCAAGATGGACGGGCGGCGGTTCGAGCCAGCGCGGATCGTGACCCACTACGAATCGGACTATGGCGCGGCACCCAAGGTCGAGATGAGAAAAGGCCAGGCGATCACGGTCATAGACAGCGACTTCGCGGGGCAGCGATGGCTTGGATTTCAGGGCAAGATTGCCGACACGCCGTTCTTCCCGATTTGCCGGACGCAGCTGGACATCGCCATTCGGGGCAACTGGGAGACGCTGCGCGACGAGGCGCGCGGGTTTCATTGGATGGTCAGCTACGGAAGCTACCTGCGCGAGATCGGCTATGCGGTGAAGAAGGCGGGCGTGGACTTGCTGAAAGTGAGCTGAGGTTTGCGATCCCCGCTTCAACGGGTTCTGTTCGTAGAGAAGAAGTTCGTAGTAGCGCCGCAAGGCGCGTTGAAAGACGGGGCCTGAAGCAAGAATGCCGGTCACGCGAAAACGCGCCTTGCGGCGCTACTACGAACTTCTCCTCCCTTTCCGGGTGACGCCGAAAGCGTCATGGCGACTACGAACGTTCAGGGCGCGACGGGCGCATCGGACGGCACCCAACGCGGGTCGCTCGGTTCGGGTTTGATCGTCCCACCGAGGAAACCGTGGTTCTGCCGGCCGCTGCCATCGAACGCGATCTGGGCGGTCAGCGAGGTGGCGCTCTCGCGCGCGGGTTCGTCAAACGTCCAATAGCCGACCAACCCCGGCTCGTTGCCGCGAAGCGAACGGCTCATATCGGTCAGGATTTCGACTTGCGACCGGGCGCGATTCCAGAGCCTCACTTCGTCAATCATCCCGTTGAAGTAATGGGGAGCGCCGGGGGCATTGAACCCGATTTTGAACGTGAACGGAACGTCGGCAATCGGATGGTCGAAGACCAGAGCGCCTTCGAGAACGCCGTCGAGATAGACGGCGATCTGTTTGCAGTCATAGACGCCTGCCACGTGACGCCACAGTCCCGGCTGGAGCGGCGTCTTGCCCGTCGCCGGAAACCATCCTTGCGCGCCGCAACAGCCCGCCGAGCCGTCGCTGATTTCAAAGCGGGCCATGGCCTGGAACAGCTCGAGGCCGTAGGAGTTCTGGCGGCCATTGGCGTTTTCCTTGGCGAGGATCGCCATCTGCTTTGTCACGTCGGCGGGCTTGATCCAAGCCTCGACCGTTACCGCGCGAAAGAATCGCAGGTCGTAGGGATTGCCCATGTCCACGAGGTCGTCCACGCCGTCGAATTGGAGAGCGAAGTTGCGGTAAGCGGACGGGGGCGCCTCAGCGGCGGCCGCAACCGTGATGGGCGCATCGGAGACTATCCAGAGCGGATCGTTCATGTCGGGGACCGGCATGTCGCCGAGCTGAGCGTGAGCAGCCGAGGGCGAAAGGTCGCGGGCGATCTTGCCGGCGCCTTCGTCGAAGCGCCAATAGGCGGCAAGGCCCGATTCGGTGGCGGCGATCGTGCGATTCATCGCCTCGCCGATTTGGGCGTCGGTTCGGGCCACATTCCAAAGACGAAGTTCATCCATCTCGCCGGCAAACGGTTCGTTGCCATTGGCCGCGGCGCCGACGATGGCGCGTTCGCCGGCGAGCGCGACGGGTTCGCTCAAGTTCTGAGTCGAAACGGAGCGCCCTCCGACACAAACGGAAATCTTCTTGCCGTCGCAAATCAACGCGACGTGTTGCCACTGGCCAGGGCGAACGACCGGCGGAGTGCGGAGGAGTTGTCGCGCGGCATTCGACCCGGCGACGGCGCATTCGAGCGAGCCGTCTTCGTTGAGGCGGGTGCGCAGTTCGCCCGCGCCCGATGAGCTCACAATGGACACGAGGCATCCTCGCGAAAGAGGCGCCGAGGGGCGAATCCACGCTTCGATCGTCAGCGCCTGGGCCGATCGCAGCCGGCTCAAGGGTTCGGTCAGAAGGCGCGCGGTCTGTCCGTTGAACCACAGGTCGTGGCCCGCCGCTCCGACTCTTGCGAGATCGCCGATCGGGCAGTCGGAACGAATCCACAAGGGATCGTCGGCGGCCGGGACGGGGCCCGAACCGAGCTCAGCGTCGTGGCCGTGGCCCGTCAGATCGCGGGCGACCTGCCCGTTGCCTTCGTCGAAGTTCCAATAGGCAGCGAGGCCCTCTGTATTGGCGGCAACGGGCGCGCGCATTGCGGCGCGAATCTCGTCGGCCGCGCGGGGCACACTCCAGACGCGCACCTCGTCAATCACGCCGCGGAAGTGGCCGCGAAAGAGCGGGTCGGGCAAGGGATCGCCGCCGATGAACGAGGCCTGATGGCCGGCGTCCCAGTCGAGCGCGGCGGCGAGGAGGGTATGAGAGACCGCCTCGCCGTCCACGTAGAGAACCATCGAGGTCGCCTCGCAGACCGTGGCCACGTGATGCCAGCCGCCGGTCGCGACGCGGCGTCCGCTGGAGACCCACATGTCAAGATTGGGCGGCTCGATCGCGGCGAAAAGGAAGGCGTTCTTCGCCACGTCGTAGCGGAGGCGCTTGTCGTGGCCGGCGGCGCGATGGGCGAGCACCGACCCGACGCTGTCATAGGGGTTGGCCGGTTCGGGCTTGACCCAGGCCTCGATGCAGAAGCCTTTGGGCGCGCCCGAGAGCCATTTCGCGGTGTGAAGGAAATCGTTCTGGCCGTCGAACCAAAGGGCGTGTCCGCCGGGCTTCGCGGGCTTCTGGGCGACGGGAGCCGGTTTCTCGGCAACGGGTTTGGGCTTGCAGGCCGCGCCAATGACAACGAAGCCGGCCAGGATCACGCTAATCGCGGGTCGAGGATAGGACAACATAGGACTCATGGACCTCCCGTCTGAGAAGCACATTGAAGTGCAACCTGCGAATTCCTTCATCGGCGCTCCTGACGATTTCCAACCTCCCGCCTCCACCCTCTCACTTCAGCTCTTCCACAATGGGCGGCAAAAGCGGAGCGGGTGAGAAGCGCTGGCGGTCCCACTCGATGGAATATACCACGCCGAACGGCTCGTCACCCGGCGGCGCGGGCAGATAGCCGTACGCGCGACGAAAGAGAACATAGCGCGCGAGCGTTTTCAAAATCGCCGCGCTATGATGCAGCCGAAACGCCAAACACGCCCTGGACTCCGCCGGTTCGCCGATCACGGGCCGAAGGCCAAGAATCTCGCCGGCGTCCAACGTCGGGGGAACCCAGCAACTGCGAAGCGCGAACGGTTTGCCCTCGAAATCCAACCGAAGCATCGTCACGCGCTCCTCGGTTCCCGGATCGGCGACCACGACGGCGTCGGTGAGCCGGGGCTGGTATTGTTCGGGTTCGAAGCGCACCGGGCGAAACCGGCGCAGATACCAGGTGAGCGGCCACGAGGCTTCGCCCTGGACGGCGACGTCGTCGGCTCGGACTTCGCCGCGCTCGAGCCGATCCGCCAGTCGCGCGGCCATTTTCTGCGTCGCTTCGCACGTGTGGTTGTAAATAACGAGTTCGGAGGGGCTGGTTGGGTGGACGAAGCAAAGCAGATAGGTCTGCCAGGCATTCCAGGCGAGCAGTGCGCCCAGCAACGCCGCCACGAAAATGCGCTGGCGTCGGATTGTGCAGGCTTCCGTCCACTCGTTCCAGAGGACGGCGGCAAGCAGCCAGAGCGGCAGCATGACGTGGAGGGCTAGCCACGGCACTTTCTCGCCCGCGTAGCCGTAAAAAAGATACGACGTGGCCAGCCAGAAGATGAACCAGCCGCGCACCAGTCGGCCTTGTCGCAGCGAGCGCACGGTCCAGATGCCGCCCCACCAGGCAACGCTCGCTGCCCAGAAGAGTTCGCCCATCGAGCGAAGATGGAGATAGGGCCACGACTCGCGCAGGGTCTGGCTCAGTGAGTCATAGAGTGTCCACGGAATCGGTCCCATGACCAATACGGGTTGTGGCGTGTGGGGAGGAATCAGCCGAAGGAATGACGTGGCCCAGACGGCGGCGCCAATCACGATCCATAGTCCCATCTCGACGAAGCGCGCGCGGAGATTGCGTTGCCAGTCGCGAACGAGCGCGCCCAACACGATCGAGAGCGCGGGAAGTTCGTAGAGAGCGATCTGCGGGACATAACAATGGAACGCGCCACCGAGCCGCTGACTCGAATGCTCGCCCCACCAATAGGCAACCGCACGACGAAGCAGGACGAGAATCGGTTCGGGCCGCGTCAGACAAATCGAGTACGAGAAACACGTCAGCGAGACCGCCAGCGCGACGCCGGCGATGCACCAGTAGCGGTCGCAGTAGAGGCGTTCGTAAAGCCGGAAGACCAGCCCGACGCGCGCGGGGTTCTGGAAAGCCGCGCGCAGGACGACGTCGAGCAGAAAAGCCGTCGCCGCAACGCCGATCGCCCACAAGACCGGCGCCCAGCGGCCCAGCGACAGGTGCGGTCGGATGACGAAGGCATAGATCCAGGCCACGGCGCACCAGAAGAGCAGACTCACGTTCGCCCGCTTGAGCACGCGAAGCAACCGCGCGTGGGGAGGCGGCGGCTCGGCCTCTTCGGGCGAACGGGCCTGGGCGATTCGGCGGTCATCGAGGGCCATCCAGAGAAGGGCGAAACCGATTTGCGAAGCCGCGACAAAAACGACGTTCTCCTTGACGCAGCACAGGGCGGCCAGGCTTCCCGGCCAGACGATCAGCGGCCAGACGCGATGGCTTCTCAGCGTGCAAGCGATGGCGACGAGGTTGACCGTCGTCAGCATCACAAACAGAACATCGTTCCGAATGAACCTCGAGTAGTAACAAAGGTTCGGCGAGACGAGCAGGAGCAGCAGCGCGGCCCGAGCGCCTTGCGGCTTGAGCCATGGCCGCAGCGCCAGCAGCAGCGGAAAGAGCAACAGACCGCTGACGAACGGAACGGTCCGCAGCGTGAGGTCATTGTCGCCCAGGAGGCGAAAAATGTAGCCGGTGGCTTCGATCAGGAAAGGGCCGTGAAGGATCGGATCGTATTCATAGTAGTTGTAGGTGGCGAAATGGTAGCTGTAGTAGCCGAAGAGACTCTCGTCGTGGTGAAGCGGCTTCGAAGCCAGGCCGCAGCCGCGGCTGCCCAGCAGGGCCGCGATAAAGACGAAAGTGAGAAGACGCCGGGCGAGAGGGTAGGACAGGTTGTCAACCTGTCCCGGGGCCTTGTCGGACCGGCGAGGCTCGGTCATGGCGAACCTCCCGGCGCGACGGCCTCCTGGCGCGTGAGGCGACTGATCTCGCCGACTCCATAGACGGTCGTCCCGCCGCTTTGAAAGAGCGTCCGCCCGATGAAATCGAACTTGGCAAGCCCCTCGGGCGGATAGAGTTGTCGTTCGAGCGAACCGACCACGACATAGTCCACGTTGTTGTTGGCCAGAATTCGGACGGTCGTTTCCAGTGAGGTCGTCGTGAACAGCTCGTCCAACGCCTGACGGCGCCGGATGATCCAGCGCGCATCGCTCTCGGGGCGCCAGACGGTTTCGTGCTGCGACCAGCCGAGCAGCGAGGTCACACCGCCGATGGCGGCAAAGCGTCCGGCGGCCGAATAGCCCCAGTCGGAGACCTCGGCCACGACCGCGTAGGGCGAGGCATTTTGACGGAGCGCCAGCCCCGCGCGATAGTCGTCCGAAAGGCCCGGCAGCGTTTCGAGGTACTTGAGGCCGTCGAGCGTGGGCGTGGCGCCGAGGCCCAGCTCGCTCTCGCGATAGCCGGCGATGCGGGTGGTCCAGGCAAACAGAGGATAGAGCGCGCTGATGGCCAGAAGCAAAACCATCAGCAACGCCGCCGCCGCGCGACGCAGCCGCCGATGGGCGGCACGTTTTCCGCCCCACAACGCCGAGCAGGCGGCAACGGCCCCCAACGCCGCCACGGGCCAGAGGCAGTAATAGACCTTGAAGATGGTGTTGATGCGTTCGTCCGGCCCGCCAAAAGCGTCGTCATAGTAGAGCCATTCGCAGATGAAGCTCACGAGGACGGCCGACCAGACGAGGATCGCGACAAAGCCGAGCCGTTCGTGGCGGCGGCGATGAAAAACGTGGGGCGCCAGCGCGATCAGGGCGAAGGCCATCCAACAAACCAGGCCGTGTTGGCCGTGCACATAGGACAGCAGGCCGGCGGCCAACGCCACCGACAGAAGGGCGATCTTTTTGTCGAGCGCGACGGGCCGCGCCCGTCTCTCGGCGCCCCAGGTCTGCCACGCCAGGTAGGGCAGGATGAACAAGCCGAAGTAGAAGAGCCACTGAACGATCGTGCTGCGAAGCGCCGTCGGCACCCAGGCCAGCGGCGTCTCGATCTCTACGCGCGGCAGCCACCACTGGTTCACAGCAAAGTGAAAGGATCGGGGGGGAACGAGAAACAAGTGGAACGGAAGAAACAGCAGGCGAGTGGCCAGAAGAAACGGCAAGACGAGAACAAAGAGGCCGAACACGATCCGCCCCCAGGCCGGCCATCGGCGCGTACCGCGGGCCGAAGGCAGCACAATGGCCGCGAGAAAAAGCCCGACGTAGCAGTCCCAGGTGTTCACGGCGTACAGAAGCCCCGCCGCCAGAGCGAGCGCCAGCCATTGCAGCAGGCGGGTGGTCACCATGTCGCGCGCCAGGAGAATCTCGCGCTGGCCCGCCCGCCAGAGCGCGGCCAGAATCAGCAAGAAGCCGAGAAAAAGCGGATGGGCCGAGAAATGCGGATGGAGATCGCCGAGGATGAAACTGAACGACGGGAACTCGTTGATCTCGGTCCCCTGGATCAGCCCCTGCCCGCCCCAACTCATGGCGCGCGAGGCGTCCCAGAAACTGATCTGCGGAACGAAATGGCCCGCATCCAGGTAGTTCCGGATGAGTTGCGCGAGCGGTTTGACGTTGCCGCCCAGTACCACCAGCCACGCCAGCAACAAGCCCAGTCCGATGCGGCGAAACAGATGATAGCCCAGCGACACGCTTAGCATCAGGGCCAGCGCCACAATCATCGCGAGTGCGACATTGTAGGCAATGTTCGGCGGTGTGGCCGTCATCTTGGCCAGTGTCGCCCAGGCCAGATGGCCATAGTAGTAGTAGTTGGTTGGAAAGCCGGCCAGCCAGGGGTCCACGGGCGGGAAATGGAGTTGCCGCGACAGCGCCGAAAGGAGCGTGAAGTCGCACCATTTCTCGGCGCCCCACCAACCGGGGTCATAAGCAAT
>Ga0315274_10011450_pt1 | contig 12718 bp, 16 predicted proteins | sample YL17G02_20_MG_FD_203700 | JGI IMG/M metagenome (GOLD analysis project Ga0315274, IMG submission 203700) | Sediment microbial communities from Yellowstone Lake, YNP, Wyoming, USA - YL17G02_20 | ecosystem: Environmental > Aquatic > Freshwater > Lake > Sediment | place: USA: Wyoming | collected... | reverse complement strand
AATACCAATAGACAAAGCATTGGGGAATATTAGATGTTGAAGACAAACGCGGGCAAGCTTGCTAAAACATCAGTTGTAGGCGAAGCCGTAAGCCCAGTCTTCTCAAACGTGTACGCAATCTCGGCTCAGGGCAAACCGATGGTCTTGCCCAGCGTGGGCGGAATAACCCACAACATAAGAGTAGGCGACCTAGCACGCAGGGTGGGAAGCAGACCATGTTGAACCGGGAGTCAGCATCGAAAACAAGGAAAGCGACACAAGATACGGACGTGGCGCGCGGGCCGATTAAATAATTGTCCTAGATTTGCAGTAGGCTACATTTCACAGATTGCTATCTCAGGGGCCTAATGGTTCCAACAGAATGAGAACGAGTTCGCCCGACATAAATCAAGAATTATTTAATTCGCCCGCGCGCTTCCAGTCACGCACATCGTTCCAGCAGCGGTCATGGGTTCAGGCCTAGGCTCAAATCAGACTCATTCAGGAGACTATGACATACAGCTGTTTGACGAGAAGACGAGAAAGGAGCACAAGCTTGACAGCATTAGGCTCGGCGACGTGGTGGCCATAACGGACGCGGACTATGCTTATGGGCGAATTTACAGGCAGGGCGCCGTTTCTGTGGGCATAGTGATTCACACAAACTGTGTAATCGCTGGTCACGGTCCAGGCGTGACGACCTTGTTCACGTGCTCAGCGGGAAGATTGTTCCGAAAATCGACCCGAAAGCAAACATCGCGAAGATCATGAGATTGAGGGCAGATATATAAAGCAGAAGCCTCCATTGTTTGTTGACTTAAGTCTAGGAGCTAAGTGAATTGCCGTTTAAACGTAAGAGTCGCGGAAGGTCAAAGGGCGGCAAGGGCAGCAGCGGCGTTATTCAGTGTGCCAGTTGTGGGGCAATGGTGCCTCGTGACAAGGCCAAGAAGGTTACCAAGAGGCTGTCGTTCGTTGATTATGCTTTGGCTAAGGAGCTGCGACAGAAGGGCGCCTACATAGCCGTGCCGTCTGACACGAAATACTATTGCGTCTCATGCGCGGTGCATCGTGGCGTCGTGAAAGTCAGAGCTGAAAGCGAAAGACACATGCGGACGAGGCCTAGAAGGTTCTAGGTCTTCAAACAGATTCTTTTTTCTTTGTTTTGACGTAAACGTAAGCGGCTCTCTGCACAACCGTCACGTTGGCGAGCACGGCAATGACCACAACGCCGATGTTGAGTGCGGGAAGCCAGTAGATCGCGATTAGCGTTGTGAGGAGCAGTGTCAGCATTCGTTCTGCTCTCTCAGCTAAGCCGACGGATTCCATCTTGAGCCCAGCTGCCTCTGCCCTGGCGCGGCTGTAGCTTACGAGCAGTGAACCGATTATCGCCAGCAAGCCTGCCCAGAAGTAGCAGAGTCCTGCGATGATTATGCCTACGAAGACTGCGGCGTCAGCGTACCTGTCGAGGAGAGAATCTAGGAAGCCGCCGAAGACCGTTGATTCCCCATAAACCCTCGCAACCACGCCGTCCAAAGCGTCGCAGAATCCGGAGAGCATGAGCAGGACGAATGCCAGCCACGGAACGACGGGGTTGAATTGCCACTCAGCGTAGGCGAAGGCTGAGAGAAAGGCGAAGGCAAGGCCGATTGCTGTTATCATGTTCGGCGTGAGACCTAGTTTGTGAGCGGCTTTTGCCTCAAACGTGAGTAGCCCTTGAACCTTCTGCTTGAGCTTTGTGAGCAAAATCTTTGCCAGTTTTCTGGGTTGGTAATCCTTATTTAAGCTGGATAAGAGATATATTAGCCGTTAAAAGGTGTTTGCGATGATCAACATTTCGTCCGTCAAGGTGGACGGCAAAGTGTTCTCAGGCGTAAAGGTTGACCTGCCAGAAAGCCCTCCGTTGGTTCTGATCGTTGGGGAAAAAGGGTTTGTGATGTGCGGCTTCCTGAACGCTGAGGCGGCGGAAAAACTCAACGTTGCCGCTGCCGTGGTTAGCGGTGTGAAGAGCTTTGAGGACGTTTTGAACGCGCAAGTGAAGACCGTGACCTCCAAGGCCAAGAGCTTGGGCGTTGAGGCAGGAATGAAGGGTTCTGAAGCCCTGAAGCACATGAGTTGACATCAAGGGTCCTCCCGTTGTCTGCAGAAGAGCTTTTGGAAGCAATTGCCGCTGAAATAATGTTCTGCCCCAGATGTAGGCTCTCAGAGACACGGAAGAAAGCTGTGCCTGGTGAGGGCAGCGCACAAAGCAGAATTATGCTTGTCGGCGAGGGGCCCGGACGAAACGAAGACGTTGAAGGGAGACCTTTTGTGGGCCAAGCTGGAAAGTTTCTTGACGCACTACTGACCGAAGCAGGTCTCGTCAGGAAGGAAGTCTTCATTTGCAACGTTGTAAGGTGCCGTCCTCCGGAAAACTGGGAACCATTGCCTGACGAGATTGAAGCGTGTACGCCTTATCTGAACAGACAGATAGCACTCATCAAACCGAAAATGATCGTGCCTCTTGGAAAGCATTCAACAGCTTACATGTTTTCAAAGGCTAAGCTACTGTTTGACAACATTACCAAGGCTCGCGGAAAATTCTTCAAGACGAAGCTGTGGGGAATGCAGATCACGATTTTTCCGACTTTTCATCCTGCCGCGGCGCTTTACAACGGTGAGTACAAGAGTCAGCTTGTTGAGGATTTTCGGCTTCTTGGAAAAGAACTAGTCAGAATTGGCTTCACTAAGCAGTGAATTCTTCAGGCAGTTACTTGTGGCGGTGGTCGTACGGGTCTGCCGAGTTTTCTGTGAAGCGCTATTCTGTATAGTCTTCTGAGTGATTTGACGATTTGCTCCACGCTAGGGAGGTTTGAGTATATGAGCGGGATGCCGTCGTACTCTGCCAGACGTATGGAGTACTCGTCGGGAATTGTGCCGTGGAAAATCACCAGTCGCGGTTTTAAGCTGCTGACTCGTACGATGAGCATGGGCGAGATGCCGTTCTCTATGTCGGTGAAAACGAGTGCACGTTCAGTGGTGGCGCCGAAGAGTTGGGAGAACTCGAGTCCTGAGAGAGTTTCAATGGCCTTTTTTGCGTCTACGACTGTGTAGCCTTGGACTTCCTTGACGTACTTGTCCAGACACGCTACGCTCTTGCCTTCGATTGCTCTGCACAAGTACTCGACGCGGACGGGTATTGGGAATTCGCGAAGGTCAACGATCGCGTTGGTGGGTGAGCTTGTGAGTTTTGAGAATTCATGGATGAAGCGGCTTCCGCGTTCTTCGTCGATCTTGACGAGTGCCCAGACGAATCTTCGCACGAATTTGGTGCCTGGGCTGGGTCGTCTACCGCTTTCGTAGTCGCTGATGACCGAGCCGGAGACTATCATCTTGTCTGAGAGGCGCATTTGGGAAACGGCGAAGAGCTCGCGCCATTTTCGCATGGTCGCGCCGGGCTTGCTTGAGAGTATGATTTCCCCTGCAATTCTTCTTGCCAGGACTGAATTGCGGGGGCTTGGAGGGGTTGACATCTGCTATGTGCCTCTGTGCTCAGGCAAGTTTCCCTTTAGAATGGATTGAACTATAAAAACGTATGCGACATCACGCCTGCAAGGCCTACAGGAGGAATATGATGAAGATTCCTATGACGATAAGTACTGAGCCCAGAGCGTTTTCCATTGTTATTTTTTCATGGAACAGTAAAGCGGCGGTCAGCGTCGAGAAGAGCGGTGTCACTGAGGATATTGGGACTGCTCGGGATTCCTCGATGACTGTGAGGCTGTAGCTTAGAAAGAACCATCCTAGGCCTAGCGCTACGAGTCCGCCGGCTATGAGAGAAAGCACTGTTTTTCGGGACATTTTGGTCAGCCTGTGACGCTTGTATAGAAGTGGGGCAGAGGCTGCGAACGCGGCTCCTATTGCTGTCACTCTGATCGTGTTGACGGCTAAGGCGCTGTCCAGTTGACGATTGTAGTTCACGGCGAGGTTCATCAGGGTTATGCTGACGGCCCACAGTATTGCAGTTGCTATTCCCATGACAACTCCTAACAGCAGAAGCTTTCTGGAAGCGGTTGTACTCGAGTTTCTTTCGGTGCTTACGAGCCATATGCCTGCGACTATGAGAATTGCGCCGAGGCTGACGGTCAGGGTAGGCGGCTGGCCAGCTAACGTGAAAGCGAACAGCAGAGTGAACAGTGGATAAGTGCAGGTTATGGGAACCCCGCGTGCGACGCCTACAATCTTCAAACTTACCATGTACAAGGTGTCACCAACGCCTAGGCCGATAATGCCGCTGACAGCAGCCAAGATTACCACATTGTAGGGTAACGTGGCAAAGGTTCCGAGTTTGCCTATGACCGTGACAAAGACAATCAGTATCGTGCTGGTCAGGACCAGGCGAACAATGTTTGCCAAGACAGGCTGAGTTTCCTGCAACGCTTTCCTGTAGAGCAGAGCGGACGCCGTCCAACTGAGAGCAGCACCCAACGCGGCGAGTTCTCCGATCATAGGTTCACAGTCTGACCTGCGCATGATTTCGTTTGTAGACGAAGAATACAGCTCCACGAAATAAACCTAAGCAAAACTACTGCGAAAACAACAGGTGTCATGAAACACTGTCAAGTCAGCGCACCATCGAGGGGTTATTGGATTCCTGGCGGAATTCTTGTTCTGTGACGGGTGACCTACTTAGTTTCCTATATTCTCCAAATATGCGTTCAGAGCCTACGGCTGGGCAGACAGGCACGCGCTCAGGACCTCATGCGCGACTTCAACTTTGTTATGTTCAGCAGCATTCTTTGTTCTTCTGTGAGCCACGAATAGTTTGAGGGGCGCACTGAAAGAGAAGTAAACGTTTTTAGCTGGGCCTCCGAATAGGATGGGGTGCTCAGGCATGATTTTTAGCAAGAGAATCGAGCAGACCGCAAAGGAGAACGTCTCTAACATTGTTTTGGCCTTTGATTTTCCGTTCGAGAAACCGGAGAACCGTAACAAGCTTTTCACGAAAGCTGAAAAGGTCTTAGAATCGGTACACCTGCACGTCTGTGCAGTGAAGTTCAATCACCATCTGGTTTTGCCTTTGGGAACGTTTGACGGTGTTCAGAAACTTGTCAAGAAGGCGCACGATTTGGGGTTGCAGACGATCATGGATTGCAAAGCGAATGACATAGGCTCAACAAACCAGGTCATAGCCGAGTACTATTTCGAGGCAGGGTTTGACGCGTTGATCGCAAATCCCTTCGTGGGCTGGGAAGAAGGACTAGAACCGATCTTCAGAGTCGCTGAGAAGCTGAAAAGAGGCGTGATCCTGCTCGTCTACATGAGCCACAAAGCAGCGCCAGAAGGTTATGGGCAGACCATTGTTGACCCTGGAACAGGAAGCAAGATATGTCAGTATGTCGCATTTGCGAAAAAAGCCGTGAAATACAAAGCCAGTGGCGCTGTCGTGGGAGCCACGTACCCTGAGAAAATCAGTGAAGTGTACAAGATTCTGGGCAAGGACATCCCCATCTATTCTCCTGGAATAGGGGCTCAAGGCGGGTCGGCTCAACAAGCTCTGAAGGCAGGGTCCAGTTACCTCATAGTGGGTCGCGAGATAACTCAATCAGTAAACCCGTTGGAAACTGCAGAGAAGATAAGAGAATCGGCTAAAACTCCGCATTGAAATAGGAGAAACCTGTCTCGCGCACGAATGCAGTCATCTGTCAGGCTTCTATCTTCCACGTCTCTCCCAAAGTTCTTTCTTGAGCAGATCTCTGACTGAAGAACGTATTGCTGAGCTTCGGCTTGGGTACATATTGGCTCTAACGAGCTCGTCCAATCCTTCTAAGTAAGCTTCAGGAAGTAATACTGTTACGAGTTTCATTCTAATTCCCCTGACGTGTTACGCTGAAGTGTACTATATCTGCATAACATGTCTTAAACATGACAATATAATACTTTCCCAAGTCTTGGGGCGTCACTCGCGACTTGTCCGCAGTGTTTTCCAAAGTCCTTGGCCATCGCGCGCGCGATTTGGTTTCCGCTTGCGGGGTTACAACAATCGGCCCAGAGGACAGTATTCTGCAGTTGACTCTGGTTGCAGCAACTCCAACGGCCATAGAGACAATGATGACCGCCACAACAAGACAATGCTGGATTTGTTCATTCATTCTCACCTACGGACATAGACAGTGAAATGGTACAAAGTAGTTTTGCGGAAAGACCCTTTCATTTTCTGAAAACATTCTCCGATTCTGATACACAGGCCGAACCTCGCGCAAACATGATTCACCGACAATTTCTGATCACTGTCACTTCTCGATGTTTCGCAGTTCTCTTAATGTTTGATCGAATGTCTTGTATTTGTCATCTATGTAAAGCGTATGATTTCGGACATCTTCCTGCACGGTTCCGGCTGTTATCAAGGCTGAACCTAATGCTGGAAGATTGGCGAGTAACTGTCCTTTCTCTTGTTCTTGGTGATAGTGAGAATACTATGGAAGATGGATCTTGCACAAATCATAAAAAAGAAAGCAGCCTAAGAGACTAGAGGAGCCTGGTTAATTTTGGGTCTAGAAACCTTTGATGTCCAGAAGTTTGTGGAAACAGCGGTCTTGGACACGAAGAAGAGTATTGGCGATGAAAAAGCGCTGGTGGCTGTTTCTGGAGGCGTTGACAGTACTACTTGTGCTATTCTGACGCATAAGGCGATAGGTGAACGACTTGTTTGTGTTATTTTGGATAATGCTTTCATGCGGCAGGGTGAACCCGAACACGTTGCCAGCACGTTGTCCAAACCGCCCTTCAAGCTTCCCATGAAAATCGTGAACGTTCGTGAGCGCTTCCTCAAAGCCATGAACGGTCTGAGAGACGCGGAAGAAAAACGGAAGATGTTCCGCGAAACCTTCTATCAAGTCCTGGGTGAGACAGCAAAAAACGAAGAGTGCAAAGTTCTTGTGCAGGGAACAATCCGGGCGGACATCATGGAAACGATCGCAGGCGTCAAGACTCAACACAACGTCTTAGAACAGATGGGAATCAATCCGATGGAACGGTTCGGGTTCAAAGTTGTTGAGCCCTTGTTGCCCCTGCTTAAGGAAAGAGTAAGGATGGTTGCTAGGCATCTCGGGCTTCCCGCCGAGTTCTCTGAGCGTCAGCCTTTCCCCGGTCCAGGCTTATCTGTGCGCGTCGTTGGACAGATTCGCCCTGACAAACTTGATACCGTGAAGAAAGCAACGACTATCGTTGAGCATGAATTGTCAAAGTACAAGCCGGGACAGTATTTTGCAGTTGTAGTGGACAATGAAGAGGCATCGCAGCAAACAAAGACCCTGCACATCCAAGAGACCGTGGCACGCCTTCTGAACGTTCCCTCAAGGAATGTAAGTGTCAGAGCCTTCGCGGACAAGGCAACGGGGGTTGAAGGGGGAAAGAGACGCTATGGCGACGTTGTCGGTGTGGAGGTTCAAACGCTTGACGGCAAGCTTCATCAGACATCGCTCCAGAACATCATCTCTTTGCAGGCAGCAATAGTCACCGAGAACCTAGGAGTCACTAGAGTGTTCTACGCGGTCAAAAACGTTGCCAAGAAGAAGCCCTACGTCATAGGCATACGAGCTGTTCAAACCAAGGATTTCCTCACTGCAACAGTTTCGGATATCCCGTGGGCGACGCTGGACAAAACTGCAGAGGACATCATAGAGCAGTGTCCCACCGTATCAACAGTCTACTACGATGTTACTCCAAAACCTCCAGCAACCATCGAGATGGAATAGACCTGAGAGCCTGCACAATGCAAGTTCTGACGCATTCTGTTCAAGACATGCATTGAAGAAAAGCATGTTGTAGAATCATCAAAACATATAATACCTCAATGAACTTTTAGATTATGGGAAACGTCATGTTCCGCGTAAGAGTGCACAAGATAGAATCTATTCGGGATCTAGACGGCAACCTTGGAAAGCGTATCGAGCTGATAGAAGACAGGCAGATCCCCAGTTTTGTTCTCAGACCTCAGACTGAAGAAGCAAAGGTTGTGCAGGATGTGATGCAGACTTTGCAGCAGCAGTTTCCCATGTTTCCCGGACGGGGAGAAGTCGCAATTCCGAAAATAATACTGTTCTTGACTGAACAGGAATGCGAAAGCTTGGGAATCGAGTTTGACGTCAACCAGATTTACGACATAAACCTTGAGAACCAAAGTCTGAGGTTCACGAAAACTGCATAATCTCTTTTCTCGCGTCTCTCAGCGCTGAATACTTCGGATGAAAAGACAGCACGAACAGCATGTTTCTCAGGGCTCTGCAGACTTGATGCGCGTCGGAGTCTCCTTCATACGCGCAATATAGAGGAACAGGCTCCTCGTCGCCATTCTTGTAATAAACGTAGATAGGCGCAAACTTCTTTCTAAAGGTGACTATCTTGAAATTCAAGTTCAGCATCCTAGCCATTTTTTCCGTAGCAGAACTGATTGACTTCAAGCGTCTCGTGTAATCCACAAAGGTTGAAGCATAAATAAGCAATTTCCCCTCAGGATTACTGAGCATTTCGGTTCACCAAGAAAATGAGGATGCCGAGCGCTTTTAAGACAAGTGAGGAAACAACAAACTCGCATCGCGGAGAGATAGGTTAAAATGAACGCGGCAAACACTGAAAAAATCATGAAAGTCAGGGCACGCGTAACCATTGCAGGGTGGGTACAAGGCGTATTCTTCAGGTCCGAAACCAGACGCGTGGCAAACGCTTACGGAGTGACGGGCTGGGTTCGAAATCTGGAGGATGGACGGGTTGAGGCAGTGTTTGAAGGTGATGAAGAAAGCGTGAACAGACTTGTGGAATTCTGCAGAAAGGGGCCATCTGCTGCAAGAGTAGACAGTGTAGACGTCTCTTGGGAAAGGTATTCAGGCAGTTTTGACGGCTTTCTGGTAAGATATGGTTAGGAGCCTGCTCTTTGGAGATGCTAAACTCTCTTCTTTGGAACTCTGAAATGAGAAGCTTTTCCAGCGCTGACGTATTCTCCTCCGACTCCGCGGATTATGGAGGCGATCTTAGAGAAGTTGTCCGAGCCCAGGAATTGGCGCGGTTTTATTATCACGTATTCGTCTTTCTCTTCGAAGCTGAGCATGTTCTCGAGGTCTTCTGGAAAGAGCATTTTTAGGTCCTCTGTAGCCTTCGACCTGTCGAGAGCTCTCGGCGCCCCCGCTACTGGCAGAGTGGCCTGTGGTAAGGGCATGGGAGGCGAAGCTGTCAAAGGCTGAGTGATCTGTCCGACTGCCAAAGACTTGAGGGAGGCAGAAACTTGTCTCAGGTCTTCCATGATACCGTTCAATATTACTACGAGTTCATCTACCCTTCTTGTGAGCGCTTCAACTTTCTCTTTGTCTGCACTCATAGGTCCTTCTTCCTTTCAAATGTTTAATACTTGACGCATTTATTATTGTTTCTCACTCTTTCGGAACTGACAAGGCGGGGAGGAGACGAATGCATTTTGATTGAGGTTGATGGAAGCGAGAAGGGTGGAAGCGGCACGATTCTTCGGCTTTCAGTGGCACTCTCTGCGATTATGCAAGAGCCAGTGCACATCTTCAACATCCGAGAAAACCGACCTCAGCCGGGCCTGAAGCCTCAGCATCTTGAAGCTGTGTTGACAGCAGCAAAGCTCTGCAACGCGGACGTCAAAGGAGCAAGAATTGACTCTCGCGAGATCTGGTTCAAGCCCAGCAGAATAGTAGGCGGCAGATTTGAGGCTGAAATCGGCACGGCAGGAAGCATACCCATGCTTTTGATGACGATTTTGCCGATCTGTACTCAAGCCCGAGAAAAGGTAGAACTGCATATTTCCAAAGGCGGCACAGACGTTTCGCACTCACCCACGATAAATTACATACACTTCGTGCTTCTGCCAACGCTTCAGCGCATTGGACTCAGAGCGACAATAGAAGTCAAGAAGTATGGTTACTATCCCAGGGGCATGGGAGAGGTAACGGTTGCCGTGGAACCCTGCAAAACTCTGAGGCCATTGAATCTTGAGCGATTCGGCAACCTTCAGAAGGTTAGCGGAGTCTCTGTTTGCACGTTTCTCGCGGACAGAAAAGTAGCGGCCCGACAATCTGACGCAGCCAGAGAATGCCTCAAAGAAAAGGGGTTTGCGGCAGACATCCAAGTGGCCAACGACATGTCAAATCCATTGCAGAAGGGCAGCTCACTCACATTGTGGGCTAAAACAGACACAAGCGTAATTCTCGGCAGTGACGCGATTGGCGAGCTGAAAAAAACGAGTGAAAACGTTGGCAAAGAGGCTGCTGAAAAGCTCCTAGCAGAAATCTCTGCACGACCAACCGTGGACATTCATCTCGCAGACCTTCTCATTCCGTATATGGCTCTGACTCAAGGCAACTCCAGCTTCCTGACACGGATGCTCACCGAACATCTGCAAACAAACATTTGGGCCTCAGAGAAAATACTAGACGTACATTTCAGTGTCGCCAACGCGAACGGACTGTACAGAATCGAAAAACACAGCTAGTCTACCAAGCAGAAAAGAAAAAATCGGGACATTCCTAGCTCCCAACTCTTTTCCACAAGACCTATTCCGACAGCAATGAGACCGATGATTATCTTGAACACAGCGTGCCACATCGGGTCCACGACACCGTACATCACCGTAGTTGCGCCCAATATGCCCATCACAAGAGTCATCAGACCGATGACGACCAACGCTATTCTAGCAAGTTTCACTTCTTTTGCCTCCCTATGACCCTTTCAGATGCTATTGAAAGTAAGAGCCCAGATGCTTCTCCAAAGAAAACCTCTCAAAGACCCGAACTGCCAGACCAAACCTCGGCGACCAAGCATCCACAATTCGGACTATTTGCAGACTGAAGAGAATACGTTAAAACAAGGCTCGAGTGTATGATAGAGCTGAAGCAAAATGCACAACGTTGCCCGAAAAAGACTCATCCGAGGATACTATTCAAAAAGAGCCAAGGACTACGACAGGCAAAAGAGCCGAACGTGGAGCAACAGTCAAGGTTTTGCAGTTGAAATAACAAACGAGTTGACTGGCGCGCTGGCCGGACTCAAGAATCGACTGGTTCTGGAAGTTGGTGTTGGAAGCGGCAGGAACGCCCTGCCCCTATTAGCGAACATTGAACCTCAGCTTGTCGGACTCGACCTTTCACGGGAGATGCTGCAGCAAACAAAGACAAAGACCAAACCATTCAAGAAAAACCTCGCGCTGATCCAAGCTGATGCTGAACACCTGCCCTTCAAGCGAAACATTTTCGACGCGATAGTCTGCATGAGCACAATGCACTACTTTTCATCCACCGAAAGAATCCTGCACATTTTTGGAGCCGCAATGAAGAGTAATGGCTTACTCGTGTACGGGGACTTGACGCTTCACGAGCTGGACCACAAAGGATTCCTGGAGAGGCTTGAGAAGACAGTTTCCAAAGCGCATTCAAGATACTTCAAACCGTCTGAGATCAAGAACCTCACAGGGACCAGCGGATTTCACGTTGCCAGAATGAAAACGATCTCCTACAGGAAATCTTACCGTTCATTGATGGAAGACAAGGGAGAATACTTCAACGTTTCGCCCGAACAGCTCACAGCGTGCATACAAACGGTAGATAATGAGGAAGAGAACCAATACGGCCTCACCGACACCGAATTAACCCTGTACTACACGATGATCATCGCAGCCAAGACCTAGTACACGGCGGTCCTATGCCGAAGTCCAAATGCCTCAAGATTCCGAAAAAACAAGGCCAAAAAGCCATAGCCTTAGCCAGGAAACTAGGACTCGTAAACAAGAGACTAGAAATTCAAAGAGACAAAACACACCTATACATTCCGCTCCTCGACAAACCGCCAAGAGACAAACTAGAAAGCTTCCAGGAGCAGATACCTAGCTCTGAAGTTCTAACCCATCAGTTCCCAGAAAGAAAGCGACAGCAGCCTTCACTCGCAGAACTGCTCAAAGACAAACTGCCTGAAAATTTGCTGCCAAGACTGCCACACGCAGCGGACCTTGTAGGAGACATAGGCATAGTGGAAATCCCTTCAGAGCTTGAACCTTACAAGGGTATCATCGGCGAAGCAATACAAGAAGCAAACAAGAACCTTCAAACCGTCCTAGCCAAAGCAGGCGCAGTCGGCGGTTCCTACAGGCTCAGAGAATTCACGGTGATAGCTGGCGTTCCAAAGACCGAAACAGCCCACAGCGAGTACGGGTGCCGCTTCTACGTGGACGTTGCCAAGGCGTATTTTTCTCCGAGGCTTTCGTACGAGCACAACAGAATCGCATCCCTCGTCCAAGAAGGCGAAACCGTCGCGGACCTGTTTGCCGGAGTCGGACCTTTTGCCATTATGGCAGCCAAAAGACGCAAAAACGTGAGAGTCTATGCAGTCGACATCAATCCTGACGCGGTCGCGTTTTTGAAGAAGAACATCAGGCTGAACAGGGTTGACGGGAAAGTGTACCCGATGCTTGGGGACGCAATGCAAGTCGTCAGCAAGAGACTCGCCGGAGTAGCTGACCGTGTCATCATGAACCTACCCGAAACGGCGATCGAGTTTGTTGATTCGGCATGTCGTGCGGTCAAACCCCAAGGCGGCATCGTACATTATTACAGTTTCACCACTGCCTCTGTCTCGTTAGAGGACACTCAGAAAATGTTTGCGGAGGCGGTGGAGAAGAACGGAAGGAAGGTTGCTGAGTTTCTCTTCTGCAGGCATGTCCGTGAAACGGCTCCTCATGAACATCAAGTAGTTCTCG
>Ga0315274_10011449_pt1 | contig 12718 bp, 28 predicted proteins | sample YL17G02_20_MG_FD_203700 | JGI IMG/M metagenome (GOLD analysis project Ga0315274, IMG submission 203700) | Sediment microbial communities from Yellowstone Lake, YNP, Wyoming, USA - YL17G02_20 | ecosystem: Environmental > Aquatic > Freshwater > Lake > Sediment | place: USA: Wyoming | collected... | reverse complement strand
AGAGACCATAATTATGGTAGTCAAGGATGGTGTTAAAACTCCTGATTATCACTTTGACAAGTATTGGAATTTTTGTGATGGTATAATAGAATAGGAGGACTTGAGTATGCAATACCGACAAGGAGATATATTCTTTAAGCGTGTCGAGAAACTACCAGCGAGCAAGACCAAGAAATCCGATGGCATCATAGCCTATGGTGAAGTCACCGGACATTCTCACCGGGTCGTCGATGGGGAATTGTGGGAATCCGGTAAAGAGATGTTCGTGGAGTCCCATGGTGAGGCAGTCATAAAGCATGAAGAGCATGGTGTCGGCGCCGGACCAGATAATGACATCTGGGATGGGGCTTTACCGAAGGGAATCTATGAGGTCGTAAGGCAGCGTGAGTTCGTTGGCACAACAGAGGTCATCAATACAAGGTTTGTAAGGGATTAGGTGAAGTTAATCTTAAATTATCAAAACTCTTTAGGAGGATAGAAAATGCCAGAAACAATGACCGCAACAAAGGCTCTAGTAGAGCTAAAGTTACTGGATAAGCGGATTAACTCGAAAATTAGCGAGACTCTGTTTGTCGCAGTAGTTCGAGGGGAAGACAAGAAGACCACTCAGCAAGTGAGCATCGAAGATGCTACTACTGAGATAAAAGCCGGGAAGCAGTCCATTACTGCACTCATTGATAGGCGCAATGCTATCAAGACTGCACTGGTTAGTGCAAATGCACGAGTGACAGTAGTTGTGGGTAAGAAGACCTATACTGTCGCTGAGGCAATAGAGCGCAAGAACTCTATCTGCTATGAGGAGTGTATGCTAACTGCTATGAAACAGCAGTATGCAAGTGCAGTTCAAGCAATTGAACAGCACAACCAGCGGGTCGATATTGAAATACAGAACTTGCTAAAGGGACTTGGTGATGCAAAGACTCTCGATAAAACTGATGTCGAGACAACAACCAAGCTCTTGCGAAAGAGCAAGGAAATGCACCTTCACGACCCAATCGGGATACGGAAGCAGATTGATGAAATGGAGTCGAACATTGACCAATTCAAGGCGGATGTAGATACAGCCTTGAGTGTTATCAATGCGACTACAACCATCACTCTGAACTAAAAATAAACGGACAAAGATGATTGGTCGAAAATCTAAATCCATATCCGGCCCGGGTCTCCGAGATGACCCAACCACTGCAAATGGTGTAGATACTACTCACCGGCTAACACCGGATGAGTATTGCTGAAACGCTCAGACCTCAGAACTCAGCAATCAGCAATCAAGTATCAAAGTTCATTTGCATGGGATTGCCCCATGCTCTCAACGAATAAGAACCAAAGCCCAAAGATTACAAAAATCCTGGGTCAATGGTTTGTGGTGTGATGTGGAATACCCTGCTTTCCACCAGGCTGACCAGTCATCGTCCAAAATTTAAGGTGAGCTAATGTTACCAATAAATAAGTTAATAAAACTATATACCCGTGGACACTACACCAAATTGCTTCATGAGGGTATGAAGTTCTTAGAATCTAACAAAGATAAATTACCATCTAATATGGATACAAATGTAAATATTCATAATTACTTTCAGCATAAAGTTTCATTCAATTTCAAAACCTTCACATTCACAGTTACTACTTTAGATTGGTCTGGCAAGGAAATAATAACTAAAGTTCCATATGCCGAGTATGATTATAAAGATATTCGACAATATGAGATTGAAAGTTTCGCTAAGACCGTCGGTGAAATGATTTTCTTATTTGTTCCGAAAGAAGATTTAACTGTTACTTTAATATTGCATTGCAATAACTCAACTATACAATCAAGAATTATTCAAACTTATGGAGCAAAGGAGTTCTTCACAAAACTCAAAGCAATCACAGTTCATAAAGATGGTGAGAATGAGTTATTAAGAGTTGACCTCGGATTTCGTACAGAAATTATGATGGTCAAGGTCGTGGATACCACGACCAAACAAATTTACTTATTACGGGTTCCACCAGAGATTGAAATTAAACCAAGAACATTAAAAACACGTGCAGTCATGATACCAATGAGAACATGTAAGCAAGCAATTGCATGGACCTTTGGTTTGAAAACTGCTGAGTATCATCCTGATGGGGAGTCGTAGATATGAAACGAGAAGTAGCAACTCCACTTAGAATACTTGGGGGTGATGATAGATGGATATAATAGACCATATATCTGACCACTTCCCTATGCCAACTTATCGTACTAATCAAAAAGAAACTCTGCAACAAATCGAGGAAGCCATTGCTTCCGATTACAAAGTTATTAGTCTCCAAGCACCAACTGGTTCAGGTAAGAGTGCTATTAATTTCTCAGTATGTGGATTTGTTGAGAAAAGTTACTACACCACTCCGCTTCATATACTTTTGGACCAAGTGGTCCGCGATAAGTTTTTGCTCAATCTATTCAAGATAGTTAGAGGTCGTGACTGGTATATTTGTTTGGAGAAATGTTCGGACTGTCATAAGTATAATTATTGTAAAGAACGAGAAACTGGAGTATCAATACAATGTGAACATACTTGTGATATAGGTCCATGTCAACTTCAAAAAGAATACAAGTGTGGTAAATCTTGCTTTTATAAAAAAGCTCGTGATGATGCTATTGAAAGTCAAACTGCTCTCATGAGCTTGGCTTATAACTTCACAATTAAAGTAACTAAGGGTATGTGGCAAAAACGGGATATGCTTATCATAGATGAAGCTCATGGTGTTGAGAAATGGATACTTAATTTCATTACCTTATCACGAGTTTTCCAAGATATCAAACATGCTGATGCTCCAACTACCTTTGATGAGTCATTAAATCTTATTAATAAAGAAGTTGATATAGCCGCCTCAGAGGTTGCAGACCTCGAAGAACAGCAAAAGAGTTTGGGTGGCTTAAGACCTCAAGACCTCAAAAAGTATAAACGATTAGTTAGGTTCATAGATATAGTTCATGTGGTTGTTCATGACCTCGAAGCAGGTAAACAATGGGTTCATAATGTTACAAAGTTACCGGAGAATAAAGTTCGAGTAGAACTTAAACCACTGGATATATCAGTTTGGGGTAAAGGATTACTCCTTGGAAAAGCCAACCGGTTCTTATTCTCGTCAGGTTATATACCCAGGAATATGTATAAACGCATAGGATTTACTGATGATGAAGTAGCTTGGATTGATGTTCCATCCACATTCCCAGTTGAAAACCGGCCAATAATTGGTTCAATGGTTGGATATATATCACATAAAACTATGGATAATCTTCGACCAAGGATAATAGAAGTAGTTAATAAAATCCTTGATAAAGAAAAAGATATACGAGGATTTATTCACTGTAATTCATATAAGTTGGCAAATGATATACTAGGTAATTTAACACCAGATAATAAATCCCGGGTTAAATATAATACATCTGAGAACCGGAGTTATGCACTCGAGTCTTGGTTGAATGATGGTCTATCTAATAGTGTATTTTGTGGTGTAAATATGTCGGAAGGTATCGACCTTAAAGACGACTTATCACGCTTTCAAATTATCATAAAAGCACCATTCCCTGATATGTCAGATTCATATGTGAAAGCTCGTATGGGTTTGAGTGATGGTAAGCCCTGGTATGATGAACAAGCTTTGATGGCTATACTTCAAGCGTATGGACGCTGCGTTCGCTCAGAATCGGACTGGGCGAGGACATATATACTCGATTGGAATGTAATGAGATTAATTAATACTTATAAAAATGAACTTCCTGGTTGGTTTGTGGAAGCATTTAAAGCAGCAAAGAGTGAAACATTCAGGAGTAAGGAAAATGGCTCAAATCAAAAAGTCGTGGTGTAATGAAGTTTATATATTAAAAGATGGTTCAACAATTACATGTAGATTAAGAAAAAAACATACCATTCCACATCATGGTCTACATCCAATAACAAAAATTCCAATTTACTGGTCAGTTAAAGTGAAGGTGAGTTAATGGCAAAAGAAACCTATACATGTGCTCCTAATTCTCGTGACCCAGTACAAGCAGAAGATTATGGTGAAGCAAGAATGTATCTTGGATGCGACAAAGATTGTCCAAATGTAATTTGTCCAGGTCCATTAAGTCCACAAGATAGACGAAATGAAAGAAAAAAACGAAGAGAATATGCAAAGAACTTGGTGAGGTGAGTTAAATGACAGAAGTTCAAACTCGGTCAGAAGAAACTGGGCTAAAGTTCCATAAGACTATTCGAGAAGCACTCGATTATGCGGAGAAGGACAAAACTGTGTGGAAGATATCCTTCTCTTCAGGTAAAGAACGAGTTAGGTTAGTTAAGGATAATGAAGATTGGAAACTTGAAATGATGGATAAAATACTTGATGATGCTATAAAACAACAACAAGAATGGTTAGAGAAAAAAGGTACCAGAGTTAAGAAGCCACTGTAGCGTAGTCCGGTTACCGCGGAAGACTTAAAATCTTTCCCTTAGTGGGTCCTCAGTTCAAATCTGAGCAGTGGCACTTTAATATGGGAGTGATAGTATGGATAAAATCATAGAGCATTTATACTTAGGTTCTCACGAAGACCTAATACCTTATGTACTCGACCACTACCACATCAATGTGGTCATTTGTGTACTAGAAGACCCGCACTGTCTAAAGACTATGCAGGAAGATGGTAGAGAGTGGATTCATATTCCAGTTCTTAAGTGGGCTGATGAAAATGACCCAATCTGGGACTCAGAAGATTATGGAGAACATGCTAACCCAGCAACTCTTGATGTTATATCTGGAATTATAGAAGAAGCAATACTTCTGAAAAGGAATGTCTTAGTGCATTGTGGAGCAGGTCTAGAAAGAAGTCCATTAACAGTTGCTTGGTATTTACGAAATAAATTACACATATCACTTGATGAAGCATATAAAATTATAAAATCAAAACGACAAGTATTTAATCGAGTAATGTGGCTTCCACCAAAATACAGGAGGGATTATTAAATGCCACGAATTGATATAACTAAAGAAGTCAAAGAAATATTTGGTGACATAGTAGAATCAGCAACTATTGGATTCTATGGAAAAGCCGAAGACTTTCCAGGTTATGGAGTAGGTGATGTAGAAGAAACAATTGGAGTTGATGGTGAATCCGTTATAATAAAGTTTACTAATGGTAAAACGGTATTATTTAGTACCTCAGAATGGGGTAGGATAACATCAGACAAAGAAGATATTAAAAATGAATTAGAAACATCATGTAGGTGATATAAGATGTTTAATTCAACCGAACAGAGCGAAGAAATTATCAATAATCTGATTCAAAGATATAATGTTTTACGAAAGAAATTTACAACAAAAGAGTGGAAAAACTTCCTTGATAAAATTATAGTAGTTCATTCGTCTTTCACAAATACTTCAATAGAAGGTACTGATGCAACACTAGAAGATACCTATGCTGTATTTAATGGTGCCCATTTACCTCAGGATAGAAAACTCGATGAACAAGAATTAATAAATTATAGGAATGCATTAAAGTTCATACATGTATATAAAGGACAAATAAATCAAGAATGGATTAAAAATATCCACCGAATATTGTTACACAAGGTTTATGATAGTATAGCAGGTGAGTATAGAAAAGATTCTACATTTGATATTAATGATACTCTTAATTTATGTTTATTGAATTGGTTTTATAAAATATTGACTAGAAGCAGTAAAGTAGAAATATTCTTAAACGCTATTAAGTTCTATATAACATTCGAGAAAATACATCCATTCAAGGAAGGTAATGGTAGAACAGGTAGAATAATATTTAGTAATATTATGGAACGAATCGGCTTACCACCATTAGTATTCTCTATTGACCAAGGACATTTATACTATACAGCAATTAGGAAAGGTGATAATAATCTATTAGCATTGTTCTTTATAAGATGTTATGAACAATTAATGGAATTAATGGAAGATGCTGAAGAATATTATTAATGAGGTGAAATATATGGTAGAACATGAAAGATGTTCGAGATGTCACGAACTAGGATTGACTACAGTAATAGTACCACAACGAGGACCCAAAGAGTATAATGTTCCAGGTGATAAAAGAATTCATGAATGTTTCAAGTGTGGGTTCAAATCAATATCAACATACAAGAAAGGTCAGGACCCAAGATTTCCGAATGAGTCAATGTCAGGGTATTGGTATTGGGAAGTGAACTCACCGAAGAAACGAAAGTAAATATCTGAACCTCTAAGCATGCAAAGGAGACTTCACAATAGGTTTCGTCATCATACATAACCTAACAACCTCACTCCTTTGTGTGAGTGAAAGTTCAGATGTTGAAGGTGAATAGTGTGTGGCCATTTCAAACTGAATGGATTGAGTACGAGAGTGATGAAGTATGATAAAATCTTACATAGTTCGTGGACTTGGATATCACGATAACAAAAAAGAATTCAAAACTATAATCAAAAAACATAACTTGAAATGGGGTGGGTCCCCAACTGCTGGTCGATGGTCGGCTCAGTTCACCGATATCAGAGTGAGGTTTATTAGGGATGACGAAAAGGACATAACACTTGAGTCACAATTTGAAATCGAGGGTCAAGGAGAAGTCTTCGATGAAGTGTGTAAATTCATAGAAGAAGTGATGAAAGGTGAGAAAAAAGCCGAAGAGGATTCAAACTGGGATATGATAGTATTTGATATTATTTATAAACCTAATGTTGAATATCTTAGAATGTTGAAAATGCCTGAGTCGATGATATCGCGAGAAATAGCAAGATATGAGCGAATGAAAGCTGATATGAAATGACCTATAATTTATATAATTTATATAATTTATAGGAAAATAACCCAAAAACCCTATCACCATAACACCCCTAAATCTATGGGGAGATTCCTTCATTAGCGGCGGTCCAAGGGGATAACTTAAAAAATAGGATATCCTATTCATCCAGAAATATCAATCAGTGCTGAATTAATTAGATGGGTTAAATCTCATGTAAAAGTTGGTAAAAATCGTAGTAAATCTGGTATAAAATCGGTAATAAAGTGAGTTTCGATAAAATTCCGTGTAAGAATATGCTTTCGTTAGAATAATCTTCCACTAATTCCACTTTACATGTAATGGGCTCATATAATCATGGATTTCCAGCCACTAACATATGAAAACCTCTATAAAGTCCTATATTAGGTGAGAATATGGCTAAAGAAACCAAACATATCATCGAACTTGATGAAAAAAATAAAAAAGCCATGAGGGCTATTTTAGACTCGATTCCTCTATCAGATACTGTGCAACATGGACCTGCAATAGCATATACTCGTGATAAATTAAACAAGAAAAAGAAAAATGGGATGTGTGAAAAATGACAGCAATTAGCTTAATACGTGGAGATGGAAAAGTAATCGAGCCAAAGTACTTGCGAAAGCCTCCAGCAGGACTACGGGATGGTCGAGTTGACTTCGACAACTACAACTGCATACCAATGAAAGTCAACGAACAAGAAACCCCAGTAATGTTCTACAAACATAAGAATGCTGGAATATGTTACTACTTCCAATGGAATGGACAATGGTACTCAGTTCAAGACATTACAAGAGATGGTAAAACTGGAGTGGATGATTACCTGGTATGGAAAATCCCAGTATCAAGTGTAATCACTCAGTTAAAAACTAAGTAGGTGATTATATGAAATGTGAGGAATGTGGAAAAAATGGGATATATCCAAAAGTAACTCAGGGTATGCACTTTGCCAAAACTCACGACATTCTTGCATACTATAAAGGTAAATTAATATGTAAAGAGTGTTTCGTGTGGAAACATTGTGGGTGATAATATGAAAGTATTACGAGATAAAGAACTAACTGGAATACTAAATGATATTGATGAAATAAAAGAATTAGTTAAACTTCTTGACAAAAATGAAACAGAACTAGTTCTACGAGCAAAGATATTATTGTGTCTATTTAATATCCAACGAAAGTTGATAGGTGACTAATATGGAACAACCAAAATGTTTGAAAGTAAAAGACCTAATCAAGAAACTACAATCAATGAACCCTGAACTACAAGTATTTGTAGAAGGATGTGATTGTATTGGTGAAGCTGAAAATATCGAAGTGTGGCTCAAAGGATTACTAATAACTAGAAGTATACCAAGCCATTCTTATGACAAAGAAAGTGGTCAAGATTGGGCAGGATTAGATGATTGAAGGTGACTAACATGGGACAATGTACTAAACCTGGTGGGTTCAAAGAGTGTACCCGAGATGCTTGTATAGGATGTCCTAATCATGTTGTTGTTAAAGATTTTGATAAATTTTGGGATGACTTAAATGATATAGAATTTGAGAAAACCCGTAAACAATTATTAAAATTAAAAGAGACATTGGATGAACACAACTGTGATAATTCATGTGATAAAATAATTCCGTTAATGGATTGTCAGCACACCACCATACTCATGTGTGAGTGTGGTTATATATGTGAGAAGTGTAATAAGCAAATGAAATTCGTAGATGGTAAGTTTGTGGAGATGTGAGGGGGTAAGTTATATGAAAGAAGTAAATTTCGAGTTTGGTGAGATACCTGGTTTCGCTGGCTGGAAGATACGAACCAAAGTCTGGTATGTAAGAAAGTTTAAAAAGAATTCACCAGAAGCAAAAGAATATAAGAAAATAGAATCTTTATTATATGCTATATATAAAACTCTTGATTCTATGCATGCAACTAAAAAATATAATAAAAATGATAAAAGAAAATCAAACTATAGATATTTCTCAGCCATGTTATTTATGCTATGTAAAGGGTTGAATGATAAAAATAAAATTAAACTCCCACTACCATGGTATTGGTATGTATGGGGTACAGAAATTGAGTGGTGTAGCCTCGATGAAATTATAAACAAAGTTGGATATCAAGTTAAAATTAATGGAGTTCGTGGAAAGGATATGTCTATTGAAAAATTACAAGAAATAGCAGAACATAACCCTGGGTGATTAATATGGAATATTTCAATAACTGTGTAGTGTGTAGTAAAGATTTGAATGAGGATGGCTCTACAATGGCTGGAGTATGTGATGACTGTCAGTATATAATAAATCAATACTTTCATCATGGAATACTCCAGAACTTCATTAATAAGAATAAAGAGCAACTTGCTAAGTGGATGAAACTTCAACTCCTATGGTATGATAATTGTTGTAGATGTAAGTATCACTCAATATCACCAGATGACGAATCCTGTGAACGGAAAGAAAATAAATGTCCATATGGATTAGAAGGGATTCCTCAAATGGATAAAGAACGACCAAAACTCTAATAGGTGACTTCAATGGGCCAGCGTATACTGATATGTGGTGACCGGAACTGGACTAATAAAGAATTAATACGACAAGTCCTTGCCAGTATACCAAATATCGAAGCGGTAATTGAAGGTGAATGTAGAGGAGCCGATATCCTTGGTAAGCAGGTGGCAGAGGAAATGGGTATATTTGTAGTCAAGTTTCCAGCTGATTGGCTGCAGTACGGAAAGTCTGCTGGCCCTATAAGGAATCAACAAATGCTCGACGAAGGACAACCTACTAAAGTAATTGCTTTCCACAATAATATAAATGAAAGTAAAGGAACAAAGGACATGATTAAGAGAGCAAAGAAACGAGGTATAGCAGTTTTATTAGTTAGTGAGTAGAGATGATTAGGTATGGCAGAACCAAGATTTATAGAATATAAACCAAGTGGGATGACTATGTTGACTGATGGTGCATTAGTTCTAATAGACGAGAACTACAGAAACCGGATAAACAAAGTAATTGAATTGGCTATGCAAAAGGCATTACAATCAATCAAAAAATAAACTTACTTGCAAAGCCTTCGGCTATGCGAGTTAATAAAAAGAAAAAAATAAAAAAGTGATTGCCCAGTTTTTAATTAACTGGACAACCACCACATTTCGGACACTTAGGAACACCATTTCCGATATCTTTACCGAAATATTGGTGTCCACAATTTACGCACTTATATACCTTTGCCCCAGCCGCCATTGCTTGAGCGTGCTGTTTGGAGGGCTTTATTATTGTTGGTTTGTACTTAGTTTTCTTAACCATGGTTTTTACTCTCCTAGTTTACTCTTCGCTGTCATCCGCGGATTTCGGTGACTTGGATTCTTTGTCATCTTCGTCATCATCGAGGTTGATTATCTTCTCGGCTGGCTTCTCTTCGACTTTCTTTTCGGTTTTCTTTCCGGCTTTCTTTTCGAACTTCTTGCTAGCCTTCTGGTCAGTCTCTAATGTTCCTTCCTCAATGGTCAGGAGTCGGTATATCAAGACCAGAACTATACCAAATACCAATAACCCGATAAGCATCAGGTATTTGGTACTATCTCCATTATCTATGGCAGCCATTAGGGCCATATAAATTGATGGCCCTAAGAAGAAGGCAATAACCATGAGTAGTATTGCCTTTATCGAGTCATACTTTCCTTTTGATGCTACACTTATGTTCATTTACATCACCACGTGGGTTCATTTCTTTCCTCAGCCTCATGTTCGGCTTTCCATTTTATTCTTTGCTGAACTTCAGCATCATAAACTTCTTGTGGATGTGACTCCATATATTCTATATGTCTCAATCCTGCATTATTTTCTTCATAGGTTTCTTCTACTATAGTATTAATTTCTTCACGCAAATATTTTATTTTTTCCTTTGCTCCTTTACTATTTTTTCGTATATTATATTTTGCACTGTGTATTTTAGAACAAACTGGACATATCATCTGAGTACCTTCATCAATGTTAGCATACTCCAATTTAGGAACATTATGTTTACGACAAAAATCACCCATTCTATTCACTCTCCTTTTGTGTTGACCTATATAACATATATGATATTGCCATAAGTTCTACTATAGCCATGAACCATCCAATGGCTCCCATCATGTCGTCCATTCACTTACCTCTTATCAATTCTACCTAACTTATTCCAACCAGATTTACTATTATTATTGGGTTTCTTTCTTTTATTCATTAAAACATACATTAACATATACTTTTGTTGTCTTAACTCACCTAATAATGATTGTAATTTCCTTTTCCTAAGTTCTAATTCAGTAGTGGAAATATCTGTAATTGAATCTAACATCTGTTTTATTATTGATTCCTTTTCTTCTATTTCCTGTATTAAATCTTTAGTTTCTAATCCTGATAAATTCGTTCCTCTTGTAATTATTAATTTCTCTTGTAATGGTAATATCTCATTTTGATTAAAATTTGTAAATTCAGTATCTTCCTCTGGAACATATCCACCACCATAACCAGAAGCAGTACTTGGCATGGAATAATCTATAAGTAATTTGGGAGGGTTGGGGTCTGCTGGAGCCTGCCAGAAACAATAATGATTCATATCTATTGGAACTGCACCAGTAATATCAGTATCGAGTCGTATGCATAGTTTGGTCAGACCACTAGGATTTACCCATCCTAATCCTGTGGCATTAAGTATTAAATTATTATACATAGCCGGAACTAGAGTTAAGGTATCCCATACCCCACCATTACCAGCATATAATGATTTATCGTAATCTCCAACCACAACCGGGTCACTTGGTCTTGCCGGTTGTCCGTTCTGAGCTTGAATAAAATTTCCACCATTAACAAGAATTACATAAATACGGAGAGTTGCACTATTTATTATTGCTCCTGCGGGAATAACACTAGTATCAAAGAGCATGTATGTCCGTTCACAGACATACATACCACCATCCCATCCCGTTGATGGTCCTAAGTAATTCGCCATCACAGCAATTCCATTAACTGCAGTCCATACAGTATTCCAGACTAAACCAGTATTGAGTACGCGTCTAGAACGTGTTAAATCGGTTATAGTTAATATAGGCATTTAATATACATCCATTCCATAATTATCACTTATATAATACCAAATTTCGTTATAACTTCTAGTGTTACATTGATTCCAGTTATTGTTGCTAACATGACAATATAAAACTTCTCACGAAGTTCTAATGCTTTACATCTGGCCATTAACATCTCGAATACCATTATTGTCATATCTCGTTCTGACATTTGTTTTTGGGTGTTAGATGTCATTCCACCAGTTGAGGGTTTTCCATTACCATTAGATTTATCTTCGCCCATAATAAACCTTTGCATGGTCCGTTCTATATCATCTGGTCGATAATCGTTCCTCTCTGAAGCGGTTTGAGATTTCTTGAACCAACTCATGTACTTCACCATCTTTCATTTTTCCTAAGTTATATCGCACTAGCAATCGTACTTCTTCATACGATAAGTCTTGTCCGAATATTTTTAGACACATACCAACACCTCTCACGCCACCCTCATAGCGTGTTTTTCCATTACTATTTTACTTTTGTTATCAACCCTGCTTTGCATTTGCTCTGAACCACGCATAGACTAATATTGCGACCATTCCTAATGTGAGTGCGCCAAGTATTCCACAGAGCATATCCCAAATATCTGCAAACCCGTTACCGAAAGAATCCCAGAACTCCTTTCCATACATTGTCACTGCAGCAACACCAACGCTGATTATGATTCCAATTACGACCTTCGCTTGCCAGGTCAGTTTGAGTTTGGCTAATTCCCCTTCAATTAGGATATATGTAAAGAAAGCAATTATCGCACCAGCAATACCATGTTCGATTTTGTCATCGCCACCATAGTAAACCTGATTCCAAGTCCGTGGGTCTGGTCGTGGCTTGG
>Ga0315274_10011448_pt1 | contig 12718 bp, 12 predicted proteins | sample YL17G02_20_MG_FD_203700 | JGI IMG/M metagenome (GOLD analysis project Ga0315274, IMG submission 203700) | Sediment microbial communities from Yellowstone Lake, YNP, Wyoming, USA - YL17G02_20 | ecosystem: Environmental > Aquatic > Freshwater > Lake > Sediment | place: USA: Wyoming | collected... | reverse complement strand
AACCGAAAACATGCAGCAGCCTCATGGGGGAAGAGGCTGCTGATCATAGAAAGCGAAGAACTGGTATGGACCACAAGTTTATTTACGCAGTCATCGAAAGGAATGGACAGTGCCCGCCCATCGCTGACTCCCCTCTCGGCGGGATCGACGGTGCCGCCATCGAAATTGTCTGCTACCGAGACATTGCAGCCGTTGTCAGTTCTATAGATATCAGGAGGTTTGACCCTGGCTCGTCAGGCAAGGATTCGTATGCCCAGAAGGAAGGGATCTTAAAGTCAGACCTACTGAAGTACCAACAAGTGAATCTCTCACTCCTGAAACAGGCCTGGTCGAGCGCGGTGATTCCTCTGAAATTTGGATTCACGGCAAGGGACGGGCAACAAGTTGAGGAGGTTCTACGAGGGGCTTACATTGTGCTAAGAACCCTCCTCAGTAGACTAAGAGGAAAGGTGGAACTTGTAATCCAGGTATCTTGGGATCTGCCAAAGATTCTCAAGGAGATTCGCGATAAATGTGGTTTGCCTGATTCGTTAAACTCCCAGTCCGGGACCCGAGATCCACAATTAATTGTGGAGGTTGGAAGAATGCTCTTCGAAGCGGCCGAGGGAAAAAGAGAGAACTTCATTACCGCCATTCATGATAGCCTTTCCTCCTTGTCCATGAGATTTTTCGATGGACCTCGCAACGCGGAAGAAATGATTCTGAACCGGAGTTATCTGGTGGCAAAGGAAAAGGAGCCGTTGTTTGATGAGGCGGTAGACCTCCTGGGAACTGAGCACGAAGGCTACCTGAGCTTTCGCTACATAGGTCCTCTGCCGGCTTATAGCTTCGCCAACATCGAGCTGAACCGGGGGAACTTCGCGCTCGTGGATAGGGCGCGGAAAACCATGCAATTACCCGAGAAAGCTTCCTGGAAGCAAATAAGAGCTTCCTACAGAAAGTTGGTGCTTGTCCATCATCCTGACAGGAACCCGGGCAATTCTCTGGCAGGGCAACGCTGCGTAGAAGTGGTAGAGGCATACGAGATGTTGAGCTCTTATTGCAGGAGTCTGCCGAACTTCATAGAGGGAAGAGAGGCTGGTCAGTTTTCCTTTGCCGAGGAGGATGTCGAGAAGGTTTTCGTTGTGCAGAACGAGAGGAGTTTTTACGCGTCGCCCTGAGCGGATTTGCCCGCCGGTGTGCGGTCACGGAGGTCTGAGATCCGGTAGGAGCAAGCTGGCCACCAGCTATCGCGAGGATTGGCTTCGGCAACGTCAGCTTTGAATTCAACGCCTATACTGGAGGACAAAATGGATGTGAGCGAAGCGATCAGAAGAACCGAAGAGGAAATACCTGCGGTTATTCGCCTCAAGCTATCCGGAGTGATTGGTGCTATGAAAAAGGATGATGGGTGGCACGTCTCGGTCGAGATGGTTGAGCGGCACGCTTTACCCGACTCTCAAGACCTCTTGGGAGTTTACGAGGTTGTCATAGACGAGATGGGAAGGCTGATGAACTATGAGCGCAAGCGTGTGAGGCGAAGAAACGAAGTGGAAGAATCAGCGGCCTATGACTAAAACATTCATAGGAAGAGGATATGGGTGTACGCGATCCTGCTGGCCCCGTTCCACCCAAACAATTGGACAGATTCATCCAGGCCAGGATGCCCAGACGAAGCGTCCAATCGACGCATTGGAAATCCGGACGGAAACCGAAGGCCCAGAAAGCATCACTGATTCCCGTCTCTTGCCATGCTGAGAGCCTTAATTCAACAATCCCAGGAAGGCAAGGACGTCGAAGGCAAGTACTTCTACGCCGTGATTCTCTGCAACGGAAGGTACGATCTTGGTTTGACTGGTCTTCAAGGATGCGATGTGTACACGATCGCCTACAGAGATATCGCCGCTGTCGTAAGCGACCATCCCGTCGAGAAGGTCAGCATCATCAGGAAGAACCTCTCGCCTTACCATGACGTGACGAGGAGGTTTGCAGAAACCTGCACCACGATCCCTGCGAAATTTGGTCAGATCGCCGAAAACGAAGAAAAACTCCTCACGGTACTCCGCTGCAACTACCCTCGTATTCGACGGGAGTTGGAGAGGCTAGACCGAAAGGTGGAAATGGGTGTGAAGGTGATTTGGGAAGTGAACGACCTCTTCGAGTACTTCCTCAAGACAGATGCAGCGCTGAGAACCATGCGGGATCGAATCTTCGCTGCGCAATCACCTCCGACCACACTGGAACTGATCGAGCTTGGTTCGTTCGTCTCGCAGAGGATGAAGGCCAGGAAAGAAGCAGTATCCCAAAGAATTGTGTCAGCCCTTCGTGATGCGGCCGTCGAGGAAAAACTCGATGACCCAAATGAGGAGAAAACGGTCATGAATGGCTGGTTTTTGGTCAGTAAGGAGCACCAACTTGATTTTGTGGAGCGTGCAGACAAAGCAACAAGCTTTCTCAGCGAAGAGTATGTCATCAAAGTCAATGGTCCTTGGGTGCCGTTCAATTTTGTCGAACACATCGCGCTGGACATACAAACTGACAACTGAACACTTCGTGGGACGAGGATATGGCATTCTTGATCGATGATATTCTGCTGGCACCCTTCAAAGGTATCCTATTTATAGCTGAGAAGATTCAAGAGGCAGCTCAACAAGAGGACCTTCTGGATGAGGACGCAACGCGGCGCAATCTGACGACGCTCTATATGCTGTTGGAGACAGGAGCGATAACTGAAGAGGAATTCGAGCAAAGAGAAGCTGAATTGGTGGAAAAGCTGGAAAAGATCGAGGAATCCAAGGGGAAGTAGGTAACATCGTGCAGGAAGACGGCAAATATCTTTATGGCATCATAGGAGCGGAGAACGGTTTTTCCGATGTGCGGAATGGGACGATCGGCTTGGCAGGGGAAAAAGTCTATACAATCCGCTACGCAAAAATTGCCGCAGTGGTGAGCGACCATGCAGTGTGCAAAATTCATCCTCTCAGGGACTTCAAACCGCATCATGAGGTAATACGAGAAGTGAACAGACTATGTACCATCATCCCGATGAAATTCGGTCACATTGCCCAAAATACAGATGACATACTTCAGTTCCTCAAGAGCAACTTTTCTTTAATCTTCCAGGAACTCAAGAGGTTGGACAATAAGGTGGAGATGGGACTAAGGGTTTTCTGGGATGTTGACAGCGTGTTTGAGTATTTTTTGAGCAATGACCGAGAGTTGGAGAAACTCCGCGACAGGATCTTCGGCAAAGGTATGCAGCCCACGTATGAAGAGAAACTTGAATTAGGAATGCTCTTTGCGCAGAAAGTTGATGAGGAAAGGAAACAGCACGCGGACAGAATAATGAAGGCACTTGAGCATTGCATTGTCGATGTCAGAATCAACAAGCCAACTGACGAAAAGATGATATTGAACGGCGCTTTTTTGATCGAAAGGTGTGTGGAGAAGGAATACGAAGAGGGTGTGTATCGGGTTGCAAAGCTGTTCGATGGTCACTTTGCATTGGATTACAACGGCCCGTGGGCACCATACAATTTTGTCGAGCTAGCACTTAAGGTTTGAGCATCCTAGAACGAGATTGTCGGCATGTCATGAATGAAAAGCCGCGTTTTATCACAAATAACGATCTTCGACTGCTTCTCTTTGGGGGCAAAGGGGGCGTGGGAAAAACCACCACCGCTGCAGCGACCTCCCTTTATCTGTCTGACCTCTATCCCGGAAAAAGGGTGTTGATTGCCTCGACCGACCCCGCCCATTCGCTCTCAGATAGTTTTGAGTATCCACTGAGTGATGTACCCGTCAAGATTTACTGCAGGCGCAATCTCTTCGGAATGGAGATTAACGTCGAAACGACGCTCACGGATTTCAAGCAGCGATACGGTGGGTCCATCAGGAAGATTATCAGTCGCGGCACCTACCTAGACGACAAAGACATATCTAGTTTCCTTGAATTGTCGTTCCCAGGTCTCGATGAGGTGATGGCAATAGTACAGATCATGGAGTTGCTTGAAGATGACAGGTACGACATCATCATTCTGGATACGGCTCCCACGGGCCACACGGTCAAACTACTCACGCTTCCTCACTTAATGGAAAAGTGGGTTGCCTTTCTTGATACCTTGATGCTGAAACATCGTTTTCTTTCCCAGTTATATGCAAATGTCCACGCGCGAGATGATGGGGACGATTTCATCACCGCAATGCGCAACGGCATTGGGAAAGTGCTGTCGCATCTCCAGGATGGCAACAGATGCCAGTTTGTTCCGGTTACGAATCTCGAGCCGATGGTGCTTGCCGAGACAAAAAGGCTACTGGAAATTCTTTCAACCCAGAAAATCCCTGTGCAGGAGATCATAGTCAACAAAGTGCTGAATCCAACCTTGTGCATTTGCCCCCAGTCGGTGACTGAACAGAAAGAGATCATCGACCTGCTTGACCTCGCAAAACGCTATGGAGCCAAAACGACTCTGGTCCAGCACTTTCCGTTCGAAGTGAGAGGAGAAGTTGCACTCAAGGTCTTCGCACAATCAGCGCTAGGAAGAGTCGATGGGTTAAGCATTGACAAATCATGCGCCACGAAGAACACAGCGCACATTGTCAATTCTCCTGACAGAATCGACACCAGGATGAGGTCTCGGCAAAGCCAGGTCCTTCACACCAACGATTATCATGTGGTCCAGCTGAAGCCACCGGCTCCTCAAGCACAGCTCATACTATTCGGTGGCAAAGGAGGCGTAGGGAAAACGACGATTGCCACATCATTTGCCATCAATCTAGCTTCCGTCTACCCTGAGAAACGAATTCTTCTCTTCTCAACCGACCCAGCACACTCGCTTTCCGATTGTCTGGATCAAGCAGTTGGGGACAAAGTCACTGCCATTGAGGGCATGGCGAATCTGTTCGCTGTGGAGATTGAGGCTGAAAAGAGCTTTGAAAGATTCAAAGAAGCATATGTAAAGGAAATCGACGAGATCTTTGATAGCTTCATTCATGACCTCTCTATGGATATTGAGTTTGACCGTGAGGTCATGGCAAACCTGATGGAGCTTGCCCCACCGGGTCTTCAAGAGATTATGTCATTGATTGAGATGGCAAGGTATGTGGAGATAAATGAGTATGACCTCTACGTTCTCGATAACGCTCCAACCGGTCATGCGCTGCGCTTCCTGGAGCTGCCTGATCTTATGCGAGCATGGCTCAGAGTTCTCTTTGAAGTTCTTTTGAAGTATCGAAGCGTGCTGCGATTTTGCATGACATCGGAGCTCCTTGTGAACATCCACAGGAAGACAGAAACCATCCGGCAAGTCTTTTCCGATCCGATAGCGTGTGAATTCATACCAGTCAGCATTCCGGCACAAATGGCTCTCACTGAAACTCAGCGTTTAGTGTCAGCCCTCCAGAGACTGGGTATTCCGGTGAAAAGGATGTTCATGAATATGATGATAGCAAAATCTGTCGACTGCAAATTCTGTTCTGTTCTGGTGCGGCAACAGGAGAAGGTTCTGTCCGAACACAAACAAGCATTTCCTGAGATAGAAATTACTACGTTCCCTCGTGCTATCCTTGGGAGTCGCGAGGATCTTTGCCGGCTGCTCGAGTTCTCCTCGTTCGACGGAGAGACTGATCGATCAAACAAATGGAGGTTCGGTGAGGAATTCGTCCGCACATCTGCAGAAAGAAGTATCGCTGGCTGAGACTCTCGACAGAGTGCTCAACAAAGGGGCGGTCCTCACAGGGGACATAGTTATATCGCTTGCCGACATCGATCTAGTGTACATCGGTGTTAATCTCTTGGTCAGTTCAGTCGAGACGATGAAAGGCCGCCAGCAGCGTCCGGGGCAAGGGGAAAGCAAGTTCGTGGAGGACAACTATGACATGGTGTGAGTTGATCGTCGACGCAGGCGGGTGGGCTCCCGACGCAAACCTATGATGAACTTAGCATGAATAACAGTCCCAAATTCTGTCCGACGTGCGGAAGGCCTATGGATCTTGTCGCGAAGGTCCCCAGGAAGCGATTATTCATGAGTGGCGTTGCCACGGAAGATGGTCGGGCAGACCCGCCTGGCCATCGGGTGGACAATCCATCAAGGATAAACATCGATCCCGGGAAAGCAGAAGAGGGTCTGGCCAAGTTGGTGCTCACGATTGTGGAACTCATCCGACAGCTTGCAGAGAAGCAGGCCATTCGAAGAGTTGAAAGCGGCTCGCTTTCAAGTGACGAAATTGCGCGACTTGGAACGACTCTTATGCAACTCGAAAAGAAAATGAACGAATTGAAAGAACACTTCGGGATAGACGACCTGAACATCAATCTAGGACCTCTAGGAAATCTTGTCGATTGATGCGGAAAGAACAGAGATGGATATCCTGATATGCTAGAAGCCCGGACGAAAACTCAGTTTTTGTTCCGCTCTTCGAATCCCGCCTATGAGCGGAATCCAGGAGCGGGACCACAAAGGCACGAAGGCACGGAGGAAAAGATTTCAATTCTTCTACTTTTTGTAATGGTTTGTGTCCTTGTGTCTTCGTGGCACGACTTTTCGGCCGCGTCTCTAGGCTTATTGAGAAGAAGAGGCGGATTGCTGCACAAAACCAAGGCGGGTGACCTGTGTGATTTGCTGGAAAGGGTGTTGAACAAAGGCATGATCATTCCCCGAAGGTCCCGAACGGATCGCCTGGGGTTGTCGCTTGCTAACGATGCGACACATGTTTGGTATTTGACGGATGAAGGTACCTGGCAGACCGAACCGGGGAGATATGGAAAAACCAGTGATATGAAGATGAATTCCTGGAAGAGATTCGCCGCACGGGCTGTCGTACAATCAAATGAACCAGGGTTCACAGATGCCACAACGAGTGCAGATAATAATCACGAACTCCAACCCTGAGGGTTATTAACCTCAGACTAAGGAAATTCGGCAGATGGAGAGAAGCCCACAGACAATGGTGCACGCTGTCGAGGCCAATACGTTGGCTGACATCCTGGAAAGGGTCCTTGACAAAGGCATCGTCATAGCCGGCGATATCAAAATAAAACTCGTTGACGTAGAACTTCTCACCATACAGATACGGTTGCTGATTGCTTCGGTTGAAAGAGCGAAGGAAATGGGAATAGATTGGTGGGAAAGCAGTCCTTTTTTGAGTTCCAAGGCAAAAGGCAACGGTGAACAAAAAGAGTTGATAAACGCCCTCAAACAAAGGATTGAGAGGCTTGAGAACAATGTGATCCGACCATCTAGAGAAGTGGAATGAGCGGCACATGGATCAATTCATCGTTCTGAACTTCGGATTGTTGTCGCATTGCCTATTCGCTGTCCCTGGCAGCTTTGTGGCGACCTTCATCTTCAGGCTTTGGCAGAAACATCGGTCAGCATTTGAACGCGACTTCGCGCGCAAAATGAATCGAAAAAAAGGCATTCGCTTGACATAAGACTCACCTTCGATGTCTGCCAGTGTATCGGTCAGAAGGGGATGGGAACAAACGCGAATACAATTGGGCACGAAAGAACTGCTGCGTGTCAGACCAAACGATTCTGTGCTACAAGCAGAGCTGCCAGGCTGTTCAAGTGTGAGACGATTTAAGGCTCTTTCATAATGGCTTGATTCCTAACGATTACTCAAAGCGTTCGCTCAGGTGAGTTTCGTAGAAGCAGAGAGCTGCAAGTAAGAACCCGTTACGAATTGCCCGAAAGCGCTCTGGGGCAGCTCTAAGCTGGAGGGTGGTAGTGGCTGTCACTATTTCCATGAGAAAGGAGTGAGAGCCATGGGTAAGTGCGGGGAGAGCTTTGAGAGATTGTCCTACCGATCAGGCCTGGTCTATCTCCAGCGTCGCTTGACACGTGTCTGCGCATGCAGGGTCCCCAGGTGGATCTATTTGGGGATAATGCTCTGCATCGTCACCTTTCTTGTTACTTCATCTGTTCTCCTGTCCGAGATCGATCCTGCTTCGCGGGTTAGGCGGGAGATACCACGAAGTTTAGAAGAAGGGGGTGTTGAAAAAGGTATAGTCGAACTCGACTTGAGAGAGTTCAATTACTTATCAGAGGAAACACAGCAAGAGATACTATCAACAATAGACTCGGTAAGTCAGACTCAGGGAATACCAATCATGCTGTTACACGCAATCTTCAGAATAGAGTCCGACTACAGGTTCTGGGTGGAACACCCGCTTGTAACAGTGACTCTCAAGGGTAAAAAGGAGAAGATTCAAGCTGTTGGATTAGGCGGGGTGGTGTGGGAATTTTGGGGTGAAGAGCTTCGGGAAGCCGGAATAGCTCAGACAAGAAGCGACCTCTTTAAGCCTGTAGCCAACATCCGTGCTTCAGCATATGTCCTCAGGAAGATCATTACTCAAAGCCTGAACACAAAAGACGAGATTACCGCAGGTCGTCAGGCGATTGCAAGTTACTATGGAAAATTTGACGAGAACTATGAGAACAAGATCGTGAAATACACCAGTGATTTGTTCTGGAAGCGCATTGGACGCGGTCTAATAACATTGAGGACGAAATTACTTGCTGACTCTGTGAAGGCAGATTGATACTTGGAGGTTCCTGCTATGTTTATTCTTGAAGAACAGTTGGTACGGTGAACGGTAGGTAAAGATTGCCAATAGTGAAACAGAGCGCCCAAGAGGGTTTTCGCGGATCATACTCCTCCGGGCAACGTGAGAAAAGAAGGGGATCATTTCAAAGAGCGGATCGAGGGGGAAGATGGAGTTTGTAGAACTGACTCAGGTTCTTGAGAGGTTCGTTGCATCGGACGAGAGAGGTGCGAAGGAGGTGAGACGAGAGATCGGGTGATTCTTTGATCAGACGTGCGGGCAATCGGAAGGAGTTATAAGTGAAAGAGAAACACAAGACAAAGTCAGCATCTTCTCGGAAGGTCAGATCTCCCCGCAGGAAGGTGATGAATGCCATGCGCAATGAGCTTGCCGTTATAGCGGAGGATTTGAAAATCCATTTTCGAGACACATCTGCCAGGAGAATATCACATGAGAAGCAAAAAGGGTAATGAAGGGCAATCGAGAAAATCCGCCGTCTCAAATGTCTCAAAAGCGAGAGAAACGCCAGACAACGTCGGTCAAGATTACGGAAGTTTTCCCATCATCGGGATGGGCGCTTCAGCCGGGGGGCTTGAAGTGTTTGAGCAATTCTTTCGCCATGTGCCGCCTGATAGCGGTATGGCTTTCGTATTGGTCTCCCACCTCGATCCTAATCATGTAAGCATGTTGACCGAGATCCTGCAGCGCATCACGACGATGCTCGTTGTCGAGGCACAGGACCAGATGGCGGTTGTGCCGAACTGCGTCCATGTGATCCCGCCGAACCGGGACATGGCAATCTTTCGCGGGCTCCTCCACCTCAGTGTCCCTGAAGGTTCTCGCGGGCGGAGGATGCCGATAGATTTCTTCTTGCGCTCCTTGGCAGAGGAGCAAGGGGAAAAGGCGATCGGCGTGATACTCTCCGGAACTGGAACCGATGGCACGCTGGGGCTGCGGGCAATTCTTGGCGCGGGCGGAGTCTCCTTTGTGCAGGATCCCTCCACGGCGAAATACAGCGGCATGCCCACCAGCGCAATCCAGAGCGGTCTCGCCACGTACGTGTTGCCGGCGGAGAAGATGCCGGAACAGATGCTGACCTATGTGAAAACTCTCTTCGAACACAAGGTAAAACCAGCCTCTACTGCTCCTGCCGCAACGAGCGCGCTCAACAAGATCATGCTGCTCCTCCGCTCCAAGACGGGCAATGACTTTACATTATACAAGCAGAGCACGATTCGCCGCCGCATCGAACGACGGATGACCGTCCACAGCATCGAGGATACGGATATCTATGCCCGTTACCTCCAAGAGCATCCCGTGGAGGTGCAACTCCTCTTCAAGGAACTCCTCATCAACGTCACCAGTTTCTTCAGAGACCCGGAAGCGTTTGACGTGCTCAAGAAAGATATCCTGCCGCAACGGTTCGAGCATAAGCCGGAGGATTACATCTTCAGAATCTGGGTGCCAGGGTGCGCTACCGGGGAAGAGGTATACTCCGTTGCCATCATCTTCAGGGAGCACATGGATGCTGCCGGGCAAAAGTTCAAAGTCCAGATCTACGGTACGGACATTGACGAGGATGCGGTCGCGACAGCCCGTTCCGGCGTCTACCCGCCCAATATCGTCACAGATGTCTCCCCGGAGAGACTGAGACGATTTTTTGTCAAGGGGGAGACCGGCTACCGGGTCAAGAAAGATATCCGGGAAATGGTCGTCTATGCCACCCAGAATGTGATCAAGGATCCGCCTTTCATCAATTTGGACCTGATCTCTTGCCGGAACCTCCTCATCTACCTTGGACCGGAACTCCAGAGCCGGCTGATCCCGACTTTTCATTACGCCTTGAAAACAGGCGGGGTGCTGTTTCTCAGCCCCTCGGAAAGTGTCGGAAGTTTCACTGACCTCTTCAAGCCAATCAACAAAAAGTGCAAGTTCTTTGAGGCAAAGAAACCCATCGCTTCGATCCGCACATTGATGGCGGGAGGTCTCCCCTGGATCGGTAACCGAATCGAGAGGGAACGGGACAAGGCGGCGAACAAGGCAGAAGAGACCAACTTTGCTGAACTCGCCAAAAGGGTGCTGCTCGAGTCTTATGCGCCTCCATCGGTGGTCACGGACGAAAAAGGAAATATTCTCTACGTGCACGGCGACACCGGCAAATACCTGCGGCCGGCGCCAGGGCAAGCGAGTCTCAATATCGTGGAAATGTCGCTCGAGGGGCTGCAGTTGGAGCTGCGAACCGCCATCCACAACGCTGCTATGAAAAAAACGCAAGTGGTCTGCAAGGATCTGCCGGTAAAAACAGATGGCGGTATCCGGGGCGTGAACCTCACCGTAAACCCGCTCACGGAGCCGGACGCAATCCCGGGGTTACTGATTATATCCTTCCAGGAGGCGGAGCCGCAGCCACAGGGGAAAACGACCCGGGCGAAACGGCCTGCCACGTCGGGCTCGTCGAAGCGAGTGGAAGAGCTCAAACAGGAACTCGTGTACACGAAGGAAAATCTTCAGGCGACCATCGAGGAACTGCAAGCCGCAAATGAAGAACTAAAGTCCACCAACGAAGAGCTTCAGTCCACCAACGAAGAGCTTCAGTCCACCAACGAAGAACTCGAAACCTCAAAGGAGGAACTCCAATCGCTCAATGAAGAACTGGTGACGGTCAATGCGGAATTGCAGGCGAAAATCGAGCAGCTCGCGGAGATACAGAACGACATGAAGAACCTCCTCGATAACACGAACATCGGAACGATTTTTCTCGATGAAAATCTCGTTATCAAATGGTTCAACCGCGATGCCGCCACGGTGTTTCGTCTGGCTGCCACAGACACCGGCCGCCCTCTGAGCGACATCAAGTCAAACATAGAGGGAGGGGACTTGATTGCCGAGGCACGGGCAGTGCTCGATTCGCTCGTTCCCCGGGAAAAGCAGGTTCAGAAGACCGGCAATGAGTGGTGCCTTGTCCGGATTGTGCCCTATCGGACGCTTGACAATGTGATCGAAGGAATAGTGTTGACCTTTACCAACATCACCGGATTGAAAGATACCGAAAAGGTCGGTCAAGAAGCGCGCGAGTATGCTGAAAGTATTGTAGATACGGTCAGGGAGCCCCTGATCGTCCTGAATGGCGATTTGAAGGTTGTGTCCGCCAGTCGCTCTTTTTACCGATACTTTCACGTCACACCTGAAGAGACCGTCGGCTGCTATCTCTACAACCTGGCCGACCGGCAGTGGGACATTCCCCGGTTACGGGAGTTGCTGGAGACGATCTTGCCGCAGAACGCGAGTTTTGATGATTTCGAGATCGAGCACACCTTTAGAGTCATCGGGCGCAGGGAGATACTGCTGAATGCCCGGCGCATCTCCGGAAAAACCGGCGAGACGCAGTTAATCCTCCTGGCGTTCGAAGACGTTACCGACCGCCGGCTTCTCGCCTGCCTGCCCGCCCGACCAGCGGGCGAGACGGACGGGCAGGAATAGACAGCCAGCCGGGGAAAGGAGAGAAACCCATGCGAACACAAAAGAAGCCGGCAGAGAAGGGAAATCGCGACGGTCAACTGAGGACTGCCGCAGAGGAGAAACTCGCCCGAGCCCCTGCCGCAGCTCCGGAGATGAAAGAGAAAACCGCTGAGGAACTCGTCCACGAACTCCGGGTGCATCAGATCGAGCTCGAGATACAGAACGAGGAACTCAAAAAAGCTCAGCGCGCTCTGGAAGAATCCAGGGACAGGTACGTAGACCTCTATGATTTTGCCCCCGTTGGATACTTCACCTTCACCCGCGGGGGCCGGATCACCGAGGTGAACCTCACCGGCGCCGCGCTCCTGGGAGTTGAGCGGCAAGAACTACTCAACCGCGGGTTTGGGCACTTTGTCGCGCCCGAAAACCTTGAGCGGTGGGAGCACCATCTCGGGAGCGTGCTGCAGCATAGGCAGAAGCAAGGTTGCGATCTGGTGCTCAAGCGAGAGGATGGCGCCACGTTTCATGTCCAGCTTGATAGTATCCGGACGGAGGTGGGCGGCGGGGCCCCCGTGGTCCGTACTGCAGTGAGCGACATCACCGAGCGCAAGCGCGCGGAGGAAGCGCTGCAGGCAAGCGAAGCGCATCACCGAGAACTTGCCAACAGCATCGCCGATGTCTTTTTCGGAATGGATGAGCATTTGCGGTACACCTATTGGAACAAGGCATCGGAAA
>Ga0315274_10011444_pt1 | contig 12720 bp, 8 predicted proteins | sample YL17G02_20_MG_FD_203700 | JGI IMG/M metagenome (GOLD analysis project Ga0315274, IMG submission 203700) | Sediment microbial communities from Yellowstone Lake, YNP, Wyoming, USA - YL17G02_20 | ecosystem: Environmental > Aquatic > Freshwater > Lake > Sediment | place: USA: Wyoming | collected... | reverse complement strand
GATGGGCATGTCTGATGAGAATTCGAGGGTGGCTATGTCGCTTGTTTGGCGGGCGGCTTTGATGATTTCGGTTAGGTAGCTGAGGCTGAATGTGGCTTTTTGGGGTTCTTTGGCTTCGAGTTCGAGGAGGGCGTCGCTTCCTTTTTGGAGGGTTATGGTCGCGCCCATGAGGTCGCCTGACGCGTTGAAGACTACTTTTTCGGGGTCGGCTTCGATTTTGACGTGGTCGCTGACGAGCTGTGCGTCTTCGATGGCTTGGCTTAGGCCGTCGGTTGTGGCTTTGATTTTTACGTTGAAGGTGATTTTGGGGGTTGGGACTTCTTCTTCTGAGGCTTCGAGGGTGGGCATGGTGAAGTTGCGGGTGTATTTGCCTGATATTTTGACTTGGAGTTTGCCTGTTTTGTCGTCGAGGGCGAGTTCTAGGGTTTCGCCTTTGCCGCTTCTTTTGAGGAGTTTGAGGAGTTCGGTGATGTTTATGCACATTTTTGTGGGTTCTGTGCATTCGTATTCTTCAAAAGCGGCTTTTGGCCATTCGAAGTCGATCATGGCCACGCGTGATGGGTCCATTGCACGCAGTTTCAGGCTTTCGGGGTCGAGTTTGAATGTGGCCTCGTCTACCAGGATGGAGATTGAGGTGATCATGTCTCTGAATGGTTTCGCGTCGGTTACTTTGAGCTTGAACACTGATGTCACCTGTGAGTACCGGTTTTGTTTAGTTGTTATTGGAGATTAGACATATTAATCTTGGGCTTGCGCACGTTACAGGCTGTCGGAGCATCGTGTATGATGAAAATCGAGCTGTCTGCCTCTGCTTTCAAATCGCCACTCAAAGAGAATCTCTTTGGGGCAGTCAATTCCATGCTGCTAGGCCTGTGCGCTGGGACTGAGGTCTCAATTGACAACTGAAAATGATTTTCTACTCACCAGTGAATTCGTTGTTCGCGTCCGCAGTATTTTCTGAGTTATTCGTTTTGTTTTTTGGGCGAGTTTTGTGTTGAGTAGTTTGGTTGGGTTGCCTATGGCGTTTTCGACTTGGGGGTCGTGGGGGATTTGGCCTAGGTAGTTTAGGCCTAGTTTTCGGGTTTGGTTCTTTATTGTTTGGTTGTTGTCGGTTTTCATGTTTTCGATGATGCCTATGGTTGGGATGTTTTGTGTTTTGAGTAGGTTTGTGAGTTTTTTGACGGTTTCGAAGGCGAGTTGGGATGGTGTTGTTATGATGAGGAATTCGATTTTTTTTATGAGTCTCATGAGGTCGAGGGTTGCGTCGCTTATTCCTGGCGGCATGTCTAGTATGAGGTAGTCGAGGTTTTCCCATCGGGTGATTGCAAGTAATTCGATGAGAGCGTTTGAGATGTCAGCGCCTCTTAGGGGTGCGGTGCAGTCGCCTGAGTAGTAGATTATTGACATGTATCTTAGGCCGTGGACCTTGGGCGGGATTATGCCCTTGTCTTCAACAGGCTTGGCGTCTTGGATTCCGAGGATCAGGTTGGTGGAGGGGCTCGTGAAGTCAAGGTCAAACAGTCCTACCTTCATGTTGTTCTTGACAAGTAGGAGCGCGAGTGTTGAGGATATGAGGCTTTTGCCTACACCGCCCTTGCCGCCTGAGACTGCTATGACGTTGCGTATGTTTTTCAGTCTTTCATCGATGATGCTTGGTCGCGGGTCAATCAAGGCCTATTTCGCTCCCCGTATGCTGTCAAGCCAGACTCCGCGGCCTTCAACGACCTCAAAATCAGGGCTGCCACATCTTGGACATTTGATGTAAGTATGAGCGATCTCAGGCACAAAATGTATGGCCTCAATCATGTTCGGGTCAAGTTTCTCCTCACTGAAGAACCACTTGTTGTTGCAGGACCTGCACTGGAGAAGTGCCTTGGCTGCTTCTAGCGTGAACTTTGCCTTCTTGAGCTTGGCAGTCTTCAACTGCTCAAGAGCAAATCTGAAAATCTCGCTGTCTATATGCTGCAACTCTCCGACCTTTATCCGCACTTCTGCAACCTCTTTCAAATGCTCCTTCTCAGCGACTTCGGAGGCTGCAGCAACAACTGCTTCAGCCAAAGCCCATTCATGCATACGCAAGCCTACGCACCAGATTGATTTAAGAGTACTGATACCATTCCAAGAATGCACAGTGCTTTTGTCATTTCGTGTTTCTTAACAGTTTTCTGCGCGCGCAAGTGGAAATCGGGGTTGGCGCCAGAAGATCCCCACCTTGAGACACACTCGAGAATAGTGCATGAAGAGACACGCCGCCGTTCAGCAGCCTCTTTTTCACAATTCTTATCTCGATGATTGACTTTCTGATACATGAGGAAAGAGGTTGAAAAGGAAGTTATCGTGCGGACTTCTAGTACTAGTCCTGGTTGGCATGTTGGTTTTTGAGGTGCATGCTCAGAACCATGAAGTGACTTCTGAATCAATGCTTGAAATGACAGCGAATTCTCTGGTGTGGGGTTTTGATTTTTCCTGCCCATCTGTGACTATGACCCTTAGCTATGACCGCGTCACCATGTCTGGACTGCCAAGCTATGGTGATCCAGGCGAGCCGGTTCTTCCATTCAGGCTTGCTAGGATGCTGATTCCACAGGGTAAGGATGTCGAGAGCATAAGCGTGTATCCTGGCAGCATCGTACGGCTGACGGGCAGATTCAGTGTTGACTATGGCAAGACGCCTTTGCCTATCTCTGGAAACATAACGGTGCAAGACAAGCCTCGTGAAGCAATATACAGTTCAGCAGATCCTTTTCCAAGCCAACTGTATTCTCAGGAATCAGAGCAGTATCTCAGAGGCTACAAGATTCTCATGCTTAGACTTCATCCAGTCACGTACATCCCGAAAACTGGCGAACTCTACTATTACTGCAAGCTTACGCTGAACCTGAAACTGAGAGACGCAAGCGAAGTCTCCCCTTACTTCAGAGGCTTGCCGGAGGACGCAGAATTAGTTCGCAGACTAGTAGAGAACCCGAATGCAATAGCGGCGTACCATACAGTCGCAGGCACCATGAATACAGCCATCTCTAACCCATCACAATCGTACGACTACGTCATCATAACAAGCAGCTCGCTGAACTCTTCGTTTCAACCGTTGATCAACTGGAAAACCAGCAAGGGACTGAAAGTAAAGACCGTGCTGCTCGAAGACATCATGAAGGATTCAAGATACAATTCTGACGACCTGTTCGGCGACGGAACCGGCACGCCAATGTTCAATGACACACAGGCGCACATTCGAAATTTCATAAAGGACGCTTACCTGAACTGGGGAACTGAATACGTGCTGCTGGGAGGAGACGATGGCACAATCCCTGCCAGGGGGGTCTATGATTACGCGGGGGACTACACTGACTACAGCATTCCATGTGACATGTACTATGGTGCGCTGGACGGCGGCTGGGACAAGAACAATGACACGATATTCGGCGAAGCAGCGTACCATTGGAACGACGCACTGCTTGAAAACGCGACTGCAGGCGAAGAGGCAGATTTCTTCGCAGAAGTCTACGTTGGAAGAGCCCCGGTTGACACGCCTCAACAAGCAGCAAACTTCGTCAGCAAGACCATAGCGTATGAACAGTCGCCGGAAGCAAGCTACTTGAACAAAGCGCTGATGGTCGGCGAGACACTCGACGACGTGACTCAGGGAGCAAACGGAAAAGACGCCGTAACAGATATCATACCTCAGTACACGACAACTCGGCTGTACGACAGAGACGGAACCTACGGCCAGGCTGCCGTGATCAATGTGATGAACAGTGGCATTCACATAGTGAACCATGATGGCCACTCGAACTACAGGCGTGTAATGGGCCTGTTAAGCTCAGACATTGACGTGCTCACGAACGACCAGTACTTTCTAGTGTACAGCGTTGGATGCTTCTCGGCAGCGTTTGACACCGCCGTGAGCGGAACTATTGAAGCTGTGGGAGAGCATTTCATCTTTGCACCACACGGCGCCTTCGCCTACATTGGCAACACGAGATATGGCTGGTACTGCCCAGTCTCGCATGACGGACCAGGAGAAACGTATGACAGGTCATTTTTCTCTGTTCTGAACAGCGGAACGAGAAACCTCGGAAAAGCACTGCAACTCTCAAAAGAGCAGGAACCGCTCCTTGACAGGTGGACGTACTTCACGCTTAACCTTCTCGGAGACCCGGAAACAGAAATAGTCACGTCAGTGAAGAACCCGACAGCTCACTTCAAGACGAGAACAGACCTGCTGACACCGCCCCATGTCGGCGGAGTTGTAAACCTCACAGGAACTGCAGAACAGGGTACGGCGGCAGGTGCAGCATTCAGCAACTACGTCATCGAATTCGGCAACGGCATAAGCCCGACGAGCTGGATGACGACGGGGATAAGTCTCAGAAACAACGGGCAAAGTGAAGTCTTCAACGATACGCTAGCAACATGGGACACTGGACAGGTTCCTGACGGCACTTACACGCTCAGACTCACTGTTACTGGCGGAGGCCTGATGGGAACTGACAGATGGGTAGTCATAGTAGACAAACAGGCTGTGCCAATCTACGTCAGGGCAGACGGAACAGTCGACCCGCCAACAGCACCAGTCAGTCGAAACGCAGACACATACACTCTAACTGGGGACATATTCTGCGGCGGTGACGGAATAATCATCCAAAAAGATAACATCACATTGGATGGCGCTGGCTACACTGTACAGGGCACCGGCTCTGGAACAGGCATATACCTGTTTGGAAGACATAACGTAATAGTCAAAAACATCTCGGTTAAATCCAAGTTGTACGGGATCTACCTTGAGCAGTCATCCGACAACACCATCTTGAGAAGCACGACCGAAAGCGGCACGTTTGGCATCTGGCTCTTGGACTCTGTGAGGAACAATATAGTTGCGAACAACGTGACAGAGAACTACTATGGCATAAGTCTCATGTCCTTTTCGAACAATAACACAATTACCGAAAACCGAGTGGCGAACAACACTGGAACCTACGCCGCAGGCGTCTACCTCTACATTTCTTCAAACAACTCCTTCTATCACAACATCTTCACAGGCAACACGGTTCAGCGAACCAGTCAGGTCTATGACGCAGCATGGGACTGCGCTGACCCAGGATTCACTGCACCGTCAGTCAATATTTGGGACAATGGCTATCCTTCAGGCGGTAATTACTGGAGTAACTACAACGGAACAGACATGTACAAGGGAGCCTACCAGAATGAAGCAGGAATCGACGGTATAGGCGACCAGCCATACATCGTGGACGCGAACGTGACGATAGCACTCAACAACACTGACAGGTATCCCCTCATGAGCACATTGACTCACGATATCGCAGTCATGAACGTGATCACTTCAAAAGCCGTCGTAGGAACAGGACACAACGTAACGATCAAAGCATGGGTCAAGAATGAAGGCAGCTTTGCTGAAACGTTCAACGTGACGATCGGAGTCACACGCGTCGTCTACGAGGTCGTTGCCACGTTCACAAACGTAACCTTGGCGAACGGTGACATGACTATGATTAGCTTCACGTGGAACGCAACAGGCTGGTCTCTGGGCAACTACACGGTGAGCGCATACGCTTCGCCAGTTCAGGGTGAGATGGCAACCGTGGACAACTCCTTCACTGATGGCGTCGTGGCGATCTCGATCATAGGAGATATAACAGGCCTGTCAGGAACCCCAGACGGCAAAATAGACCTGTACGATATTGGTTCAGTTGCCAGGCTCTTCGGCGCGAAATACCCCGATCTAAACTATAATCCGAACTATGACGTGAACGACGACGGAAAAAACGACATGTATGACGTAGGCATCGTCGCGCGACATTTCGGAGAACACACTTGAGCGCGCGCCGAAGGTTCATGCCGGAACACTTCGAAGGTGTTGAAGACATTCGCAGCGACAAGTACCCACTGATCCTAACGTCATTCCGCTCAATGCATCACTTCTTGACTGGAGAGATGACTAACAAGTCGAAAACCCTAATGAGCTTCGGTGAAGGACCATACTGCTACCTGAGCGCTTTGGACGCCAAGCGGCTCAGCATATCCAACGGCGACACCGTAGAAGTCTCCAGCAGTGTCGGCAGCATAAAATGCGAAGCGAGAACAGACGAAAACATTCCTCGAGGTCGAGTGGGCATGCACTTCCACTTTGAAGAACTCTTGGTCAACAAGCTTTTCCCAACGCAATTCGATGACAAAACATTCACTCCAAACTACAAAATGACGCCCGTGAGTGTGCGCAATCTGAGCGTGCTCATAGCCAATTGAGAAAAGAAGTTGGGTTTGAGCCAAACAACCTAATGGGTTCCCAACAATTCTAACAGGTTATACTTGATCAACAGCACTGCAAGCGCGCGTGATGGAATCAACATTGTCCAATATCGAGGAAACATTGGACATGTTCGAGAAGAAGGGCTTGAAGACAGATATTGCAATGAATCAGGTTTTGCCTTTTTTGAAAAGTTGGTGCTTATCAGAGCCTTAGATACAAAGAAAATAAGGTACTGTCCTAATTTAAGTAGTTTAATCTTGTATAGAAGAATTCGTGCCAGGTCCAGATATGAGTGGACAAGCCTTCAATCATTGCTGGGGTTCTGTGTCTTTTTATCTGCGAAATGAAGTTCCAGTAAAACAAGAAGAAGCTTATCGCATAATGCAGACGCTGCTTTTTCTTCGAAATACACTTTGTCCTTCGAACAAGCCGCCCCAGCCTTTCCCGCAGTATGCCGTTGAAGTTCTCAACGTTGACGGTCTCGATGTCTTCAACCCTAGGATCACCGTATATTATTCTCTTCTCTTTCTTGATGAGCTTGCCCATTTCATCCCTTATCTTCACGAGCTGACCATAATTCACGTTTTCAACCCGAAAATATTCTGGAAGAGCATACACGTAGTCGTCGTTGCCGTCGGTGAAAACCTCCAGCTTTTCTTTTTCTTGTGGGACAGCCACTTTGGTGCTGAAGTCGCTTAGCATCTGGCTGCATGTCTTCTGGGTCCATTTGCCTATGGAGAACGCGGCGAACAGGTATGAGTGCCTTTTTAGGGCTGTGTAGACGTAGGTGCTACCTTCCGTAGCTGCAGTTGGGCTGTTATGCTTAACTTTTTTCTGTTTTTTTTGATGGTCGTCCAGAACTCGTCCATTTCGTACTGTGACAGGCCAAGGTTGCGAAGCAGAGTCTGGTTGACCAGCTCTGCGTGCTCAGCTAGGTCTTCTAGCAATGTGCCGATGGTGTCTCGGTGGTGGCCGGTGATGCGTTCTATGGAGCGGATCCCGTTTTTTTCGACGAGGAGTTTGCATATTTTGGTGATTTCTTGTTCGGAGAGGTGTTTGCGGTAAAGTGGGGTTAGTATGGTTTCGGAGAATGTGCGGCCGCAGTGGAGGCATTTGTAGATCTGGTGTCCCGCGTGGTTCTTTCCTCTCTTGATTATGTCCTTTCCTTGCTCCTTAAAAGAGTATTTGCATCTGAGATTCTGGCAGCTGACAGGCGAAAAACTTCTTGGCCTTGCCATAAAACACTGATGCGCAGAACAACTATATTAAACCACATGAATTAGGACAGTACCGGAAATAATGTTGGGTTAGGTCACGGAACCTAATGGATTCCCAACAAATTTAGAAGGTTATATTTGATAAGTAGCGCTGCCAGCAGCGAAGCGATTAGCGACATCACCGTAATCATCGTGTTGAGCGAGGGTCCCGCAGTGTCTTTGAATGGGTCTCCGACGGTGTCACCTACTACAGCTGCTTTGTGCGCGTCTGAACCTTTTCCGCCGTGTTTTCCTGATTCAATTAATTTCTTAGCGTTGTCCCACAGGCCTCCAGCGTTTGACATCAACAGTGCGAGCAGCAAACTTGAGAGTATCGCGCCAGCTAGGAAGCCTCCGAGTGCCTTTATTCCGCCGACAAAGCCGATGATCAGAGTTGCCATTATTGCCATGATGCTTGCTGGGACAAGTTCGCGTATTGCTCCAACAGTTGCGATGTCAATGCATTTTGCGTAGTCAGGCTTTGCCCCGGGCTTTCCTTCTTTCAATCCTGGGATTTCTCTAAACTGTCTTCTGATTTCTGCGATCATTCTAGTGGCGTTTTTGCATACTCCTAGTATTAGCATTGCCGAAAACACTGCAGGGATTGATATGCCTATTATTGCGCCCAGCAACACTAGCGGATCCATAAAGTCAAACACAACGGGTCTTCCTGCTCTTGCGGCTATTTCCTGGAATGCGGCCAGCAGTGAAATCACTGTTAGTCCTGCAGCACCTATCGCAAATCCCTTGGTTATGGCTTTAGCTGTGTTTCCAGCTGCATCAAGTTTGTCTGTTATCGCGATTGTATCTTCGCTCAGTCCCGCTTGTTCGGCTATTCCTCTGGCGTTGTCGACAATCGGACCATAAGCGTCATTTGCAACAGTTAATCCAACAATTGAGAGCATTCCGACAGAAGCTAACGCTATCCCGTAGACACCATATTCGGTGCCCAAAGGTTCACACATTTTGTACGCGAGAACTGCTGCGGCAGCTATTCCTATTAGGGGTACAATGACACTTCGTAGCCCGTACGAGAAACCGGTTAAAATGTTCAGTGCTGGTCCCGTCTCGGATGCTTCTGCGGTTTTCAAGACTGGCGCTTTGTCTTCTGATGTGAAGTAATCACTTGTCAATCCTATCGTTATTCCCGCCGCAAGACCTACTATAGCTGCTCCCCAAAGTTGCCATTGATAGCCGAGGTACCACGTTGCTATTGCGGCTAATGCCCCGAAGATCACGCACGTTATATAAGTGCCTGCGTTGAGTGCTCCCCCGGGGTCGCCCTTTTTGCCAACTCTCACCGTGAGGGAGCCAATGACTGCTGCCAAGATTCCAAGTCCGGCAAACACGAGTGGTATTTGTACATAAGTATTAGTGCCAGACGCTAGGTCAAGTCCGATTCCAAGTATCATTACAGCTACTAGGCTTGCTATGTATGAGTCGAAGAGGTCTGCTCCCATTCCCGCGACGTCCCCTACGTTGTCTCCAACGTTGTCAGCTATGACAGCGGGGTTTCGTGGATCGTCTTCAGGTATTCCAAGTTCCACTTTTCCAACCAAGTCTGCGCTAATGTCCGCTGTCTTCGTATATATCCCGCCGCCCGCTTTTGCAAAGAGCGAAAGGGAGCTGGCTCCAAAGCTGAAAGCCAGGATTCCTGGGAGGGTTTCTTCCATTCCAGTTAGGTAGTAGACTATGCTTAGGCCCAGTAGGCCTACGCCTACAACTAACAATCCCATTACGGCGCCACCACGGAAACCTACAGGAAATGCTTTGTTCAATCCACCCTTCGCGGCGTTCGCAACTTTTGCATTAGCTTTTGTGGCCACGTTCATTCCCAAGTAGCCCGCCAGCGCTGAGCAGAATGATCCGAACGCGTACGCGATTGGTAGCTGGAGGTTCAGCAATAGGTTTTCGGATTGCCATATTGGCTGCGGTAGAAATATGCCGATTAACACTGCAACCACTGTTACGAACATTGCCAACGTTGTGTATTCTCTTCTGATGAAAGCCGCGGCCCCTTCTCTTATCGCATTGGAAATCTCTTTCATTCTTTCAGTTCCACTATCCTGCTTGTTCACGTACATGTAGAAGTAGAGTCCGACTAGCATTGAGACTACTGCGGATAACGGTGCTAACAACCACGCTTCAAACGCCATTTTACTCCTTCTCCATTTCTTGTATTCCCAAGTCCAAGAAGCTGTAGTGTTATTGACTAGGTCTTATAAGCTTATTTGGCCAAAGCCCAATTTTCCTTCGAAAAGGATATATCTTGTTGATTCAACTCTTAACGCGCAACAGAAGGATAGACCATGTCGAAATCATGGCATGCTGAAGAAATCGACGAAGTCAAACGTGACTTGAATGCTGCTAGTAATGGGTTATCTTCCCAAGAAGCCCAAGAACGGCTCAGGAAATATGGATTCAATGAACTGGTGGAAAAGAAGAGAAGAACAGCACTTCACATGTTTATCGGTGAATTCAAAGATGTTTTCATACTGCTGCTAATAGCTGCAACGATATTTTCAGGCGTAATCGGATACTACGAATTAGTAAGCGGGGAGGCAGAAGGATTCTTAGAATCATTTGCAGACACTATAACCATAGGTGCAATTGTTATTCTGGTTGGAATAACTGGTTTTGTTCAAGAATATCGTGCAGAAAAGGCGATGGATGCACTAAAGAAACTCACTGCTCCGAAAGCGCGTGTACTGCGCGGTGGAAAGGAAACAATTATACCGGCAAAGGAGCTCGTTCCTGGTGACATTCTGGTTCTCGAGGAAGGTGATCATATCCCTGCAGATGCCCGGCTCATGGAGATAGTTGAACTCAGGACAAATGAAGCCGTCTTGACAGGTGAATCAATCCCGGTAAACAAAGGGTTGAACATCGTCAAAGAAAACACGCCGATTTCTGAAAGGCAAAACATGGTCTTCACTGCGACTCATGTTGTTTATGGCAGAGGCAAAGCCGTCGTGGTCACAACTGGCATGAACACTGAATTCGGCAAAATAGCCGAAATGGTTCAGACAGCTAAGGTGGAAGAGACACCACTTCAGAAGAAGTTGGACAGGTTTGCGAGCAAAATAGGCAAGGTTGTTGTTGCAGTTTGTGCAGTCATATTTGCCATCGAAGCTGTCGATGTAGTGCTGCTTGGAACGGTGAGAATTGAGGGGTTTATCCAGGCTTTTATGTCTTCCATATCCCTTGCTATATCGGCTGTTCCAGAAGGTCTTCCAGCAATAGTGACAATTGCATTGGCTCTCGGTGCAAGAGAGTTTGTCAAGAGGAACGCCATTGTAAGGCGACTTTCGTCGGCAGAAGGGCTGGGCGCGGTTACTGTAATCTGCTCAGACAAAACTGGAACAATAACGAAGGGCGAAATGACCGTTAGACAAGGCTATACAGGTGGCCATCTTTACGAAGTTACGGGCGTCGGCTATGAACCTAAAGGCGAGTTCCTTATTGGTTCTGATCAGGTGAAGCCTGACACCGATCTCGAGCTTCTGTTGATAACAGGTTCTCTTTGTAACAATGCCTCTTTGCAAGTAAAAGAAGCAAAAAACTCATGGGATATCTTTGGAGACCCAACTGAAGGTGCTCTCGTTGTTGCAGCAGCAAAGGCCGGACTGCAAAAGGAAGAGCTTGAAAAGATCTATCCGCGTGTAGGTGAAGTCCCGTTTACGTCTGAAAGAAAACGAATGACAACCATCCACAAAACTCCTGAAGGAGAAACTTACGCTTACATGAAGGGTGCTCCGGAAATAGTCCTAGATAGATGCAGCAAAATCATTGAAGATGGAAAAGAGAAACAACTGACAAAAGAGACGAGAGAGAAAATTCTGGGAACCAACGAAGCATTGGCCAGTAACGCACTTCGCGTTCTTGGAATGGCATACAAGAAACTGCCTCCAACGTTAAAAGAATACAGTGAGACGACTGTTGAGGGCAATCTTGTTTTTGTCGGTTTGGAAGGAATGATCGATCCGCCAAGAGAAGAGGTAATAGAAGCAAACAAATTGTGCAAGAAAGCTGGAATAGGCGCGGTCATGATCACAGGAGACCATAGGCTGACAGCTATGGCCGTAGCAAAAGAAGTTGGAATCTTCAAGGAAGGCGACATGGTTCTCGCTGGCCAAGACATGGACAGACTCGACGAAAAGGAATTTGAAGAAATTGTTGGAAAAGTCACAGTCTACGCCCGGGTTTCGCCCGAGCACAAGCTCAGAATTGTAAATGCCTTGAAGAAGAAAGGGCATGTTGTTGCCATGACAGGAGACGGTGTAAACGATGCCCCGGCCGTAAAAGCCGCAGATGTAGGTGTTTCGATGGGCATAAGTGGAACCGATGTCACTAGGGAGGCCTCCGACATTGTCTTGACTGATGACAACTTTGCCACAATTGTCAAAGCCGTTCAGCAGGGAAGAGTCATCTATGATAACGTGCGCAAATATGCTCGATTCCTGATTTCATGTAACTTCGACGAGCTCTTGATCATTGGCGTATTCGCCATACTAGGCGGGATCTATGGAGAAACGTTCTTCCCGCTACCGTTGCTTCCTGCGATGATACTTTGGATAAACTTAGTCACGGACGGTGCTCCCGCCGTAGCGCTGGCAACCGATCCACCGGATGTGGACGTCATGGATAGACCACCACGCAAACCAGGAGAAGGAATACTCCACGGAATGGGAAGGTTCATTCTAACCTCTTTCCTGTTGCAGGCGACTGGCACTATACTAGTATTCTGTCTAGAATATTACGTGTGGCCATCTCACCCATGGAACTTCTCATGGGGGATTGATGAAGCCGCAAGACAACTAACGTATCGTGAAGCAACTACAACCGCATTTGTACAAGCAGCATTGTTCGAGCTTTTCGTTGTGTGGAACTGCCGCTCAGAGAAACGAAGCGTCTGGAAAATGGGAAAGGACGCGCTGAAGAACAAATTCTTTGTCATAGCGGATCTAGCCTCGGTTGCACTAACGCTTGGAATAACCTACTTGCCCATCACACAACAATTATTCCACCTGGTAGGGCTGTCACCCACTGACCTCTTTTATGTTGTTGCAATTGCCTCTTGGGGATTGTTCATATTCCCTGAAATCATGATGGGCAAGAAACTGTGGAAATGGAGCTGAGGTCCGAAGAGAACGAGTACTGTAATAGCGCGCGCTATTGTGTACATCAATGTCGATC
>Ga0315274_10011443_pt1 | contig 12720 bp, 11 predicted proteins | sample YL17G02_20_MG_FD_203700 | JGI IMG/M metagenome (GOLD analysis project Ga0315274, IMG submission 203700) | Sediment microbial communities from Yellowstone Lake, YNP, Wyoming, USA - YL17G02_20 | ecosystem: Environmental > Aquatic > Freshwater > Lake > Sediment | place: USA: Wyoming | collected... | reverse complement strand
CCGAAACGCCAGACCTCAATCGTGACCAGGAGAAAAAGGACGCCGACAACGGGCGAGATCCAGTGCACCACGGCAGGCGTGCCCAGGACATCCACGCGCCCGAGGATCGCGTGGGCCGGAAAATAGTTGATGCAGGCGAGCGGAATCACGAAGGTGAACAGCCGCCGAAACCAAGGACGGTAGATCGTAAGAGGGTACTGCGCGGCCGCAACAGGACACGGTCGAACTCCCCGCGCTTCACCATGCCTGCACACAGATCGAACCCGCGCGCGAGGCCCTCCGACAGCCCAAATGCGATGTTGATTATCCCGTAGAACAGGGCCACCTCCGGCAGAGTCCAGGCGCGCAGGCTGCCGAATCGCGCGAACAACGCCCATATGCTTACGAACTCGATGGCCGTGATGAGGAAATTTCCAAAGGCCATCATGAGGAACGACGCACGGTATTGCATCTGGCTCCGGATCGAGATCGCCAGGTAGCGGCCATATAAGCGCATCGAGTCAAACATACTCATCCTCCCTGCACGACCAGGCGGCGAGCACCGCGCGCCAAAAGCCAACGGCCCAGGCACACAAGCGCTACGGTCCAGAGAAACTGGTGAACCAACGCCGGCGCGGCTTCGCCGGGCGGAATGTTTCCCGTGTAAAGGCGGAACGGCACGTCGGCCATGCCTCGAAAAGGAAGGAGATTCAACACAGGCTGCATCCATGCAGGGAAGAAGGGCAGCGGGATGATGCTTCCCGAGAAGATGAAGACCGCTGAGTATAGAAGGCGGACGATTCCGTCGCCCGCGATCGTCCAGAGCAACGAGATCGTCATCACCGTAGCCAGTGCGGAAGCCAACAGCACCGACCCGAGCGTGGCCACGACCCACAGGCAACCGCTGGCGAACGATGCGGGCGGCTGGAGTCCCATGAATAAGCTCGCCAAGACGAGCATCGGGGCTGCGCGCATGATCACGGGCGCCGTCCGCAAAGCCACCGCGCGCGTGTACCACAACGCATACAGGTCCATCGGGCGCAACATCTCGTACGCTACCGTGCCGGAGGCGATCATCGCGCGGACGTCCGCGTCAACGCCGTACATCACGATGAGGAACATCGACTGCCCGAGCCAGATGTACGTCACGACCTGTTCATAGGTCATGGGCTGCGCCGTGGTCGACGATTGATAGAAGGCGCAAAAGATCATCACCCTCACGAGACCAAAGAAGATCTGCGTCCCCAGTCCGGCAAGCGCCGCCACCCGGTACTGCAGCAGAGTTCGAAAACGCGCGCTGAATATCGCCCAATAAGCACTCATGCCTTCTGCTCCGCGTAGATCCGCGCGATGATCTGTTCGATGGGGGGATTCTCGACGAACAGGTCTCGCACGGCATACTGAGCTGTGATCCGGCTGATCAACGTGGCCGCAGGCGTCCGCTCGGGATCGAAGCGCAGCGTCACGCGTGCGCCGTCACGCCCGATCACTTGCGCATCCGGGTCCGAGATCTCAGTCATCTCGTCGAGCAGATCCACCGTGAGCCACCGTTCCGTCGTGACCGTCTTTCGCAAGTCCTCAAGCGTTCCGTCCGAGAGGATGCGCCCCTCGTTGATCACCATGACCCGATTACACAGTGCTTCGATGTCGTCCATGTCGTGCGTGCTGAGGATGACAGTGAGTTGCCGCTCGCGATTCATGGCCCGCACGAAGTCCCGCACGGCAAGCTTCGAGACAGCATCCAATCCAATCGTCGGTTCATCGAGATAGAGCAGGCGGGGCCGGTGCAGCAGAGATGCGGCAAGGTCGCAGCGCATCCGCTGACCGAGGCTGAGTTGGCGCACGGGAACGTCGAGGAACGTGCGGAGGTCGAGACGGTCGATGAGTTCGTCGCGCGTGGCGATGTAGTCGGTCTTCGGGACGCGATAGATGTCCCGCAGAAGATCGAACGACTCGATTCATACTACGAAATCGCGTCCCGCGTAAGCCTAGGGATTGATCTGGAACTTGAGATCGTTGATGACCATGCCGTCAGCGTCTGTAACGCGGAAGATGAAACCCCAGTCTTTGCGGTTGTTGCAGATCTTTAGCAGGATAGGCGTCGTCGCAGCGGGGAGATTGACGGGAACGATATCACGATCGAGGATGATGCGTCCTTCTTCAGGGTTTTCATAGACAGGCGCGCCACCCACCCAGAGCTTCCACGCATCGTTGGCGCCCACGCGGATCTGCACGTCGCGGGCTTGATCACTGACTACAAAACATAGCGCATAGGCGCAGACCTGCTCAGTCGGGTGAAAGACCTTTGTGAGATCGATTGATGCGCGCCTGGGCGCGGCACGGTATTCGATCCAGCGAATCTTGCTTGACGCGCCGTCATACTCGGATGCCAAGTCGAGTTCCTTCTCGGGCTGGTACGCGGCGGCATATCCCTGCTTGTCCTTGTTGTCAAAGGGTCCCAGCAGCATCCAATGCGTCTGCGTGCCCAGTTCCTTTGCGAGGTCGATGACCTCGCCTCGGTTGAGTCGAAGGCCGAGATCCCAAAGCCTCTGGTTGAGGCGCGCCACAGGAGTGTGGGCGTAAATGTTCTCAGGCATCAAGCTGACTTCGATCTCTTCACGCGGCCCGGCAAACGTCGGGACAAGCGTGAGACCCAATTCCGGCGCGTAGTCTCGCAGCAGCATGTCGCGAAGAGGCTCTGTCGTCCGCACGTAGTCGGGGTTTGTGGCCGTTTCCCGCGCCGCGATGACGCCCATGAAACCGTCTCGCTTATCGGTTCCGGCATAGCCTTGCGCGTCGCGTCCCATCATGAACTGACGGAGGTTGTGGCTGTAAATCCAGTTGTACTTACGCGAGACCATCAGCGAGGCGGCAAAAGCCTGCCGGAACTCATCGAGCGACGGTTCTGCGCCATGATAATCGTCGGCATCGATACCGAAAGGCCAGATCCCCTCGGCGATGGAACACTTCTTGATCCAATAGTCTTTTCCGCGCTCGGACAACAGCATCTGATAGAGCCGGTTGCACAGCCACGTATGCCCGAACATATATCGGATGTTCGGTCGCCGGTACGTGTACTCCGTGCAGACGTGGACGCCGCCCGGCGCCTTGCGCCGCGCCGCCTCCTCGATCCACGCCGATTGGATCGCGCCACCGAGCGCAAGCGAGCCCTCGGGGAGCGTCAGGAGGACCATTTGCGGGAATTGGTCATACATGACGGCTGCAACGCGGGTCATGCGCGCACGGATCTTCTCGACGAGATCCTTCCGCGAATAACTATCGTACGTGTAGCCCTCCCAGTCGAAATGGTATTGCGGGTAGATGTACTCGACGTCGATTGCGACGCCGGTGCAGCCCGTGTCGCGCGCGAAGACGGCGAACTGGCGGAAGTTGTCCTCGATCCGTTGCCAGGCGAGATCGTTGAACCACTCGAAGGTATGCGAAAACGACATCGTAAGGAAAACGTCACATGCGAGCCAGCGACATCGGCCATTTGCCTGGCGCACGATCTGGAAGGTCTTGTCCGATTCGCCAATTGTCCAGGGTTCCTTGTCCGTTGACCACACATCGGCGGACCACTCCGGCGCCACGCCGGTCAAGAAGAAGCCCTGGAAGCCGAGCTTTGCCCATGCCTCCGCGTCGGCAAGCAGTTCTTCGGGGCTTACGCTGTAAAGGAGCGTCTTCGGTAGACGGAAGTCCGGGATCTGGCCGTAGGCAATCCCCGGCTCGGCCTGTTTCGAGTCGAAACGAGGATACTTCCCCGGCGCGGGGCGGTAAGGACTATCCAGATCTGCGGCGATGGCCGCAAGCGACGATAGGGCGGTCGCCACGACGAGAATCGCGACAATGACCGGACGAGTAACGTTCAACATGATCAGTCCGCTCCCCATGGCAGGTCCGAAATGATCTCGCACCTGCACTCGGCATCTTATTGGGCCGGCCCCAAGGCAGTCAACAGTTTCTTGTTGGTGGGAAAACGGTTGGAATCGGCCAGGTCCGACACGTCAGACGGGTCACACAGGTTGGGCCGGTCATTTCGCCGCAGGCTTCTCGTCTTGGAGCTTCTTGATCGCGGCGTAAAGTGGGTCCTTACCCGCCGTCACGTCGTACGTCAAGTCGATATAGCGGATGACACCTGTCTTATCGATCAGGAACGCGGAACGCTTCGCGACGCGGCCCACGGGAAGATCAACAAGGGACACTCCGTACTCCTTGACGATCTTTGCATCGGGGTCGCCAACGACGTGAAAGGGGAAGGCTTTATCCTTCTTGAAGCGATCGTCGTCGGCCTGCGGATCCACGCTCACTCCGACGATCTCGGTATCAGCGCTCTGGAACCGTGCGAAATCGTCGCGATATCCGCAGAGCTGCGTCGTGCAACCGGGCGTGAACGCCTTGGGGAAAAACGCCACGAGGACGTTCTTTTTCCCATTGAAGTCGGAGAGTTTGATCTCGGGCGCGCCTTCCGTTTCCTGCCCGGCTTTCACGATCACGAAGTCCGGCGCCTTATCGCCGACCCTCCACTCAGTGCCCTGTCCAAGCGCGGTGAATTCAACGATCCACCAGCCAAAAAGCAGCGCCATGCCCACGGGAATCGCTATTGTCTTCATGGGTCCCTCCTTGGGTCACAACCGACCACTTTCGTGACCGAACTGCAATCACGATCCAGACACTCTGAAAACACACGACTGCTGTTCCGAATTCCCGCGAATAGCTGTGTCCCTCGGCGGTCCCGGGACCTCTTGTCGATAAGAAATCACCATCTTCCCACCGGCCCGTTACTACGGCCCCCGCTCCGTTCGCGCTCTCACAGAAAACGCATATAGGCCCAGCGGATGACAAAAAAAGCCGAAAAGGGCAGGAAAAGCAGGAGGTAAAGAACAGGCCAGAGGCCCATAACTGCCAGGACTCGCCCCAGTTTATTCTGAATATGACGGGCAAGATAAAGGTACAGGAAGACCGTCAGGACCACGGATCCCGCTAACAGTAAAGGCGCCAGTACTATGGAAAGGAAGAACAATTGTCCGATTAGAGCGGTATCGGGCTGATGTGGCTCCGCTCGTCCATCGCGCATGGCCGTTCTGTGCGCCTCTCGCAAAGATTGCCACTTGATGGCCGAGTTCAGGCCCAGTTCTTCAAGCTTATTTGTGAATCCTTCTTCCGAAAACGGGCCGTACACCGTCTGGGAAGCGAGATCAATGATGGTGTAGAAAGTCCGGGAAGTATCCTCATAGGGGTACCCTCTCTCTGTAGAGATCGCCCAATTCCTGGCAAAAACGTAGCGCGGGCCTATGCTGATTTCGTACAACGGCCCTGCAGCGCCATTACCGGTAACGGGTTCTATCCTTCTATCCGGAAGTTTTTTCCAGATATGGACGTCAAACGCGTTGGCTCGGAGAACCATATAATGATCATCTATGTCGAATTTGTAGTCATTCCAGCCCGTAGCGCCCGCAGCAATGCAGCACAGGATCGCTATGCATAGCCCCACCAGAATCACCGTTCTCTGCATGATGGACCTCCGATCAGTCGTTTTTCAGCGGAGGCACGTAGCGTCCGCGAGCGATGATGTCGTTCGGGTCCAATGTGCGTTTGATCTGTGTGGCGACTTCCCAGAAGACGTCTCCGTCCTGGCGGATCTTGGACATGCCATGCAGGCCGACGCGGTAGGGAATGTACCCGCCGGCGATCAGTGCGTCGGTGAGCGCGTCGTAGCAGTACCGGGCGCGGTTCGTTTCGCTCGACTCGGCCTTGTCGAACGCCACGTTCAGGATGGCGATCATGGCGCGCTCGGTGATCAACGTGAACGTTATGAGAAGATCGAAGCCGAACTGCGTGAGGATAGGCCCGGCGATCCGCAGGAGCGTGGCGGCGTCATGGCCCGTCATCGGGAGGACGGGCGAGATCCACATGAGTCCGCAACCGGCATCCAACGGACTCACGGGAGCGCCTTCGGGAGGATGACGCAACCGCCATTGAGCGCCCAGGAGCGGCTCGTCCGTTGGGATACCCTTCAGGAGGCCGTAGTTGTGTCTGAGGGCCTGCAACTGAGCCTGGAGCCGCTTACCGAGTCCGACTGCACGAAGGCAGCGCGCGGCGAACTCGCCCAGGGCGAGCTTTGCATCATTGACAAACACCACCTTGCCCAGCGAGCCAACGGCTCGACGTAACGCCGTGCGCGATGCCCGGACGTGTGCCTTCGTGCCCGTGAGCGAGCCGCCCACGTTCCACGCGCCAACGCCGCCCGCCTCGCGGAGCCGCAGGCGCACTGCCTCGGGCAGGGGCGTTTGATTCCCGGCCTCTTTCCAGGGATATCGGCCCGTTGCGCTCAAGATGCGGAGATCGTTGCCGATGTGCACGGCGGACTGAAGGAGCCCGTTCATCCGCAACGGACGCAGGCAGTCAATCAACGGCAAGAGGTTTTCATCCCGGTCGACTTTGATGAAGAAAAACGCAAATGCTTCAGGCTCGGGCATGAGCCAGATCCCGATCTGCGTTACGATGCCGAAGTTGGATTGGCAAAAAACACCGTCCAGGAAAGGTCCCACACCGTAACGATAGACTCGTGCCGCGCGGGCGTTCGGGTAGTGTCCGAATCCCGTGTTCAGCACACGTCCGTCGGCCAAGACGATCTCCATGCCGCATGCGGACAGAAAATGGTCGCCATACCGCGTATGGCCGAAGCCTCGATCGAGCGTGTTGCCTACCAGACTCGCGTCATGCCCCGCGCCGGTGGAATCGGGCCACAGCCCAGTCTTGTGTTCGCGGAGGTAGTCGTATAGTTGCTGCTGCGTGACGCCCGGCTCGATCACCGCGTACGCCAACTCCGTGTTGACCTCGATGACGCGGTTCATCCGGCTGAGATCGATGATGGCGGCGCCGGGCGTGGGCGCGCACGCGTCGCCGTATCCCCAGTTTTGGCCGCGCGAGATCGGGTACACCACAACGCCGTGCGCGGCGGCAATGCGAACGACGGCCCGCACATCGGCCGTGGAACGCGGATAGAGCACGCACATGGGACGGGTCCCCTGGTCCTGGGTTGTGCGCGCGTATCGTTCGAGCGTCACGTCATCGGCGAGGACATTTGCCGCGCCAATCGCTTCAATCCATTCGTGGATGGCGGCGTTCACGGCTTCTCCCACACTTGCCCGGCCACTTTCATAAACCGAGCGACAAGTTCCGTGTTGGCGAACCACTCGTGGTCATTCAAATACGTCCTCGTCTTGTTCCGGAACGGTTTCCACCAGCGTTCCGGGATGCCGCGCGCGCCTATCACCGCGCCGAGAATCGACCCTGCCGTGGCTGCCGTGCAGTCATTGTCCAAGCCGAGGGCTACTGTTGTCCCGATGGTCTTCGTAAAATCGCGCTTCCCCAAGATCAGGCCGAAGACAGTGAGACAGGCGTTGTTGTTGGTGTGAACAGGGTGCATTCCCTGGAAGCGTTCATCCACCGCCTTACGCGCCTCCCGCCAATCAGCGAACTGAGGCCCCACATCAAGCGCCCAGCGGACGTCCGCGGCGAGGCGGCACCCGTTCGGGATCTCGGTCAGACCGGCCTCAATCGCTTTGAGGGGATCGTCCAAGGCAAGCGCCGCGGCGATGGTGGCCGCGAAGAACATCGCGCCGTAGATGCCGTTCTGGCGATGTGACAGATATGCATCCCGATACGCGAACTCGGCCGCCTTTTCCGGCCAGCCGGGCGCCGCGTATCCCCACGGGTCGCTTCGTATATCGGCGCCGATCCATTCCTGGAATGGGTTATTCTTGACTCCCGCCTTCGCGGCGGGGACGCCCGCTTTCAAGTTCCGTAGGGCCACTTCCTCCGCCGTGCACGCCACGGGAAGATACTTGATCCAGGCTTCGCCGACTTGTTCGGTGGTGAAGTCGGGGCCGAATTCTTCGAGGATCAGAAGACCGAGGACGGTGTACGTGATGTCATCGTCCACGGGCACGGCGGAGATATGGCCCCGCAGATAATCTCTCACGGCGCTCTTGCCGTAGCGGACGACTTCGGGGGAAGGATGGGCAGTCCAATAGTCCGTTGGCGGAAACGCCATTCTTAGGGTTTCGGGTTTCGGGTTTCGGGTTTCGGGTGCGTGTTGGTGCGAAATCATGCCGCACCTATTTGTGAGGGCGAGGTTTTCCATTGCATCAATGGGCCATCCTTCGACGGGCGCTCCGAGGGTACAACCTGCGGCGCGTCCCAGCCACGCACCTTTCAAGCGGTCGCTGAGACCCGCCATCTCAAGTTTCGACCACAGACGCCGCGGTCCTTCGGGTCTCAGGGCCCGGATCTCATCAAGACCGTTCGGCTCGGTCTCAAGGGCCTTTCGTTTAGGCTCCGCTTTTCGCAATGCCTTCCGGGCGCTCTTCAGCTCCCTCCGGAGACGCTTAATGACGGCGCGAATATCTGCCTGCTGCTCATGTCGGAGGTCCGCCCATAGCGTCACTTCATTCAAGAGATCATGTAGCTCCTGAAAGTACGGCATGTTCCACCCTTTCCTTTGCTCGCACTTTCTATATTACCACACTGGCCGACGCTCGTATCCCTTCCTTGGGACTAGGGTTGTTTGGCGAGGAGGTGCGTCTTTGGTACTATCCGCGCATGCTGAGACTCGCGATACGGTTCACCAAATCTCTGGCGATCCTCCTTGTGATTCTTTCGGTCTCGGTTGGCGTCGGGATCGGATACTACGTTGTTCACGGCGGTGATCTTTCTCGTCTAGAGATCCAGGGCGGCCGCAGCCTGGACAAAGGCATAGAGCTCGCTGATCCGAAGGCCCTCTTCGAAAAAGGCGAAGCGCTGCGCGAGAAAACGGCGGCGCTTGGCAATGACGTCACCACGTTCCTCTCCCGCAAGACAGGTGATACAGGGATGCCAATTGACGCTCGATCCCAAGTTGAGCTTGGGAACGAGCGTGAAAGTGTCGGCAGCGGCTCTAAAGGAGGTATTCAAGTTTACTTCGCGCCTTGCGCACCGGCAGATCCCTTCGGTATCGATGATGCCTTCCTTGGCTTTCTGAACAGCGCCAAACGGTCGATCCATGGCGCCTTTTTCGAGTTCGAACTCCCTGCCGCCGCCGAGGTCTGCATTGAAAAACACAAGCAGGGGGTCGACGTGCGAATCGTCTCGGACTCGAATTACAAAGGACGGGCGGCAATTCAGTCCTGCATTGCCGCGGGCATTCCCGTGGTCTTTGACAATCGTGGTGCGTTCATGCACGACAAATTCTGCGTCGTGGACGAAAAGCTTGTGTGGACCGGGTCGACGAATATCACCGAGAACTGCATGTATCGCAATGACAATAACTCTCTCGTGCTGGATTCGCCGAGACTTGCCCAGGATTTCTCCGCGGAGTTCGACGAGATGTTCGATCTCCACGCCTTCGGGAAGAAATCTCCTCGGAATACGCCTTACCCGGAGGTCGAGGTCGGAGACGCGCGCGTCGAGTGCTATTTCGCCCCCGAGGACCACGTTCAGGAGGCGATCATCGGCGAAATTGGAACCGCTCAATCGGAGATCGATGTCATGGCCTTCTCATTCACCTCAGTCGAGATCGCGAAGGCGATGGCGGCGCGAATCGAGAAAGGGGTGAAGGTGCGTGCCGTGTTCGATCAGCGCCAGGCAGGCACGGAGCATTCGCAGGATGACTACATCGCAAAGAGGGGCGCGTCGGTCCGGCTCGATAATAATCCTTACGCCATGCACAACAAGGTCATCATCATCGACGCCAAGGCCGTGGTTACGGGAAGCTACAACTTCACGAAATCGGCGGATACACAGAACGACGAGAACGTCCTGATCATCCATTCGCCCAATGTCGCCGAGATCTACGTGCGGGAGTTCGAGTCGCTTGTCAGCGGGATGAACTAGGTGGGCCAAATGAAGTCAAGAACTGCAATCGAGCAGGCGTTGGACGCTGTCCGTGGGTTCGACTCTGGGCCGCTTCCGCCGGAGGCTGTACGGACGTTGCAGCAGGCGGTCCGCGCGTCGAGGAATCGCATTGTCGCGCAGGCGGCCGCGCTCGTGGCGCGGTACCGGGTTTCGGAGTGTATCGAGGACCTGATCGTTGCGTTTGATCGGCTGATGCAACAGCCGGAGAAAACGGATAAGGGTTGTGTAGGCAAGTTGGCCATCGTTGAGGCGCTTGGCGAAGTCGAGCACGGGGACCCGGAGGTGTACTTGCGGGGGATTCGGCACGTGCAGATGGAGCCGGCCTTCGGTCCTCCCGAGGACACGGCCGCGAACCTTCGAGGCAACTGCGCTCTCGCGCTTGCGGCCATGGGTTACCCGGAAACCGTGTTTGAACTGGTCGCGCTGGCGATGGACCGCGAGGTCCAGGCGCGGCGCGCGGCGATCAAGGCGCTAGCCTATCTGGGAACGCGTGAATGCGAGCTGCTGCTTCGCATGAAGGCCCTCGCGGGCGACGCGGAACCCGATGTAACGGGCGAATGCCTCGCAGGACTGATGCATGTTGCGCCGGATCGTTCGCTGGATTTCGTGGAAGCCTTTCTTGGGCACGCCGACCTCGTGGTCGCAGAGGGCGCGGCATTGGCAATCGGCGAATCGCATCTGTCGGAGGCCTTTGGCGTTCTGCACGGGCACTGGCAGCGCGAGGTGGACCCCGATTTCCGCCAGATGCTGCTCCTGCCGATGGCGCTGACGCGGTGCGACGCCGCGTTTGATTTACTGATCGAGCAAGTAGAGGAGGGATCCCCCGCGCTGGCCGAGTACGCCTTGACAGCGCTACGCGTGTTTGGCGTACAGGCCGAACGTGCACGGCGCATCGACGACGCCGTGCGCCAACGCGGAGATCCGGCGCTGACTAAACGCTATCAAAAAGAGTTCGGCGAATAGAAGGTGGAACGCCGCATGCTGTTCCCGCGCAAGTCGTGTTCGTGCTCGTAATCGATAGATACGGGAACGATCCTGTAACGGCGCAAGTATCAATGGGTGTACCACGTGGAGCTGCGCCGAATATCGGCTGCAAGGCTACGAGATTTCAAGTATGCTTCCCTACGTTTTTGAAAGACGAAAGCTGTTGCGTATACTGGGTCAGGTTTAGGCTTGAGGCTCTTGACGGGCTTGGATTTCTACACAAGGAGAAGCGCACATGTCGAGTCACGATGATATGGATCGGCGCGATTTTCTGCACAGGGCTGGGACGGGCGCGGCCCTCGTGGGTCTTGGGCTGATGGCCGCAGACGCCGAGGCCAAGACGAAAAAACGGGTTACGGTCGTCGACCCGAAGTCGCCCAAGACGGGGCGGTTGCTCAAAGAGAATGAGACCATCGGCATCGGCATCATCGGCGTTGGTGGAATGGGCGGCAGTCATCTCGAAGACATATGCGCTAAGGAAAAGGCCGGCGAGAAGGTGCAGTTGCGCGCGATATCCGACGTGTACATGCGTCGGCAGGAGTACCGCAAACGCTGGGTCAAGAGCAACGTAGGGCGCGACATCGACGCCTATACGGACTACAAGAAACTGCTCGAGCGCGACGATATCGATGCGGTCATGGTTGCGACGCCGGATCATTGGCACGCCCTGATCTCGATGCACGCGATGGAGGCCGGAAAAGACGTCTACTGTCAGAAACCCGTCACGCTTACGATCGAGGAATCGATCGAAGTGAGGGACAAGGCGTATGAGACGGGCCGTGTTTTCCAATGCGGAGCGCAGGGCTGTTCCGACGACTTCTGGTGGCAGGCGCGGAAGTTCATCAAGCAGGGCGGCATCGGCAAGGTGCTTTGGGTGCAGGCGGACTATAGCCGGAATTCCGCGGGCGGCCCCGATGATCGCGGCGGCGAGTGGAACTGGAAAATCGACGATGACGCCACGGACAATCGGGGGGCGGGCGAGGCGTACATCGACTGGCAGCAATGGCTCGGCCCCGCGCCGAAACGTCCCTTCTCGAAACCGCGATTCTTCCAGTTCCGCAAGTTTTGGGATTACTCGGGCGGCATCGCCACGGACCTGCTCTATCATGTGCTGGCGCCGATCACGATCGCCCTCGACGCGAAAGCGCCTGAGCGCGCGACCGGCAACGGCGGCATCTACGTGCAGCACGATGATCGTGAGGTGCCCGATACGTTCATGACGATCCTTGGCTATCCGGACGACTACACGGTTGTGCTGACATCGTCCATGGCGAATCGCCAATCAGCGCCGACGGTCATCCGCGGCCACAAGGCCACGATCAGGAAGGCGGAAAAGGGGATGGAGGTTACGGCCGAAGACGAGTTCAAGGAGTGGTTCAAGAAGGAATACGGCGCGGAACAGATCGTGGTTGCGGATGAGCCCCGTCTGGACCACGTCGAGAAATGGCTCGAGTGTATTCGCACGCGCGGGCCGGTCCATCTCGACGCAGAGACGGCCTACCGCGCCATGGCGGGGATCAAGATGGGTGTCGAATCCTATCGCCAAGACAAGGTGATCTTCTGGGACGGCGAGCGCGAGTGTTACGTGAAGAAACACCCCCGCCCGAATCGCACATCGAAATTTCCGACGGAGAAGGCATAGAGTTTCCGCGTGGAGGCGTTGTGCGGAATTGCATAGTGTTGGCGAGCGCACGTACACTTTACGGACGCCATGAAACGGGGAGGATTCGCAATGAGAACCGTGGTTATTGTCTCGGCCATCACGATGGCGCTGGTGGGTTGTGGACCTTCAACGGCCCCGCCGAATGCCGGGTCACAGAAGGCGCCGGCGCAGGCTTCGCAGCCCGGAGCACTGGTGAAAGT
>Ga0315274_10011440_pt1 | contig 12720 bp, 10 predicted proteins | sample YL17G02_20_MG_FD_203700 | JGI IMG/M metagenome (GOLD analysis project Ga0315274, IMG submission 203700) | Sediment microbial communities from Yellowstone Lake, YNP, Wyoming, USA - YL17G02_20 | ecosystem: Environmental > Aquatic > Freshwater > Lake > Sediment | place: USA: Wyoming | collected... | reverse complement strand
GCTGCGATCCGATCTTCTATCGAGATAATGTTCGGGCAAAGGGAAACGCAAGTTCCGCACCCCGTGCAAATTTCCGTTCCCAGTACCTCTTCCTTCAGTTCTTTTAAGCCCTTCTCCATCTGTTCTCAGCTCACTCAGTTTACGGATCTACAAAAATTCTAACATAATTGACGTTTCCTTGCACGGATCAGGGTTGTCACTCAAACGATGGTAGAGCTGAAAGTGACCAGCCACCATCGACCACAAGAGTCTGTCCCGTAATATAGTCGGAAGCATCTGAAGCTAAAAATATTGCCGGGCCGATAAGATCTTGAGGGGTTGAATGTCTACCTAATGCAATCATCCTCAATGCCATATTCAGTCTCGAATTGGCCTCAGAAGCTGGCTGCACTCCCGGAAAGATAACCGATCCGGGAGCGACAGCATTGACGTTAATTCCATATTTACCCCACTCTGTTGCTAGACAAGAAGTGATATGGGATAAGGCTGCTTTACTGGTACAGTAGGGTGTTCGCTTTTCCATAGAACGAAATGCTAAAATTGATGAAATGTTAACAATTTTCCCACCATGTTTACGCTCCATCATCACCCGAGCCACCGCTTTTGAACAAAGGAAAACCCCGTTCACGTTAATTTTCATTAAGAAATCCCATTCCTCGCCACTTGTATTCAAAGCAGTTTCAAATAACCGGGTCGCTGCATTGTTAACCAAAATATTGATGTCTCCAAAACGCTCTACTGTTTTCTTCATCATTCCATCGATCTCTTCTTCACGAGTGATATCCGCCTTTACAAAATCGATCCCGTCAAACCCTCTTCTTTTCAGATAGGAAACACTTTCCTGCCCTTTTCCCTCCTGCACATCAGCAATCATAACCTTGGCACCTGCCTCTGCAAATCCCCAGGCAAGACCAAATCCAATGCCTTGCGCCGCACCGGTTATGATGGCAACCTTCTTGTCTAGACGGAATTGAACGGGACGATATTCAGCCATACCTTTCTCCATGTTATCCTCCTCTATGTAGTTTATATGTTACTCTTCCACTTTCATGAAAACCCTAGCAACGGTTCCTCCAGCATTCTTGATGGGCAGAGGAATAATATAAATGTCGCCTCTTTTGCCAGTGGCATGATCTAATGCAGTCAGGCCCTCGACAATAAGGATTCTATTTTTTAGCAAAGCAGAGTGAACTGATTCTTTAGACTCCCTTGTCTTAGAGGTTTCCTGAACATGGATTGAATTGGTATCTAGGCCCACGGCTTTAACTTTTTTGGAAATTAACCACTCCGCACCGCTCAAGACCAAGCCTGGATGTTTCCATGTTACATAGTCATTCATTTCTTTGTCATAGGGTTCCCATTTTTTCCACCAACCCGTGTTAATTAAAACGATGTCACCTCTCTGAATGGATGGTTTTGCTTTTTCCAGATCTTCAGCGGTAAGGGCGCCAAGTTCCTCCTTGGGAATAGACAGGACAACACCTTCCCCAATGCAGTCTGCAAGAGAAAATTTTTCGATAGAATCACCCTCTTTTGAAATGTGCGCAGGGAAATCAATATGCGTCCCGGAGTGCGTCGTGATCGTCAACTCTTCTGCTAACCACCCCTCTCGCTCGATTGTGTGAGTGATTTTGATCACTGGTCTTGAAAATACATCCGCTCTTCCACCACTGGGAATGCCTCCCATTTTTTCATGAATGGGTATTGTAAAATCATAATAGACAGACATCTGTATGATCACCTCCTCTGCTGCCTCTTCTGCAAATCCTTCATCGGCTATATCTCGAATATCCTTGACACTCTATAACAGCTTTTTACCCACTATTTCTTTTTTTAAATGTTCTTACTTCTTAATCCTTATGGCCTGCCCAAGACACTTTTGTCTCAAAAATGTCCAATGCAGTGCAGCCTTTGTACAACATAATGATAAAAATGTGGACGTTATCGGAATAGCCGTCATCTGCTCTCTTCATGAAGCTAAAGAGCTTTCTGAAAGGTATTCGACCTAATGGAAAGTCACTATACCAGCGGGTTCTAATAGATACCCCCTGCATAGATGGGTCTAATTGTTTTGGGGCCCCCCATTTCAATTTTGAGCATCCGTATCGCATTGCCACCAAGGATAAGATCCATATCCTTGGGACTAATAAAATCGCAATAATCCCTTAAATAAGTCAGAGACTGCCGATAGGTGCAGTTGCACTCTAAAACTGGCATATCCGTACCCCAGACCAACTGCTCGGCTCCAATCTCTTCGTATAGATTCTTGATGATCTTCTGCGCTTGCGGGTAGGGATAGTCCCAACCCAAGGGGCCCGCAATCACGGAATACAGAATTTCTGCGGAAATGTTCCGATGCTTGAAAAGCTTCAGGAACTCCTTTGGAATGACAATCTCGTCATTCCTCATGAAAGGCTTTATCGGAAAGAAACCATGTGTAATCACCGATGGAATATCAGGAAACTTCTCCCCCCAAACATCGAGCACTCTCACCTCCTCGAGAAACTCTTCTGCCGATTCCTTGCTTGTGACAAGGCCCCAATGGACTGAGATCCCCAGGTTGCTGACTTCCTGCCAGAAAAGATCAAATTTCTTATCAATGTATTTGCCCGAAATCCCAGGGGAAAAGAATGCTCTGGCCGTGAAGTATATCCCTTCCAATTTGAGTTCATTAACAGCGTGGCGCAGCTTTAAGATTTCACTTTTCTTGTACGCTTTTAGCTCATTGATCTTAACAAGACCAATAAATTTATCCGGGTACTTCTTCACACATTCTGCAAAATAATTGTTCAACTCACCGTAAAATGGGGAATTTTGAAGTACGGCCCTGTCTACACCTGCGTGGTCCATCTGAGCAAGCATGAACTCTGGTGAAGCAGTCTGATCTTCCAGTGAAGGCGGATTAAACTGCCGATAATAGTCCACCCCATCTTCGGTCCACTCAAATCGCCCGAATTTGCCCACCCGGAAATTGATATCCTTCAGCTCGGGGGACACTCCACTGTCCACCCTTGGATGCTGAGGTTTGTACAGAGTTGCCCTTTGATAGGCCAAATGTTCTGAGACACTCTTATAACCACATGCCCCACCTAAATGGGGAAACACATGTGCATGCATATCAATAATCATTCTACCCTCCTCATGAATACACCGCTCTCTCCAACGTTCATAGACTCCAAATTTCTGTTTTCTTCTTCCTTAGGTCCTGAAAACTAAAGCAACAGCCAAGTGTGTGACCCGCCACTTCCCTCAAAAACATAATCGAACGAGCTCACCCACATCAGTAATTTTCTCAAAATTCAACACTACCGAGATGACCCTTTTGACCTTTTCTTCGCTAAGCACGTGATAAGCAAGGCCCTCAAACTTCTCCAAAAGCTCTCTCCCAGACATGGGGTTTTGTGAATCACCCTTTGGATAATCCACTCGGCCGGAGACCTTCAGGCCATTCTTTAATGAAATTTCAACGATTGCCGGTCGCTTTTCCGGTCGAAGTCGATCCATCTCAGAATCAGCGACAACATTGATACAAGTGGCAAGTTGGTGAACCTTTGGATCCTTAATTCTCTCTGGACTGAACTGCTCAGGGCCTACCTGGCCGTCCATGAGAGCGACGGCCACGCAGTAAGACAAGCTAGGTAGGCAACGGCCAGGATCGCTCTTGGGATCAGTTCGTATTTGACCTTGTATCGAAGCGGTGTCGCCATCGGTCTTGATAAGGATAGCTTCCACATCACTAGGTCTGAGAGAATGATGTCTCGCCAAGTCTAAAACAATTTCTATAGGCCCATGATTACTCCGACAGCACGCATAGGGTTTAACATAGACCTCATGGATGGTATATTTTTCACCAAGCCCTTCCGTCATCTTTCCAAAATTGGGGTGATCACTGACGATGACGCAGAACCCCCTATTCGACTCCGGATCTCCCTCGAGAGAGCAGGCTGTAAATCCCTTCTGTGCTAACATGGCTGCTTCGATTCCTACCTTGGCAGCTGCACCGGAGTTGACCGGTTTGATCGTATAACCACCATACCAGTTTTCCACCGGCGAAACGGGCAAAATAAAGCCCGCAATCCCGATGGCATTGAACATCTGATCCGGATCGAACCCCAACAATTTTCCGACCGCAGCTGCAGCACCAATGGTGCCGGCAGTACCGGTAGGTGCAAAGCCCCTTTTCGAATGCGAAGGGTGCATCACCTGTGAGACCCGATTCGTCACCTCATAGCCGACCACGATGGAAAGGAGGAAATCTCTTCCACTCTTATTAGAATATTCGGCCACAGCTAAAGCGGAGGGAATGACCACAGAAGAAGGATGAACCGGTCCATTCCAATAGCCATCCTGAAGTTCTAGCACATCTGATAAGGTTCCGTTGAGAAAGGCTGCATTCCGCGTCGAGGATTTAAAGCCAAATCCTAAAGCGGTAGCTTCTTCTCTGTCTTGTAGGTCCTTCACGAAATCTGCAACTTGCTTGCCCATGTCTGTTACGGAGGCCCCAAGCATAATGCCCAAACTATCCAAGAGAGCCCATTGCATTCTCTCGACAACCGAGGAGGGAAGGGATTCGAAACTTAAATGGGCGCAAAATTCAGCGAGCCTCCGCGTATAGCCTTGATTCATCTCATCCCACTTCGTGTTCTGGTCCCCATGCTTTCAAGAACCTCTATAAGCACTTTACCGTTATTTGAAATTTGCCCCGTGAAACTTGGCAACTCCAGGAAAAGCCCCATCCCCTACAACACCCTCAAGGTTTTTGGTGGTAATGGCAATGCCATTCCCGGTGGACATGACGAGAAGCGGAAGATCTCGGGCAATGATTTCTTGTATGTTGACGTATAGTGCTTTCCTTTTTGCATCGTTCACCTCCTGATCTGCCTTTTCAATCATTGCATCGAGTTGTGGATTTGCATATCCCATAAAATTATTCGAGCCTTTGGAATGAAAGGTACCCGAAGCGTAGAGGTCTTCTGTTGGGCGTGAATGAGGATTCGTATAGAGATACCAATCCTTTCTCGCAGTGGCTACTTCTCTCCATCTCGCCACATCAATCATCACAATTTTGACATCCATTATTTTCGAAAGGTAATCCTTGATCATGATCGCAAAATCATCCGAGTTCATGAATTTAAATGTATCAATCTCAATGCTCGGTCTTTCATATCCTGCCTCTCTCAACAGTCTTTTAGCCAGTTCGACATCATATCTATAGGTGGACAATTTATCGGTCCAACTGGGGAGTGTAAAAGGAAATGCGCTGGGGTTATACTCCATCATGCCCTGAAAAGATTTCGCGATGGCACGAAAATCAATGGCATGGGCCATGGCTTGTCTGACTTTCGCATGTTTGGTGGGTTCTTTTTCACAGTTAAAATAGACAAAATTTGTCCAAGTCGTATTATATTTTAAAACCTTAAAATTCTTATCTTTGATATTCAGCATGCTCCGATAAGATCCGGAATCCAACACCCCAAAATAATCGACATCTCCTCGTTGAACGGCATTTAAACAGACGGATGTGTCTGGAATAATCTTGCACACGACTCTTTTAACCTCTGGGGGTCCAAGAAAATAATCCTCATAGGCGGTCAGGACTATTTCTGAACCTGGAACTCGACCGCTCCATTGGAAAGCTCCTGTTCCAATAGGATCAAAAGAAAATTTACTGCCCAGTTCATTCATCGCTTTTTCACTGACAATCTCCCCTGAAAAAGCGAGAACCCCGAGAAATCCCATGGATGGCTTTCTTAGGAAGATCCGAACGGTATATTTATCGGGTGTTTCAATCCGATCCATGACTTCATAATTCCCCTGCTGCATGGATTTGACCTTCGGATCAAGATATCGCATGAGGCTGAACTTTACATCAGAGGATATTAGTTCGCCGTATCCCTTGTGGAATTTAACGCCTCTTCTTAATTTAAAAGTCAACACCTTGCCATCAGAAGAAACCTTATAACTCTCAGCCAGGTCTTTTTCGATTTCACAACTCCCAGGCTTAAGTTTCAACAAACCATTAAAAACATTACTATTGACGATATGATCGGTAGTATTGTGAGCTCTCGCTGGGTCAGCTGAATTCATATCGTGATGGGCAGCAACTCTTAGCTCGGTTACAGCACCGTAAGAGGGTCCCACTACCAAAAAGGTTCCCATCATCACAAAAATCAAAACCAAAACGAGACTGCTTCTTTTCATCTCTTGTACCTCCTCCTTGATTTAATCGGTTGAGCCAACTGTAAATGGACCATCCACCTGGCTTTAGGAACATCAAAGCAGTGAAGCTCCTTGCCCATAGAGCAGAACTTCCGGGTTAGAACAATCACACCGATAATGTCGGTTTTGCTCCCCGCCTACAAAGTGGGGCATCCAGCCGACGTTCCCGTGAGTAAGCCAAAACAATCTCCTATTTCTTTTTTGATTCATCCATTGGATAGGCCTCGGAAAGGGTCTTCCCCGCCTGAAGCTGCTTCTTGGCCTCCTCTTCCTTCCTCTCCGTCTCCTCCACCATCTCTACAATCTTAGGGAGGACGTCTTTGGGAACGACCACGATCCCGTCGTTATCAGCAACGATAATGTCTCCAGGATTGACCTCCACACCATCACATAATACGGTGGTATTGCATTCAATCGGTTTTGCATATTTACCAAAAAGAGCTCCCACGATACAAGGACCGAAGGCGAACGTTGGCAGCCCGATCTTCTTCAAGCTGATGCTGTCTTTTGCCCCGGATTCCAAGATGACGCCTGAAAATCCTTTCAACTTGCACCGGGTCCCCATAATATCCCCGAAAAGAGCAAAATGGGGCTTCCCTCCTGCGATGATCAAAACGGAACCTGGTTCCGCATTATCTATGGGGGTATACATCAAACGCTTTACATCTTCCGTCTTGGCGTCCTCCCTGGAGAGCACATACTTGATCGTCACCGCAGGTCCGATGATCGGGTCCTCCATTTCAAAGATAGGCCTTAAATGATTCATGACGATCTTGTCCGGCCGAAAACCGAGTTTGAGCATGTTATCTCCAACAGCACATGCCGCCACCCCCTTTAACTTCTTGAGCAACTCCTTCGTGTTCATCTTTGACTCCTCCTTTTGATGAAAATTGATTAGATCCAAAACATTTTACGTTCTGGACTCTTCCCCACATCTCGCTTTGCAAGATAGTAGAAAGATTCCATCAGAATTATCGATAGATATTCCCAGAACTACCTTCAATTCTTATTCGAAATAGGCTCCGTCAAATTTAGTTACCCCAGTATGGGCTTCTGGAATGATTCCCTTCAGACCTTTTTTCATGATGACAGTGGTGTTCTGTTCTCCAAGAGGAACATAGGGGAGGTTCTCTGCCATGATCTCCTGCATCCGAATATACAATTTCTTGCTTTTTGAGGGATCCCGTTCCATATCTGCCTTTTCAATTACCTGGTCAAGTTCTCCATTCTCATAGCCCGTGTCATTTCCAGGTCCTTTAGAATGAAAAAATCCGGATGCGAAAATGTCTTCTGTCGCACGTGTCAGACCCTGGGAGTAGACATCCCACTTCCCCTCCTTTAGGAATTGTTGGAATGTAGAAACATCAAGCATAACCAGATCCACATCCATTATTTTTGAAAGGTAATCCTTTACCATGACCGCAAAGTCCTCGTGGAGTCCAAATTTTACATAGTAAACTTTAATTTTAGTTGTTCTATCATAACCCGCCTCTTTTAATAATTTTTTCGCCATTTCTACATCATACTTATAGGTAGGTAACTTATCTGTCCAGCTTGAAAGCATGGACGGGAAGACGCTTGGGTTTGAGCGCACCATACCTCCGAAGCTTTTGACGATACCCTTCACATCAATGGCGTGTGCGATGGCTTGTCTCACTTTCAAATTCTTGGTGGGCTCTTTTCGACAATTGAGATAGGCATAATAAGCTGTCAAGCTTCCCTGGTTAGTCAATACAATGAAATTCTTATCTTTTATTTTTTGCAACCCACGATAAGCCCCGATATTTTCCACATGATAGAAATCGATATCTCCTTTTTGCACCGCATTGACAGACACCGAGGGGTCTGGAATCACTTTAAAGATAAGTTTTTTGATTTTAGGTGGCCCCATAAAATAATCTTCATTTGCGGTCATCACAATTTCTGATCCTGGGATTCGCCTTTCAAGTTGGTAAGGTCCTGTCCCGATGGGCTCTGTAGTTATCTTGCTTCCTAATTCCTTAACGGCTTTCTCACTTAGGATGACACCACTATGGTAGGAAAGAATTCCTAAGAAGTCATTGGAGGGCCGTTTTAGAAAAACCTTGACGGTGTACGTGTCTGGTGCGTCTACATGATCAACGATTGAAAAACTCTTAAAATCTCTTGATCTGACCGAAGGATCCAGGTGTCTCATAATGGTAAACTTTACATCAGAGGATGTGAGCTCACCATAACCTTTGTGAAATTTTACCCCTTTTCTCAATAGAAAAGTGTACACTTTCCCGTCAGGTGACACCTCGTAACTTTCAACCAGATCTCTCCTGATCTCAGAAGTTCCAGGTTTAAATTTTAATAATCCATTAAAAAGATTTACCGACAAAAATCGGTCTGTTGTTGTTCCGAGCGTCGCTGGATCGACCCTAACCATATCAAGGTCGATCGCCACCCTTAGTTCATTTACAGCACCTTGAGATATCCCGGTAGTAAAAAATACCCCTATTGTCATAAAAACCAAAATGCAAACAATTTTTCTCTTCTTCATTGATTTTACCTCCCTTCAAATTTACTGAGTTAAAGATTGATAAATTGTCATCATCTATATGTGGAAATCTTAACAAATCAATCTTTTTTTTACCACAACTCACCTCCCCTCTCATTATTAGGCCAACTAACGGATATAAAAAGATCGCACAGCATTCCATTGTTTCTATTATTTTCCCATCCTCATCCTTACTGAGCATATGCTCTCTAAAACAACCCATCATCTTGAAGTATCTTTACCTTATTATTTTGGTAACTTCCTGACAAATACTCCCAGCCGATCAAGGGCTACTTGAAGCTTTTCTTTGCTGACCGTATAAGCAAACCTGATATAGGGATCGCCACTACTATCCTCGGTGTATGCTACTCCAGGATATCCTACTACCCTTGCCTCTCTGGCAATCCGTTTCGCTAATTCAAATCCAGTCACCCCAAACCCCGAAATATTACAATAAACATAAAAAGATCCGGCAGGAGGTTTACATCGGAACCCAAGCTCATTCAGCCCTTTAATAAAGATGTTGCGCCTTTCTTCATAGATGGTTCGAATTTCGCGAACACAGTTCTCATACCTGCTCAAAGCGATATGGGCAGCTTTCTGAGCAATGGAATTGGGACAGATCGTCAGCTGGGCATGAATCTCTTTCATCCTACCCAAGACCTCTTCCGGACCAATGGTATAGGCAATCCGCCAGCCGGTCATGGCAAAGGTTTTGGAAAAGCCAAACATCGATATAGCATAATCCTTCATCCCTGGAAGTGATGCAATGCTGACGTTTGTCCCCCCGTCATAGACTAGATCTTCATAAATCTCATCCGAAATCATGAAGATCTTCCTTCTCTTAGCGATCTCAACAAGCCTTTCCAAATCCTCCTTTGTAAAGACGGAGCCTGTTGGACAATTGGGAGAGATATAAAAGAATGCTCTTGTCTTGCCTGTAATCTTCCTTTCCAGATCCTTAAAATCAATCCGGTAATCATTTTCTTCGCGGAGTTGGGTATAAACCGGTTTTCCTCCTGCCAAGATAACGGCAAGGGGATCGGAGTAATAATAAGGCTGGGGCATGATCACCTGATCGCCCGGATTGACCAGTGTTAAGATCACAGTGTTGATGGCCGTCTGAACACCCGAAGTGACGAGGACCTCCTTTTCAGGGTTAACGGCAATTTTATTCTGTTTCAAAAGTTTTTCAGCAATGGCTTGTCTCAAAGGAATATATCCTTCTGTCGGCAATACATAATGGGTAAACCCTTCATCAATCGCCTTTTTGCCAGCCTCCCGAATAAAATCAGGGGTGTCGAGATCAGGTTCGCCATAACCCAGGACGATGACATCCTCCAATCCTTCCATCTGCCTTCTAACTTCAGCAATCACACCAAATTTTGGGGATTGTATCCCCAGAGCACGCTTGGACAACACCGTTTTATGCAAATCCATTTTCCGCCTCCTGCGATAGACTCACAATAAATCTCTCCAATATGCGTTCAAACCACATGATGGCACGCTACAAAATGATCATGGCCGACATCCCGCAGATCAGGGCTAATTTCAGAACATTTTTCTCCAGCCAGAGTGCATCGCGTATGAAATGAGCAACCCGGTGGAGGTTCCATCGGTGAGGGAACATCTCCTTCCAAAATAATTCTGTTCTTCACCCCCTTGGTTCGAGGTGTGGGAATTGCTGACAACAGAGCTTGGGTATAGGGGTGCAGAGGATTCAGATAGAGCTCCTGATGGGGCGCCTTTTCGATAATCCGTCCCAAGTACATGACCGCCACTTGATCGCTGACGTGTTTGACCACATTCAAATTATGAGAGATGATGATAAAAGAAAGATTAAATTCTTTCTGAAGGCTTTGCAGTAAATTAATAATCTGCGCCTGAATCGAAACATCCAGAGCGCTAACCGGTTCATCCCCAATGATCAGTTTGGGCATCAAAACTAATGCTCTGGCGACTGCGATGCGCTGCCTCTGTCCACCGCTGAATTCGTGAGGGAAACGGTTCATTTGGTCCGGTTTTATCCCAACTTTCTCAAGTACTGCTGCCACTCTTTCCTCTATCTCTTTAGGATCACAGAGCTTGTGGACTAACAATCCTTCTCCAACCAGATAACGTACGGGAAGTTTTGGATTGAGAGATGCATAGGGATCTTGAAAGATGAGCTGCATCTGTTTTCTTAAGGAGACCATATTTTTCTTATTAATTTTTGAGATATTCTGCCCCTCAAAAAAAATATCGCCGCTTGTTGGTTCGATCAATCGCAGAATAACCCTTGCCAGGGTTGATTTGCCACAGCCACTCTCACCTACAATTCCCAGAACCTCGCCCCGCTTAAGCGAAAAACTGACTCCATCTACTGCATAAACAAACGATCTCGTTCCAGCAAACCATGCTGTTCGATAGGGGAAATATTTTTTGATGTCTCTTACTTCAAGGATCACGCCATCATTCATCTTCCCATCCGCCAACAACGAACAGCTCGCGTATCCGATATCCTTTTCAGCATGGGTTCCGATTCCCTGCATATATCCATCGCCTTCGGGCATCGAGGCAAGAATCTACAGTTACTTGGAAGATCAAAAACATCCGGAACAGTGCCCGGAATTTCCCTCAGAGGCTTCCTGTCCTGCTCCTCCTCTTCATGCCACCAAGGAATGGAGTCCAACAGGCCCTGGGTATATGGATGACAGGGGTCTCCGAAAATATCGTCCGTGGGGCCTTCTTCAACAATTTTTCCCGCATACATCACCAGGCATCTGTGCGTCATTTGCCCAATAACGCCCAAATCATGGGAAATCAAAATGATGACCAGGTCTTTTTCCTCTTTTAACGCTCTCATCAAATCGAGAATTTGGGCTTGGATGGTGACATCCAGAGCCGTTGTCGGTTCATCTGCAATTAATACTTTTGGATTGCAGGAGATCGCCATAGCAATCATTACCCTTTGCTTCATGCCTCCGCTTAATTGATGGGGATACTGATGGATGACCTTGGCGGGTCCAGCAATCCCCACGAGTTTCAGCATTTCGATTCCCATTTCGATGGCTTCCCTTTTTGAAAGATTTTGATGGAGCATAAGCGGTTCGATGATCTGAGTGCCGACCGTTAACACCGGGTTTAGCGACGTCGAAGGTTCCTGGAAAATCATTGAAATTTTGTTACCTCTAATTTTTTTCATCTGATCATTCGTCAGAGAAACCAAGTCGGTCCCTTCAAAATAGACGCTGCCGTTCACAATTTTCCCAGGAGGCATCGGAATGAGCTGAAGGATAGTAAGAGCTGAAACGCTCTTTCCACACCCCGATTCACCCACGAGCCCCAGTATTTCACCCGGGTAGACCTCAAAACTCACATCTTCCACAGCCTTCGCGATACCCTGAAAGGTAAAGAAGTAGGTGGAAAGATGTGAAACTCTCAAAATAGCGTGATCGTTTGACATCTATACGGACCAATTCATCAAATCCATTATTGAATAATCCACTACAACGTCATTTCCATATCCAGAGCGTCCCTGATTCCATCACCGATAAAATTGAGGGTCAGGACCAAAAGGATGATCGCCAGCCCAGGGAGAATAGATACCCATATAAAATTATAAATATATTGCCGCCCCTCGCTCAACATGATTCCCCAACTGGGCGTTGGCGGCCGTACGCCGAGCCCTAAGAAACTCAGAGCAGCTTCAATCAAAATAACCCTTGCCAAATGAAAAGTGGCGAACACAATAAGCGGGGAGATGATATTGGGAAGGATGTGGATGAACATGGTTCTCATGTTCCCTACGCCAATGCATTTGCAGGCCTCAATATATTGGTTCTCTCGGACAGAAAGGACCTGCCCTCTGACCAATCGGGCATAAGCTGCCCAGCCGACAAAGCCGATGACAAGGATCAGGTTCAAGATATCTGGCCCCAACATTGCAACCGTCACCAGCACCAAAACAAAGGCTGGAAAAGCCAGCATGGTATCAACCA
>Ga0315274_10011438_pt1 | contig 12722 bp, 18 predicted proteins | sample YL17G02_20_MG_FD_203700 | JGI IMG/M metagenome (GOLD analysis project Ga0315274, IMG submission 203700) | Sediment microbial communities from Yellowstone Lake, YNP, Wyoming, USA - YL17G02_20 | ecosystem: Environmental > Aquatic > Freshwater > Lake > Sediment | place: USA: Wyoming | collected... | reverse complement strand
CGGATCCAGCCGGTTCAGGTCATTCAGGAAATCCGGCCTCATCCTGTCCCATGTCATCGGTCTGGATGCCATTGCATTGTATCCCATCAAAAATATGTATTTTCCCTCTATTGATTGCAGGGCCTGCCCGATGGGCATTGATTGGGCAGGCATGTAGCCTATCAGGTTCCACCCCTTGAACATATTTATTGCTGTGTTCGCAGGTCTGGTACCTTCCACCACCAGAGTGCTGCCACGATTAATCTTTATCCAGTAGCCGTGATACGGATCCAGCGTTTTCAGGTCATTCAGGAAATCCGGCCTCATCCTCTGCCAGGTTTTTGAATAGCCCGAATAATATCCAAAAATAAAATCACAATTTTGTTTAATAGGTGATAAGACTGATATGATACTATTGTCCTGCGGGACCACAGGTATCGAAATCAAATTCCAGCCTTCTTTGAGAGGTATCTCTACCCTTTCCGCAGATGCGCACAACGGCAGCAGAAGCGCTGCGATCACCAGTGAAAATATAATTCCCCTCATCATATCTCCATCCTGACCGAGCTTTTGTCCCCGGGCCAGGCCACGGCCTTCCTGAACATCCCGTTGACGTAAATCTTCACGTTGTCGTTCGAGTTCGTTCCGGCACCTTCATCCGTCGTCGTTGAACTATCGTCCCCGAAAACATGTATGATGTAGTTTCTGGCTGCAACCACCGTGTATGAACCGCATGGAACGTCTGAGCTGTCTTTTGCGGTCACAACATCCCCGGCATTCAGGCTGCTGTCCATTCCCCAGAAGTCCGCGAAAATCATTGAAGCAGCCGGATTTAAAATGCCGGTGCTTGCTTCGCCTGAGCATTTTCCCGTCCTTCCGCATGTCTGCCCTTCAGGGCATCCGCATCTCGTGCAGTCCTCCATAAGGACGGATATGCTGTTGCAGTAGTAGGGCTTGTTGAGCGAACACTTTTCCGCCAGTGTCCCGGAATCATCATTGCATGCACCCGGCTGCATGCCGATGGCTTTTATCTCCCTTATCAGCCTCGCCAGATCTATTATATTGACTCTGGTATCACCGTTTACGTCGTATACCAACCTTTGCACAGGATCCATCCTCCTGTCAGTCATGGCCCTTATAAGGCTCCTCGCGTCGGTCATGTTCAAGGTATTATCCCCGTTGAAGTCCATTGCGCTCTGGACTGAAGTGAGCGAGAATGCCATTGCAGGCATCACCACAGCTAGAACAAGCAGTAAAAAGGCTCCAACAACAAGAAAACCGCCCCGGCCCATATTAATTATTTGCCCCGGCACACATAAATATATAAATATACTATATTCAATAGATACAATTCCAAAGAGTGTTTGAGTGGTTTTATGGCAAAGCAGAAATTTCCTGAAGCTGAGAAAAGGCTGTTCCACAGGATATTCATATGCATGAACTGCGGGGCAAGGCTTAGGACAGACCTTATAAGGGTGAAGGAAGGCAAGGTCAAATGCAGGAAGTGCAGGAGAAAGGCGCTCAGGGCAATACACAAGGAACACAAGACCTAAGCCGCTGACTTATCTTTTTATGTAGACATTTCAACTCTTTAAACGGTATTGTCATGTTTGCACTTATCGATATGCTGAGGCCGTTCAACTGCCTCATGGCCTGCATAGGCGTATTCATAGGATGGCTCGTGACATCCGGTTTTGACATATTCTCCCCAATGCTCCTTCTCGCAGCCGTTATCGCATTCATGATAACAGGCGCGGGAAATGTGATAAACGATTACATAGACGTCGAGTCGGATAGGGTGAACAGGCCGAAAAGGCCCATACCATCGGGAAAGGTATCCAAGGATGCTGCATTCGCATTCGCCGTGGCGCTCTTCATGGCAGGCATGATTCTCTCGCTTTTCATAAGCCTTCCTGTTTTCCTGCTGGCCGTGGTGAATTCCGTGTTGCTGATATTGTATTCAATGACCCTCCAGGACAAGCTGCTGCTCGGGAACGTGACGATTGGATATCTGGTAGGCTCGGTCTTCCTTTTCGGCGGGCTGGCTGCAAACAACCCTGGCATGTTGCTGTCACCGGTTACGCTTTTCATGCTTGCCATGCTCTCTACAATATCCAGGGAGATTGTGAAAGACCTCGAGGACGTGGAAGGCGACAAGCTCGGCTTCCTGAAAAGGATAACTCAGAACGTCAGAAAAAAGATAGCGGACAGGTTCAGGCTGGGGAAGCAGGGTGTGGAGCTCAGACTCGGGAACGATTCAATGACGGTGATGGCGATGACGCTTCTCGGAATCGCAGTGGTCCTGTCGTTCATCCCTTACTATTACGGAATGTTCTCCGCATGGTACCTTTTCGTTATCCTAATCTCGGACGCGGTCTTCCTCCACTGCATATACCTCCTCGGCAGGAGGAACAAAAGCAGATACTACGCGAAGATAAGCAGGAGGATGAAGTTCGGGATGCTCATCGCGATGCTCGCGTTCATCGCGGGCGTGCTGGCCTGATCCGGCTTCTCCGTCATGACATTATTTTTAAATACCAGCTTCCAATATTCTCTATTATGGAAAGAAAATACAGCTTCATAACGAACAGGGTCCTTCAGAACAGGGCCGGGCAGGAGAAGGGGAAGATACGCATCCTCGTGAAGACCGGTTCTAACACGGCAGAGACTGATTACGTCTGCCCGGAGTGCGGCCTGCAGAAGCATATCGAGATCCCATGGGTCAGGCCGCTTTTACTGAAATGCGCAAAATGCGGGATCACCATAAAGGTCCCGAAGCTCAAAGACGAGATGAAGAAGGATATGAAGAAGGAGAAAAAGAAGATGGAAGAGCAGGCCGCCAAGGCCGCAGAAAACGGTTGACATATTTCGTGAAATCATGATAGACAAAGAGCTTCTCAGGATAATGGTGTGCCCCAGATGCAAGGGAGATATCCATGAAAAGGAGATGTTTCTCGTATGCAAAAAATGCGGGCTGGCATATCCTGTGCTTGACGGGAAGGTTCCTGACATGCTCATAAATGATTCATGGCCCCTCGAGAAGGCGGAGAAAAGCAATTTCCGCCACAAGATGACGCTCGAAGAATGAGCCGTCGCGCCGCTTTTTATAAATATAAACCCGTTTAGATTAAGATTAAGCAGGCCGAGGTACCGAAGCGGATAACGGGCCGGACTTGAGCGCTGGATAATATGAGTTCCTTCCGGAACGATGATTTTATGGCTTGACTCGGATCGGCGGAATATGAAGAGTAAACCATCCAGTTGATCCTAAGATATCCGGTGGGCGTAAGCCCGCGCAGGTTCGAAACGAGCCTTTTCCAGGCTTACGAAAATCCTGCCCTCGGCGCTTTTTTATTTTTTTCAAAATTCGATAATCTTTTAAGCGAGCTCTGATATTAATTAATATTATTTGTTTTATCTTTTGACTGATTGAGCGGAGCGTATATGGAAAGGAAAACGAAGGATCCGGTTGAAGTAGCTGGAGAAAATGACAGCCGGGAGGCTGAGCCTCCGCCGTGCATCCAGAAACAGGAAACTTCTATCAAGGTCAATGATGAAAACATCTCCATGGAGCCTGCACCCGTAACAGAAGAGATGGCAGACTCCGCCAGTGAAGGGGAAGCTGGCAAAGACCGGGATGATCCTGAGATAAACGTTTTTCTCGACCAGCTCCAGACGGAGCTGATTCTCGGGAACGAATACATCCTTGAAACTGGCACGGAGATGGAGGAATATTCAAAGGTCCAGGAGGACCCGTACGAGAGGCCTCTTGTCATGCGCGGGGAGGAGACGAGGAATGAGGATAACCGCGGCGAGAATGACCCGTTCCCTGAAAGGAGCGACTTCATCTATGAGAACGAGTTCCTGAAGGTGCTGCTTTCTTTCATAGAGGACATAGAGCCTCCGCAGAGCTATCTTTCAGCAAATAACGGCGGAACAACAGGATACCTCAGGGCACCATAGAACATAACATTAAACCCTTTTTATATTCCCTCTTGGCTCTTCCTCGCAGAATATCTCCGCCTGGAATTTCAGTATCTCCGCCTTCCCGCTTTTCCATGCGTCCTGTTCCAGCCCGGCCTTGGAACACAGGTGCTCAAGGAATGTCTTCACATCCCAGCCGTATTCCACGGCCACCTGCGGAAGGAGCAAACCGGATGAAAAACCCAGCTTTATTATCAGCCCGTCCTCCCCGATATTTATCTTCTTCGGGTAATCCTCGGGCTTTTTCACGTTTATGGTGTCCGGCTCAGTGAGGATGGAAACCTCGACGGTTACCTTATCAATCTCGTCCGTCTCAAGCTCAGGAAACCTCGGATCCTGTGTTGCCTCTATGCCGGACTTTATTATTGCCGTCACGAGAGGCAGGACAGGATAAGGGTATCCGATGCATCCTCTCAGCTCCCCTTCGGGCCATGTATTCAGCGTAGTGAAAACTCCCCGCATCGTCCTGAATTCTTCAGGCATGTCCTTAGGTGCAGGCGTGGTCTTCCTCTTCTCCACCCACATCTCGATCGAGCTTCTTGCAAGCCTCACTGCGAACTCGCCCTCTTTCTGGTTCATAATCTCATTTCCTTAAGGAGCCTGTTTATATGCGCGACAAACTCGTCGAACTTCTGGACAGGTATCCTCGCGCCTGCGGCGTTCTCCAGTCCGCCTCCGGCTCCCCCGACGAGATCCGCCGCCTTTGCCGCAAGCAAGTTAAGCGGTATCCTTCGGTCTCTCGTCCTTATCGTGATATCAAGATGGCTCTTCCTCGAAAAAACGGATATCCCTATCTTCGAGTTGGTCGTTGTGGACGCGAAGAGGGCGGAAGGGCCTCGGAACCCGAAAAGGTAGCTGCTCCTGATTATTCCTACATTCCCCTTTCTCACTGCATTCTTCTTTACGAAATTATAGAGCTCGAACTCCTTCTTCACTGCATCCCTGGCCGAGCTCATCAGTCCCTGCACCTCCGTAGGATTCCCGCCGGCAGCGAGCTTCTCGACGATTGCCCTCTTGTTGTCGTACTTCTCGAAATCATCCTCTTTTATCCCCATGACGAGCACGCATGCCTCCAGGTATATCGCCCTCATATCCCAGTTGAGAAGCATCCCCTCGACAAATTTGGTGTTGTCCGAATAATCCCCGATTGCCCCGTAGATCGCGAGCCATGCCCGTTCCTTCGGGATATCATCCCTGAAGTGTTTGTATATCAGTTCCGACGTGCTCAGGTTCTCCCCGTGCACAAAGGCCTTGCATGCCCCTTTCATCCTCACCTTCATCGCGGCGCTCAGCGGATGGTGGTCGAAATACCATATCTGGGCCTTCTTGCCGCGCAGAATCTCTATGATCCTGTCGTCGTCTCCGTGGTTTATCGCTATGTCCGTGATCACTATCCTTTCCTCTTTGCAGCCTTTCAGGTCGTCATAAAGCGAGACAGGCTTCGTGAAGAACACGCGCGACTTCGGGAATGCGCACAGCGCGATCGCTCCGGAGCATATGCCGTCCGCGTCCGAATGCGTGAGTATGGCGGTTTTCATAATATATCTATTTCAGCAGGATAATATATAATCATGAAACCGCACAGGATTCTGCCGCATCTGGCGCTCGTGCTGGCAGTGGCCGTGGCAGTGATAATCATGTTTCCCGCGCCCGTTACGAAAGACGGGCAAAATACGGACTCGGTCTGCTTCCTGAAATCCGGTGGGGCAAACTGCTTCATCGTGGAGATCGCGCGCACCTCCGAAGAGAAGGAGCGCGGCCTCATGGGGCGGGAAAGCATGGGCGAGCGAAGTGGTATGTTATTCATCTTCGGCCAGGAGGGATCATACGGGTTCTGGATGAAGAACATGACAATGGCCATAGACCTGATCTTCATGGGAGAAGACAAGAAAGTGGTTTATATCAAGCCCTCGGCCCAGCCGTGCGCGGAAGACCCGTGCGAGATCATCTCCCCGCAGCAGAAGTTCATGTACGTGCTCGAGATAGGCGCTGGAATCTCCGACCTGCTCGGGATAAAGGAAGGCGTGAACGCCAGTATATCGGTCAGATAAATCAGGAATGTGTTGTTGCGTTGTCCTGTTAAAATATTGTTATCGGAAATAAGGCTCGAAATCAAATAGAGTTTTATTTTACTCTTTCTATTGCTAGACCATAATATACTTCATTAACTAATTTTTCATCTTGTTTTGTTCTCATGCCCTTAAAATAAGCATTTACCATTGGAATCTCGTATAATCCTCTTTCAATATAAGGAATATTAAGTTTATCATGTATACTTATAATTTCTCCAACTATCCTTTGGGCTTCTTCTGATATTTTCATAATTTAAAGAATTAATAGTTAATCTTAAATAGATTTCTCGCCTTACCTCCGCTTCGCTCCGCCCCTTCGGGGTTCCGATAACAGCTGCTAAACGGTTCGCTGCGGCTCACCCAAATCCTCTACCGAGGACTTCGCTTAGCGGCATACGTTCAATCCACTATCTCGAACTTCCTTCCGGTGGACTCGCGGACGAAATCTTCGAGCTTGTTCGTCCTCTCGGCGATCTCGTTTCTGAGGCTTTCGCCCGTTTTTTCCAAATCCCCGATTTCATTCGAAGCATCCTCAACGCCCTTCCCGAACCCGGCGACCTCCATCTCGATCCTCTCCTTCTCCTCGAAGACCGGGGATGACTCTATCTCTTTCTTAAGGCCCTCTGCCTCGGCAATCAGGTCTTCATATCTGCCTTTGTGGCCGGAGAGCGCGCCCATCCTGAACCTTTCCAGGAACTCGACCACACCAGCTCTCTCCTTATCGTCCAGCTCAAGCTTGCCTTCATCGTTTAGCTGCTTCATCCTGTCGGCCATCCCCCTGATGACAACGTCCCCGCTCCCGGAGAAGAACGCCTGTTCGGGAGAATGCAAGATGGACTCGAGCAGCTTTATCTCGCCCGAGGAATGTGCCTCCTCCTCCTTGAGATAATGTTCTAGTTTCTTGAGCGGCCTCTTTATCTCCGAGAGGCTTGTAAGCACGATCTGTTCAAGCTCCTCCTTCTTTCCCCTCAACTCCCTCAGCTGGCTCTCCAGGCCCGTGGCTCTGCCATAGAGCGGGCTCTTCATGAATTCTTCGAGGGCCTTCTTCCTGGATTCCAGCTGTTTCTCAAGATCATTCTTCCTTGCCTTCGCTGAGGATTGCAGCCTTGCGGTTTCATTAAGCCTTCTCTTCAGATACTCTATCTCCACAACATCCTTATGCAGTCTCTTATCGAACCACACCTTGCTGCCTGAACCGAGAGCCTCCCCCAGCTTCTTCGCATCCTCCTCAGCCATCCTGACGGTCTTTATTATCTGGCCTGTCTCGTCCTTGAAGTACCTGCTGAGAAGCACGGCCTGGCGCGGGCCGATGGAGTTGAGGTCATTTATGGCCTTCATCGCCTCTTCATGGAATCTCCTAATCTCCTCATAATCAAACCTTCTGACCTGAGGAAGGCCGGAGATCAGCGAGTAGCTCTTCCGTGTGTAGTTGTCCTTGATCATGTTCACTGCCGTATAAATCCTGTCCTGCTTCTCAAATGAGCGGGTCTCAAGCAGCCTGTTCAGGTCCCGTATTCTCGAGAAATGCTTCATGAGCCTGGTGTGCGTATCCTTCATGGCGGCCTTCTCCCTGCGCACATCCGGGGTGATGAGCTTTGACACTCGCTCCTCCAGCTCGATCAAACCCAGTCTCTCCGGCGGCGCATCAGCCGGGGGCACAGCGGCGCCGCTTCCCTTCAGAAAGTCGAAGAATCCCATAAGAATTTATTGAGAATAACTCTTAAAAATGCGTTTAAATGGATTATCCTCACAACATTCGCTATTTCAATCCGCGAGCCTTTCCTCTTTCTTCAGCCTATCTGCCAGATAATCCATCGTTTTCTGTACGGTATGCAATCTTTCCGCATCCTCATCCGGAATCTCCAGACCAAAACCTTCCTCAAACTCCATCACGATTTCCACCGTATCCAGAGAGTTTGCGCCTATGTCATTCACGTAACTATGCCTCGGCAGTATTTTGTCGGGGTTTTTGACAAAACGTGGGTTTATGCCAGTAGCATGGTGCTCTCCAATCTCCACTACGGCATCCCTTATCCCTTCCAGAATTTGAGCTCTCGTGTACCTTCCAGTTTTATTTATTTCTGTATATCTTAGGGCATTTGCTACTCCCGGTTCGTTTACCATTTTAAATTCTATCCCGGAAAGCTTTTAATCCCTTCCGCACAACATTATTATCATGAAAAGGCTTCCCATTGCCCCGTTCGAGAAGATTCTGAAGGACTCAGGTGCAAAAAGGGTTTCCAAGTCCGCCGCGAAGGAGTTCGCGGTGGTCACCGAAGAGATCGCTGACAGGATCGCAGCCGATGCCGTGAAGCTCTCGAAACATGCTGGCAGGAAGACCGTGGTCTCAGATGACATAAAGCTGGCGAGAAGGTAAGTTTTTCTTTAGAAGAATTCGCTCTTATCCCTGCATTTCCACTCTGTCCCAGTGCATCTTATCCCTGATCAAACTCACTGCTTCCTTGTAGCCGCCGGACTGAAGCATGCGGTAATCTGCGCTCACATTGAATATGCACCTGATGGCTCCGGACAGTTCCTCTGGTGAAAGCCCGATTTTATACAAATCATGTATGACCGCCGGACCCACGCGCGACCTGAGGCAGTCACACATCCGGCCGAACGTGATGTCCTGTCCCGCGTAGCCTTCGAGCTCTTTATCCGTTTCAGGGAATTTCCATATCCCGAACGCATTGTCAAAAAGATGGAGCAAATCCCACGTATCCCAGAAACCCGCCCCGAAACTTTTGTATATGTTTGTGCCGGTTTTTATGGGGTTATCTTTCAGGCTTTCCCTGTCGACCTTTTTCCCAAGAACGTTCAAGACCATGTCCAGAGCCTTTTCATCTATATTTCCGTAGGCATTTGCAGCGGGGTGATTCTTCCACTTTTCGTATCCCAGGCGTCCCAGTATATAGCTTCTGGCCTTGCCAACGGTTGTACAAAAATTAACAGCATCATCATCAGGTATCTCAATATTGTACTCTTCCTCGAATGCCATCACCAGTTCCGCTGCATCGAGAGAATCAGCTCCAAGATCATTCTCAAAACTTGCGTCCGGAGTGATTTCATTGTCACTCACGCCTAGTCTTACCATTATTATTTCATTGAATCTTCCATCAAAAGTCCCCTGAGGTCCTGTGGCCATAATCCAACCCCTTTCCGGTCGTTATTTATAAAAAATAATAAGTTTTAAATAGGGATGCCATCTCCGTATTTTGGTAGCCCACCCCCTGCAAAGGCTGAAATTAAATAAAAAAGGATTGCCGAATCCGCCTACTTCTCCCTTGCATCTTTCGGCGTTATCTTGGGCATCGGGATTGGCGGAGGCAGCTGAAGGTCCTCTGCGATAACCGAGACCTTTATCAGGCATCTCCTGAACAGGTAGTTCAGTATCTCGAGCGATGCTGTCTCAGGAAGCTTCTTTTCCTTCTCCCACTTCGCGAGGACCTCTTTGTTGTCCTTTGCCATGTAAAGCAGCTCGCCGCCTATCTTTATTTCACCCACCTTGGGGTCGTACGTTGTGGCGAACTCGAAGTCGAGGGAAAGCACTTCCTTCCCTATCGTCGGGACCCTTATCTGCTTGAGGGAGTTTATCCTCGGGACGGAGTTGACCTTTATCTCGGACCTTATCTCTTCCGGCTCCTTCCTTGCCTCTATTGACTTGAAGCTCAAACCGACTATTGCCATATCAAACCCTCCAAACAATGATCAAAACACCGGGTCTGCCCGGATAAAACAAATATGCTTCCAATACTTAAATGCTTTTGGAGATGCCTATATCAGCTCCACCCTCATCCTTTTCCCCTTCGGGAGCATGTTCTTCACCACGCCCTCGCTGAGGTGGCCGCAGCCGAGGCTGAACTGTTTGTACCGTACGATGACGTACCCGTCCGTGGCTTTTGCATGCTCCAATGCGATGTCCGCGCCCGAGGCAAAGGCCGCGGCCTGCTCTCTGCTGAGAGATACCACTCCTCTGGTGGCCTGCGAGCCGAACAGCTGTATCGCAGCCGTCGACGGCTTTATGACATTGGAGCGGCTGATCCTGGCAAATGGAAGGCCGGCGCTGACCTCTGTCTTCATGCTGAACCCATGCAGGCCTGAGAACAGGAATATCCTGCCTTTCCTCGTCCGGAGGAACGAATGATGCTCAAACAGCTTCCGCTCAAGTCCGAACCTCTCCTCCAGATACCCGAATATATCGGCCATCTTCTTCTTCATTATTCTTTCAGCCACTTTTCCTCACCTTTGCTATAAAGAATCCGCCCGTGTCGTTATCCTGCGGCCACACACGTGCCACCAGCTTCGTGTCAAAGCCAAAGGGCTTTCCATTCCAGCTACTGACCCCCGGCCGGGTGACGAAACCCCTTGGAACGAACCTCTCCAGCTTTGCGCCCACGCTGTTCGAGAGCAGATAGTCAACCACAGCTTCGTTCTCCTCGGGAGCGAATGTGCACGTTGAATAGACCAGGCTCCCGCCCTCCTTGAGCATTTCGAAACACTTGACAATCAGCCTCTTCTGGAGCGCAGAGCTCGCGCGTATCTGGGACTCAGACCAGCGCCCGATCACGTCCGGGTTCTTCCTCAGCGTCCCCTCGGAGGAGCAAGGAGCATCCACGAGTATGGAATCGAACTTGCCCTTCATGTTGAGCACGTTCATGTTCACCACCACGGTATTGGTCACCCCGAGCCTCTCTATGTTGGCCGTCAATGCTTTTAGTCTCATGTATTCAATGTCATTCGCGACAAGCAGCCCCCTGTTCTCCATTAGCGCCGCGAGCTGGGTCGTTTTCGACCCGGGCGCGGCGCAGGAATCGAGAACCGCCTGCCCCAGATCGAGCGCGAGCGGCGGAAGAAACGAAACGACTTCCTGTATGTACACGTGCCCGAGAAAATGCTCCAGTGTCGAGCCGACCCGAAGGTCATCCGTCACAAAGGCGTCCGGATAGAAAGTCACGGGCCGAACGGATATCCCATACTGCTTAAACCGTTTCAGCACGTTCGCGCGCGATGCCTTGAGGGTGTTCACGCGGAATGCGTACGGTAGTTGTCTGCTCATCGCTGCATAAAACTCTGCGCTGTCTTCGATCAGCTTCTCTATCCTCTCGCGGAAGGGTGCGGGCAACTCCATGTTCATATAAAACGACCAGTTTATAAGTTTCCTATCTTTATTATAAATATGGAAAGGGAGATAAAGGATTTTTTGGCAGTGCTTCTTCTGAGTGGAGGCGTTACATACACGATAAGGCGCCTGCCTCTCATTACGGACTATTTGTGTGATAGAATCGAGCCGGTTATGAAAAGATTCAACGAGAGATATCATGAAAATCACCCGGACGAATCGATCTGAGAAGAAGCCCGATGATTCCCGGATGTTTGGTTTATTATTCTCTACATTATCTCGCCGTAGCCGACCAGTCTCCACCTGCCCAAGAACATCTTTGAAATGGCGACCCTGTCGCCTTTTTCTGCGCAGATGGGAGTCTTCAGCTGGACCTCTATGTTGTCCTGCCTCGCCGAGGTGACGGCCCCGGTGGTCCTCATGGTCCCTATGGTGAGCATCAGCGGCATTCCCGTGGCCATCTTCCCTGTCTCGACCGCTTCTTTCGTTCCCACCACCCTCTCCAGGAGGCTGGTCTTAAGGACGAACTTATCGAAGGTTGGCGGCATGTTCCCCACAAGGCCTGCCACGCTTCCGGAGAGCGAATCTGATTTCGCCAGTGACGGGTCCAGTGAGGTCGACATCCCTGCAAGGCCCCCGGGCTCTATCTCCGTGAGGTTCTTTCCGGCCTTCTGGAGGCCGATTATCTTCGTGGTGATCGGCTGGAGCTTTCCCTTTATGGTTACTCCCGGCCTTATCTCTATCTCGTCCCCGATCTTCAGCATCCCCTGGACGAGGGAGCCGCCAATCACCCCGCCGTTAAGGCTGTCCACATCGTGCCCCGGCTTGTTCACGTCGAACGACCTCGCCACGAGGAACTTGGGTTGTTTCTTCAGGTCGTGCTTCGGGGTCGGTATGATATCTTCGATCGTTTTAACGAGCACGTCGAGGTTTATCCTCCTCTTTGCCGATATGGGTATTATGGGCGCGTGCTCGGCCACGGAGCCGGCAAGGAACTTCCTTATCTGCTGGTGGTTTTCGAGAGCCTGCTCCTTCGTCACGAGGTCTATCTTGGTCTGGAGAACGATGATGTTCTTTATCCCGATTATGTTCAGGGCGAATAGATGTTCTTGCGTCTGTGGTTGCGGGCATGGCTCGCTCGCAGCTATTATCAGCATCGCGCCGTCCATCAGGGCCGCGCCTGAGAGCACTGTAGCCATGAGCATCTCGTGCCCGGGAGCATCCACGAAGCTCACGGTCCTGACCGGAGAGCAGTCTGAAAAGCAATTGATGCACTTCTTCGTGTTCCCGTAGTTTTTGGGTTCAGGGCACTTCGGGCACTTGTAGACGGTCATGTCCGCGTACCCGAGCCTGATCGAGATGCCGCGCTTGATTTCCTCCGAGTGCGTGTCGGTCCACTTCCCGGTGAGCGCCTCGGTCAGGGTGGTCTTTCCATGGTCCACGTGGCCGACGATCCCTATGTTCACCTCAGGGACCAGCCTCATGTCAGCCCCTGGTCCGGCCTTGTGTTCGGGCTTTTGCTCAGCTTTGTGTTCCTCAGTCTTGTGCGCTGCATGCACCTGCTCTTT
>Ga0315274_10011434_pt1 | contig 12726 bp, 12 predicted proteins | sample YL17G02_20_MG_FD_203700 | JGI IMG/M metagenome (GOLD analysis project Ga0315274, IMG submission 203700) | Sediment microbial communities from Yellowstone Lake, YNP, Wyoming, USA - YL17G02_20 | ecosystem: Environmental > Aquatic > Freshwater > Lake > Sediment | place: USA: Wyoming | collected... | reverse complement strand
GCTCATCGCCAGCTATCGGGAACTGACCGGCGCGGCGCCGCTGTTTGGGAAGTGGGCCTACGGGTTCTGGCAGTGCAAGAACCGTTACCAGTCGCAGGAAGAGTTGCTGGCCGTGGCTCACAAGTATCGCGAGCTGCGCATTCCGGTGGACAACATCGTCCAGGACTGGTTCTGGTGGAACACGATGGGCGAGCCCGTGTTCAACAAGAACTATCCCGACCCGAAGGCCATGATCGAAGACCTACATCGCCACGACTTTCATCTGATGATTTCGGTCTGGCCTTTCTTCCGGCCGGGCTCGCCCGTTTACGACGACATGGACAAGCGTGGTTTTTTCATCGACCGCACGAAAGTCGCCGGGTTTCACCCCGCGGGACAGGCCTTGTATGACGCGTTCAATCCAGCGGCCCGCGCGTACTACTGGGACCTGATAAACAAGGCCCTGTTCCGCATCGGCGTGGATGCTTGGTGGCTCGACACCACGGAGCCGGAAACGGAAGGCCGCGAAGAAAACATCCTGGTAAACAACAGAGTAGCCATCGGCAGCGGCGCTCGCTACGTCAATCTCTATCCGTTGATGGCGACCTCGGCAGTTTACGAAGGACAGCGCAGCGAGACGGACGAGAAACGCGTCTGCATCTTGTCCCGCTCGGCGTTTGCGGGCGCTCAGCGCAGTGGGGTGGTCGCGTGGTCGGGGGATATCAGTTCTGACTTTGAAAGCTTCAAGCGCCAGATTCCCGCCGGCTTGAACTTTTCACTCTCAGGTCTTCCTTATTGGACCACCGACATCGGCGGTTTCATTCTGGGCCACCCTTCGGACCCTGCCTACCGTGAGCTGTTTGTGCGCTGGTTTGAATACGGAACGTTCTGCCCTATCTTCCGTGTTCATGGCACGCGCGTCCCCGACGAGAATGAACTCTGGTCTTACGGCTCTCGGGCGCAAGAGATTCTGACCAAGTACGATACGCTTCGTTACCGCCTGCTTCCCTATATTTATTCGGTGGCTTGGCTGATCACGAGCCAGAGCTACACGATGATGCGCCCGCTGGTGATGGATTATCGTGATGATGTAATCGCACGCAACATCGGGGACCAGTTCCTCTTCGGTCCGGCGCTGCTGGTGAACCCTGTCACCGACCCTGCGGTCGATTCGCGTCGTCTCTATCTGCCACATTCCACCTGGTTCGACTTCTGGACCGGCCAGAGTATGACCGGCGGGAAGTTCATCACGGCCGGGGCCCCACTGGAGACCCTGCCGCTCTACGTGCGCGCCGGCTCGATCCTGCCGATGGGACCTGCCCTCCAGTACACGAGCGAGAAACCTGCCGATCCCCTCGAACTCCGCATTTACCCTGGTGCGGACGGTGACTTCACCCTCTACGAAGATGAAGGTGATAGTTACCGCTATGAGAAAGGCGCCTACGCCATGATCCGCATGCACTGGGACGATGCCAAACAGACGTTGACGATTGGGGAGCGTGAGGGCAAGTTCCCGGGCATGCTCGCGCGCCGCACTTTCAATGTCGTCTGGGTCGGAGAAGGCCGCGGCAACGGTGTCGATCCCTCCCGGAGCATCGATAAGGCAGTGCAGTACGACGGCAAGGCGATTACCGTCACGCGGTGAGGCGCGCCAGAGTTGCAGCAGCGTCCGGTCGCTCTCGAATTACAAGAGCCGGCAAGACCAACCTACAGGAAGCCCAGGCGGAATTCCTCGATGCTCCTCAGTCCACTGGGCCATGCCCACGGAAAGCTGAGAGAAGCCTTGAAGATGTTGGGGGGCTCTGTGCTACACTGCTTGAGGCACACTAGCGAGATTTGATTGGGTGAGTCTGAGGCAGATGCATTCGGCATCATGCGGCTGACGGGGGATTCGAGTGTTGCGGTTTCCCACCGCCACGCGCGATCAACGATCGGAGCCTCAGAGCAGGTAGTTGATGTGCTTGAGGCCCCCAGAGCCAGGGGGGTACGAAATCTAGCTGAAGCTCCGAAGGTGCCCGAAGGCCCAACGCTTTCCCGTACATGCCAGGGGTGAGTCTCCGTGAGTTGTTGATGGGCCGTTAGCTCAATTGGTAGAGCAACTGACTCTTAATCAGTAGGTTGGGGGTTCGATTCCCTCACGGCTCACTATTCATCAGTATCCTATGAGGGTCGGCAAAACGCCGTTTGAATTTGCTACCGATTTGCTACCTTTGGATTTGGCTTCCAGGCAGGAATTGCACTCCCTCTCAAGGTCAAACCTACACCCTATTGAATCGTGTCCCCAAATCTCGCCGCAACCTGGGCATTCATGCAGATGTGTCGATGCGAGCGCGTTCACAGTTGCCTTATCGCAGGCCAGCCGTGGTCTGCGCCGTCACACTGGCCCCAGACAGCACGAAACGCTAGGACCCAAGGGGATCCGTATAGCCTGGGCCCTTCCGGCGCATCCTGAGGTATTTGTGAGCGCTTTCGCGGGCTCCCAGGTAGGTGCCGGCCGGCCTTCATTCTTGAGACCGTGCGGGCGGCGAAGGAATTTGGAAGCGTTCACCTCCTTTTCGGGGGATCTGAGCTTGAGGGCCACTTGTCCGGGTTGCCGACTTCACGGCCAAGTGACCGCCGACGTCAGAGGAGGAGCCGCAAGGCGCTGGGACAGTTTCCGAGTCGGCGACCATTCGTCCAGAAGCTGTCCGACGGGTGGCTTAGCAATCGCTAACGAGACTGGGTCTCCGCGGGAAAGGCAGGAGCCATCTAGTGCAAAGCCGACTTTTCCTTCTCAATCCATCAGTGTCCAACCTGCCGGTTTGAAATTGCCCGTGCAAATGGGCTCGTTGCGAGCTTTCTGACCAAGCACCGCATCGCTACACGTTGTCCGCAGCAGATCTTCTGTTGGTGTGGTTGTCCTGCCAGTCCGCGACTATGGACAACTGGGCATACCCGGGAGAAACATCCCTGCCACGGCTCCAGGAAACGCAGACGGGCATACGCGTGTCCATGGCCGGGAGGCCAAACGGCAATCCCCGCTTGAACGATTCTTGAACAACCCTTGACTCGATGCTGGTGTGATCTCCCGCGGCAAAGTGCTACCCTAGCTCAAAAGGTGCTGAACGGGAGGTTCCCCGATGCGCCATCTGGCATGGCAGCGCTTTCACGTTGGGCCAGGCCACAGACTCGTAGGAGTCTTCCTGGTTTTCATCTTGCTGCCGGGGATTGTTCTCGGTGTTTTCGCGCTGAGGACCCTACGTCAGGAGGGGCGACTCGCTCAACAGCAGATCCAGGAACGGCTGGAAAGAATCACGGCTCAGATGGGCCGCGATTTGCACTTGCAGTTCAACCAATGGCAGGAAGCTCTGCAGTCGACCGCCAGGGAAGGAATGGCAGATCCAGGTTCCTGGCCGGAGATGGTCAGGCAGGCAGTTGAGGCGCCAGGATCAGGCGTGGTCGTTTCGCTGGATGGGAAGAAGTTGAAGCCATTTCCGTCAGGCCAATTACTGTACGTACCGACGACTACCCCAGGCCCGATCACCCCGCAAGGGCCGCTCCCTCCGTCCGTCGCCCGAGCCGAGTCTCTGGAGTTGGGTCAGAAGGACTATCCGCGTGCCATCCGTCTGTACCAGAGGTTGCTGGATTCGTCCGACGCGGAGCTGCAGCCTTTCGTATTGCACCGGTTGGCGCGCAGCTACCGCAAGGCCGGCCGGCTTGATGACGCCGTTCGCACTTACCGGAAGCTGGAGCGTTCAGGTCCCACCTACATTGGCGAGCTACCATCGGATCTCATCGCCAGATCTGAACTCTGTGCCCTTGCCGCTGAGCGTGGAGATTCGGCTGCGCTGGCGACGAGTGCATTAGCTCTCTATCGTGACCTGACAGGGGGGAGGTGGCGCCTCCAAAAGCCGCGATACTTTTACTACGCCGATCAGTTCCGTTCGTGGATCAAGGAGGGCGCGGCTGTGGCAGACGAATTCAAGCAGCTCGAGACGTTGGAAGAACGGAAACTCGCTCTCACTCGCGCGGTGGAGGAATTGCTGGCAGAACCGAAAAGACTGCTCTCCACCGATACCGCAGTGACCTGCCCGAGATTTTGTACCACGGCAAGTGAGAGAGTTTACATCACAGCTTGAGGCTGTGAAACTTGATTTGCTGCAACCAGGGGGCTATAGGCCGCCGGTACCGGCGGCCTATAGCCGAGCGCCGAGTGGGGTCTCCGTGTGTTGTACTGCACCCGCCACTGCTCGATCACAATCTGTGCCTCCTTTAGCGAGTAGAAGATTTCTCCGTTCAAGCCTTCGTCCCGCAGCTTCCCGTTGAAGCTTTCGCAGTAGCCGTTTTCCCAAGGACTTCCTGGCTCGATGTACAGCGTTCCGGTGCCCAGCTTGGCCAGCCACTTCCGTAGCTCCCGGGCCACGAACTCTGGCCCATTGTCCGAGCGCAGGTATTCCGGGATTCCCCGCACCAGCATCACCTCCGCCAGCGTGTCGATCACTTCCTGGCTCCGCAGTCTTCGTGCCACGCGGATCGCCAAGCACTCCCGCGTGTATTCGTCGATCAGCGTCAGTAACCGCAGGCTTCTCCCGTCGTGGGTTATGGCGCTCACAAAGTCGTAGCTCCAAACATGGTTGGCTCGCTCCGGCCGCAGCCGCAAGCAAGAGCCGTCGTTCAACCACAATCGTCCTCGCGGCCTCTGTTTTTGCGGCACTTTCAGCCCTTCCCGTCGCCAGATCCTTTGCACCCGGTCCTTGCCGACCTGCCATCCCGCCCTTTGCAGCAGCACCGTGATCCGCCGATAGCCATACCGCCCGTACTGGCTCGCCAGCGTGATGATCGCCCGTGTCAAGGCATCCTCATCGCTGCGCAGAATCGGAGCATACCGTTGTGTGCCTCGCCCTTGCCCCAGCAGCCGGCAGGCTTGCCGCTCGGAGAGTCCGTGCTCCTCCCGCGCATGCTCTACCGCACAACGCCGCCGCTCAGGGCTTAGAAGTTTCCCTGCGCCACCTCGCGCAAAACCTGCTTCTCTAGGGAAAGTTCAGCCACCAACCTCTTCAATCCGTCAGCTGACGGATTCTCTTTCTCTAACTCCTTCAGCCGCTTCGCTTGGTCGAGCTTCAGCCCGCCAAACTCCTTTCGCCAGCGATAGTACGTCTGGGTCGTGATCTCGGCGTCCCTGCAGGCTTGCGACGTCGTCTTCCCATTGGCAATCTCCACTTCGATCTGCCGGAGCAGATTCACAATCTGCTCCGGCTTATACCTCTTCGTTGACATGACCCGTCCTCCTTTTCAGGTGAATTCTCTCTCATTTCACCTGGTACAAGAAACCCCGGTCACGTCACCGTCATCCGCCCGCAATCGGCAAGCCCCAAATGGAGCGCCCAACTTTCCACAAGCGGACTTCTGGGGAGTCAGGGGGAGTTACACTTATACGAGTAGGGCGTTATACGTTCAGGGGGATTACTTCTGAGCAGGGGACGGCGGGCTGCGCCGTAAGTGATGACAGGAAACAAACGACTTACGCGTTTGTTTCCTGGAGAGTGCGCTGTCATCCAGGCACAATCGCCAAGGTGCGAGTGCGGACCACATCTCCGGTTCGCCGACTGCTCGCCCTACCATCCGCAGAGCAACGGCAAGCTGGAGCGGTTCCACGAGACCCTCAAGGCCCCACTGAATCTGCTGGTGTTCACCAGCCCGGAGGCTCTGCGAGCGGCCATGGCGGAGTTCATTGAGTTCTACAACGCGCCCGCTATCACGGGGGGATCGGTAATTTGACACGAGCGGATGTCTACTTCGGCCGACGGGAAGAAATTCTCAAGCGGAGGAAGGAGCAAAAGCAGGTAACCCTGAATCGCTGGTTCCAGTACAATCTGGGCCAGGCGCCAAACCAAACCCGAGGTGAACTGGGGTCTGAACTGTAGCTTGGAAAAAGGCCAGATAAGTCTCACAAGTGCTGAAGACGCACATCAATAGAGCTAGTAGCCTTGGTCAGACACCCAGGCAGGAATCGGGCCCTGCTCCGATCTGCGGGAAATTCACTGTTGACTCTTAGGCCGCAGAGAATTTTGGCGACCCACAGGCTGAAAACCGGCTCCGCGAAGCAAATCGGGCTAGTCCCCGACCGTTTCGGCTATGAAATCAGGTTTTCAGGAGTGATTTCACGCAGCGGCAGAATCTTTTTTCTGTGGGCTTAGCAGTTCGACTGTGCCAACTCGAGGCCAGCCACTCTGCCTTGTGCCCTGGATCCCCGCCGCAAAACTCAACATCTGTTCGCCAGCGGTGCCGCATGTCCCATCAATCCTCGCAGGAAAGTCGCATGTCTCATCAATCCTCGCAGGGAAGGGGTACAGAATTACTGAAGGGTTCCTCTCAAATGGTTCTGTCTTCTGGGTTCATTTTGACAATCCGTAAGGGGCCCGATCCCGCTTTCCAGCCAATCCAATGGCCCGCGTCTTGCTCCCAGTCCACAGCGGGGAAGTGTGTCAGTCCCTGGGCCAATAAGTCCGACCGTGAGCAGTTCTGCGGCCCGCCACCAGAGCGACACGCTTTGGCACCCCACCTCTGGCGGAGAGCCACGAAGAGCGGAGGCGAAGGGATGGCGCGTCCCACCTTTTTCCAGAGGGTGAAACACGAAAAGGAACCGAAGGGAGACCTCGCCGCCGAGGTGGTCGCTACACCGGGCGGCGAGAAGATCTTCTCCTGCCTGCAATGCGGGACTTGCGGCAGCGCTTGCCCTGTGTCCGTTCCGCATGGACTCCGCGCCTCAAGCGGACCGCAATTTGCCAGGGGATCGGTCCCCGCCATTATCCTGTCCCGGCCCTGGCGAAAGCGTTCATGGAGATGCTCAAGCGCGCGGGCCGCATTATGCGCGAACGAAGGGGAAAGAGGCCCTCGATCATGGCTCACACATAGGTTCCGGGCTGCTGCATGCATGGTTTTGCACGCCACTGCCAGCACTCGCTTCAGGCGGTCTTTGGCGTCCTGGGTCTGGAGCTCTGCGAACTACCGGACTGGAAGTGCTGTCTATAATCTCTCTGTAGAGGAGTTATTTCACCATGCCAAGCGTTGACTGTCTTAGGGTCTTTCAGACCATCGGGGACACTCTGAACTCGCCGCTTGAAACGGCCGAGATGCTGCGGTCCGTATCCAAATCGATCGTCGAGAACCTACACGTAAAAGGGTGCCAATTTTTCCTGCTCAGCCGAGACCAGAGGCAGTTGGAGAACATTGCTTTTTTCGACTCGAGCGAGAAGTTCGCCATTAGTGGGCCGTTGGAAGTGGCGGGGATGATAGGTGAGGTGCTCCACGGAGATACGGTATTGGTTGCTCATTGCCGGTCCGATCCGCGACTCTACCATTTCCCCGCTTATCAGGAAGAGGGGATCAAATCGCTGCTCCTGGTACCGCTGAAGACCCGAGGTCAAGTGATTGGATCAATGCACATTACCACCCCCGAAGAAAGGGCTTTCTCCAGCGATGAGTTGGCGGTCATTCACACCATAGCGGCTCTTTGTACAAGCGTCATCCTCCACTCCATGTTCCAAAAGATCCTTCACCATGTCTCAGAGACTGTTCCTTTGTCGCTCGACGTCAAGGATGTACTGAACCAGATCCTTAAAGTGATTACGGAAGATTTGCGGGCAAAGGGATGCGTGATCCGACTTCTGGATCCGGATACGGGAAGGCTGGAACTATGGGCTTCTTATGGATTGAGTCAAGGATACCTAGACAAAGGGCCGGTCGACGCTAGCAGGGCGAAGACGGAAATGCTCGAAGGCAGATGTGTCGCCGTTTACGACGCCACGCAGTATTTGCAGTACCCAGAAGAGGCTAGGCGTGAGGGTATCGCATCCCTGCTAAGCGTGCCGCTCCTCGTACACGGGCGCTCTATCGGCTTCCTCCGCATTTTCACTTATAAGCCCTACGAGTTTTCAGCGGACGAGGTTCATCTCATGAAAATGGTGGGTGAGCAGTGCGCCCTCCTGATCCACAGCGCCCAGCTCTATAGCTATACCAAGGAAAGATACGAGACGCTGATGGTTGATTTCCACAATTGGTTCGACAAGTTCTATGGGTGGGGAGTGATGGAACGAAAGAATGCTGCCTGATCCATGAGTCAACTGAAGCGCCGAAGGATCTTATCATGGTGCTCTGTTGCATGATGAATGGTAGAGGAAGCCTCCCTTCTAAGCCAATGTCAGCCCCAAAAGACGTGTTTTCAGGGGAGATCTGACATGTTAACCGTCCCAACCACGTGCCCTTTTTGCGCTACCATTCGGGAAACCAGACGACTCGTCGAAGTCTCAGTAAAGAAGGATGACCATGGAAACGCTTAGAGGTATTCTAGCTGAGCACCCCTTCTTAACCGGCTTGGAAGACTGCCACCTCGACCTGCTTGTCGGATGCGCCTCCAACGTGCGATTCGACGTGGGCCAGTTCATCCTCCGCGAGGGGGAGGAAGCTAACCAGTTTTATCTCATTCGCCACGGCAAGGTGGCGCTGGAGGTGTCCGCTCCCGGACACGGTCCCATCATTATTCTGACTCTTGGCGAATCCGAAGTTCTAGGTTGGTCGTGGCTTGTCCCGCCGTACCGCTGGAAGTTTGACGCTCGCGCCGTCGAGCTCACGCGGGCCATTGTCCTCGATGGAAAATGTCTGCGCACAAAGTCCGAACAAGACCATGACCTCGGCTACGAACTTTTGAAACGGTTTGCTCACATTATCGAGAAACGACTGGCGGCGACGATAATGCAACTTCTAATGGCTATTTGCGAACGATGAGTATTCCTTCTGACATGCTAACCGTCCCGACCACGTGCCCTTTTTGCGCTTGCGGCTGCGGGTTTTACTTGCTGGCGAACAAAGGAGAACTGGTTGGTGTGGCGCCGAGCGAAACCCATCCGGTGTCCTTGGGAAGGCTCTGCGCCAGGGGCTGGGGCGCCCATGAGGCCCCTTTGTGGGGTAACCGCTTGAGGGAACCCCTGGTCAAACGGAACGGGAAGCTGGAGTCTGTTTCGTGGCTTGAGGCGCTTGATCACGTCACAGGGCGCATCAGAGATCTGATCGGCGCTGGCAAGCCCGTCGGAGTACTCGGTTCTCCCAGGGCAACGAATGAAGAAAACTATCTGGCCGGCAAGCTTGCTCGAGCTGGTCTGGAAACCAACAACGTCGATTTCTGCTACCACTCCATTTGTCGCCCGCTAATTGCAGGTCTTGAGGAAGTAACCGGGGAATACACCCGTTCAATCAGTCTGAATGACATCGAATCAAGCGAGACGATCTTGCTGATTGAGGGTGACCTGGCTAAGACACACCCGCGTGCGGCATATTCGGTGATGAAAGCCGTGGAAAAAGGAGCGCGTCTTCTTACCATTGGCTGCACAAGAACGCAAATGGCACGCCTGTCGTCCCTCTACCTGCAGACCACGCCTGGAGGTGAGGGCGAAGTAATCAACGGTCTTCTGGCCGGTGTCCTTCATCTGGGGCTGGAAGATCGAATGTCGGTAGCGGGTCATTGCGAAGGATACGACGCACTACGGCGAGACGTAGGGGCTGTCAAGGTGACCGGAGAAATGCGCCAGGCAGCGGAGTGGATCGCGCGTGCCAAGCGGGCGGCATTCTTGATGCCGCCCACCAGTGGGCAGGGCGATCAGCCTCGAAAAGACGCCGCTGGGTTCGCCACGCTCGCCGCCATCACGGGACATCTGGACAGGCCGGGATCTGGGGTCTTGCCGCTTCTTGCCCGGAGCAACGTGCGCGGGGCCTGCGATATGGGGGTCGCGCCGGATCGGCTACCCGGCTACCAACCGTTCTACGACGGGCGAGCTCAGCAGCGTCTGCAAGGCCTTTGGGGCAAGAAACTGCCATCGGCCCACGGATTGGATGCAGAGAGCTTACTGCAATCCGTGAGCGGATTGATTGTCTTGGCCGACGCCCCCCCCTCAGTCCTCCCGATGGGACAGCGAGCGATGGCTGCCATGGAGAGAATGGAATTCCTAGTGGTATTGGATGCCTTTGTCACGCCAACCGTGAGGGCCGCCCACGCTGTTCTGCCCATTGCCAGCTTTGCTGAGACCGAAGGAACACTCACCAGCATGGAAGGTAGAGTCCAAAGGGTTCGTGCAACAACCGATCCGCCGGGAGAAGCAAGATCTGGATGGCAGGTGCTTGCTGAGCTTTGCCGGAGGTTTGACGTCGGCGTTTCCTACAGTTCAGCCAGTGACGTCCTCCGCGAGATCGCCCAGGCGACGCTTCGATACGCCAGGATAGAGCAACGGATGCTAGACGAGGGATGGGGCGGGACATTGGCTGAGGACTGTGACCGCGGGAAGTTCGTGCTCCATGCCAATGGAGCGGCAACGCTGACATCTGCTGAGCGCCCACATGTGCTTGCCCGGGATGGCACCTTTGACTGGGGTCGCGACCCGCTCGTTTCGTTTTCGCCGACCTTAAGTCGAGACTATCAATCACAGCGAAAGCTCTTTCCCAATGGCTTCGTCGAAATGTGCCAGCAGGATGCGGACGAGCTCGGCGTGCGCGCAGGATGGCAGGTGAAGTTGACCTCAGTCCATGGAGATGCTGTAGTTCCAATTCAGGTAAGGACGGATCTCAGGCCCGGTGTGCTCCTTGTCCCTTACGCGTTCCGCGATCATGTCGCCAACGTGCTATGTGCAGAGAGCCGAATAGCGGTAAAGGCAGAACGGGCATAATATGCAGCCAATTGCTTACATTATAAGAAAGCCCGATATAGCGAAATGGCTTGAGAGGCTGTTGGAGACCGCAGAGGTCATCGCTCCAGTTGCTGGACATGGCGGGGATGTTGTCTTCTCAACGATCAGTTCCCCAGCGCAGGTGCTCTGGGACTTCGAGAATCCGCTTCACCCGCCGAAGCAATTCGTCCTGCCTCAGACCGACCCCATTGTTACGATCAGGCGCAATGGTCAACGCCACGAGGTTGAGCCGATTCACGATGACAGCCGCCGCATCCTCTTCAACGTGCGTAGCTGTGATGTCAAAGGAATCGCATTCCTGACTCGAATGCACGAAATGGAGCCGGCGGATGCTTCGTACATTCGCCGTTCCAACAGCCTCACGGTCATCAGCCTGACATGCAGTACTCCTTGTCCATGGGGTTTCTGTGTATGCACGGAGTCGGGCCCCTTTTTGAATGGGGGATATGACATTCAGTTGACAGATTTGGGTGAGCACTACCTTGTAGAGGTTGCTAGTGAGAAGGGTAAGGCTGCAGCGTCGGATGTCGCACACCTCTTCCGGACAGCTTCGGAAGGGGAACTCTCTCAGCGAAAGAGGCTGGAGATAGCGGCGAGAAACCGTTTTGGGCAGGAGACCTGCCATTTTGCTACGGCCATGAGGCGCATTTCGACTGGGCGTGTGCAAGACGCGTTATGGGAGAAGATAAGCGACTGGTGTCTGGAATGCGGTGGATGCAGTCTGATTTGCCCGACGTGTTACTGCTTCAGCGTCAGGGATCGCGTTCGGGATGGAGACTGGATTCGCTGCCGTACGTGGGATTCCTGCCAGTACGGAGCCTTCACGCTTGAAGCCTCGGGACACAACCCGCGCGGGCATCGAAAGGAGCGGATGAAGCGCCGTTTCTTCCACAAAGTAAGTGCGCAGTACTACGTGCGCGACGGCACGGTTGGGTGCGTTGGCTGCGGGCGATGCATCAAGGTGTGTCTAGGCACCGCGCACATGCCTGCGGTTGTAAGTGCGATCAGGAAGGGCAAGTGGCATGAATGATGTCTTCCTTCCATATATTGCACGCATAGTTGAGGTGCGGGATGAGACGCCCGACACCAAGACGTTTACCTTGCGCTTCCGCGAGTTGAAAGACTCGCAGGATTTCCAATTCCTTCCCGGCCAATTCCTGGAACTGTCCGTGTTCGGCTACGGAGAAGCTCCGTTTTGCATGGCCTCAAGCCCGACGCGGCCAGACGCATTGCAGGCTACTGTCAGACGCACCGGACAGTTGACTGATGCGTTGCACGGGCTTGGAAATGGCGACGAGGTGGGCATACGCGGTCCATTCGGCCACGGATTCGACGTGGAAGGAGCGCGCGGCAAGGACTTGCTATTCGTGGCCGGCGGCATTGGACTGCCACCCTTGCGCAGCCTGATTTGGAATGTCCTCGATGAGCGCGACCGCTTCGGTAAGGTGACCATCCTTTACGGCGCCCGGACGCCGACTGACTTGGTCTACAAGGACGAACTGAAGGAGTGGGCAAAGCGCTCGGATGTGGAATTCCACGTTACGGTGGACAGGGCTGAGCCTGGTTGGACCGGAAATGTGGGGATGGTACCGGTCTTGTTCGAAAAGACCATCCTTCGCCCGGAATCCACACTTGCATACGTGTGTGGCCCGCCGATCATGATCAAGTATGTCGTCCAAGACCTCTTCAGGCGCGGATTCCAAGAAGAGGCGGTCATATCCACATTGGAACGCATGATGCAGTGCGGCTTCGGTAAGTGCAACCACTGCGCCATTGGCCATCGCTACGTGTGCCGTGACGGACCGGTTTTCAACTATAAGCAGATCCGGGAGTTGGTCGAGTAGAGAGATGCTTATTCACTCATTTCCGTGCCTGTTCTCTTTCGGTTCAAAGGCAGCAAGCTATTCGGGAACAGGAACGGATGCTTGTACGGGAACAGGTCTAGGACCAATTTTCATTTCCCTGTGAGCCCGCAACATGGATCTACAAGAACAACTTGCCAGTCAGATTCAAGGCAACGTGGTAATCATGGGCA
>Ga0315274_10011433_pt1 | contig 12726 bp, 10 predicted proteins | sample YL17G02_20_MG_FD_203700 | JGI IMG/M metagenome (GOLD analysis project Ga0315274, IMG submission 203700) | Sediment microbial communities from Yellowstone Lake, YNP, Wyoming, USA - YL17G02_20 | ecosystem: Environmental > Aquatic > Freshwater > Lake > Sediment | place: USA: Wyoming | collected... | reverse complement strand
GAACACGATTTCTACAACGATCCCAAGCGCGACGGGAGCATCACCATCCCGGCCGGGGGTTCTCTGACGTTTCGCTACCGAGTATTCATTCACAATGACGACGCCGTCGAGGCTAAGGTTGCCGAGGGCTACGCGCGCTACGCAGCGAACCAGTAGTAGTGCCGGCTAACGCCGGGTAGGGCAATCTGCCCAACGCCTGTCTCCACGGGAGTGATTTCACGCAGCGCTCCCCGCACCGATGTGCCTTCGACCCTCCTGACATCCGCCGCACAGTCCGAGGGAAGTTTCAAAGGCAAACGGGACGGTTGTCGGCAAGTATTGCACGCCTCAGCAGTTTGGGCCGAGATAGAGGTACAAAAAGGCTGAACCCTGGGCAGCAGAGAGTCGGCGCAGATACCCCTAGACGGGTCGTTCCGCCACCATACCCCCCTGCGTCGTAATCCCGCTAATGGCCCGGAGCTTGCTGCCGACGGGGTGCGGGGGAGTGTCTGAAGGCGTGGGCGGCAAGTCTAACAGGTACTAGGCCTTCAGGCACCAGCAGGCGCAAAGTGGATATTGGGCCCCGAAGGAGGCAGTCTTGACCGCCATTAAGCAGATGATGAAGTACGAGGCCGACCGGGATAAGGAATTCGCGCACTGGGTCACGGGCGTGGTGGGGGCAGAGAAGATCCGGCAGTGCATCCAGTGTGGGATGTGTAGTGCCACGTGCCCTCTCTCCATCTACATGGACTACACCCCTCGGCGACTCATTCATTTGGCCAGAGAGGGCTTCAAACAGGAAGTCCTAGGGAGCTTCGCCATCTGGCTGTGCGCGAGCTGTTATTCGTGCACGGTCGAATGTCCCAAGCAGATCAAGGTGACCGACGTCATGTATGCGTTGAAGCGCCGGGCCATCCAGGAGGGAGCATATCCCAAGAGACTTCCCATCCCCGTTCTGGCGCGCGAGTTCTACAAGATGGTGCGCGGCCATGGTCGCATTACGGAGGGCCGTCTGGTCTTCAACCTTTTCTTGAAGACAAACCTACTGAAGATGCTGGGAATGACGCGGCTAGGGTTGGGCCTCCTGCGTACCGGACGATTCTCGTTTTTCAAGGAATCGATCAAGCACCGCAAGGAACTGGGGGCTCTCCTGGATGCTGTGAAGTCGAGTAAGGAGGTCGCGGCATGACGACATACTCCTACTATCCGGGCTGCTCCCTGAAGGGGACCGGCAAAGCCTACGAGGAATCGCTTCTAGCCGTATGCGGTGCCCTGGGGGTCGAGCTTAAAGAGCTCGAAGATTGGAACTGCTGCGGCGCCACGGCTTACATGGCGGTGGAGGAGTTGAGTGCCTTTGCGCTCGCCGGGCGGAACCTGGCCCTGGCAGAGCAGGACCCTGTCGACCTTCTCGCGCCTTGCAGCGCCTGCTACCTGGTACTTAACAAGACCCAGCGTTACGTCGCGGAGTATCCCGAAATAAGGCAGAAGGTGGAACAGGCGCTTAAGGCGGCAGGACTCACCTATCGGGGAACAGCCAAGATCCGCCATCCGCTCGATGTGCTCGTCAACGATATTGGACTGAAGGCGATTTCCGGGAAGATCACCAAGCCGCTGCGCGGCCTGCGGGTGGTGCCTTACTACGGATGTCAGATCGTTCGCCCCTACGCCACTTTCGACTCGCAAACGCATCCAGTGGCCATGGACCAGCTCCTGAAAGCCACGGGGGCGGAAGTCGTGAAGTATCCGCTCAAGACGCGCTGCTGCGGAGGCAGCCAGACAGGCACTTTGCCGGAAGTGGGTCTGCGCCTCGCGTACATCTTGTTGAAAGAGGCTCACAAGCGCGGCGGGGATGTGTTGGCTACGGTCTGCCCGCTCTGCCAGTTCAACCTGGAGGGCTATCAGGACAAGCTCGCCAGTGAGTACGACGATTTCGTGCCTATGCCCGTGCTCTACTTCACTCAGCTCCTGGGGCTGGCGCTGGGGTTGCCGGCGAAGCAACTCGGCTTGAGGCGCAGCCTGGTGCCGTCCGAACCTATCTTGGCAAGGAGAAACCTCCATGCGGCTTGAGAGCGAAAATCCCCTGACCCTGTCGAACAACGGCTCGTCTCGGATCGGCTTTTACGTCTGCCACTGCGGGACGAACATCGCCGGCGTCGTGGATGTGCAGGCGCTCGCCGAATACGCGGCAAAGCTGCCCGGCGTGGTAGTGTCGAGGGAATACAAGTACATGTGTTCTGACCCGGGACAAGAACTCATCCAGCAGGACATCAAGGGGAATCGCCTGAACCGGATTGTGGTGGCTTCCTGCTCTCCGCACCTGCACGAGCAGACGTTTCGCACGGCCACGGCGAAGGGCGGCTTGAATCCCTTTTATTTCCACATGGTGAACATCCGGGAGCACGTCTCCTGGGTTCACGAGGACCGGACGAGGGCAACCCAGAAGGCGAAGGCTCTGGTGCGGGCGGCGATCCAGCGAGTTTCCTTCCACAAGCCCCTGGAGAGGAAGCGCGTGCCCATTCACCCCGATGTCCTGATCCTGGGCGGGGGGATTGCCGGGATTCACGCGGCTTTGACGATGGCCGATGCCGGCAAGCACGTCTACCTGGTGGAACGCGACCCGACCATCGGCGGGCACATGGCCAAGTTCGACAAGACGTTTCCCACCCTGGATTGCGCCGCCTGCATCCTCACTCCCAAGATGTCCATGGTCAGAGCGCATCCGAATATCACCCTCTGGACCTATTCGGAAGTGACCCACGTGGAAGGGTACGTCGGCAACTTCAAGGTAAAGGTGAAGCGCAAGCCCCGGTACATCCACGAGGAGCTGTGTACCGGCTGCTTGGCGTGCGTTGATGCTTGCGTCTACAAGGACGCCCGCTACCCCGATGAATTCAATCTGGGATTGGGTAAGCGCAAGCCTATCTACATTCCCTTCGCGCAGGCGACACCCCTGGTGGTGCTCATCGATCCCGAAACCTGCATCCAGTTCAAGTCGGGGAAATGCAAGAAGACCTGCGTCGAAGCGTGCGCGGAACGCCGGGCGATAGACTTCGAACAGCGGGAGGAAACCAAAGAGATCGAGGTCGGAACGATCATCCTCTCTACGGGGTTCCAGGTGTTCGATGCCAAGCGAATACCCAATTACGGGTACGGAATCTACCCGAATGTGTACACCGCGCTGGAGATCGAGCGCCTGATTAACGCCTCGGGGCCGACAGCGGGCGAGGTGGTCCTGCGAGACGGGCGCAAGCCGCAGACCGTGGGGATCATCCATTGTGTGGGATCCCGCGATGAGAACACCAATCGCTGGTGCTCCCGTGTCTGCTGCATGTACTCCCTGAAACTGGCTCACTTGCTGAAGGAGCACACCGGCGCGGAGGTCTACAACTTCTACATCGACATTCGTACCCCGGGGAAAGGATTCGAAGAGTTTTATGATCGCTTGCTCAAGGAAGGTGTTCACTTCATTCGCGGCCGGGTGGCGGAAGTAACCGACTGGGCCATGACGCCGGACGAGGAGGGTAAGCTCGTCATCCGGGCGGAAGATACCTTGGCCGGCTTCGTGCGCAGGGTCCCCGTGGACTTGGTGGTTCTCTCCGTGGGACTGGAGGGCCACGCCGATGCGGAGGATGTGCGGCGCACGTTCAACATCACCTGCTCCACCGAGGGATTCTTCCTGGAGCGGCATCCGAAGTTGGCACCCGTTGACACCTTCACGGACGGGATCTTCCTGGCCGGGTGCTGTCAAGGGCCGAAGGACATTCCGGATACGGTAGCGCAGGCGGGGGCAGCCGCGGCGCAGTGCATGGCCCTGATTGACAGGGGCTATATGGAAATTGAGCCCAATACGGCGTGGATCGAGGAGGAACTCTGCTCCGGCTGCCACGTGTGCATCGCGATGTGCCCCTACACGGCCATCCATTTCGACGCGCAGAAGAAAGTGGCGGTTTTGAACGAGGCCCTGTGCAAGGGCTGCGGAACGTGTGTGGCGGCCTGCCCGTCCGGCGCCGCACAGCAGAACCTCTTTCGCGATGAGCAGCTCTTTGCCGAAGTGGAAGGAGTCCTGGTATGAACAAGCGTTTCGATCCCTCCATCGTGGGATTCTTCTGCAACTGGTGCACGTATCTTGCGGCCGACCTGGCGGGAACGTCGCGGATGAAATACGCCCCGAACGTCCGCGTGGTACGGACGATGTGCTCGGGGCGCGTGGACCCGCAAATGATTCTGTGGGCCTTCCGCCACGGCGCCGACGGAGTGCTGATCGGTGGCTGCCACCCGGGCGACTGCCACTATCAGGAGGGCAACTACAAGGCGCTGCGGCGGATCACGTTGCTGAGGACGATGCTTCCCCAGTTCGGCATCGAGCCCGAGCGGCTGCGCCTGGAATGGATTTCGGCCTCGGAGGGCGAGCGCCTGCGCGATGTGGTGAACGAATTCACCGAGCAGATTCGCCGTCTTGGGCCGCTGCGCAAGGAAGCTGCGCCCAAAGCAGCGATGGCTGCCTAGCAGGAAGGGTGGGGCTTTAGCCCCGCCGACAAGACCCCTCACCCGACCTTCGGTCCTCCCTCTCCCCCGGCGGAGAGGGGCTGGGGGTGAGGGGAGTGGAGGCGTGAGGGACGCGGAAGCGAAAGCGGTCGGAATAAGGAGTCAGAGGGGAAGGAGCCAACAACCATGGCTAAACCCAAGGTTGCTTTTTACTGGTGCGCAAGTTGTGGAGGCTGCGAGGAAGCCGTTGTCGATCTCGCCGAAGGAGTTCTGAAAGTCGTCGAGGCGGTGGACATTGTTTTTTGGCCCGTGGCACTCGACTTCAAGCGCTCGGATGTCCAGGCCATGCCCGACGGCGCGATTGACGTCGCCTTCATCAACGGCGCGATTCGCATGAGCGAGCAGGAAGCCATGGCCAAGCTGTTGCGCAAGAAATCGAAGCTGGTCATTGCCTATGGCGCCTGTGCCTATCAAGGCGGCATCCCGGGCCTCGCCAACTTGACGGAGAAGGAGACGATCCTCGAGTACGTCTACCACCAGTCGCCTTCGACGACCGACGGAACAGGCGTCCGTCCGCAGACCCACACCACCGTTCCCGAGGGTGAACTGGAGCTGCCGGAGTTCTACGAAACCGTCAAGACCCTCGATCAGGTGATCGACGTGGACTACTACCTTCCTGGCTGCCCGCCTACCGGGAAGATCACCTTCCAGGCTATCGAAGCCATTCTCGCGGGCAAACTGCCGGAAAAGGGCGCGGTGCTGGCAGGTGACCGGGCGCTCTGCTATGAGTGCGATCTGAACACCACGAAGCCCGAAAAGCTTCTGGTCAGCGATCTGAAGCGTGTCCATCAGGTGATCGTAGACCGCGAGAAGTGCCTGCTGGCCCAGGGCATCCTGTGTCTTGGGCCCGTCACGCGCGGCGGCTGCGAGGCCCCGTGCGTCAAAGGCGGCATGCCCTGCACCGGATGCTTCGGGCCGCTGGACCGCGTCCGGGATTACGGGGGCAAGGCACTCTCCGCCATTGCCTCCATCGTGGATACAACCGACGAGAAGGTCTTGGCAAAGATATTCGAGGCCGTGCCCGACCCCGCGGGAACTTTCTACCGGTACAGCGTGCCGGCGTCACTCCTGGCACGCAAACGCAAAGCGGCGTAGAGGTGCTTCATGACGCAAAAAATCACGATTGATCCCATCACCCGGCTGGAAGGCCACGGCAAGATCGAAATCTTCCTGGACGACGCCGGCAAAGTCAGCCGCGCCTACTTCCAGGTGCCGGAGCTCCGCGGCTTCGAGCAGTTCGTGGTGGGGCGGCCGGCGGAGGAAATGCCGCAGATCACTTCGCGCATTTGCGGCGTTTGTCCCACCGCCCATCACATGGCAGCCACCAAGGCCCTGGACGACCTCTACCAGGTCGACCCGCCGCCCGCTGCCAAAAAGCTGCGCGAGATGTTCTACAACATCTTCACGCTGGAGGACCACGCGCTCCACTTCTATTTCCTGGGCGGGCCGGACTTCGTCGTCGGTCCCAAGGCCCCCAAGGCCGAGCGGAACATCCTGGGCGTCTTGGGCAAGGTGGGCCTGGAAGTGGGCAAGCGCGTCATTGGGATGCGGCGGGAGCTGCGCGACCTGATGTCTTACCTGGGGGGCAAGCCGATTCATCCCGTCTTCGGCCTGCCGGGCGGCGTGGCGAAGCCGATGGCTCCAACCGAGCAGCCACGCTTTATCGAGGCTGCGAAGAAGGGTGTGGAATTCGCCCTCTTCACGCTGAGCGTTTTCGGGGAGATCGTGCTGAAGAACAAGGCCTACGTGGACGCCATCACCTCAGAGATGTACACGCACCGCACCTATTACATGGGCCTGGTGGATGAGAAGAACCGCGTCAACTTCTACGACGGCCACCTGCGCGTTGTGGACCCCCAGGGAAAGGAGTTCGGAAGCTTCACGGCGCACGAGTACCTGGAGGCGATTGCGGAGCACGTCGAGCCTTGGAGCTACATCAAGTTCCCCTACCTGAAGAAGGTCGGCTGGAAGGGCTTCGTGGATGGCGCAGATTCCGGCGTCTACAGTGTGGCGCCGCTGGCGCGCCTCAACGCTGCGGACGGCATGGCCACGCGCCGCGCCAATGAGGCCTACGAGCAACTGTACGCCACCCTGGGCGGCAAGCCCGTCCACTACACGCTGGCGAACCACTGGGCGCGTATCGTGGAGATGATTTACGCCGCCGAGCGCTTTGCGGAACTAGCAGCCGACCCGGAGATCGTTGACCCGAAGGTGCGCACGCTGCCCACCGCCACGCCCAAGGTGGGCATGAGCGTGGTCGAGGCGCCCCGCGGCACGCTCTTTCATCACTACGAAACGGACGAGGCCGGCCTGATTACCAAGGCCAATCTGATCGTCGCCACGCAAAACAACGCCGCGCGCATCGCGCTTTCGGTGGACAAGGTGGCGCGGGCGCTCATCAACGCCTCCACGGCCAACGATGACGGCCTGCTCAACATGGTGGAGATGGCCTTCCGCGCCTACGACCCGTGCCACGGCTGCGGCACGCACTCGCTTCCGGGTTCCATGGCGCTCAAGGTCTCCATTCGCGACGCCGCGGGGAATTTGCTGCGCGAGATTAGACGTTAGCGCCTTTGGAGTGCGGGAGCTTGCTCCCGCTTTTCTGGTGGCGCATATTGGCTCCGATGTGCAACCCGGGAACCTCCAAATGAGTTCTGCCACCACCCCCATCCTCGTCTTAGGCCTCGGCAACGAGTTGCTGAAAGACGACGCGGTGGGCATCCGCGTCGCGGAACGGCTGCAAGGGATCTTCCCGCCGGAGGTTGAAGTCCGTTCCACTTCGCTTTTCGGTTTGGCTTTGCTCGACGAGCTGATCGGCCGCGACAAGGTCCTGCTGATTGACAGCTACATCCCCGAAGAGTTTATCGGGTCGGAGATTCAGGAGCACAACCTCGATGGAGTCGGCGAAGCCCAGAGCACCTCTCCCCACTTCGTCGGCTTAGGGGAAGTCCGCGAGATCATGCGTCAGCTTGGCCTCGGCTTTCCGTGCGAGGTGCGCATCCTGGCCATCCCCGTCTCCGACCCGATCACTTTCTCCACCGAAATGACCCCCGCCGTCGCCGCCCACGTCGCCGAAGCCGCCACCCGCGCCCGCCGTATCGTAGACCGCTGGCTGGCCGTTGTCGCGTGACGAACCTTTAATGAACCGTAGCGCTGGCCTTTAGGCCGGCACCTGATGGCTGGCGGGTGGCGCACACATCGCGCTCTGAGCGATGTGTGCGATCACTTAAGGGCTTCCGCTTTCCGCTCCCTCCGGTAACCAGCCGGTGAAGTTGATTCCTATATACAACCGTTGCGCTGGGGATACAAGAAGCGCGCGAATCGAGCCATTGGGCCATCGAGCCATTGAGTCATGTGGCCATTGAATCATCGGGAGAATGAAGGAATCGGCCCATTGGGTCAGTGAATCATTGAACCATCGAGAGATCGGAGATTTCAGATTGCAGATTGAAGGCGGCGGGCGCTAACCGCCTTGGACTGCGGTGGCTCTGCCACCGCTTTGTTGTGGCGCAGTTCCCCGATCAGATCGGGGCAGGCTGGCCGCCGCCTTGGACTGCGGTGGCTCTGCCACCGCTTTGTTGTGGCGCAGTTCCCCGATCAGATCGGGGCAGGCTGGCCGCCGCCTTCGTCGGCCGGACTCCGTCACACCCAGACTCCGGGAGCAGAGCTCCCGAACGGCAAAGCGGAAGCAGAGCTTCCGCACTCCAAGGGTTAAACGGCAAAGCGGAAGCAGAGCTTCCGCACTCCAAGGGTTGAAAAGCCGCAGAGTTGGAGGACCCGCGGCGGCGGGCGCTACCTCGCTACGAGACGGCGGGAGCAAGAGAGTGCGGGCCTGAAGGCCAGCGCTACGCCGGCGCCGGCTGTTTGGGCTTGCGCCGCGGTGAGTTGCGGCGCGGGCCGCTCTTGGCCGCCGCCTTGGCGGCGCGAGGCTTGCGCGCCTTGCGCTCGGCGGGGGCGAGGGTCGGCGCGCCTGCTTCGACGGCCGCAGGCGGAACCCCTCCGACTCTACCCGCGGCGGCGGGTTCGAGGATCGCGGGACCAGTTTCCTCCCAGGTCACATGGCCTTCGACCGACGCGGGCTCTGTGACGGCGGCCACGACTTCCGTCACCGGCTCAGCCATTGACGTAGGAGTCGGAGCAGCCTCGGTAGTCGCCGCAATCGGGAAGATTCGCCACACGCCTTTGCGGTCGCGGTGCAGCTTCAACCACCCTTCGCGCTGCGCCTGGTGGAGCAGGTCGAGGATGCCGCGAAAACCGGAGTGGCGGACATCGTACTCCTTGCCCGCGGCGCGCAACATCTGGCCAATCTGCCTCAGATAGAGGGGACGGCTTGTTCCCTTCTCCGCAACCTCGGCCATGGCCTGCTTGAGTATTCCCAGAGCCTCGGCGCTCGTCGCCGACGGCTCGGGCGCGACGGCGGGGGCGGCCTCCGCGGAAGCTTCCGCAGCGGAGATTTTCTCAGCTCTCTCCGCCTCGGCGGGGGGCGCCACGCTGAGCGCTGCCGGGCCCGCCTCAGCCTCTCCGTCCACGGGCTCCACCAGGAAACCGCGCTCGGTCCGGCGGAGGCGCACCAGCCTGGCGCGCTCCATCTTCTGCATGAATTCCAGGAACGAACCGGCGCCGTAGTCGCGCTCGCTGAAGGTGGGGTCCAGTTGCAGCAGCGTGCTCTTCAGAAGTCCGACCTGGGGCGCTACCTCCCGTTCCGCCAGGATCTTGAGCACGCGCTGCACATTGGGCAGCGCCGCAGAGAGCGGACGGCTGTCGGCGCTGACCCGCGCCCGCCCGCGCGTGGATCGCGCGGCCCGCGGAGGCTCCGCGCTCTTCAGCAAGTTCTCGTAAGCGATGAACTCGTGGCAGTTCCGCTGCAAGATTTGGCTGGTGAAGGCGCGGCCGCCCACCACGTAAACCCGCTTGTCGTACTGCTTCAGCTTTTCCACTAGGGCGATGAAGTCGCTATCGCCGCCCACAATCGCAAAGGCGTTGATGTGGGGGCGGTTGAACGCCATCTCCAGGGCATCGAGCGCCAAGTTGATGTCGGCACCGTTCTTGTCGCCGCGCGGCGTCACGTTGCGCTGCACCATCTGCACGGCGTGCTGCGTCATCTGGCGGCTCTGCTCGCCGGCACGCGGCCAGTCGCCATAAGCGATTTTCGTCACCACCTCACCGCGCTCTTTCAGCACCTCCAGGATCAGGGAGACGTCAAACTCCTTTCCCAACGTCTCCTTCACGCCAATCTGGATGTTGTCGAAATCGACGAACACCGCCAACTTCAATCTCTCGTCACTCATAGTTCCTTCTTCCTCCCGGGCCGCCGGGCCACGGGCCTTCAATTCCTGACTTGCGCAAGGGCTAGGCCCTCTTTGCTCATGATACTCCCAGAGGCCCTGCCAAGTCTCAAGCAAAAGCCTGCGCAACCCTGCGTGGGAGTGGAGGCGCCCCACTGAGGGCTGCCGGCTGAGTTCCGGGAAGCACCCTGCCTTCTCCTGCGGCTGGCACCGCGGGCTACCCTCTCGTGGGCCTCCGGGCCCCCGCTTCTGATGAGTGTCGCCGTTGGATCGCGCCCGTCTGGTCAAACCATGTCGCGCCCAGCCACCATCACCAGACACGACCCACAATTCATTGAAGATGCTTCTTCAGGAAGGAGAGCAGTTCCTCGAACGCCTGCACGGCTTGGGGATCGCTCAGGTTGGCATCGAATCCATGCTGGCCGCCGCGAATCTGAATGAATTTGTGCTCAACGTTGTGTCGTGCGAGCTCGCGGGCCATCATCTCCGACTGCTCGAAAGGAACGTCCGTATCCTGGTCGCCGTGCAGGAGCAAAGTCGGTGGATAGTCGGCGGAAACGTTGCGGGCCGGGCAGTAAGGGTCAAAGGCGTGAGGCTGAGAATCCGGGTCCCACCCGGCGACTTCCTTCGGCCAAAGCCCCTGTTGGCGGCAATAAAGGTAGAAGGGCCAGCGACGCTCCTCATCGCCCTCCGAGATGACCGCGCTGCCCACCGCTAGCTCCGCTCTCTCCTTGGACACGGCAGGCTCTCGCAGATAAAACGGGTCGGGCCGGCTGTACCACGCGCCGGTGATGTCTCCGTAGCCGTAGAAAGAAACCAGCGCCTTCGGCCGTGGCTGCAGATGATAGCCGGCGGCAAGCGTCAGATACCCTCCGGCCGAATGACCCACCACAGCGATGCGGTCCCGGTCAGCGTGAAAGAGCGCCGGGCCCTTGGCTCTCACCCAGAGATAGGCATCCCGAACGTCCTCCAAAATCTCGGGAAGCTTGGTCTCCGGCGCCAGCCGGTAGTCAATCGAGACGACCACGAAACCTGCCTTGACGTAGCGTTCCACCTGCACGGCCCGAATATGCGTGCGGTCACCGAAAATCAACGCGCCGCCGTGAAGCCAGAAGATAACCGGGTGGCGCCGGGCATCATGCGGCCCGTAAACGTCTGCCTTCAGGGGATGATGAGCGACTGTCTTATAGACGTACGTCGTCTTGGAATATGCCGCTGCTGCGGTGTCGCTTGGAAGTCCGAGCGAAGTGGCCACCGCGAGCACGCCCGCTAAGATGCTGAAGGGAATCATAATCAGTGTCGCCTCCGCGCCGAAGGGCTGTTCCCGAGCATGCGCTGGGATACGCAGAGTGAACCTGCCGCCGGCGCGCCGCGGGCCACTGCGGCGTCCGCAGGTCTGGCATCTTGCCAGCGTCCGCACCGCTGGCCGTCGGGAAGGTGCTGCTAGGCCAGATACTTGAGGCTCAGGTCAATCAGCTTCTGCGTGCCGGCGTAGGGCTCGCCCTGGCCTTCCCACTCCATGGAGAAGTAGCCACGGTAGCCGCTGGCCTTGGCGATCGCGAAGCATTTCGCCACGTCCACGGTGAAGAGCTTGCCGCCGCCTCCCACCTCGGAGTCTTTCACGTGCGCGATGCTGTATGCGTGCTTGAACAACGCCGTGAGCGCGCGGTTGTTGAACTCCTGATCGTGGGTGAGCATGGAGTTGCAGAAGTCGGGCAGCGCGTGCAAGTAGGGATTGTTCACCTTCTCGAGCACTTCGACCAGGAAAAACGGATCCTCGGTGAAGTTGTTGTCGTTCTCGAGATTGATGATGACGTTCTTCCCGGCTCCGTAGTGCGCGACTTCTTTCAAACTCTCAACCGTTCTCCCCACGTCAGGCTTGGCGTTCTGCGGGCCGGCAAGATTGCGCCGAATGCTGGGGGAACCCACGGTCGCTGCGATGTCGATCCAATGCTTGGTGACTTCCACCGCCTGGCCGCGTTTGCCAGGATCGGGGTCGTAAAAGCTGGCAGGAGAATCCACTGCCAGGTTGATGACGCGCGCCCCGGCCTTCTCCGTGGCTTCACGAAACTCGCGCAAGTACGCCGCGTCAGTGGACCGGAAGTGAAAACTGAGCGGCTCGATATTGCGCACGCCTAACTTCTTGACCACCATCGCCCCGAAATCTTTCAGGTCCATGCCGGGGAGTTTCGGGTCGCGCGCCCACTTGTTTTCCGGCGCTTCGATAAACATACGAAACGGCCACGAACCCACGGCCAAGCGCTCGCGCGGCGCGGTGGGGAATTGCAGGTTAGGTTCCGCGCCGAGCAGGTGCGGATTGCACCCGAGTGCCGCCGCTCCCGCGGCCAGAGCTGAGGAGTGCTTCAAGAAATTGCGTCGAGAATATTCGCGCATTGGGGAAACCTCATAACACGAGTTGGCAGCCGAGATGGTTCCTTGCATTCTCCCCTCGGCTGCGTGGTGATAGAATCGGCTGCCCGATGCTGGACGTCAACAGGAAAATGCTTCATGGGCGCCACGAGACGTTCCGGCGGAACCTCACTACATGGGGGCGAGATGGAAGAACCAATTCGCGTAGGAATTGTCGGCGCGCGCTTTGCCGCGCGCTTCCACTGGGAAGGCTACCGGCGGGTTTACGGCATGCCCGTCCAGGTGGTGGGCGTGACTTCCAGATCGGTCGCGTCGCGCGCAGCGTTCGCCAGCGAGCACGGCGTCCAAGCCTTCGAACGGTTCGAAGAGCTGTGTGCCGTCTGCGATGTGATTGACATTTGTGCTCCGGGCGCGGCGCATGAACCGCTGGCCGTCGAGGCCCTGCGGCGCGGCAAACACGTGATCATCGAAAAGCCTTTCACCGGCTTCTACGGTTCGGGTCGCGATGATTTTCGCGGCAACTCCTTCCCCAAGGAGCTCATGCTGC
>Ga0315274_10011432_pt1 | contig 12727 bp, 7 predicted proteins | sample YL17G02_20_MG_FD_203700 | JGI IMG/M metagenome (GOLD analysis project Ga0315274, IMG submission 203700) | Sediment microbial communities from Yellowstone Lake, YNP, Wyoming, USA - YL17G02_20 | ecosystem: Environmental > Aquatic > Freshwater > Lake > Sediment | place: USA: Wyoming | collected... | reverse complement strand
AACCGTGTTGCGATTAAGTTGACTCTGTTGACAATGTTGAACGGCGTTAAAACCGATTGCACAGGCACTCAAAGCAAAACAACGGTGTACAGTTGTATTTGTAGTAATAATATAAACAATGCTTTTGCCAAACACAAGTATTTTTTGTATATTTTAAATATTTCCAAAATTTAAATAAAACCCGGTTTATGAAGTAACCGGCGGAAAAACCGTAAACTGTCCAAAATCTGAAGGGAGGCTAAAATGAAAGTCTTGAAAATCCTGGGTATCATCCTGCTCGCCTTGGTGGCTGTGATTCTGATCCTGGGATTGATCGCCCCGAAAAGTTATAAAGTCGAGCGGACCGTTTCGATCGAAGCGCCGAAATCCCTGGTTTTCCGGCACATCCAGTATTGGAAGAACTGGCAGGCCTGGTCGCCCTGGGCCGAAATGGACTCGACCGTAAAGATCACGCTGGAGGGAGTGGACGGGACGGAAGGATCGGCCTACGGATGGATGGGGAAGAAGACCGGCAAAGGGATCATGACCAATGCGGGCGTCAAACCGGCCGAAACCTTGTACTACCGGATGCGGTTCATCAAACCCTGGAAAAGCGAGGCGGACGGCTACGTCGGCGTCGCAGGGGCGGACGGCGGAACCGCAGTCACCTGGGGATTCACGGGACGGACCCCGTATCCGTGGAACGCGATCAATCTGTTCATGAACATGGAAAAGATGCTCGGCGGCGATTTCGAGAAGGGGCTCGCCCTGCTCAAGGACATTTGCGAGAAGGAAACGGTACTGGTGCGGCAGTACCGGATTCGGACGCTCCCCTTCCCCGCAAAAACCTTTGCCGTCATCCGGAAGACCCTGACCATGGACGGCATGCGGGAGTTTTCCGGCAGGTCCTTCCCGAAGCTCATGGAAACCCTCGGACGAAATGGCATCCGTCCGGCCGGGGCCCCGTGCGCGCTGTATTTCTCGTTTGATGAAAAAACCGGGATGAATGACATGGCGGCCGCGGTTCCGGTCACCGGCGGAAAGAACCTCGGCGACGTCAAAATCATCCGCGTTCCCGGGTCCAGAGCCTGCTCGGTGGACCACTTCGGCCCCTATGACCGGTTGGTGCTGGCGTACGACGCATTGAGCCTGTATATGGAACAGAATAATCTCAAACCTAAAATGCCCGCGGTCGAAGAATACCTGTCGGACCCCATGAGCGAAAAGGATCCGTCGAAGTGGCTGACGAAGGTCTATTTTTTCACGGAATAGAATCCCGGCCCGGTATTTGAAACCATCGGATCGCCAATGAAGCCCTCGCCGGTTTCCGGCCCGCCAGCGCTCCTCCGCGCGCTCGGCCCCGTGGCCATCACCGCCGTCATGGTCGGCTCGGTGGTGGGATCGGGGATCTTCCTGGTGCCGAACGTCATCGCCGCGCAGGTCGGCGGTTTCGGCATGATCATGCTCGTGTGGCTGGTCTCGGGGATGCTGACGTTTTTCGGCGCGTTGTCATACGCCGAGCTCGGCGGCATGATCCCGGACGCCGGCGGCCAGTACGCCTACCTCCGCGAAGCGTACGGAAGGCTGCCGGCTTTCCTGTTCGGGTGGACGGAATTCCTCGTGGTCAAGGCCGGCTCCATCGCCGCGGTGGCCGTGGCGTTCGCGATGTACAGCGGCGTTTTCGTTCCCGAACGGTTTGCGCGGGAATTCCACGCCACCCTGTTGGTGGGACCGGTGCCGATTCCAGAGATCGGCGTCAAGACAGTCGCCATTCTCTGCATTCTCGCGCTGTCCGCCGTAAACACCCTCGGTGTTAGGTTCGGCGGATGGGTCCAGAACGTGTTCACCTTCCTCAAAGTCGGGGCGCTGCTGGGTCTGGTCGTGGCAGTGTTCGTGTTCGGACACCGTGCGACGGGCGCGTTTCAACCCTTCTGGCCGTCCGATTGGAGCGCCGGAACGCTCAGCGCGTTCGGGGTCGCCATGGTGGCCGCGCTGTGGGCGTTCGACGGATGGAATAATACCACGTACATGGCCGCCGAGGTTGAAAATCCGCGGAGGAACATACCCGTCGCACTCGCGCTGGGGGTCGTCATCGTTGTGGGGCTATATCTCGCGACCAATGCGGCCTATGCATACGCCCTGCCGCTTCAGCGGATCGCCGGATCTCGCCTCGTCGCGGCGGACGTCGTCCGCACGTTTCTGGGCCCCGTCGGCGGAGGATTGATTTCGGCCGCCGTGATGGTCTCGACGTTCGGAACCGTGAACGGCATGATCCTGTCGGGGCCCCGCGTAACGTACGCGATGTCGAAGGACGGACTCTTTTTCGCGTCGCTCGGGGAGGTCCATCCCCGCTTCCGGACTCCGCATTTTGCCACGGCTATTCAGGCCGTCTGGGCCTGCCTGCTCACGCTCTCGGGTCGCTTCGACCAGCTCTTCACCACCGTGATCTTCGCCGCGTGGATTTTTTACGCGATGACCACCGCGGCGGTCATCGTGCTCCGGCGGAAACGGCCGGACGTGAAACGGCCCTATAAAACCCGGGGCTACCCCGTCGTGCCCCTCGCGTTCATCGCGGTGTCGGTGTGGTTCGTCGTCAACACCTTGGTCACGAACCCGAGGGATTCGTTGATGGGGCTGGGGATCGTGAGCCTGGGCGTTCCGGTGTACCTGGCGTACCGTCGACGCATCCGGCGGGCGGAATCCCGCCGCGGAGGGACGGCCTGACCACCCATGGCCGGCCGGTTCCGCCCGGCACCTACATCGCCCGGATGGAATGCGGAAACCGCCGGCAGACCGTGAATGGGAATCCGATTTAAAATCCTTGCTTTTTTCATTTTAATTTATTAAAAACATTTGATAGAATGACTCAGAGCGCAACCCCGTCCCGAAGGGAGGAGAAATGAAAAGCCACCTCACGCCTGCCTGGGTTTTCTTCTTCATAACCTTTTTCATCAACGCGATTTCGAATTCGCCCGTTATTGAAGCCCCCGTGCCCCAGTGGCTGGTTCTCGGCTCATTCCAGGCGCCCGGCGCCCCGGACCTGCTCGCCGTTCCATACATACCCGAAGCGGAGGCGGCTCCATCCGAGGGCGTCTCCATCGGAAAGCGGACGTGGAATAAAACGGAGTCGCCCGACGGCTCGGTCAATTTCATCGGGATGGGTTTCCCCTTCTCGGCCAACTGCGCGGCCTATGCATTCGCCTACATGTTTTCCGAAAAATCCGTTCCCGCCAAACTGCTCCTCGGTTCCGATGACGGAATCGCCGCGTGGTTGAACGGAACCGAGGTCTGGCGCCATTCGATCCAGCGTGGCCACATCCCCAGGGAGGACGCCGCCGCGGTCCGCCTCGAAAAAGGCTGGAACCGCCTGCTGCTCAAGATCAGCCAGCAGGAGGGCGGATGGGGATTCTCCTGCACCATCGCCTCTCCCGCCGGGTTGAGATTTTCGGTCGAAGATCCCGCTCCGGACCAGCGGACGGCGTCAAAATCGTCGGACGAACCGGTGTTGATCAACGTGGAAATGGAGGCGGATCCGACCGGCCCGCAGGTACGGCTGAAGTCTATCCTGTACAATCCCGCGGAAAGAAAAATCGAAAACGTCCGTTGCGCCCTCGCCGCAGGTCCCCATGGCGCGCGGCTCGCGGAAACCGTGATCCCCGCCATCGAATCGTGCGGCAGTGCCGAGACGGTTGTCTCGCTGGATCCCCTCGTCGTCGCGCGTCTGTGGGAAGCGAAGGGCTCGCTTCTCTCCGTTGACTTCAGCGGCCGTCATCATGATTTCCGCATACCGGACGCGGTTTCCGCGGCCGCCCTCCCGCTCGTCATCCGGTCGATGAACGCGGACGATCCGGAAATCGACCGGCTCACCGAAGAAATGGACAACGCCCTCTCCACCTACCCCGTTCCTTCCGCTTCGCTCATCCCCGAAATGAAGAAAGGCCTGTCGGCCTGCGCCTCCCGGAATCCGGCGTCCCTCAAGACCGCATTGAAGCGGATCACCGCGAAGGCGGTCGCCTCCGTGACGGACCGGTCCAAGGACAGGGTCCACGTAGTCGGACACGCCCACATCGACATGAACTGGCTGTGGACCTGGAACGAAACACTCAAGACCGGGCACGACACGTTCCGCCAGGTCGTGGCCTTCATGGACGAATACCCGGACTTCACCTTCATCCAGAGCCAGGCGGCCCTGTACAAGGCGATGGAAAAAACCGAACCTGAATTGTTCGAGCGGATCAGGACATACGTCCGGGAGGGCCGCTGGGAACTCGGAGGCGGTGAGTGGGTCGAGGGCGACACGGACCTTTCGAGCGGCGAAGCCATTTCTCGCTCCTTCCTCCTCGGTCAGCGGTATTTCATGGATCGGTTCGGCAAAACCGCGCATGTCGGTTGGCTGCCCGACAATTTCGGCCATGTCTCGCAGCTCCCGCAGATCCTGAAGCTATCGGACTGCGACACCTATTACTTCCACCGCTGCCGTCCGTTTCTGGGAACATTCTGGTGGGAGGGGCCGGACGGATCCAAAGTGCTCTGCTACTCCAACAAAACCTACAACGGCACGGTGACGCCCGGGCTCCTGGGCGAGATCGACGAGATCGTCGCCGAAAAGCGGCGCCTGCTCGAAATCTGCGGCGTGGGTGACCACGGCGGAGGCCCGACGCGCAGGGACATTGAGACCGCGCACCGCCTGGACCATACGCCCAAATACCCGTCGGTGAAGTTCACCACGGCCGAGGCCTTTTTCAAGGAATCCGAAAAGGAAATGACGGGACGGCCCACGCACAGGGGCGAGATGCAGTTCACGTTCGAGGGCTGCTACACCAACGTTTCGAAGGTGAAGGAGGGCAACCGGAAATGCGAATCCGCCCTCGTCGAGGCGGAATGGATGGCCTCGATCCGAAAAATGCTCGGCGGGACGTATCCCGACGTCGAGCTCAGGGACGCTTGGGAAACCGTCCTGTTCAACGAATTCCACGACATCCTGCCCGGCTCCGCGATCCACGAATCGAATGCCGACGCGGCCGCGGATCACAAGTGGGCTCTCGCCAAAACCGAACGGGTGCGCGACGCCGCGCTCCGCGGTCTGGCGGACGAAGTTCAATTCGATGCGGATCTTGGACAGCCCGTTGTCGTGTTCAATCCGCAGCCGAGGAAGAGGACCGCGCTCGTTGAGGCGGAGATATTCACCCACGACGCCCCCGCCGCGGCCTCTCTCTCCGGGTGGGGGGACTTTTACGGCGCCGACCGGATCACGGCGGTGGACAAGGGACAGGGACCGGTCCCGACCGTGACGCTCAGGGATGCAGAGGGGCGCGCGATTCCCGCGCAGATCGTATGGGGAAAGAATTTTCCACCGGGCTGGCGCTCGAGGATCCAATTCATCGCGGACCTTCCCGCAGGAGGATACCGATCGTTTTACGCGGATGCTGCACGGCCCGGTGAATTCAATGAAATGATGAAAGATGAAAACGGCGTATTCGAGACGGATTTTTTCAGCGTGCGATTCGACATGAAGACCGGAGAAATCGTCCGGTTGACGGACAAAAGGACGGGTTTTGAGTATGCATCGGGAACGGTCGGACTCAACAGGCTGCGCGTGTACATGGAATCGCCCCACGACATGAACGCCTGGGACATCGGACCGATCGCCCGCGTCGAAGACGTCCGGCAGGTCGAAGGGGTCAAAGTGACGGCGTACGGGCCGGTGCAGGCCTGCGTGGAAGCGGTCAAGACCTGGGGGCGTTCCCGGTTCATCCAAAAGACCATTCTCTACCGCTCCTACCCGCGCATCGATTTCGAGCTCGAGGCGCACTGGTTCGAGCAGGGAGGTCCGGACAGGGAGGCGCCCATGCTCCGCGTCGTTTTCCCGCTCGCGCTCAAGGACGCGCGTTTCGACTGCCACGTGCCGTTTGACGTGGTCTCGCGTCCGGTGACCGGACGCGAAGTTCCGGCTCAGCAATGGGTGGACGTGACGGACGGCAGGAATGGGATCGCCCTGCTCAACCGGACCAAGTACGGCCACTCCTATGGGGACGGCGAATTGAAGCTCACGCTTCTGCGCAGCGCGTACAATCCGGATGTGTACCCGGACCAGGGTCTGCACCGCATCCGGTACGCGCTTTTCCCCCATGCGGGGGATTGGAAAAGCGGTGTCTGGTCCGAGGCCGAGTCGTTCAGCGTGCCGCCCATGGCCGCCGAGCCTCCCTCGTCCGCGCTGGGCCGTGCGCATGCGACGCGGCCGGAGGAGACGCCCCTGATCGCCGTGGATCCCGCCGAAATCGTGCTCTCCGGCATCAAGCAGTCGGAGGACGGAGGCATGATGGTCGTCCGCTTGGTGGAGGTGAACGGAACCGGCTCTACCGCCCGTTTGACCCTTCCCGTTCCCGTCCGATCCGCGGAACGCCTTGATCTTCTCGAACGTCCGCTCGCGGGCGCAACCGCTCCGGATGTCAGGGAGGGGAAGATTTCCGTAGCCTTGAAACCGCACGAAATCGTGACCCTGGGGATAAAAACAAAATGAACTACCCCGCCGCACGCGGCGGGGAATCAGACCCGTCGGAGCTGTCAGAAGCCCGTGGAAAATGACTTATTCCGCTAATGACGAATCAACGACGGGCTTCTGACAGCCCGATTGAAATTGTTGTCTATCAAATGTGTGTCAAATGCTGAGAAATATCCATTACCATTGTCATCCTGAGTGCCGCAAAGCGGCACGAAGGATCCCGTTGCGGTGAAGAAGTGTTATGTTTGCCATTCCGCCAGGGGCTCATTGGCTCGTCCCGGAAACCCGATAGAAGTCGGAATGACCGTCAATATCGGGGTAGGTGTCAGACAAGAAATCGATCGACGGAAGAGCCGTGGGGTCTAAAATTCCGACAGGAGGTAACCAGCCATAAGATCCTTCGGGCGCGGAATCGACAAAAGTTTTTTTAAAATGGAGATGAGCGCCCTCAGGATGACAGTAGAAATTTAACTTTTGCAGGGAGAACGATGCAACCCAAAACTATCGGCTGGATCGGCACCGGCGTCATGGGATCCTCCATGGCGGGACATTTACTGGACGGAGGGTACAAGGTCTTCGTCCACAACCGTACAAAATCCAGGGCTCAATCCTTGGTCGCGGGGGGCGCGGTGTGGTGCAATGATCCGGAGGCAGTGGCGCGCTCATGCGACATCGCCTTCACCATTGTGGGGTATCCAGAGGACGTGGAGGAGGTCTTTTTCGGCAAGGCAGGACTGCTTGCGGGAGCGAAGGAGGGGATGATTCTCGTGGACATGACGACGTCTAAACCATCGCTTGCTGAGCGGATTTACCATGAGGCAAAGACAAGGGGCGCCCATACTTTGGACGCTCCCGTGTCGGGCGGCGACGTCGGGGCGAAAACCGCCAAGCTCGCCATCATGGCCGGCGGGGATAAAGAAACGTACGAAACGGTCCTTCCCCTGTTCCAGCTCATGGGCGAGACCATTGCGCTCATGGGCGGACCCGGCAAAGGACAGCACACCAAAATGTGCAACCAGATTCTGATCGCGTCCACCATGGTGGGAACCATTGAATCCCTTCTGTACGCGGTCAGGGCGGGTCTCGGTCCGGACGCGGTCATTGACGTCATCGGCAAGGGCGCCGCCGCGTCCTGGTCCATTAATAATTTAGGAAGACGGATCACGGCCGGTAATTTCGACCCCGGCTTCTTCATCAAGCATTTCGTCAAGGACATGGGAATCGCGCTCGACGAGGCGCGGCGCATGCGGCTCGCTCTGCCGGGTCTGGCGCTGGCAAACCAACTCTACGTGTCCGCGATGGCCATGGGGTTCGAGAATTTGGGAACTCAGGCGTTGTACAAAGTGCTGGAGAGGATGAACGGAGATTTTCAAAAGCCATAATGGCTCTTTATGAAAAGAGGAATAAAAAAAGGCTGAAGCCTTAACTCCAACAAGTGGAGTTAATCCTTCAGGATTTTATTGGAAGTGGGGGAAAAATCTCCAGAAAAAAGATAAAAGGCTAAAGCCTGAACTCCATCCGATGGAGTTAATCCTTTAGGATTTTATCGACGACGGAGGCATGGATGCCATGACTGGCGTAAAACGTCACCAACCACTGCATTTGTATTTGGATGATCAGATATATTTCTTGACCGCTCATACCTATTCGGACCAGAGTTTGCTATCATCCGGACAACTTAAACAAAAACTGATCGATAAAATCAAAAAATCGTTCGCGTTGTTCAGATTCGATCTATATGCATGGGTGGTGTTGATCAATCACTACCATCTATTATTTAAGACAAAAAGAGGTAAAGACTTACCCAAGTGCATCGGGAAAATCCACGGCGGTTTTGCATATGAGACGAACAAAGCCGAAGGTCAAGTCGGGAGAAAATTTTGGCAAAACTACTGGGATCGATGTATTCGCTCTGAGATGGATTTCTGGGTTCATATGAATTATATTCATCGCAATCCGGTCAAACACCATCATGCAATCAGAATGGAAGATTACAAATTCTCGAGTTATCAAATATGGCTGAAGAAAAATGGAACGGATCGGATGTTTTCGGTCTTTCAGCAATATCCTATTATTGATTTCTCAATATCAAATGATTGATCAAAGCGAAAAGAAATAAAAGGCTGAAGCCTTAACTCCTGTCTCATATCCGGAGTCAAAATGGCCCATCGCACGATCAAATCCGGTTATTCGAAAATGGTGGAGCGCCTGAACCGTTTCCCGCAGGGCGCGCCTCCGTCGGAACTGCTCAATGGGATATTGAAGATCCTTTTCAGCGAACGGGAGGCGGATCTCGTCTCCCTCCTCCCCATCAAGCCCTTCACCGCCGCAAAGGCCGCCAAAATATGGAACATGAACCTTCAGGACGCGCAGAAGACGCTTGACGGCCTCGCCTCGCGTGCCCTGCTCGTGGACGCCGAAGGGGACGGTGAAACCGTCTACACCCTCCCCCCGCCCATGGCGGGCTTCTTCGAGTTCTCCATGATGCGCGTCAGGTCCGACATCAACCAGAAAACGCTGGCCGCGCTCTTCTACCAGTACCTGAACGTGGAGGAGGACTTTGTCCGCGAGCTGTTCACGAACGGGGAGACCCAGCTAGGCCGCGCCTTCGTCCACGAACCGGCGCTTCCGGCGGACGACGCCCTGCACGTGCTTGACTATGAACGCGCGTCCGAAGTCGTGAAAACCGCTTCGGCCCGCGCCGTCGGCATGTGCTACTGCCGCCACAAGATGATGCACATGGACCGCGCCTGCGCCGCGCCCATGGACATCTGCATGACCTTCAACAATACGGCCGCGTCCCTGTCCCGCCACGGGCACGCCCGGTTGACGGACACGGCCGAGACCCTCGATCTCCTGCAGAAGGCCCGCGAGAACAACCTGGTCCAGTTCGGTGAAAACGTCCGCCAACGGGTCAACTTCATCTGCAACTGCTGCGGCTGCTGCTGCGAGGCCATGATCGCCGCGAGGCGTTTCGCGGTGTTGAACCCCGTGCACACCACCAATTTTCTTCCCGCAATCCATGCGGCTGACTGCACCGGATGCGGCAAATGCGCGGAAGTCTGCCCCGTCGAGGCCATGACGCTGGTGTCAGCCAACAACCCCCGCCGGCCGAAAGCGAAGCTCGCGAGGCTGGATGCCGACCGCTGTCTCGGCTGCGGGCTCTGCGTGCGGGCCTGCGGCCGGAACTGCATCCGCCTGACGTCCCGCGAACGGCGCGTTCTCACCCCTCTGAACGGCGCGCACCGGGCCGTGGTCATGGCCATCGAACGCGGCAAACTCCAGCATCTGATCTTCGACAACCGCGTGCTGTGGAGCCACCGCGCGCTTGCCGCGCTTCTGGGCGTGATTTTGAAACTGCCGCCGGCCAAACAGATCATGGCGAGCCGGCAGATGAAATCACGTTATCTGGAAAGCCTGATTGAACGAAAGAACATTTAACCTTAAACGTCCGACTTCCTGAGTCCGGACGATTTTGATTTTCGCAACTAATTCCGCAAATTCCGTATAATAATTAAACCTACAATCCCGTAAGGAGCCGCAATGGACTGGATGAAATCCAACAAATGGCATTCAATCCTGCCGATCATTATTGCCGGATGGTGCATATCAGGCGTTTTTACGACCAATCGGGCCGGAACGGTCGATCCTCAGGGCGAAACATCCACAGCGTCCCATGTGGACTTCACGTCCTCCAATCTGCCGATCATGATCATCGACACCCACGGCCAGACCATTCAAGACGCCAGGAAAATTACCGCGGACATGGGCATTATAGACAACGCCCGGGGGAATCGGAATTCCGTCACGGATCCGTGGAACGGGTACGACGGGAAAATCGGGATTGAACTGAGGGGATCCACGGCCCAGCAGTTCCCCAAGAAACCTTATGCAATCGAGACGCGAGATTCCCTGGGCAATAATTTCAACACTTCACTGCTCGGCATGCCCAGGGAAAACGACTGGGTTCTGTACAATCCATACACAGACAAATCGATGTTGCGGAACGTCCTATCTTATAAAATGTCCAGGGATATCGGACGGTACGCCAGCCGCACGCGCCTGATCGAGCTGGTGTTGAACGGGGACTACCGGGGCGTATACGTGCTGATGGAAAAGATCAAGCAGGATAAAAACCGAGTGGACATTTCCAAGATGGATTCCACGGACACTGGGGGAGACGCGCTCACCGGCGGATACATCATCAAGATCGACAAAACCACCGGAGACAACACCGGCGGATGGAATTCGACGAAAAGAACCCCCTACCAGTACCATTATCCCAAGCCGGACGACATCATCCCCGGACAGAAAGACTACATCAAGAATTTCATGAACGGGTTCGAGGCCGTGATGGACGGCCCCAATTATGCGGACCCGGTCAACGGGTATGCCAAATACATCGACCTGGATTCGTTCGTCGACAATTTCATCATCAGCGAAGTCAACCGCAACATCGACGCGTACCGGCTGAGCATGTTTCTGTACAAGGACCGGGACAGCAAGGACGGCAGGCTCCATGCGGGTCCGGTGTGGGACTGCGACCTTGCGTTCGGCAATGCCAATTACTACGACGGCTGGCTGGCCGAGGGATGCAACCTTGACGTCCTGAGCCAAACGGGAGATGCGTATAAAGTGCCGTTCTGGTGGGTGAAACTGCGGAACGACGCCGGTTTTCTCGCCCGGGCGAGGGAGCGCTGGCTCGAGTTCCGGAACGACGCGCTCAACACGGACAGCCTCGCCGCATTCATCGACGCGACGGTTGACACGCTCGACGAGGCGCAGGCACGCAATTACCGGCTGTATCCCATCCTCGAATCACAAGTCTGGCCGAATTATTATGTCTGGCCGACCTTCGAGGAAGAGGTGGAGTTCCTGAAGGAATGGGTGCAGAACCGGATCGCATGGATTGATGAAGCCATCGAAGGCGCGGTTTCGGGAATCTCCGGAAAAACGGATGCGGTAATTCCGAACAACTGCCGTCTGGAGCAGAATTATCCCAATCCGTTCAATTCAAGCACCGTTATCGGCATGGAATTGAAATCCAGCACAACCGCCAGCGTCGGGATCTACGACCTGCGCGGACGGCTGGTGACAACGCTTCTCGACGGATTTCAGCAGGCCGGAAGGCGGACTCTGGTCTGGAACGGGCGGAATGAATCCGGACGGACCGTCCCCTCGGGCGTGTACATGATCCGCCTTGAGGCGGGAACCGAAACGCACACCCGCAAGCTTTTATTCCTTCAGTAAAGGAGTCCCGGATGAGAAAGATCGGAATGTTGCTGATATTTTTATGTTCGGCCGGCGCCTTCGGACAGCCGGTCTGGAACTGGCAAAATCCGCTTCCGCAGGGGAAAAGTATGATGGGGCTCTCGGCGTTCGACCAGGACAATGCGGTCGCCATCGATTTTACGGGATCGACGCTCGTCACGCAGGACGGGGGAACGAATTGGACGGTCCGGTCCGCCAGCACGGCCCTGACCGGCGTCAACAGCGCCTTCTTCGTCAATCCGGACACGGGCTGGATTGCGAGCGGATACACTGCCTACGTGAATGGTAAGCAACAAACCGTCGGCGAGATATACAAAACCGTCGACGGAGGACTGAATTGGACGCCCCAAACCGGGGGAGTAAACAAGTTGCTGAATTCCGTATACTTCATCGATCCAGACACGGGATGGGCGGTAGGCGCGTCGTCCGCCGTTTATGCGACTTCGGACGGCGGAACCACATGGAACCTGCAGAAACCGAAAGCGGGAGGCACCTTCTATTCAGTGCATTTCGAGAACAGCCGGACGGGGTGGATCGTGGGAGCGGCTGGACGGATCATCAAAACCACGGACGGCGGGGCGACATGGAACGCGCAAACCGGCGGTAAAAATAAAGTCCTCCTTTCCGTCTGTTTCACGGACGAGAACACCGGATGGATCACCGGGGAGAGTGGGCTCATTCTGCACACGGAGGACGGGGGCACCACGTGGAATCCGCAGACGCCGGGCGACGCGGAACACCTCTATTCCATCTTTTTCATCGAAGCGACGACCGGGTGGGCCTGCGGGGAAAAGGGCGCGTTGCTCTCGACCGTTGACGGGGGGACCACCTGGACGCCCGGCACGAGCGGTGTCTTCCGGTGGCTTTTCAGCATACGGTTTGCCGACGCCCTGCACGGCTGGGCAGTGGGGGAACTGGGGATACTCCTCGGAACGGAGGACGGGGGCGCGACCTGGAACCCACAGACCAAGGGGA
>Ga0315274_10011431_pt1 | contig 12727 bp, 9 predicted proteins | sample YL17G02_20_MG_FD_203700 | JGI IMG/M metagenome (GOLD analysis project Ga0315274, IMG submission 203700) | Sediment microbial communities from Yellowstone Lake, YNP, Wyoming, USA - YL17G02_20 | ecosystem: Environmental > Aquatic > Freshwater > Lake > Sediment | place: USA: Wyoming | collected... | reverse complement strand
GATGGCGTGGGCGGCGGCGGCCTGGCCACGCCCGATCTCGCCCAGTCCTTCCGCGGTTTTCGCTTTGATGTTGACGCAGTCCTGGGGAATTCCGAGGGCCGCGGCCAGCGCCTGCCGGATGGCGTCCCGGTGCGGAGCCAGCTTCGGCCGCTCCAGGATCACGACCGCATCCACGGAGGCGGGACGGTATCCCTTCTCACGAAGCAACTCCAGGATGCGGGAGAAGAACACGGCGCCGGAAGCGCCGCGCCAGGCCAAGTCGTTGTCGGGGAAATGCTGGCCGATATCCCCGAGGCCCGCCGCCCCAAGGAGCGCGTCGGCGATGGCATGGGAAAGCACGTCGCCGTCACTGTGGCCGGCCAGGCCGCGCTCGAAAGGAATCTCCACCAGCCCGAGGATCAGCTTGCGCCCCTCGACCAGCCGGTGCGAATCAATGCCAATGCCAACCCGCATAGCAGTTAAGAATTAACAATTAAGAATTAAGAATCCTCTCCGCGCGTAGCGGCGACTGTTAATTCTTAATTCTTAATTCTTCATTTCTTGCTTCGCGCTCCAGTTGGAGGAAAAACTTGGCCAGTTCCAGATCGCTGGGCTTGGTGATCTTGAGATTACGGTCCGAGCCCAGCACCACGACGATATCCGCGCCGAGGTGTTCGACCAGGCTGGCCTCGTCGGTGGCCTGGAAGCCGTCCTCAGCGGCCCGTTCGAAGGCCTGTTTGAGAAGCTGGTAGCGGAACACCTGCGGGGTTTGGGCCAGCACGATGCGCTCGCGGGGAATGGTGCCGCGAATGAAGTGCAGCTCGACCTGCTTCACGGTGTCCAGGCTGGGGATGCCGAGAATAGCGGCGCCGCTTTTCTCGGCCTCGCGGATGACCCGCTCGATGGCGCTCACCTCGACAAAGGGGCGGACGGCATCGTGCACGGCCACCAGGTCGGTGTCCGGCGGCACCATCAACAGGCAGTTCTCCACCGACTCCTGGCGGTAATCGCCTCCGCTCACGATCTCCACCCGGTCGGCAAACGGCTCTTGTTCCAGATAAGGGAGGAACGAACCGCGATCATCCGGGCGCACAGCGACAAACATGCGCCAGACCAGGGGCGTGGCGGCGAATTTCCGCAGGGTATGAACAATCACCGGTACGCCGTCCAGCAGTCTGAACTGCTTGCGGGAAGCGCCGGCGCTGACGGCGGCCGCAGGCCCCATGCGGGTGCCGATCCCGGCCGCCGGAATGATCGCGGCAACTTTCATAAATAGGCTGTAGGCCGTAGGCTGTGGGCTGTAGACCAAAACCGATAGCCTACAGCCTGTAGGCTACGAGGGTTTGGCGGCCACTTCGGAGACCGAGGCCGGCTCGGGCCGGTCGCGGTGCGGGCGGGCCACCGGGGTCTGCAGGGCGGCCGGTGGCGCAGCCGATGGGCCGCCGGGATTGCCCGCTCCTTCCTGCGTCCCGCCGCCGCCCGGCGCCGCCGGAGCCGCGCGGTGCTGCGTCCGCTCGTCGTACTTGCCGAAAATCATCTTGCCGGCGGTGGTCTGCAAAACGGAAGTGACCGCCACGTCGATGGTCTTGCCGATCATCTTCTTGGCGCTATCAACCACCACCATGGTGCCGTCGTCCAGATAGGCAACACCCTGGTTGTATTCCTTGCCTTCCTTCAGGATGAACACGCGCATGATCTCGCCGGGCAGCACGATGGGCTTCAGCGAGTTGGCCAGCTCGTTGATGTTGAGCACGGGCACGCCCTGCAACTGCGCCACCTTGTTCAGGTTGAAATCGTTGGTGACGATTTTGCCATCGTAGAGCTTGGCCAGCTCGATCAGCTTCAGGTCCACTTCCCGGATGTGCGGGAAGTCGTCTTCGACGATCTGGACATTGATGTTGGCCATCTTCTGGATGCGCTGGAGGATATCCAGGCCGCGGCGGCCCCGGTTGCGCTTCAGGGCGTCGGCCGAATCGGCCACCAGTTGCAGCTCGCGCAGCACGAACTGCGGAATCACCAGGACCCCGTCCACAAAGCCGGTTTCGCAGATATCGGCGATCCGCCCGTCGATGATGACGCTGGTATCCAGGATCTTATGCGTCTTGCGGACCGGCTTCTCCCCGCCGAACACACCGCCCAGCGCGGTCAGGTTCAGCATGTCGCCCTTGTTGGCCCCTACTACCAGCCCCACGTACGCCATCAGCAGCAATACACCCAACTGCAGGAACGACTTGGTACGCGGGTCGGCCGCGGCAGAATAGATGATCAGGCTGATCAAAGAGGCGCCGATGATTCCCAGTATCGATCCGATCGCCGCTCCGATCAGGCGCTTCAGGCTGGCGCGTTTCAACCGGATTTCAAAAGTGATAATGGCAATCGAAAACGCGAAGCCCAGGATCGCAGCCTGATATGGTTCGAAGCCAAACGGCTGAATGTAGCAGGAGGCGATGGTGAGGACAGCGACAAACACTGCCCTTACGATCAGCAGATCGGCCACAACGCACCCCCTCCCCCCTTGTCCCCGTCAATTTGCACCCCCCGAGACCGTCAGGGCAGGCGATCTCGCCTGCCCGTATAAAATCATACCGCTTAGTATACCATCGGCAGCTTTCGCAATACGGAGACGTTCTGTGTTAGATTCACCTCCTCACGGAGGTTTATCATGCGAATGCTCACCTGCGTAATGCTCCTTCTTGGCGTGGCGATGGCGGCCCAGGACCCGCGCGGCGCCATCCTCGGGAGGGTCACCGACGCCAGCGATGCCGTGATCCCGGGCGTGGCAGTGCGCGTGACCAATCTCGAAACCAACGTGGTCACGCGAACCACCAGCAACGAACACGGGAACTACGAGCTCCCCTACCTGCTGCCCGGCGCTTACAAGGTGGAGGCGGAACTTTCGGGTTTCAAGACCTGGGCGCGCGGCGCGGTGGAAGTCCGCATGGGCGACCGGGTGCGCATCGACATTCCCATGGCCGTCGGCGCCGTGGCCGAGAGAGTGGAAGTGACGGCGGCCGCGCCGCTGATCGAGAGCGCCACCGGCGCCATCGCTTTGGTGATGACCACCCGGCAGATCTCCGACCTGCCCCTGCGCAGCGGAAGCCTTTCTTCGCTCTATGCCATGGCGCCGGGAGTGGTGCAGCAGACGCTGCCCTACGATGGGCCGTGGAACGTCATCCAGGCATCGGAAGTCAGCGCCGGCGGGGGAGCCAAGAACTTCGATTTCAACGTCGACGGCGTGGGCAACAACTCCTACGCCGGCAACAGCGCTTTTACGCCGCCGCAGGACATGGTGCAGGAGGTGCGGATCGAAACGGGCAGCTTCGATGCCGCGGTCGGCCACACCTCCGGCGGGGCCGTCAACGTGACGCTGAAAACCGGCACCAACGCGCTGCGCGGCAGTCTGGGCGCCTCGGCCTCCAGCGGGCCCATGATGACCCGCAACTTCTTCACCAACCGCTTCATCTTCGATCCCACCACCGGCCCCATCACCGACGCCAAGATCAAGGCCAATACGCCTTCCACACGCTGGGTACGCTACAGCGCGGCGGTCGGCGGTCCGGTTTACATCCCGAAAATTTACGACGGGCGCAACAAGACGTTCTGGATGTTCGGCTTCCAGAAGCACGACCGGCGCCGCCCGGTGGCCACCACGCACAGCGTGCCGACGGCGGCCGAGCGCGGGGGCGATTTCTCAGCGTTGCTGGCGGGCGGCGCCCAGTACCAGATCTACGATCCGTTTACCACCAGGCGTGAGGGGACCACGCGCTTCCGCCGCGACGCCTTGCTCGGCAATATTATCCCGGCAGCCCGGACCGATTCCACGGCGCGCAAAATCCTCGGCTATTACCCGCTGCCCAACGTGGCCGGCACGCCCGACGGAACCAACAACTACGTGCGCACCCGGCAGGACACGCAGAAGTTGAGCCAGCCCATGGCGCGCATCGACCACAACTTCAGCGAAAAGAACCGCATGTTCGCCCGCTACTCGCATTCTGATTTCCGGGGCAGCTTCGACGAGCTGGTTGCCGGCAGCAAGGTGCGCGGACGGTTCCGCGAGCGCCCCCACCGCGGCCTGGCGCTGGACGACGTGCTGATGCTCTCGCCCCGCACCCTGCTCGACCTGCGCTATGGGTTCACCTGGTTTTCCGAATACCAGACCTACGCCAACATGGGCTGGAACCTGGGGGAGTTTGGTTTGCCCTCCAGCCTGATCGCCCAGTTGAATCCCGCGGCCGTATCGTTTCCCGTGGTCAATGTCTCGGGCCTGCTGCAACTGGGCAACGACGGCGGCTTCCAGCAGGTTTATTACTCGCACAGCCTGCTGGGGGTGCTGAACCGCACCCACGGAAACCACAGCCTGAAAGCCGGCGGCGACCTCCGCCTGCTGCGCAACGACGCCTATACCTACGGCAACGTCTCGCCGTCATACACTTTCGGCGACACCTACACGCGCGGACCGCTGGATAACGCCACCGGTGCGCCGCAGGGACAGAGCCTGGCCAGCTTCATGTTCGGCATTCCCACGGGCGGGGGCGCGGATACCAATGACTCGCGCGCCGAATCGGGCAAGTTTTATGCGGGCTTCCTCCAGGACGACTGGCGCCTGAGCAGGAAACTGACCGTGAACCTGGGGCTGCGCTGGGAGTACGAGAGCCCGCCGATGGAGCGCTACAACCGCGCCGTGAGGGACTTCGATTTCAGCACCCCCAATCCCATTCAGGCCCAGGCCCAGGCGCAGTACGCCAGGGCCCCCATCGCCCAGGTTCCGGCCGCGCAGTTTCGAACCCTGGGCGGCATCACCTTCGTGGGCCGCGGCGGCAATCCCCGCTCCATCCGCGACCCCTGCCGCAAGGGATTCATGCCGCGCTTCGGGTTCGCCTACCAGTTGAAGCCGCGCGCCGTGATCCGCGGCGGCTATGGCATCTACTACGGCCTGCTGGGGGCCGAGTATACCGATGTCGCGCAACCGGGCTTTAACCAGACCACCAACATCGTTTCCAGCCTCGACAACGGGATGACCTATATCGCTTCCATCTCCAACCCCTTGCCCGCCGGTCTGGAGAAGCCGAAAGGAGCGGCAGCCGGCCTGGAGACCTTCGTGGGACGAAGTCCGGAGTTCTACGCCTCCGACGGCCGCCGTCCCTATACCCAGCGCTGGAGCTACTCGATCCAGGTCCAGCCATTTGCTCAGTCGGTGCTGGAGATCGGATACCTGGGGTCGCGCTCGGTCCGCCTGCGGGCTTCGAGCGAATTCAATGCGGTTCCCCGGCAATACCTGAGCACGTTGCCGGTGCGCGATCAGGCTGTCTACAACACACTGTCCGCGCAGGTGTCCAACCCGTTCTTCGGAATACCGTCGCTTGCCGGATCCACCCTCAACACGGCCAACACCACGGTTGGGCAATTGGTCAGGCCGTACCCCCAGTTTATCAATCTCACCACCGGCCTGCCGGCCGGCTCCTCCTGGTATCACGCCCTGGCCGTCCGCTTCGAACGCCGCTTTCACAAAGGCTTCCAGCTCCAGGGGAGCTACACCTGGTCAAAGACAATGGAGGCGGTCGAGTATTTGAACGCCACCGACAGCGCGCCAACCCACGTTGTATCGGCGATCGACCGTCCGCACCGGGTGGTGATCACCGGTATCTATGACCTGCCGTTCGGGGCGGGGCGCCGTTTTGCCCGCTCGGCTCACGGGATCCTGAACCATGTCATCGGCGGCTGGCAGGCGAATGCTATTTTCCAGAAGCAGAGCGGCCCGCCGCTGGGCTTCGCCAATGTCATTTACACCGGCACTTATAGCGGCTTGAAGCTCTCCGGGGACGCGCGGTCGATAGACCGTTGGTTCAATACCGACGCTTTCAATAAGGTGACGGCGCAGCAGCTTGTCAACAACATTCGCGCCTTCCCGCTGCGGATCGGCACGGTGCGGTCCGATGGAATGAACCTCTGGGACCTCTCGGCGCACAAGAACTTTCGGCTGCGCGAAGGGCTGAGACTCCAGTTGCGGGGTGAGGCGGAAGGGGCGATGAATCACCCCAACTTCGGCGTTCCCAACACCGTCCCCACCAACCAGGCCTTTGGAAAAGTGACGCAGACGCAGACCCAGCAGGAGGAGCGCCGCATCTTTGTTGGCCTCAAGCTGCTGTTCTGAGACGTGCCTTCACCGCCCAGACGCAGAGAACGCCGAGGCACGCGGAGGGTGCGATCCATCTCTGCGTTTTCTCAGCGTCCTCGGCGTCTCTGCGTTGACATACCCGCTATAGCAAACATCAATGCTACGGAGAAGCAATCATGACCCAAATCGACCGGCGCAATTTTCTGATGAGTTCGGGAGGCCTGCTGGCGGCGGCTGCAATCCCGGCGGGCGCGGCGCAAGCACAAACGCCAAGCAGCCCGGAGAAAAACACGCGGCCCAACGTCATCTGGGTGTTCGGCGACCAGCACCGGGCCCAGGCCCTCGGTTGCGCCGGGGACCCAAACGTGAACACTCCAAACATCGACACGCTGGCGGCGCAGGGCGTGAACTTCACGGCCGCCGTCTCGGGCATGCCGCTGTGCTGCCCGTTTCGTGGCTCGCTGGTGGCCGGGCGCTATCCGCACAAGTGCGTGCCCGGCCACGAGTACCCGCTGCCCGACGGCCAGCCCACCATCGCCCATGTCTTCAACAACGCCGGATTCCGCACGGCCTGGTTCGGCAAATGGCACCTGGGCGGCATCAAGGAGAGCGAAGGGAGGGCGGCGCTGCGCATCGTGCCGCCGGAAAAGCGAGGCGGCTTCGAAACCTGGGTCGGCTACGACAACAACAACAGCCAGTACGACTGCTGGGTCCACGGCGGCGCCGGCAAGGAGGCCTTCCATTACCGTTTGCCCGGCTACGAAACCGACGAGCTGGCCAACCTGCTGATCCGCTATATCCGGGAGCAGGGCGAGGCGGCGAAGGCCGGCAAGGGCAAGCCGTTCTTCGCGGCGCTGTCGGTCCAGCCGCCCCATAACCCTTACGTTGCGCCGCCGGATTTCATGGCGCGCCACAACATGGCGCGGCTGCAATTGCGCCCCAACGTTCCCAACATCCCCCACGTCCTGGACACCGCGCGCCGGGATCTGGCCGGCTACTATGCCATGATCGAAAACATCGACTGGAACCTGGGCCGCATCCGCGCCACACTGGTCGAGGCCGGCCTCGCCTTCAACACCCACATCCTGTTCTTCAGCGACCACGGCGACATGCACGGCTCGCACGGCCAGTTCAAGAAGATGACGCCGCACGAGGAGTCGATTCGGATTCCTTTCATCATCGGCGGGGAGCAGCCCCACGGCTACGAAGGCCGCGGCAACGGGAGTTTCGCTATCCCGCTCAACCACGTCGATATTGCCCCAACCACGCTGGGCCTGTGCGGCATATCGAAACCGTCATGGATGGAAGGCGCCGACTATTCACACCGCAGGCTCCGCAAGAAGCCCGCGGCCGCCGAGCCGGATTCGGCTTACCTGCAGAGCGTGGTGCCCACCATGCACGCCGACAGCGTCGATAAGCCGTGGCGGGGGTTGGTCACCCGCGACGCCTGGAAGTACGTCTGCTTTGAGGGCATCTCCTGGCTGATGTTCAACCTGAACGAGGACCCCTGCGAGCAGGCCAACTTGGCGCACAACACCAGGTACCGGGCCGAGCGAAAGCGCCTCCTGGAGCGGCTCAAGGAATGGATCGGCTCCACCGGCGACAAGTTCGCGCTACCCTCCGCGTAGCACGGCGAGGGGTGCAAAGCAGCTCAGGATTCAACATAGACGCGGGGCAGCCGCACACCAATACCGCACAGGATTTCGTAAGGGATGGTGCCGGCCAGGCGGGCCGGCTCGTCGGCGGTGATTTCGGCCTCCCCCTGCCGCCCCACGAACACCACCGGGTCGCCGGGTTCGACGCCGGGCACGGCAGTGACGTCCAGCAAGGTCAGGTCCATGCTGACGCGGCCCATGATCGGCACGGCGCAGCCGCGCACCAGCGCCCGGCCGCGGTTGGAGAGCAGGCGGGGGATGCCGTCGGCGCAGCCGGCGGGGACGGCGGCAATGCGGGCCGCGGCCGCCGTCACGTACGTTGCCCCGTAGCCCAGGGGCGCGCCGGCGGGCATGGCGCGCACCGACATCACCCGTGACTTCAGCGCCAGCACCGGCTTGACAGAAAGCGGCGAAGCGCAGCTCTGGTATCCATACAGGGCGATGCCCGGCCTCACCATCGTACCGTGCGATTCCGGAAACAGCGCCAGGCCCGCGCTGTTGGCCATGTGCAGCCACCGGGGATGAAAGCCGTGTTGTTCCACTTGGCGGCGCACGCCGCCGAAGCGCTCGATCTGGCGGCGCGTTTGCTCGCCGCCGGCCGCATCGGCCGAGGCGAAATGGGTGCAAAGCCCTTCCAGGCGCGCATGGCGGCAGCGGCCGAGGACCTCCAGAAACGCGGCCAGCTCGGCCGGGTCCAGCCCCAATCGTCCCATGCCGGTATCGATTTTGAGATGGAAGGCGAGAGACTTGCCGCGGCGGTGACCGTACTCCTCCAGGCGCTCGAGTTGGCCGGCATCGAACAGGAACGGGACCAGGCCGTGCTCGGCCAGCAGCTCTTCCTCGCCGGGCCAGAATCCGCTGAACAACAGGATGGGCTGGGAAAGGCCGGCGCGGCGAAGCGGCAGGGCCTCGGCGGCGCTGGTCACGCCGAACCAGGCCGCGCCCTCGGCCGCCAGCGCGCCCGCCACCGCCTCGGCGCCGTGTCCGTAAGCGTTGGCCTTCAGCACCGCGACCACCTCCACGCCCGGGCCCACGTGCCGGCGGAGGGCGCGGAAGTTCTCGCCCAGCGTCGCCAGAGAAACCTCAACCCAGGCCGGTCGTCCGGTCATGGCTTCCAGTTTAATGGAGGCCGCAGCTTGGTGACTAGGCTGTAGGCTGTCGGCTGTGGGCTGTAGGCTGTGGGCTGTCGGCTCTCGGCTTGCGGCTGTCGGCTTGCGGCCTACCGATCACTCGCAGACGCCACACGAGCCCGGCAGCGCACAGCTTACGGCCTCCAGCCTCCGGCCTACAGCCTACAGCCTAGAACGGCGATACGCTCTCGGCGAGATTCTCGAAGCGGGCGAAGCGGTCGAGGAAAGCCATGTGGACCTTGCCGGTGGGGCCGTTGCGTTGCTTGGCGATGATCATCTCGGCGCGCCCGGCCACGTCGTCGGGCACTTCGCGCCCCGTCATCCGCATGTAGTATTCCTCGCGATACAGGAAGCCGACCACGTCGGCATCCTGCTCGATGGAGCCGGAATCGCGCAGGTCGGCGAGCTGAGGCCGGTGCCCGCCCTCGGCGCCGCCGCGGTGTTCGGGGGCGCGCGAGAGTTGCGACAGGGTCATTACGGGCACCTCAAGTTCCTTGGCCAGCCCCTTCAGGCCGCGCGACAGCGCCGAGATTTCCTGGTTGCGGTTCTCGGCCTTGGGCGCGGTCATCAATTGCAGGTAATCGAGCAGGACCAGGGCCAGGCCGTGGTCCTTCTTCAGGCGGCGGGCCTTGGCGTGCATCTCTTGCAGCCGCAGGCCGGGGGTGTCGTCGATGTAGATGGGGGCCTGGGCCAGCCGGCCCATGGCCTGCGCCAGCTTGATGTTGTCCTCCTTATTGAGGAAGCCGCTGCGGAATTTGTGCGAATCCACCCCCGCCTCGGCGCACAGCAGGCGGGTGAGCAGGGCCTCCTTGCTCATTTCCAGGCTGAAGATGGCGACCGGCTGTCCGCCATCGGCGGAGCGGATGGCAACATTGGCGGCCACCGACAAGGCCCAGGCCGTCTTTCCCATGCTGGGGCGGCCGGCGATGATGATCAGGTCAGAGGGCTGAAGCCCGCAAGTCAAGTCGTCAAAATGCGTGAAGCGGGTGACCAGGCCGGTGATGCGCTTGCCGCGCTCCAGCAAATCGTCCATGGAGCGGTAGGTGCGGCGGAAGACCTCGCCGAGCGGCATCAGCCCCTCGCGCCCGCGGTCTTCCCCCACCGCCATGATGGCGCTCTCGGCACGGTCCAGAATCGCGCCCGTGTCGTCGGAGCCTTCCAGGGCTTCCCGGAGAATGCCGTTGGAGGTGTGGACCAAGCGGCGAAGGACCGCCTTGTCCTTGACGATGCGGGCGTAATGGGCGGCGTTGACCGAGCGCGGCAGGCTCTCGGTGAGCGCCGACAGATAAGCGACGCCGCCGACCGCCTCCAGTTCCCCGGTACGCAGCAACTCCTCGGTCAGTGTGACCGGATCGATGGGCCGGGCAGTCTCGGCCAGAGCCACCATGCGGGCGAAGATACGGCGGTGGGCATCGTTGGAGAAATCGTCGGCCAGCACCAGCTCGGCCGCGTAGGTGTAGGCGGTGTTATCCAGCAGGACGGCGCCCAGCACCGAACGCTCCGCGTCCAGGTTGCCGGGCAATCCTTTTTCCAGAACTGGATCGACCGTGGCCATAGTCCCCCAACCCGCATGATGTTCTTGCCAGCCGCGGGCGCGCAGTGCAAGGCGATTTACGCGCCGCCGCTAAGCGCTTGCGCCACAGGGTGATGCGGCCCTGCTCCGCGGCGTCACAGGGGCGGCGAGATTTGCACTGAACCGCGCGCGGCGCAACCCGCCAGAACAGTGCACTTTAGAAAATGATCCGCAACTGCTTGCACACCATTTCCACAGAACGCCGGAAACCGGCGTCAATACACGCCCGCCTGCGGGACCACTCCCGCGCCTGCGCGGCTTCCTTAGAGCCGTGCGACTTTTCAGCGATGACAAGGACGAGAGAAATGTTTGATGCCCAATTGGACCGCTTTCGCGCCCCTGTTCGCCCGTCTTCGTCTTCGCCTGAGACACAACCAACCCCGGCTGTTTCGAACATTCTACAACACAATTGTTCCACTGAAAACAGGGCCGGCCGGAAGCAGGCGGCAAGTGATTGGCAGGTAGGGGGTTGAAGCAACAGCGCGGCTGCTGAGAATCGCCGGCGCAGACGGCGGTCTGAAGACCGCCGCTACAACCTGCGCCGCCTACTCGGCCTCGCGCACCACTTGGAGCTTTACCGCGGCTTCCACGTTGCGGTGCAGCCGCAAGGGCACCTGGAACTCGCCCAGCGTCCTGATGGGATCTTCAAGCTGGATCTTGCGGCGATCGACGCTGTAGCCTTTGGCCTGAAGCGCCTCGGCCACGTCGATGGAGGTCACCGAACCATACAACTGGTCCTCTTCACCCGCCTTGCGGGCCACAACGACGGTTACGTCGGCCAGCATTTTGGCCAGTTGTTCGGCCTGGGTCTTATCGGTGACCTCGCGGCGGACGGACGCCGTCTTTTCCTGCTCGATCACCTTCTTGTTGCCCGCGGTGGCGGCCACGGCCATCTTGCGGGGCAACAGATAATTGCGGGCGTAGCCGTCGGCGACGTTCACCACTTCGCCGCGGTGGCCCAACTTGGGAACATCGGCACGCAGAATTACTTCCATAAACCTGCTCCTCTCCAGGAGTGCGAAGCGGGGAGCCCGGCCCCGGCACGGGCCGTGGGTGCGGAGTGCGGGATCAGGGCTGGCGTTCCGCATTCCGCACTCCGCACCTGCTACAGTTCCGAGGCGAACGGCAGCAGCGCGATGTTCCGCGCCTTTTTGATGGCTTCCGCCAGCCGGTGCTGGTGCGGCACGCAGACGCCGGAAATCCGCCGCGGGATGATCTTGCCCCGCTCGGCCACAAAGGCCCCAATCAGCTTCGTGTCCTTGTAATTGATGCTGTCGATCTTCTCGACACAGAACTTGCACACCTTCCTGCGCCGGAAGTATTGCTTCTTCCCGGCAGAGGCCGCGCCGGCCTTGGCCGGGCGCTTACCTTGCGATTGATCCGTCATGTTTCGTCTCTCTGGTTTCTGGTTCCAGGTTTCAGGTTCCAGGTTGAATCGCTTTCAACCTGGAACTTGGAACTTGGGACCCGGAACTCTTATGTTGCGTTGGGCTGTTCGGGCGCCGGGGGAGCCGGGGGCGCCGGGGGAGCCGGGGGCGCCGGGGGAGCCGGGGGCGCCGGAGGCGCCGGGGCGCCGGGCGCGGGCAGCGTTGCGGCGCCCTTCGAGGCGCCCCGCTTCTCCCGCCGCTGGCGCAGCTTCTCTAGCCGCTTCAGTTCTTCGTCGATGCGTACCGTCTGGAATTTGATCACCGGTTCGGAGACCTTCAGCACGCGCTCGAATTCGCGCAGCGCCGGCGGCTCGCATTCCGTAGTGGTGATGACGTACTGGCCTTCGCGCTGCCTGCGCACCTGGTAGGCCAGCCGGCGACGGCCCCACTTCTCGGTCTTCTGGATGGTGCCGCCGTTGTTGGTGATCAGCGATTCCATCTGGCTGATCAGCTTGTCGAGGTCTTCTTCGCTGACGTCAGGTTTGACGATGTAGACGACTTCGTAGGTTCGCATTGCTCCTCGTTTTTCTCCCGGGCCCCTCGTTCCTGCCGGCCTGGCAGCCGGCGGAAACGAAGGACGGAATCCGCCGCGGCGGATGCCCGGAAAGCAGTTAAGAGTTATGAGTTATGAGTTAAGAGTTGTGAATTAGGAGTTGGAACGTCGCCCCCGGCTGCCCGCGACTGACAACTCTTAACTCTTAACTCATAACTCATAACTGCTGTTGAAAAGGTTCATGGCCTTTTCCGGGCCGTCGCGCAGAAAGACGCGGACGGCTTCGGCCGCGCGCTCGATCTGCTCATCCAGCGGCTTCAAGTCGGCGCGGCGAAAGGGCCGCAACACGAACTCG
>Ga0315274_10011430_pt1 | contig 12728 bp, 15 predicted proteins | sample YL17G02_20_MG_FD_203700 | JGI IMG/M metagenome (GOLD analysis project Ga0315274, IMG submission 203700) | Sediment microbial communities from Yellowstone Lake, YNP, Wyoming, USA - YL17G02_20 | ecosystem: Environmental > Aquatic > Freshwater > Lake > Sediment | place: USA: Wyoming | collected... | reverse complement strand
TGATACAATTGTTCTTACTGATACCATTCATATACCGAAAGATAAATTGTTTCCGAAATTGTGTATAATTTCGGTTGCTTCAATCCTCGCTGATGCTATTTCTTCAATCGTACGCTAAAATACAGAGGATATGGCAATTCTTCCGAAAGCGGTATCCAAAGTCATCGAGTCGTTCCAGCGGTTGCCCGGCATCGGTCCCAAAACCGCGACGCGGCTTGCATTCTACCTCCTGCACGTTCCCGAGGAAGAGCTTGCCCAGTTTGCAAAACACCTAACGGACTTGAAGGCAAATACCGTTCTCTGCTCCGTCTGCAAAAATATCGCTGAAGTTGATCCATGCGCCATTTGCAGCAATCCTGCCCGTGACCAGTCTATGATCTGCGTGGTCGAACAACCAACGGACGTTCTTGCTCTTGAGCGCACCGGAAAATTCAACGGGGTGTATCATGTCCTGCACGGGTCCATTGACCCTTTGAACAATATCGGCCCCGACGAGTTGTACATTGCAGATTTATTGAAACGGGTCAAAGGAGTGGAAGAAATTATTCTTGCCATGAATCCGAATATGGAAGGTGAGGCGACAGCAATGTATATATATAAAAAAATTTCTAATAGGGTTAAGGTTACTCGTTTAGCCCACGGATTGCCGGTCGGAGCGGATATTGAATACGCCGATGAAGTGACGCTTTCCCGTGCTCTGGAAGGCAGGCGGCCGTATTAATATGATTACCAAAAAAGACGTTGAAAAAGTTTTGAAAAAAATTCCGGATCCGGAGATTGGGGTGTCGTTGTGGGATTTGGGGCTGATTTATAATATTAAAATTGATAAGAAATCCGGAAAAGTTGAAATTATTATGACATTAACGACGGTTGGTTGTCCGTTGTTTGAGCAAATTGCCGACGCGATTCGGCAACAAGTAGGGAAGTTGAAGGGCGTGAAAAAAGTAGACGTGACACTCACATTTGAGCCTCCGTGGACGGTCGACCGGATGAATAAAAATATATGGCAGGAGTTGCAAAAAAAATAATAGGATCGTTTGAAGATATTGGGAAAGATGTTGCCCGCGAGGTGGCCAAAGTCCCTACGGATATTGCCGGCAAAGCGCTGGAAAGCTTGGGGACACATACCCAAAAATCCCAAAAATCCCAATCTCCCGAAATACCCCAATCACCCCAAATTCCCCAAAGATCTTCGCGCGAATGGTTAGCAGAGCTGGCAGGGAAAAATAAAAAACAACCGGAGCCGACGGTACAGGAGCGATTGGAAAAAGAGCGGGAGGAAAAGAATGAAAAGGAGCGGAAACAGGTGGCGAAGGCTGCACAAATGGCGCCGATTGCTCCCGTGCCAACCAAGCCAAAACCGGGAAACCTGTATGGCATCAAACAAAAAACCAGCTCTGAGATAAGCAAGAACGTGCGGCAGGATTGAGTGTGAGATAATAAACGTATGGAGCTAAAACTATACAACTCGCTTTCCAGAACCATCGAACATTTCGTTCCGATTCATCCGCCAAAGGTCGGTATGTATACGTGCGGCATGACGGTGTATGACTATGCGCATATCGGTCACGGGAGGAAATATGTTGTCGATGATATTTTGCGCCGGATACTGACCCGTTTCGGGTACAACGTTACCCACGTGCAAAACGTCACAGACGTGGGGCATCTGGTTTCCGATGCAGACGCCGGGGAAGACAAGCTTGAAAAAGGAGCCAAAAAGCGAGGGACGACAGTATGGGAAGTCGCCGAATTTTTTGCCAAACATTTTTTTGATTCGATGGATTGCCTGAATGTAATGCGTCCGACCGTTATCTGTAAAGCCACGGATCATATTCCGGAGCAAATAGCGCTGGTTAAACGGTTGATGGATAAAGGAGTTGCGTACGATACTGCGGAAGCCGTGTATTTCGATGTGTCGAAATTCCCCGCATATGAGTCGCTGTTTGGTAACCAGCAATTGGCGGAAAAGCAAACAGCAGTACGGGGGGCTGTTCAAACTGGCGAACACAAAAAGCACGCCGCGGATTTCGCGCTCTGGTTTAAACGGGTGGGCAGGTTTGCCGATCATACGATGCATTGGACAAGCCCGTGGGGAGAAGGATTCCCGGGTTGGCATATTGAATGCAGCGCGATGAGCATGAAATATTTAGGCGAGACCTTCGATATTCATACCGGAGGAGTCGATCACATACCCGTGCATCACCCCAATGAAATTTCCCAGTCCGAAGCGGCAACCGGAAAGCCGTTTGTGAAGTATTGGATACACTGTGCGTTTCTTATGGTGGACGGCAAAAAAATGAGTAAAAGTTTGGGCAACTATTACACCATTGAGGATGTCGCGGATAAGGATTTTGATCCGTTAGCGCTCCGGTATTTTTATCTCACCGCCAACTACCGTAAAACACAAAATTTTACGTGGGAAGGATTGACATCCGCACAAAATTCATTGAATGAACTTCGGAAACAACTTGTGGGTATGCGGAAATCCGAGAGGAGTTCGCTCTCCGAGGAAAAATTGGAAAAGGTAGATGCGTATCGCAAACGTTTTGACGGGGCGCTTGCCGATGATTTAAATACGCCTCAAGCACTGGCGGTCGTGTGGGAAGTTGTCAAAAGCAATATTCCCCCTCCGGATAAATATGACCTGCTTATAGATTTCGATGAGGTGTTAGGACTGAAATTGAATGAAGTTGGTGGTGTGCAGGCTGAAAAAATTCCGAAAGAAATACAGGCACTTGCAAAAAAACGCGAACAATTGCGATCTGAAAAAAAATTCACTGATGCGGATACGATTCGGAAAGAAATTGAGTCAAAAGGTTATATTCTTGAAGATACCACGACGGGAACTTTAATTTCCCGCAGTTAATGTGACCGCCGTGACTGCGCGACTTGCAATATTGAACGTATTGGCGTCTATGCCGATCGTGACTGTAGAGCCTGGTGAGATGGAGGCAAAGTTAAATGCCACCGGCGCTGTGACTGTCCAGTCGCCCAAATTCTGCGGTGGTCCGGCGCGATTCGCATCTGCGAATTGAACGCCCGTCACGAGGATCGTTCCTTTCGTTTCATTCACAGAATTTACCGTGCCGATAAGCTGTATTGTATGTGGAGTTCCCGCCCGGGCGCGAACATCGGTGGAGGAGCCGGTCGGCGCGGTTTTATTAAGTATCGCAACCAGTGCTATGGCCAAAAGGATAAGGATGACACTGCCGAAAAGAAATAGATTGGTTTTATTTTTCATCTCTTACCTGCATTCTTCCACTCAGGAAAGTGTCTGTCAAGTCTCATGATACAATTGGGTACATGAAATCGTTTTGGCAGAAACTACCCAAGCCAATCCTGGCGCTCGCCCCGATGGAAGACGTCACAGATACAGTCTTCCGTCAAATAGTCGCGTTATGTGCGCGTCCGACGGTATTTTTTACGGAGTTTACCAGTATTGACGGGTTATTTTCCCGCGGCAGGGAAGAGGTTATCCACCGCCTCGATTATACCGAAAGCGAACGTCCGATTATCGCCCAGATTTGGGGAAATACACCGGAGTTGTTTTATAAAGCAGCGAAACTGATTGCCGAAATGAAATTCGACGGTGTGGATATCAATGCAGGTTGCCCCGAGAAGAACGTCACTTCCCATGGCGGGGGAGTGTGCCTTATTCAGGATCCGCCGCGGGTGGCAGAGATTATCGAAGCCACACGGCAGGGAGCCGGCGACCTGCCGGTGAGCATAAAAACCCGTCTTGGGTACAAAAAGATTTCAGATGACTGGATACGTTTTTTACTCGAACAAGATTTGGATGCACTTATTATTCACGGGCGCACTGCAGCAGAGTTATCAAAAGTTCCTGCCCGCTGGGATGAAATTGCCAAAGCAGTTAAGCTCCGGAATGACATGGGGAAGAATACCGTGATTATTGGGAACGGTGATGTGGTGAATTATGCCGACGCTGTTGCCAAATGCAGAAAGTTTGGTACGGATGGCGCTATGATCGGTCGGGGAATTTTCCATGACCTCTGGGCGTTTGATAAAAATGGTGTTTCCCACATGGACGATCACAAAGAATTACTGCGTACTCTGAGAAAACACATGCGGCTATTTGAGCAAACAGGAAAGAATTTCGCAATCCTCAAGAAATTCTTTAAAATCTACGTCCACGGATTTCCCAATGCAAGCCAGGTCCGTGAACAACTGATGGAGACTGATACCGGTGAAGAAGCCACAAAACTTCTTTACACTGTGAAGTTTTAAAAGAATGGAATTGAAGAAATAACGAGAAAGATCCCGATTGAATGCATAATAAATGACGTGATGACAAAGCGAAGAAGAGTCATTTTTGAAATTCCCATAAGTGTTACCCCGAGTTCGTCCGGAAGGGGAGTTGCTATTATCAGTGCTCCCAATACCGGCAGGGTCCAGCGGAAATACTTTGTATGGAGTAAATGCTTGAAATGCGATCCGCCGAAGTGTTTGTAGAGATCCGCTAGTTCGTTTGATAAATCGTCTTTGACGAAATGGAAAATCAATGCGTCGGTGAGTACTGCTCCAGCTCCTGCGATTAAACCTATTTCTACGGCACTATACCGCTGAGCTAAAATGAAGAGCATCACCATCCCTGTCGGCGCGGTAAACGTGGAAACAAGCAGCGCGCCGGTAATAAACGCCCCTAAATACCCTAAATACCCCAACTGCAGGAGAGCTGCGTGGAATGCTTCAACGCGCGAGAGGGCGACGGCTGCAAGGATACCGATACAAACAAGAATGATATTTTTATAATGATGTTTTGTGTGATGTCTCATAGTGTATTAATTTTTTGCGGATTTCTGAAAATATCAGTAGCACTGACGAAAGAACGATAATAAGTAATAACTGTGCCACGGAAACACCGGCAATGCGAAAGATATTGGATAGGACCGGAACGTACAACAAAAACAGTTGGAGAATAAGAGGCGTGACAAACGTGAATACAAACATGGAATCTTTCAAAAGTTTCCCGCGAAAAACGGATCGTTCGCGCACCCGTACATCCCAAAAGATGAAGTGCTGAACAAGAATGATCGTGGTAAACGCAAACGCCCGGGCGATTTCCAGTTGCTGAGTTTTGTGCCCGAGCCAAAATGCAACAAGGGTAGTCCCCGCAGTCAACAAAGATACTTCTAAAAACCATACAAAATCCAAATGGTCAAACATGTTAGGCGTAGTTCTGGGTTTCCGTTGCATAATCCGTTCATGTTTCGGAGTGACTGCGAGAGCGATCGCGGGAAGCCCGTCGGTGATAAGGTTGATGTAAAGAAGCTGTAAGGGGGTGAGGATAAGCGGCCACCCTAATAACATGCCGACAACGACGGCTAAAATTTCACCAATGTTGCATCCCACTAAATATTTTATTGCGGACTTGATGTTGTCGAAAATTGTCCTGCCTTCTTCAACCGCGGTGACGAGCGTTGCGTAATTGTCATCGGTTAAAATCATATCCGATGCTTCCTTCGCCACATCCGTTCCTGTGATCCCCATAGCCACACCCACATCCGATTGTTTCAGTGCCGGTGCATCGTTTACCCCGTCACCGGTCACGGCAACGACATGCCCGATGCGTTGCAACAGTTGGACGATGCGTAGTTTTTGATCAGGAGTAGTCCGTGCAAATATCCGAATGATGGGGAGGCGAGTAAGCGCCTGCTGGTCGGAAAGCTCGGCAAACTGATGGCCGGTAATCACCTCGTCGTTTTTCCGCATGAGTCCGATTTTGACGCCGATAGCACGCGCCGTAAGTTCATTGTCCCCCGTGATCATAATGGTTCGGATACCCGCGGATTCGGCAAGCGCAATGGCCTGCGCAACTTCTTCCCGCGCCGGATCGGCGATACCGACAAACCCGATAAATATAAGATCTTTTTCCGCCTGCTGACGATCTTTAGGTACACTCGTAGTATTTTTGTATGCCAGGGCGATGACGCGCAGGCCTTCTCGGGCAAACTCCTGAAATGATTGTTCAATTGTCTCTTTTGTCTTAGTTGTAAGATGGGAACATTTCGCAAGCACAGACTCCGGTGCGCCTTTGGTATATGTCGTGAGTTTACCGTTTTTGTTCCATACGACGCTCATCATTTTGAGCGTCGGGTCAAAGGCAAACTCTTCGAGAAGTGTGCCATCCTGTTTCAGGTGTTGTGCAGCAATACCGTGGTCTTGCGCCAACAGGAGAAGTGCTCCCTCCGTGGTATCTCCCAAAACATCATAGGAGCCATGGTCCTCTTTATAGACGAGACTCGCGTTATTACACAACACTCCGGCGACAAGAAGTTCATGCGTGGCGCGGTTAGTATTTCCGTGCGTCCATATTTTGACGACCCTCATTTCATTTTTGGTGAGTGTTCCGGTTTTATCCGTCGCGATAAGTGTGATACTGCCCAGCGCTTCTATAGAGGAGAGTTTGCGAAGTATTGCTTTTTTCTTTGCCATCCGTTGCATGCCGATCGCAAGCGTAATCGTGATGACAGCAGGTAACCCTTCGGGTACGGCGGCAACCGCGAGACTGATGCTTGTGAGAATCATTTGTATAATGGGTTGAGAGGAGAAAAAGCCGATGAGAAACACTCCGGCGCTTGCCACAATAGCAACGATTCCTAATTGTTTACCCAGGCCATCGAGTTTTTTTTGCAGGGGCGTCTCTTCCTCTTCAATGAGTGACAGTGAGGCGGCGATAGCTCCGAATTTCGTCTGCATGCCGGTTGCCTCGACAATCGCTTTGGCCCGGCCTTTGACGATGATGGTGCCCAAAAAAATATGTTTTTTGTCTTCGTCCTGGTGATTTTTTTCGACCGGCATGGATTCGCCGGTCAAAGACGCCTCATTGGCCTCAAGATGCAGACTTTCGATGAGCGCACAATCCGCAGGGATTTTATCGCCTTCCTCAAGAATTATGACATCGCCGGGCACTAAAAGCTTACTGTCGATTTTGTGTTCTATCCCGCCGCGTATAACGCGGACCGATGAAACGGTCATTTTCTTGAGTGCGGCAATGGCTTTTTCCGCTTTATATTCCTGGACGAATCCTAATATGCCGTTGAGAATAACGATAAGGAGAATAAATATTCCATCCAAAAGATCTCCCAAAAACAGCGAAGCGGCGGCGGCAATTACCAAAAGAATGATTAAAAGGCTGGTAAATTGGGAAGCAAAGATTGCAAGCGGTGTCGTCCGCGGACGGTCTACAATTTCATTGCGGCCGTACTTGATGAGCCGTTTTTCCGCTTCTTGATCTCCCAGCCCTATGGGTTTCATAATAGTAAGTATACTAAATATGCGGAAACTTTTTCTTTCACTTCGCCGTTGTATTCCGGCAGAGGAAAAACGGAGGGCAGATCAAATAATTTGCAGCAGGGTAATAGCGCGGGCCCAGTGGATGAAGGCAGAAATAATCTGTCTCTACATGTCTACCCCGGAGGAAGTCGACACCAAACCGCTGTTGGCTGCGGCTTTAACGGAAAAGAAACAAGTTGTATTCCCAAGAATCGAAAAAGAAAAATTAGTTCTTCATTACATTACCTCGATTAAGGATTTTGTGAAAGGGAAATATCGAATCCTCGAGCCCAAAAAATCGACGTCGGTTGTCGATCCGAAGTCTGTAGATTTGTTTATTGTTCCCGGCATCGTGTTTGACCGGGATGGGTATCGTCTGGGGTGGGGGAAGGGATATTATGATAGATTACTTTCCGGAATTGATGCGCCGAAAATCGGACTTGCCTATGCAGTACAAGTTATTGAAGAATTGCCCCGTTCATCGTATGATGTTCCGATGACAATGGTTGTGACAGAAAAATGAAAAAACACACACATCCTGAATATCAGTATTTGGATCTCATGGCCGATATTATGAAAAACGGGAAGTGGAAAGTCAGCCACTCGACCGGCGTGAAATTAAAAAGCGTCTTCGGCCGGATCTGCCGGTATGATTTATCACGCGGTCTTCCGGTTCTTACGACCAAAAAAGTATTTACCCGCGGCATTATCCATGAACTTTTGTGGTTTCTGTCCGGTAGTTCGAATATCAAATATCTTTTAGATAACAACGTCCACATTTGGGACGAATGGGCATATAAAAAATACCAGTGGGCAGTGAAAGACAAAAAGGCCACACCCATGACGTTTGAGGAGTTTATGACAAAAGCAAAGAGTGATCCGAAATTTCTCAAAAAATGGGGAGAGTTGGGTCCGGTGTACGGTGTGCAGTGGCGGCGTTGGCCTGCCCGCAATGCTACGCATAGCGTTGCAGGCGGGCCTGTGGATCACCAAAAAACTGTTGACCAGCTTGGCTGGGCGATTGAGAAAATTAAAAAATATCCGATGAAAAAACATTATATTATTTCGGCCTGGAACGCCGGATGCATTTATGAAATGTCCGGATCTCACGCCGCCTCCATGGTAATCGCGCCGTGTCATACGATGTTTCACATTAATATCACAGGTGATAAATTATCATTACTTCTGTATCAGCGCAGTGCCGACCTCTTTTTGGGCGTGCCGTTTAATATCGCCTCCTACGCGCTTCTCACGATGATGATTGCGCAGGTCACCGGCTATAAAGCCGGCGAGTTTGTGCACGTATTCGGCGATGTGCACATTTATGAAAATCACCTGAAACAATGCCGTGAGCAGTTGTTGCGTACGCCGCGCCCGTTCCCCAAAATGATCATCAATCCGAAAGTGAAAAATATCGACGAATTCACATTCGAGGATTTCCAACTGGTGGGCTACACCCCCCACCCGCCGATAAAGGGCGACATCACGGTTGTGGGAGGGTTTTAACTATGATTTCTATCATCGCCGTCATCGGAAAAAACAGGGAACTGGGGAAAGATAATCACTTGCTGTGGAATTTGCCAGGCGATCTAAAACGATTTAAAAAAATCACAAAAGGCCACCCCGTGATCATGGGGCGAAAGACTTTTCAATCTATCGGACATCCGTTACCAAACCGCACAAATATTATTATTTCTTCTCGCCCGTCATATTCGTCCTATCCGTCCTATACCGTCCTATTTGCATCATCTTTAGATGAAGCGATTAAGAAAGCCAAATCCTCGCCTGGCGCGGAAGAAATATTCGTTATCGGCGGGGGATCGGTGTATGCGCAGGCGATAGATCGCGCTGACCGCCTTTACCTTACCGTCGTTGACGCCGCCGCCCCGGATGCCGATACCTTTTTCCCGGATTACTCGCGGTTTAGGAAAGTAATCGAGGAATCCATGCACGAAGAAAACGGAATTAAGTATACGTACCGAACGCTCGAACCATGATACATCAAAATTTTGTCATCGTCGGATTTATTATTCAGTGTATCGGCGGTTGGAGTTATCTTGTTGACACCGTTAAAGGAAAGATCCAGCCAAATCGGGTAACGTGGTTTCTCTGGACGCTCGCCCCGCTTATCGCATTTGCCGCCGAGGTGAAACTGGGCGTCGGGTTGCAGTCGCTTATGACCTTCAGCGTCGGATTTATCCCGCTTTGTGTGTTCATCGCGTCATTTTTTAGTAAAAAAGCCGTATGGAAATTGGGCACTTTGGATTATGTCTGCGGTGCGCTTTCAATCTTGGGCTTGTTATTGTGGTGGGTGACGAAAGTAGGGAATATCGCAATATTTTTCAGTATTCTTTCGGATGCTCTGGCGGCGGTACCCACGATCATTAAATCATATCGCACGCCGGAGTCTGAAAGTTACAGTGTGTATTTTGCGGGTTTGATCAATGGCGGGATGACAGTACTTACCATTACTTCCTGGAATTTTGCCACATTTTGCTCTTATCAAATTTCCGAAAAAGAAAAGTTGAGATTATTACCGTAAACAATCCGGGGCCAGGTGAAAGCCTGCGGCTTCATACCACTATCCTACCACAGTCTTGAATAATCTATTTTGTTATGTTAGTGTAAATTAATCGATTAATTTACAGTATGACACGAGTATCGAAATACCCCCTTCATAAAGATTTGAAAAAGGAAATGTTTACGGTATTTTGGTCTTCGCTTTCGCAGCTCCATACTGCTCCTGATGTCGCGGCATTTTTCTCCGATCTCTTAAGTGATACTGAAGAGATGATGTTGGCGAAACGGTTTACTATTTCCTTATTGCTCCTTCATGGAAAAAGACCGGTGGAGGTAGCGGCGATACTACACGTTTCATTTTCAACAATTCGCAGTGTTGACGAGTGGCTTTCCCGAGCAACGCCGGCAACGAAACGGCTATTGGAACGAGTGTCAAAAGTACAGGGATGGCAAACAGTTTTTGATAAGGTAGAAGCATTGGCAGATCAACTGCCTCCACGCTGGGGAACCGACTGGCACGCCTCTGGAAAAGCTAAATGGGAAAGAAAACTTCAACGAGCCGCACGTTCGCAGCTTCGATGATACTTTCTACGTTAGTTGTTAATATCCCTTTTCATCTCCAGATATTGCCGTTTGGTGATTTCGCCTTTCGCGTAGCGCTTTTTCAAAATTTCAAGCGCTGTTTCTTCCTCCGTTATTTCCTCGTTGTCGCTATCGGAACGATGCGCGGCAATTGCCCAAATCAGAAGTATAACCCCGAGAATGAGAAAAAACGGGAATAACCCAAACCCGAAGAATCCGGGACCTCGCATGGTGTACATATGACCATAATATCCCCACATATTATTTCACCTCCCTTAGAAGCTCTTTTCGAGCTTGCGAGAATTAGAGCTTCTTAGGCCCGCCTTAGATCGCTCTTCGAGCCGCGTCCCGCCATGGCGGAAGTAGGCGAGAAGTAAGATCAGGCGGGCTTTCTTCAAATATTATACCTCAAGCCGTCTGAGAAAATCCTGAAACTTTTCCCTCAACCACTCCTTTAGATTGGAAGTTTTTTTGACCTCTGAGTTTAGAATTGGGTCGTTGGCTCAAGACAATTATTGTACAAGTAAGTCTTTTTAGATAAAATACGGTTTTACTATGTCGCTTGAGGCCCCAGACGTTAAATCAATCTACGAATATATTCAATTTGCTCCAGCAACAACTAGGTTTTTTGAAAAAAAAGGTAAAAGAATAACTCGTATTGTTAGTACGGGAGAAGGACATGATGGTTTAAACAGAAGAACGCTCCCGTGGGTGTGCTTTGAAGGAAAATCGCCCAAGATGAGAGAGCAACATGTTAGCCTTTTTTGGGAAATTGTAGAAGCTACCCATACCGATCGAAGATCTTTAGTCATCGAAGTAGGACCTGCACATTCTATCAGCCCTATTCAAACGGCTTGTTTTCTTAACAAGTCAACAGTAATCGGACTTGATGGTCTTCAAATGCCAAATTTATTCTATAGATCTGAGTTTCTCGGAGATATTTTCTTGGATGCGTCCGTAGTATTAAGTTTTCAGCTAAGTACTTTGAATCTTGATTTGCATAGAGCTGTTAATGCAGATCGGGTTCAACTCATAGCTCATGCAAGCTCGACTCTTTTGGAGGTAATTCCCGAGTCTGCTAAAATGGTAAAAGCAGGAGGGGAGTTGCTCGTTGTTTGTGAGGATGACTTACAAAAAAGGTATCCTATCCAAGAAGAACTTCAGAAGCGTCTTCCTAAATTTGTTGTACGCGTTAACAGCATGTCCGTAAATGAAATTAATTTAAAATACGGTTTCAATGATTCATCTCATCTACAAGTCTGTGGGTTAGAAGACCCTACGCCTATCTCGGTGATAACGGCTAAACTTGCATTTGATACAATATACCCATGAATCTCAAGATCGGCATTGTGGGGTTAGCAAACGTTGGGAAATCCACGTTATTTAATGCACTGCTCAAGAAGCAGGTGGCGTTTGCGGCGAATTACCCGTTTTCTACGATTGAGCCCAATATCGGCGTGGTGCCGGTGCCTGACAACCGATTAGCGCGCCTTGCCGATATTGTAGAAAAAGAAGAAGGCACACGGCCGCCCATCCGGCCCGCAACCGTTGAGTTTGTGGATATTGCGGGACTCGTGAAAGGCGCTTCCGAGGGCCAGGGGTTGGGGAATAAATTCTTGTCTCACATCCGCGAGGTGGATATTATTTGTCATGTGGTGCGATTTTTTCCGGATCCCAATGTCGTGCATGTTGCCGGGTCCGTTGACCCCGACCGTGACCGTGAAATCGTCGAAACAGAACTGATTCTTGCCGATTTGCAAACACTTGGTAAGCAAAAAGAAGAAACAGAGGTTATAAAAAAACTCAAGGCGGGTCTGGATGCGGGCAAATTGGCCAAAGATGTGATTGCCGATCCCGATCTACGATCTACGATCTACGATCTTCACTTGTTGACTATGAAACCCATGCTCTATGTCGCCAACGTAGCAGAGTCCCAGGTCCTACAAGGACTCTCCTTGAAGGATGAAAAGCCGCTTGCCATCTGTGCAGAAACAGAGTCACAGTTGGCTGGATTGACAGAGGCGGAACAGAAAGAATATTTGCAATCGCTTGGGCTGGAAGCCTCTGGTTTGGACCGTCTTATTCAAAAAGCCTACGGGATGCTTGGGCTTATTTCTTTTCTTACCTGCAGGGTCATCGAAGTGCGGGCCTGGACCGTAGAAAACGGCACCAAAGCACCCCAAGCCGCCGGGGTCATCCATACGGACTTTGAGAAAAAGTTTATTAAGGCCGACGTTGCAACTTTTGACGATTTTATTAATCCTGGGGGGCCCGCCTCGACTCGCGAAGACGCATCGTCGACGCGAGGCGGGTGGAAGAATGCAAGAGAA
>Ga0315274_10011429_pt1 | contig 12730 bp, 26 predicted proteins | sample YL17G02_20_MG_FD_203700 | JGI IMG/M metagenome (GOLD analysis project Ga0315274, IMG submission 203700) | Sediment microbial communities from Yellowstone Lake, YNP, Wyoming, USA - YL17G02_20 | ecosystem: Environmental > Aquatic > Freshwater > Lake > Sediment | place: USA: Wyoming | collected... | reverse complement strand
GAGATCAGCTCGCGCTGAAGAGCTTCGCGACCGCCTGCAGAGCCGGTTGCTCCGCGATCGCCTTCGCGCGATAGTACACGGCCAGCTGGCGCGTGTAGCGCGGGGCGATCGTTTGGATGTGGATCTCGTCTTCCGAGGAGAGCTCCTCACCCGCCACGATTTTGCGAGCCACCCGGCTGCCGTTCACGGCATGGCTGCTCATGAAACCCTGGCGGTTCTTGTCCTTGGTGGAGCTGGTGTTCTGCTCGTACGCCGTCTGCAGCGCGAAGAGGATCACCATCGCCTCGCAGCGGAAGGTGGCGTCCGAGAGGAGACGCTCGCGGATGGCGGCTTTGGTGAGGAAGGGGTAGAGGTTGGCTGAGGTCGTCATGGTGGGCTCCGTTGCGCGAGGGGTTGGGGAGGACGGCCTGCCTGCCGTCGTTCCATCTCGCACCTCAGGTACTCGCGACATACGATAATTTCCGGCTCGGCGGCCGCGGCGATAAAATTATATATCTTTTGAAGGTCCCCTAGTAAAGCGCAGATCTATGGGACGTGCGCGTACCATTAGCATGGCGAATCGATTCAGTGTTGGTGACCGCGTATACTTCGGTCGTCCGAATGGTGAGCAAACACTCGGTGAAGTAGTCAAAGTAAACCTGAAGTCCCTGAAAGTCAAACAAGTCGAGGTACGCGGTACCTTTCGCACCCGCGCAGTTGGTACGTTGTGGAAGGTTCCTCCGAGTCTGTGTCGGCTCGAAAGTGCTGGCGACGGAAAAGTAAATATGGCGCAGTTACCGCTGCCAGTCAAGCGCTCAGACGACGTGATTCTGGAAGAAATCTCGGGCGTTTACAGTGACTTGAGTCCCGAGAACCTGACGTGCGACGGGGAACTGTCGCAAAGTCAGGTGATGCGTCGTGGAGCGGCATTAAACCGCAAACTGCGAGCTTGCTTCGCGGAACTCGGACGTACAGTTTCCGAGGAAGAAATTTGGAAACGCTGGCAAAAGAACGCGCAGATTAGCATCTGATCCGCGTACGAGCTGGCCATTTATAAGGCGCAAGCTGAAGAAGATGCACGAGCTGATGAAAGGCTGTGTCAATCTCGCAATGTGCTCGGTTTCGACGAGCACGGCAAGGTCATATTCGAGAGGAAAACTCACCATGTTTTGGCCTCTTCGTGATCTGATGAAAAGGTCGTGTGGTGTAGATAGGTGTTCAGCCTAAGTAAAATTCATGTGGTCGGAGACACCATCCTATACGATGGTGACCAAATTGCGTTTTTGATCGACCCGAACGGGAAAGATGTTGAGTTATCCATTTCCCGCGAAGACTTAGTTAACGGAGAAGTGCCGTTCGCTAAACGACAAGAAATTTTGAACAACAAATATTTGATAATTCAGGAAATCAAACGCTTGGGTTACACAATCGTGTAGATCCAGCGTGCTCGCGCGTATAAAGTGGAGACCGGATGAACTCGTTCCTCGCCAAACTCGATCGTGCAGGTTTACGACGCGCTTTATGGTTCTTGCGTCGACAGGATGCACGACCACACGAGTCGAATCCGGCAGCGGCTCAGTATGACCGTCTTGCGACTGCGGGACAGGTGCGTGCTGAATACCGACGTCGTGGATGGAAGGTTCCAAAGCCAACGCGAATGGAGAGGGTTGAAAGATGACTCGAGCTCTGTTGGCTTCATGCTGTATGGCGCTTACTGCGTGTCTATCCTCATGTCCAGTTCCGGATCACGAATCTCTTCAGGTTCCTGCATTACATCCGGTCATAATTAATCTTCCACATCCAACTCAGGCGGATGAAGTCCCGTATCCGAACGCCCAAGCACCTGACCCGATGCCATCTGTCGCTATGTCACCGGAATCCGACTGCAGTGGTTTGATTGCAATTGTACTCGAAAATCCAAGAGTCGGAGTTTGGGCTATTGGTCCCGCCGACGAAGAATTCGAACCTCTGTTATACTTCAATACCGGAGAAGACGCGCAGGATTGCGCAGGTTCGTCCGGTTCTCCAGTACGGAAATTGACCCGCACGGGCTGGGTCAGTGTAGATTCAGATGTCGGCTTATGAGGCGACGTACAGTCCCTGTGTCGCCACCTCCATATGCCGATAAAGGACGTACGTCGCCTCATAAGCCGAACTAATGCCAAAAACTCATAACATCGTGATTCGACGTCTAGTTGAACTCTGGAATCCGTGGGAAGCCCTACGGATTGAAAAGTTGAGCCATGACCAATCATGGTTGCGGGAAGTTGAACCGCTAACGAAGTACCGTGACGGACTTCGTGGACCGGCTTACCACAAAGGCCGAATCCGGTTCTTTCTAGAACGAATTCGGGCGAAAGAAACACTCGAGCCTATATGCGTCGATAACTACTCGACAAAGTATCCGATTCCCGTAGTTGATGACGGAAATCACAGGCTAATCGCCTGTATGCTGACACATAAAGTGTCAGTGTCGGCCTATTATAAAGGCCGTGTTGACATTCTCAACTACTTAGAGGGTAAAAAGAACAACTTCCCTCGAATTGAGTTCCGACAAACCTCGGCAGCGTAAGTTGCCGGGTTATCTGCGTATTTAGACCTTGAACGATGAACGAGGAATTCCTCGGGGAGTTTCTGTGATGCCGTTTCCACGCGAACAACCTATCGAGCAACATGACTTGATCGCAGCAGCTGAGGGAGAGCTCTTTCAAGACTTCGACGCAGAGCTGGACGACGCGGGTTACCAAGAGACTCGCACGGATTTCGATTTCACCGAAGTACCGCTTCCCGGTGCATCGTTCAAGACCTTACCGCTCCATGGTGGGCAGTCACACGTCGTGGCTCGACCGAAACCCGGTGTAGGGCTGAACGTCTGGGTTCGCGATGGTCGTCAGAGTACTTGGCATGAAAGTGCTCAAGTCGATTCGCGCGGAGATGTGGTCGACCAAAATGGTGCAAAATTTAGCTCCAGCCAAGTATCGCCACAGGTCGGCGCGTGTTCGGGTTGTGGTACGTCGACGTTGTTGCCCAACGGCACAACAGCCGTTTTCTGCCCCTCGTGTGGCCAGCGACAGCCTGCGTTCACCGTTCCTGTGATTTCGCCACACGCACTGGCTGGGCAGTTGGCTGCAGCGTTGGGAAATCAGTGCATGGCTTGTGGAGTTCAATCGTCCACGCTGAACCAAGCGGGTATATGTCCAAGCTGCGCGGTGGCTGTTGCAGCGGGTACTGCCGCGATGCCGCCACTTACGCCACCCAACTACAATCCGAATCGAATGTTGGGAAATCAGAAGCCGCCACCCGTAATTCCCGAGGGGCTCGGCAAGTCCGATGGGAAGGAAGATTTCTTCGCCTTCCTAGACGAGGCAATCGAGGCAGGTAGAGACGACGCTCCGACCGAAACCCCAGTCAAAGAATGACACCAGACTATAAACTCGTCGAAATCGAAATCGAACGACTCCGGTTATCCGATGCGTTCAAGACGACGTTTAAACGTGATCCGTGGAGAACCACGTTGGCGTATGCGAATCCGCAAAATCTGCAGGCCGAGTACGTCAAGAGACTTTATCAAGCAACGCGGGATTCGTTCGATTTCTTGCTCGATTGCAAGATCATAGAAGACGTTCCGCGCGTGATGAAGAAAGCTTCATCAAAGCACTGGCGAAACAAAGTTTGCGAACATAACCGCGTCCATATCCTGCAAACCGGGAAAGTGGTAAACGGGAAAACCAGTTTTGCTATCGGTGATGAGGACTTCTTCCTGCGTTGGGAAAGGAAATGGGTGAACGGGAAGCTGCAACTGACGCCTGGACCTGCTCGGATGTGGAAGTTCACTCACGAAGACAACAACCCGGTGGTTCTGAACCAGGAAGTCCTATATAACGCTGAGAAGCCGGACGAAAGTGAAGTCGTGCGAGTGTTCAACGAGCAGTTGGCGGGAGAACTCGACGCTTTGCATGCCGAATGGCAATCCATTTGGAAAAAGACGAAGAATTCGGCATCTGAAATTGTTCGCGCCTTTACGGAAAAAGCCGGAGGGAAAGAAGGAGCGAAATTCCGCGAAAAACTGCGAGAGTTTCTTAAGAAGACGCCGGGTCTACTCGAGATTTCACCCGACATTATGCTCGAGTGTATGCAGATTGACCCGTCGGATCTGGAGCAGTTGTCCAGATTCCTACGACGCAATCGTTCGGACCTTCTGTTCGTTTGTCGTGAAGACTTCGACAATACGCAGAAAGAAGCCCAAGTCGAGAAAGTCATGGAGTCCTAGTTTTATGACACCTCAGATTGATGAAAAACTGGACTGTTTACTGTTATATTCACATTGTCGAAAGGCGTTGAAAGAACGCTGGCGACAAGCAAGTTTATCCGATGGATCGCTACGATCCATCGGATAAACTTGCTCAATATATGGCAAGATTCAGCGGAAGAGAGTGAGGAAGTAACGGTTGCGCGAACGTTCGCGCTTATGCGAGATGCGCTTGGACTTCGCCCGTGCCTTCTTTGAACGTCGGTTGGCGTACGTGTCGGGCGGGAATTTATCATGCCCAGGACAGCAGCCCGAGTCTTTGCGGTCTACTCCGTACGCTCTCACACGTTCTCCCGATCCACGTAGCGCTCCACCAATTGTACTCGGCCGTCGGCCGTAGCTTCGATTGTGAACTCGCCCAGGTGAGCGACACGCTCAGAAACTTCAACCCACCACTGGGTATCGGCCGCATACTCATCGACTGTGACACTCGTAAACTTACTAAGTCTCACGTGATTCGGGTGGTCGTAGAACTTGCCCGAAGGGAGCAAGTCGACAATCTCGCCAACATCCCATCGACGTTCGAAGGGTTTGGAACGCAAACGCTCGCAAAGAATCTCGAGCTGTGAGTTATTCAGTGTACGACGCTTTTTAGTTGAAGCCATGGCTTTCTTCCAGACCAAGAATACTCTGAATTCAACTGGTTGGATGAATTCGGATTACCAGGTTCCACCGGGAACTTTTGCTTTTTCCAAGATTTCGACCATGCGCGAAACCGCAAAGTCCTTCGCCATCTCGCGCAACAAGGCTCCCATTTCTTCAGGACCAAGGTACACACGACTCAGGACTTCTATGCCGTTTTCGGCGGTGATGGTGATGCCTTCCCCGTCGCACTCGTAGTAAGCCCCGTCTCCCAAGTATGCCTTGCGAGACTCCCCACATTTGCAAGCTGGGCCACTTTTGAAGCAGACTGGACAGCTACGTCCTTGAGGAGATGGTTGTCCCATCAGCATGCCTCCCGGAGTTCACGAGACAGACGGTCTTTGGACCGACGTTTGCGACGGTCTCGCAAGAAACCCGCCGAGCGCATGCGCGCAATCACGATGACTGCGTTGCGAGGCTTAGGCATTTGTTTTTTGTTACGCACGGTATTTCACCAAAATCTCGGCTGCATGACAGGCAAGGAAAGCCTCACCGAAGTCTACATCGGCCTGGACCAGATGTACGACGGCATTCCGAACGTCCATGAACGCCAGAAGACTGAGTGCACGGTCAATGAGTTCGTCGTGCATCATCGGCTTCACCACGAGTACGCGGGAACTGTTCGGATCTGCGACTACCGAGAATAATCAGGACCGAGACCAACTTCCGTCAGAGCTTCTGCAATCGCATCTGTGGTGTCTGCAGACCAGTCATGGTCGCGATCCCCACCAGGCCAGAGAGCATTCTGAATTTTACGAAGAGTTGTCACCAGTTCTTTCCGGGAAACTTCGTCCGGGTCGTGCAATTTCTCCATGAATCGGGTACTCCGAGCATCGAATGATCTACGCCATACTGGCAAAATATATGCCAGGATGGAATCAGCGTGCTTCCAATCCTGTGATTTTAGTATCGCAACGCTCGCAAATCGGCACGTCACCCAAAATCGGATGCGGTCGAGTGGTCGTCGCAGCGTTGGTACAAAGCAAGAACCAACGACATCCAACTTTTGCGGGTTTCTTGCTTTTCATAGTGCTCCGAGTACGCGCCGCGTATTCAGATCTCCGAGACGTGGTGAATTTCGAATTGTTGCATGAAGGGTGCACCGACGCCGAGCCAGACTCCGGGCAAGGGCCGGAACCATTCGCGGATAGACTCTTCCGGTCCTTCGACCACGATGTGCATTCCGGATACGAATTTTTCACCTTCCGTGTGGATCATGACGACTCCATAGTCGTCGATGACCGTGACGTCGGCTGGAACCTCGGGAACATCAGAGGTCTTGAGAAAGTGGAGTTGAACTGGGTCAGCCATTACATTTTCCATCAGTTTGGTGACATATGGTAGGGATTGGTCAAATCCCATACTAGTATTCGGTGAACGCCTGTTGGTATTCAGCGTCGGCAACTCTCCCGATACCAGATAGATCTGTTGATCTACTGGCATTTATTTCCAATAACCGATTTGAAACCCACCCCAAGCAAAGCCGTAGTAAAGGCGCGTGTGGAATTTCTCTGTACCAGGCATTTTCCATGCCCAGTAGAAACGGGGACGACGTTCGAATATCTGGTCGTCCATTTAACACAATACACCATGGATCTGTCGATCTACTGGCATATACTTGAACGCTGCAGTATAGAAGGCAAGAAGCCTTAATTGCTTCGGAGCACCCAGGCAGGGGAGTCAATCAAGACTTCCTGCCTTCTACATTGCAAACTGCGACTTCTTCTCAGAAAACTGCATACCGCAGTTTCTGCATCGATAGTGTTTCACACAACCGAGAGAACCAAGCTCCAGCGCTGGTCCACCGCAAATCGAGCACTCGACGGGTTCGACGGGTTCTTCATCCACGACGACGTCAGTTTTTTCATCCGGCATTTGGCTCCCTTGGTTCGAATACGCAGAGTCCCATAAGGATTTTCGGCCTTAGAAGGAATCTGCGTAAACGTCCGAGACCCCGTTCTGTCTCGGACATGCAGGAGCCCCGGTCCCTTTCGGGATCCGGGGCGTCCCGGCTCGGATCAGCTCGCGCTGAAGAGCTTCGCGACGGCCTGCAGCGCGGGCTGCTCGGAGATCATCTGGGCGCGGAAGAAGACCGCGAGCTGGCGCGTGTAGCGGGGAGCGATCGCGTTCACGTGGGCCCAGTCCTCCGAGGAGAGCTCCTCACCGGCCTTGATCTTCATCGCGACCTTCGAGCCGTTGACCGCGTGGCTGCTCATGAAGCCCTGGCGATTCTTGTCCTTGGTCTGGAGCGAGGTCTGCTCCCAGGCCGTCTGCAGCGTGTGCAGGAGGCACATCGCCTCCTTGCGAAAGGCGGGCTCGGCTTCGAGGCGGGCCTTGATCTGGGCCTTGGTGAGGAAGGGGTAGAGGTTGGCGGACTTGGTGGTTTCGATCGCGGTTGTCATGATGGGCTCCTGTTTCGGTTGGGTTGGGTCGGCTCGGCCTGCCTGCCTCGTCGTCCCACTTCCCGTACTGCGGGAAGGCTGTGATCTCCGGCTCGATTGGCGTCGCCTGATTGCGTCGCGTCGTCCCGTCTCACACCTCGGGTACTGCAGCAAGCAGCTGATCTCCGGACGCCCCTTGCGTCATGCCCGACGTCGGGCAAAAGCTCCCTCCACTTTGTGGTACCGCACCGAACTGCGGATTTACGGGAACCCAGTAGGCCAAAAGCCCCCTCCGCGTGCGCGTACCTGGCTTTTGCGAGAATCTACGCGAAGAGATGCGTAGCACACTGGCCCCCTCCGCTGCGCGTACTACGTGCGTAACCGGATTTACGTACAAACGTAAGTCAGGACGCGAGGCGCGTACGCGCAGCGGAGGAGAGCAAAAAGATGCTGATTCGCAACCGAGCGCTCGTGGGATTGGCAACTTTCGCTGTGCACCTGGTCCCACACCGGTTCCTGCTTTGGCTCACGGCCAAAGGCGTGACACCACCAAGTGTCGTCACGGACGACGGCCACACGGCCGATCTGTGGTAGATCCGGGAGTCTGCGCGGTACGCGCGGCATGAAGGAAGCAAGGTGGCGTGCTAGCGGCGCAGATCTAGCGCCATCCGACGTACATAGAACACAAGGGAGGTGTGCGATGTTCCGAGTTTTCTTCGTGAACCACAACTATTTCTCGGCAAGCAAGGGCGAGACCCTCGAAGAGGCGCGCGAGATTGCCCGAAAAGCCGGATTCGAAGCAGCCGTGTACAACCGGTACAACGAAGTTGTGGCGAGCTACAGCCCGATTTCGGGCTTCTACGTCTACCGCAAAGCGGCGTGAAGATCCGGCCACGCAGGCCGTACAAAGTTTGCAGCGCTCGGCAAGCCTCGAAAGCGAAGAGGTGAATGAACCGGTTCGAGGTTTGACTCCTCGGCGCTGCCTCCCCCAAGCCGCCGTTTCTTTCTACGCAGAGCGCAGCCAAACTTGCGACGCTGAAGATCCGAACGACCGAGCAGTAACAAAACCGGAGGCACAAGATGAACTTCGATCGCAATTCCAAGGGACAAGTGCAGTGGAATTCTCACAAAACGCGCGAGGCGGTCTTCGAGCTGCAGGTCGACGCGTTCATCGACGGCATCTCGGACCACGAGCCCGACCCGTTGGAGTACGGGTTGTCGGAAGAGCAGGGGCAGGAGATCATCGGTGAGTCGCTGCTGCGCATCAGCATCGTGATGTAAATCCGCACCCACCGCCTGTACAAAGGGTGGAGGTGACGCGATGTTGATGCAAGCACACAAGGCGTACGACGCGGTCGAATTCGGGTGCGTGATTTCGATCCGCTCTCCCGAATTCGGGGAGATTGGTCGAGTTCGCGGACCCGGTGTCTCGGACGCACAGGAACCCGACTTGACGGCCACTGCGTCGCACGACGGACTGTATGACGTCCAGGCGAACACGGACGACGGAGAGGCTTTCCTGCAGTTTTGCGGGTGAGCGGGAAATCTCGGCCTCCTCCCAGTAATAGGGGAGGAGGTACGAACATGGCAGGGATTTCCTCAAAGCTCTCGATCGTGAAGTTCTCGAAGGGCGCGTTCCGCAGGGATCGGCGCTCTGACCCGAACATCTACAACCGCGTGGCGCGTCACGCCCTGAAGAAGGCGGAGCGCCGAGAAGGCAAGAAGCAGGCTCGATTCTGAAGATTCGGTCTCCGCCCCTGTAGTCGGGGGCGGAGGCGCGCGTGGCGGACAATATCCATAACTGGGCTCTTGTACAGAAAAGTCACTCCAGGACGATGAAGTCGTCCTGGAAATGTCTTAAGTGCGGGTGTGTCATCCTGAATGCCGATAGGCCAAGTCCGAGTTTGCCGGTCTCCCCAAGTATACTTGAAGGGCCGCTCAGTTGTGTCGAGATGATGGTGCACCGCGTGATGAACTCGTGAACGTACGGCTAATCGAGCGCAAATTGGGCGGGTCGCCCAGTACAGTGAATGCGCGGGAGACGACGAGAAGGCTCTAGGCAGAGCGCCCGACCGGTTGTCGTCATAGAGGTTCGACTCCTCGCTTCGCGTCCAAGTAAATTGTAACTTGCCTGCCTTTATGGCTGATGGCGAGAGTGAGCGGACCGGTGTAAATTCTCCGGTCCGCTCCATACAACGCCTAGGAGACAAGACCATGTGCTGGAAATGTGAACATTGTGGAAAATCAGTGAGCGCCACACGTCTTCTCTGCAGTTGTGGAAAGGGGCATCGTTGATGGGAGCGCCGCATAACATCCTGAAAAAAGCCGTCGAGCAACCGAAACCCGACCGGACAGGTCCCCTGCCTCGTGCGCTGAAGATCGAGATCACGGGCGGGTACGGGTCGGGTAAGGAGAAAATGGCGCGGATGATCCGCGACATGCTCAAGCGCGAGCTTTCCTATCGCGACCGAGTGACGGTCCAGGTCCGGTTGCCCGATGATGGGACCGAGACCCTCTTGCCTAATGGCGAGATGGAAAAACGGATTGAAGGTCCGGACGACGCCACGTTCCTGATCGTCGCCATCCAGGGCGACCCGCAGTAAATCAGATTGCCAGAGTCGTATAACGACTCTCATCGGACCCGCCTGGGGGTTCGTCAGGTCCGTTTCGGTCTGAAACCCAGGCACCCCCAATTTCGCAGGTCGAGACCTGCAGCCCGTATAGGAGCCAAGATGGATCCGGACAAGTGCCTACTCGACATTCTCGAGCTCCTCGACGGGTGCCATGGCACGGACGAGGAAGCCAAGGTCCGACATCGGGCAGAAGCCGTCGACCGACTGGGAGACTTGGCCGCTTGGCTCAAAAAGGGCGGATTCCCGCCCAGCATCAAGAACGTGCTTGAGCGGTTGTAAGTCTGGCCGGTTGGCTGGTACCCGGGGAGTCGCCGTCCCGCAGTGCGTGCAGCCTAGCGGGACTAGACGGTGGACCTGCCGTTGGGTCCGTGTGGACTGCAACCCGAAGCCCGAACAACGGCACATTCTCGGATGATATCGGCAGATATCTACCATATCAGAGCAATTTCATCCCAGTCCCAAGTATAAGTTATATTAAATGTTGGCATTTTCCATCAGCATCGCGATACTAGTCTGGTTTGGCCAGTATCTAGTATACCGCGCGAAGGCACTACGGAGCGCCAAGAAAGTATTTCCCTGGCTGTTCGTCAACAAGACGGCCGCTAGCACGTCCGAGGACACGACTGACCAGGGAAGTGTGACCCGAACCCGAGACCATCACCCGGTTGTATATAGATGCTGGAGCGGCTCGCGCCTACCCGGTTAAGTACCCGGATTTTCAAACGGCCCGAATGGTGATTGGTCTCGCCATTCGGGCCGAGTTATGTAAGTCGCGCCATCGCCGACGTACGGGAGATGGAGGTTACAGGTGGCAATCGCAAAACTCATTCAACGCAACGTTCGTCCCGTCCACAAGCACGACTGCACGAAGTGCGAGTTCCTCGGTCGACTGGACGGCAAGGACTTGTACTTCTGCCGCGCAGAAGACGCCTTTACCAGTCGCTACGGGTCCGAACCCTCCGCAAACGCGTCTCGCGCCGCTCGGTTTGCCCGAAGCCCCGGCGAAGACTTCACCCTTGCCCGCGCTCTCTTAGCCCGGAACCAAACCCCCAACTCGTACATCACCCTGTAGCCGGGGTACTAGTGGGAGGGGAGTTCCCCCTACTATAATCCCCCATCCGTATACCCTGGGGTATACTCCTATCCCACCTACTCCTATACCTATAGGAGTAGGGAGTTAATGGGGTAGCCGAATAACCCTTTTGGGGTACGAAAAACCATGCATGATCTACGACGGGTCCCCGAAAGCGCGAGTAGATTCATTCATACAACACGGTGACGGGCCCGTTTCAGATATATCTACATACTTCGAAGGTTTCCAGAACCCTTTTCAGAAACGAAATTTCATTATCCATACGTCTTCGTGGGTCCCGCGAAGTATTCCGATTCAATCTGTCGAGTGTTATTGCCCCTTATGATTGAGAAACTTCGATTGGCGTTATATGAAACGCAGTCCGAGCTCCGTTCAGCCCGCACCACTTTAGACTCCGTTTCCTGGCTTATTGGTGCACTCCGCCACATTGCTGTCCAGATAATCCACTTCAAACGTTCTGAAAAATTATGATGATTCTTCATAAACCTTTTTCGAGGAACGACTTTCTAAATACATACGTCTTTTCGGGTCCCTGCCAGTTTATAATAAATTTTCAATAATTATTTTCTAATTATGACATTTCTGCGATCGATGGTGAATACGACTCCTGAATTCACTTCCATCCTTTATGACGCCACTGCATACCCTGGCGGCTTTACAGCCGAAGTTGGAAAGATAAACCGTATTGATGGCACAAACCTACCCGACGCGAACTTACCTGCTGGTACTGCAGGAGCGCAAATCGGTTTCTATATAGTGGGCGCAGGCGGCGGTCTGTTTGAGATCGAGCCTTTCCTGGGCGACACAATTAATGGCGGGACACCAGAACTGGACATTGAAAGACCCATAGCAGGGCAGTTTGTGATGCTTGAGTTCAGTGCCACAGAGCTTGACTGGGCGGTACTCAGCAATACAGCTCAGGTTGCCCTGCCGTTCACCACCACGCTCTACGCCGCACCGTTCACGGCGGAGGTCGGGAAGATCAATCGAGTCGATGGCACCGTCGTGGCACTCGCGATTGCGCTCCCGCTAGGCGTCGATGGTGATGTAATCGGGTTCTTGAACGAATACGGCATGAACGGTTCGATGTTGATCACGGCAAACGTGGGTGGCCCCGACTTCATCTTTATCCCAGGGAATCCGGTCTACACGATCAAGCAGCCTTCAGTGCCCGCGCCTATCGTGTCCATTCTGCGTTTCAACGGCTCGACGAAGATATGGTTACCGGAAGACGTCTTCCAGTGGGCACTGGGCAGCAATCCTCGCTTTATCCCAACATCTACGTTTGCTGGGCGTCCTAACGGCGCGGCCATGTTCGACAACTCGCTACTCGCGAGTGTCGGGGTGGGCAACGACATCGCGGCGCTTGTGATTGGCGAAGGCGAGCTTGTGGGCCGTCCTGTCGGCAGTGACCTGAGCAGTATGACGCCATCGGGAGTGCGGGCGATGTTAGGACTCGACTTCGGCACGTACACGCCTGTGATTAGCAACATTTCAAATCTGAGTCCCGTTGTTGCTTCGGTGGCACAGTGGTTGCGCATCGGTAACGTGGTGACGGTGAGCGGGAAACTTGTTGTGGACGCGATAGCTGCGGCTGCGGCTAGCCTGCAAATGAGTCTTCCTGTCGCAAGCAACTTTACTGCCGAAGAGCAGTGCGGCGGTACTGCGAGCACTGGTGCTGAAACTGCGGCTA
>Ga0315274_10011427_pt1 | contig 12731 bp, 13 predicted proteins | sample YL17G02_20_MG_FD_203700 | JGI IMG/M metagenome (GOLD analysis project Ga0315274, IMG submission 203700) | Sediment microbial communities from Yellowstone Lake, YNP, Wyoming, USA - YL17G02_20 | ecosystem: Environmental > Aquatic > Freshwater > Lake > Sediment | place: USA: Wyoming | collected... | reverse complement strand
ACGTGAAGGTGCTCGCCGAGCACGAGGGGCACCCGGTGGTCCTGGAGCAGGGGAACCTTGTCGTGGCATCCTTCCATCCGGAGCTGGTGGGGGAGACACGGCTGCACGAGTACGTCCTGAGGAAGGTATAGATGTCCGGCCACTCGAAGTGGGCGACGATCAAGCGGAAGAAGGGGGCGCAGGACGCGAAGCGCAGCAACGTGTTCGCGAAGCTCCTGCGGGCCGTGGAGGTGGCCGCGCGCGAGGGCGGCGGGAACATCGGCGGCAACATGACCCTCGCCTCTGCGGTGGAGAAGGCGCGGAGCTCGTCGGTCCCGGCGGAGAACATCGAGCGCGCGATCAAGCGCGGGACCGGTGAGCTCGCGGGCGGCGCGCGTTACGAGGAGGTCACGTACGAGGGCTACGGACCAGGCGGCGTGGCGGTGTTCGTCGAGACCCTCACCGACAACCGCAACCGCACCACGCAGGACGTGCGGTACGCGTTCACGCGCAAGAACGGGAACCTCGGCGAATCCGGCAGCACCGCGTGGATGTTCTCGCGGAAGGGCGTGATCCAGATCGAGAAGTACGCCGGGCTCGATGAGGAGAAGCTGCTCGAACTCGCTCTGGAGGCCGGCGCCGAGGACCTGAACGACGCGGAGAGCACGTGGGAGGTCATGACCGATCCGGCAGCCTTCGTGGCGGTCCGCGACTCGATAGACGCCGCCGGCATCCAGATGCTCTCGGCCGAGCTCACGATGGTGCCGCAGAGCACCGTGCCGGTCGAGGGTGGCCAGGCCCGGCAGGTGCTGGCCCTGCTGGAGGCGCTCGAGGACCTCGACGACGTCCAGAGCGTCTACGCGAACTTCGACATCCCCGAGGCCGTGATGGCCGAGCTCGGCTGAGCCGGCCGGACCTCGGGCATGATTGCCCGGCCCTCCGCCCCGCCCTAGACTGAACACATGTTCGATTCCTGCGTGCTCGGTGTGGATCCGGGCATCGCGAGCAGTGGGCTCGCAGCCGTTTCCCGCGACGGGCGTCGGCACCGGGTCCTGTGGTCGGGCACCGTCCGCACGCCGGCGGGTCTGGCCGAGGCGTCGCGCCTGCGCCTTCTGTCGGAGGCGGTCCGGGCCGCCATCACCGAGCACCAGCCAGAGGCCGTCGCCGTCGAGAGCGTGATGTGGGGCCAGAACAAGACCAGCGCGCTCTCGGTCTCCCGCGCGATCGGGGTGATCCTGCTCGCAGCGGCCGATGCGGGGGTCCCGGTCGAGGAGTACGCGCCGCTCGAGGTGAAGATGGCTATCACCGGTGCCGGCAACGCCGAGAAGGAGCAGGTGCGCAGTCTCCTCGTCCGCGCCCATCGGGTCGAGGGCGTTCCCGAGCAGGCGGACGCCGCCGACGCGGTGGCCGTCGCGGTCTGCCATCTGCAGCGATCGCGGGTCCTCAAGCAGGCAGGGGTCGCCGCCCGGTGATCTCGTTCCTCGACGGCGAGATCGCCGAGAAGGCGGGCGCGCGGGTCGTGGTCCTCGTGGGCGGCGTCGGCTACGAGCTCGTGGTCTCCGGCTCGACGCTCTCGAGGCTTCCCGCGGTGGGCAAGAGGACTCGTGCGTTCACGCGGATGCATGTGCGCGACGACGCGGCGGTCCTCTACGGCTTCGCCTCTCAGGACGAGCGCGCGCTGTTCGACCTTCTGGTGACGGTGACCGGCGTCGGTCCGAAGGTCGCGCTGTCGTTCCTGTCGGTGCTCGCGCCCGACGCGATCCGGCGCGCGGTCGCATCGGGCGACGTCGCCGCCCTCACGCTCGTCCCCGGCGTCGGCAGGAAGGTGGCCCAGCGCGTCGTGCTCGACCTGAAGGACAAGCTCGGCGGCGAGGGCGTCGCGCTCACGGGCCCGCTCGCCGACGTGCGCGAGGCACTGCTCTCGCTCGGCCTCTCCGCACAGGAGGCGAGCGAGGCGACGACCGGGCTCGACGCGGGTGAGGATCGGCCGGTCGAGGAGCTGCTGCGTGACGCACTTCGGCGCGTCGGGCGAGGGTAAGGTGAGCGCGACGTGACCGAGGAACCGGTCGCCGGCGCCGAGCTGCCGGAGGAGGAACGGGAGTTCGACGCGGCCCTTCGGCCGCGGACGCTCGCGGAGTTCGTCGGGCAGGAGCGGATCAAGGAGCAGCTCGCCCTTCTGATCGACGGGGCCCGGGCCCGCGGTGAGACCATCGATCACCTGCTGATCTCGGGGCCACCGGGCCTCGGCAAGACCACGCTCGCAGGTATCGTCGCGAACGAGCTCGGGGTTGGGTTCCAGCCGACGTCGGGTCCGGCGCTCGACCGCCCCGGGGACCTCGCCGCGATCCTCACGAATCTCGAGGCGGGCGACGTCCTCTTCGTCGATGAGATCCACCGGATGCCGCGCGCGGTCGAGGAGGTGCTCTACCCGGCGCTCGAGGACTTCAAGCTAGACATCGTGCTCGGCAAGGGCCCGACGGCGAAGAGCATCCGCCTGGACCTGCCGCGGTTCACGCTCGTCGGCGCCACCACGCGGCCGGGGCGGATCACGCTGCCGCTCCGCGAACGGTTCGGCTTCTCGCCGCGCCTGGACTACTACTCGGTCGAGGAGCTCGCGAGGATCGTGCGCCGCTCTGCGGGGATCCTCTCCGTGAGCGTCGACGTCGAGGGCGCCGGCGAGATCGCACAGCGATCGCGAGGCACGCCGCGCGTGGCGAACCGCCTCCTGCGGCGCGTGCGCGACTTCGCCGAGGTCCGCCACGACGGCCAGGTCACCGGCGAGGTGGCGCGCAACGGCCTCGAGCTGTTCGAGGTCGACGAGGAGGGACTCGACAAGCTCGACCTCGCGATCCTTCGGGCGGTGATCGGGAAGTTCGGCGGGGGGCCGGTCGGCCTGTCGACGCTCGCCGCCGCCGTGGGCGAGGAGACCGACACGGTGGAGGACGTCTACGAGCCGTACCTGCTGCAGCTCGGGCTCCTGAAGCGGACGCCGCGCGGGCGAGTCGCGACCGAGCGCGCGTACCGGCACCTCGGCGTGACGGCCGAGGGCGCCCTACCCCTCTCCTGAGCCGTCGCGGTAGCCTGTATGCTGCCTGGTCGCGCTAGAGGAAAGGCACCGTGATGATCCATATCCTTGCCCAGAGCTCGGGCAACACGTCGACGTCTGCGGGCGGGTCGCTCTTCGGACTCCTCCTCCCGCTGCTACTCATGGGCGCCGTCTTCTACTTCCTGCTGATCCGTCCGCAGCGCAACCGGCAGCGCCAACAGCAAACCCTGCTGAGCGCCCTCCACGTCGGCGACGACATCATGACGTCCGGCGGGTTGTTCGGCACGATCACCGACATCGACGACGATCACGACAGCGTCACGGTCGAGATCGCCCCGGGCACGGAGGTGCGGATGCTCCGCCGGGCGATCGCCCAGCGGTTGACCGAGGAACCGGAGGAGGAGTACTCCGACGACTACTCCGACGACGACCCGGCCGACGAGCGCTCCAACGGGGAGGCCGACTCCAAGCCGTGACGCAGGCGGCCGACCGCGCGACGCAGGCTGCGGGACACGAGGGGAGTGAGGACGCTCCCGCGCTGGAAGTGGTCACCCTCGAGGCCATGCAGGCGAACGAGGAGCTGTCGGCCCTCATCACGGCGGCCGACCGTGTCATGGAGGGCCTCGGCTACACCGAGCACGGGTTCCGCCACGCGACCCTGACCTCGAGGATCGCTTTCAACGTCCTCACCCGGGCCGGGTTCGACGAGAGGACGGCGGACCTCGGATCCGTGGCCGGCTACCTCCACGACGTCGGGAACATGCTCACGCGCGAGGCCCACGGGCAGACGGGCGGCTTGCTCGTGTACCACGCGCTCCGCGGGATGATGCCGGCGGCCGACCTGGCGACGATCGTCGCGGCGGTCGCGAACCACGAGGAGAAGAACGGCTACGCGGTCTCGCCGGTCTCGGCGGCCGTGATCCTCGCCGACAAGTCCGACGTGCACCGGAGCCGCGTGCGGAAGACGGGGCAGCCCGAGTTCGACATCCACGACCGCGTGAACTTCGCGGCCGAGCAGTCGTTCCTGCGGGTGGACTCGGCCGCCAAGACGGTTACGCTGGAACTCACGATCGACACGCAGATCAGCCAGGTCATGGAGTACTTCGAGATCTTCCTCGGTCGCATGCAGATGTGCCGCAAGGCCGCCGAGATGCTGGATTGCCGGTTCAAGCTCACGATCAACGGCGCGGAGCTGGCGTGAAGCAGACCCGCAACTTGTGGACGTCCATCGCGTTCGTCGGGGCGCTCGTCGCGGCCTCGATCGCGGGGTTCGCCGTGGGTTACCGTCCGATCCTCGGCCTCGACCTCGAGGGCGGCGTCTCGGTCATCCTGTCGGCCCCGCCCGGCACGCCGACCGACGTCATGGAACAGGCCCTCGAGAACATCCGGAACCGCGTCGACGCGTTCGGCGCGGCCGAGCCGCTCCTGTTCGTCTCCGGCAACACGATCGAGGTGCAGATCCCCGGCCTCGCGCGTGGCACGATCCAAGAGACACCGAAGGACCAGTACTGCCTGATCGGCGAGGGGCAGCAGAGCTACGGGTGCTTCCCGACGCAGCAGGAGGCGCAGACCGCATACGACGCCGTCGCGGCCAAGCCGATCGTGACCTCCGTCTGCCTGACGGGCCTGGGGGACAACCCGCCTTGCTTCAGCACCAAGGACGCGGCCGACCAGGCGATCAAGAACCTGAAGGTCGAACCGCAGAGCACGGTGTCACCGTCGCCCACCCCGTCCGTGGCGCCTGCGACCCCCACGCCGACCATCGGGCCCGCGCCCGTCACCGGCGACTTCTGCATCACGGGTCCAGACCTCCCGCAGCCGGTCTGCACCTACAAGACGAAGGCCGAGGCCGGCGCCGCGCTTGACGCGGTCGGCACGCAGACCACGCAGACCTACTGCCTCCAGGGGCAGGGGGACCAGACGCTCTCCAACGACGTGCAGACCGCCTGCTACCCGACCCAGCAGGAGGCGCAGACCGCGTACGACGCCCTCCAAGTGAAGCACGAGACGCTCCAGTACTGCGTGGTGAGCTCGGTCGGGAAGAGCCTCGGCTGCTTCCTCACGCACGACGCCGCGGCGGCCCAGTTGCAGGCGACCGGCCAAGAGCGTCTTCTCCAGGTCATCGGGACGACGGCCCGCCTCGAGCAGCGCGAGGTCCTCGCGGCGCTGACGCCGGGTAGCCCGGGCTACGACTCGACGCCGGTCACGTGCGGTATCCAGACCGAGAAGCAGACGGCCGCCTGCTCCTTCGAGGCGCTCAGGAACAAGGACGTCGTCTTCTTGAGCCAGGGACCGGCGGACCAGGCGACGAAGTACCAGCTCGGCCCGGTCCTCGTCACCGGCGACATGATCAAGAAGGCGACCGCCGTCTACAGCACGGGCAGCCAGACCTCGGTCGGGCAGGGCTGGCAGGTCGACTTCACGCTAACGTCCTCAGGCTCGAAGACCTTCGGCGACGTGACCACGAGGCTCGTCGGCAAGCAGCTCGCGATCGTCCTGGACCAGGTCGTGATCTCGGCGCCCACCGTCCAGAGCCCGATCACGAACGGCAACGGCGTGATCACCGGGAGCTTCACCGCGCAGCGCGCGAAGGACCTCGCGACCGTCCTGAACGCCGGCGCCCTGCCGGTGAACCTGACCACGCAGCAGGTGCTCACCGTGAGCCCGACGCTGGGCCAGGCGTCGCTCCACGAGGGCCTGATCGCCGGTCTCGCCGGCCTGATCCTGGTGGCGCTGTACCTGCTCTTCTACTACCGGCTGCTCGCGGTCGTGGCCTGGGTCGGCATGGTGATCTGGGCGATCCTGGCGCTCGCGCTGGTCTCGGTCGCCGGGCGAGCGTTCGGCTACACGCTGACCCTGGCCGGCGTGGCGGGCCTCGTGATCTCGCTCGGCGTCACGGCCGACTCCTACATCGTGTTCTTCGAGCGGTTGAAGGACGAGGTCCGCCACGGCAAGACGCCGCGCGCGGCCGTGCAGCCGGCGTTCAAGCGCGCGTACAAGACGATCGTCGCGGCCGACATCGTGACGGGCCTTGCAGCGGTCGTCCTGTACATCACGGCGATCAGCTCGGTCCGCGGCTTCGCCCTCACGCTCGGCGTGGCGACGGCCCTCGACCTGTTCGTCGTCTACTTCTTCAAGCGGCCGACGGTCTTCCTGATCGCCCGGAGCGAGACGCTGGTCTCGCTCAGAGGCTTCGGCCTCTCGAGTGGCGTCGCGGCCGATCTTCCGCCTGCGGCGGTCCCGGTCGCTGGGGGTTCGAGGTGAACTGGACCGAGGCCATCCACACTTTCCGGGGCTACCGGGTCCCGCGCTTCCGGATCATCGAGCACAAGAAGTGGTGGTTCCTGCTCTCGGGGACGGTGATCCTGCTCTCGGCCGTCGGGCTGTTCTTCCGTGGCCTGAACTACTCGATCGATTTCAACGGCGGCACGCAGATCGTGTACGAGGACAAGAACGGCGTGTCGGCCGCGGCCGTGCAGTCGTTGCTCGGGGGGGCGCCGTACAACCGGTCCGAGGCCGAGGTGCAGATCGTCGGCGGGAACCAGATCTCCGTCCGAACGACCTCGCTCACCGACCTCACGGCCGACCAGCGCGCGCAGTTGGTCGACGCCCTCGCGAAGCAGGCCGGTGTGTCGGCGTCGGACGTGAGCGTCAAGGTCGTCGGGCCGACCTGGGGCAAGCAGATCACCCGGCAGGCGGTGGTCGGTCTGATCGTCGTACTGATCGCGATCACCCTGTACATCACGTTCCGCTTCGAGTGGAAGATGGCGATCAGCGCCCAGGTCGCGATGATCCACGACGTCCTCATCACGGCCGGCGTGTACGCGCTGACCGGTCGGCAGGTCTCACCGGCCACGGTCATCGCGATCCTGACGATCCTCGGGTTCTCCCTCTACGACACCGTGGTCATCTTCGACAAGATCAAGGAGAACACCGAGTCGCCGGCGATGCTCGCGAAGGACACGTACTCGGGCGTCGTGAATACCTCGGTGAACCAGGTGTTCATGCGGTCGGTGAACACCTCGCTCGTCGTCGTCCTGCCGATCCTGTCTCTGTTGCTGTTCGGCGGCGTGACGCTCAAGGACTTCGCGTTCGCGATGCTCATCGGCGTCATCACCGGCGCCTACTCCTCGATCTTCGTCGCCTCACCGATGCTTGCGGTGCTGAAGGAGCGGGAGCCGCGGTACGTGCAGCTGCGGGCCCGCCATGAGGCGAAGCCGTCCGCCGAGCGCCGTCTCCAGGCCGTCCGGGAGCGCGGTTCCCTGGCGGCGACGACCGGGGGCAAGAACGCGGCAGCGACGGCGCCGGCATCGGTCGGGGCGGCGGCTGCGACCCGCGCGACGGCCCGCAGCGGTCAGGGCGGATCCCGGCCGCGGCCGAAGAGCAAGAAGAAGTCTTCCGGGAAGAAGAGGAAGAGGTAGCCGTGGACATCGAGCAGCTCACGTCACTGATCCGCGATGTCCCCGACTTCCCCCAGAAGGGGGTCGTCTTCAAGGACATCACGCCGCTGCTCGCGGACGAGATCGCGTTCTCGACGGTGATCGACCTGATCGTCGTGCACTTCGGGCGCGGGAACGTAGATAAGGTCGTGGGGATCGAGGCCCGCGGGTTCATCATCGCTTCACCGGTCGCGTACCACTTCGGCGCCGGGTTCATCCCGGTCCGCAAGAAGGACAAGCTGCCGTGGGACACGGAGGCGGCCGAGTACTCGCTCGAGTACGGGGCCGCGACGCTCGAGATCCACAAAGACGCCGTGGCGCCGGGGGAGCGAGTCCTGATCGTCGACGACGTGCTCGCGACCGGTGGCACCGCGAAGGCCACGGCCGACCTGGTCGAGCGGATCGGCGGCAAGGTCGTCGGCATCGCGTGCCTGATCGAGCTCGGCTTCCTGAAAGGCCGGGACCGGATCGACGGATACGACCTCTTCACGCTGATCAGCTTCTAGGTCAGAGTCTCTCCCGCCGCGCGTTCCACCACGCGTTCCTCCGCGCACGGCTGCCGGCCCTGCCGAGCGCCGCGGCTAGACTGACCTTCCGAGGAGGAGCGTGCCGTGGAGAGCCGCGAGGAGACCAGGGCCGAACGCCGTGGCGGCATCCTCTCTCGCCTGCGCCCCGGCCAGGGTGGCGAGCCCGAGACGCAGCGCGAGAGCGTCGAGGCGCTCCTGCGGACCATCAAGCGGTACAACCCGAAGGCCGACCTCGGGGTGATCCGCCGCGCCGCGCAGTTCGCCGAGGTCGCCCACGTCGGCCAGAAGCGCTTGTCCGGGGAGGACTTCGTCGAGCACCCGACCGCGGTGGCGCAGGTCCTCGCCGACCTCGGGCTGGACACGACGACGCTGGTCGCCGCCCTGCTCCACGATGTCGCCGAGGACACCGAAGTCTCACTCGACGACCTGAAGGAGGGGTTCGGCGCCGAGGTCACCGGGATCGTGGACGGGCTGACCAAGCTCGAGGCGATCGAGTCCAGGAGCCGTGAGCAGGAGCAGGCCGAGAACGTCCGCAAGATGATCGTCGCGATGGCGGGCGACATCCGGGTCTTGCTGATCAAGCTCGCGGACCGGCTCCACAACATGCGCACGCTCTCGCCGCTGGCGCCCGACCGGCAGGCGCGCATCGCGACCGAGACCCTCGAGATCTACGCGCCGCTCGCGCACCGCCTCGGTGTCCAGCAGGTTAAATGGGAGCTCGAGGACCTGTCGTTCAAGACGCTCCACCCGGGTCCGTACCACGAGATCGCGAACCTCGTCGAGAAGCGCCGCGGCGAGCGCCAGCAGTACATCGACTCGGTGCTCGAGGCCTCGCGCAGGCGTCTGCGCGAGGCGGGACTCAAGGCCGAGGTCGAGGGACGCCCGAAGCACCTGTACTCCATCTACGAGAAGATGGTCGTGGTCGGCAAAGAGTTCAACGAGATCTACGACCTCGTCGGGGTCCGAGTGCTCGTGGACTCCGTGCGCGACTGCTACGCGGCGCTCGGCGCCATCCACTCGCTGTGGAAGCCGGTGCCCGGCCGCTTCAAGGACTACGTGGCGATGCCCAAGTCCAACATGTACCAGTCGCTGCACACCACGGTTGTTGGTCCGGGCGGTAGCCCCCTCGAGATCCAGATCCGTACGCGTGAGATGCACCGCACGGCCGAGTTCGGCGTCGCCGCGCACTGGCGCTACAAGGAGGGGCGCGACGGGAAGAGGTCCAAGGAAGCCACCGACATGGCGTGGCTCGGGCAGATGCTCGAGTGGCTGAAGGAGATGGCGGACCCGCGCGAGTTCATGGAGAGCCTGAAGATCGACCTCTACGGCGGCCAGGTCTTCGTATTCACGCCGAAGGGCGACGTGATGAACCTGCCTGCCGGCTCCACACCGGTGGATTTCGCGTACGCGGTCCACACGGAGGTCGGCCACCGGACGATCGGCGCGAAGGTCTCCGGGCGGCTGGTCCCGCTCGACTACGAGCTGCGCACCGGCGACACCATCGAGATCCTGACCTCGAAGGCGCAGGGCGAGGGACCGTCGCAGGACTGGCTGAAGTTCGTCGTCACGCCGCGGGCGCGCACGAAGGTCCGGCAGTGGTTCTCGCGGGAGCGGCGCGAGGACGCGCTCGACGAGGGCCGCGATGCGCTGCAGCGGGCGATGCGCAAGCAGAACGTGCCTTTCAAGCGGCTGGCGACCGAGGAGACCCTCGAGCGGGTCGCCGAGGACATGAAGTTCCCGAGCCTGGAGTCGCTCTACGTCGCGGTCGGGGAGGGGCATGTCTCACCGCAGTCGATCATCGCTCGGCTGTCGCGGATCGTGACCGGTACCACCGAAGAGGACGTCACCCAGGTCCCGCTCTCGCGGCCGGTGCGGATCGAGAGGCCGGACATAACCTCCGGCATCGTCGTGCCGGGCTCGGACGACGTGTGGGTGAAGCTCGCGCGGTGCTGTACTCCGGTGCCGGGCGACGAGATCATGGGGTTCGTCACGCACGGCCAGGGGGTCTCCGTCCACCGGACCGATTGCCCGAACATGAAGACGCTGTCGAAGGAGCCCGAGCGGCTGATCGAGGTCACGTGGCGGGCCGGCAAGTCGACCTCGTTCGTCGTGTCGGTGCAGGTCGAGGCGCTCGACCGCACCCGGTTGCTCTCGGACGTGGCGACCGTGCTGTCCGACCACCACGTGAACATCATCTCGGCGACATCGACGCTCGGCCGCGACCGCGTCACGACGCTCCGGTTCACCTTCGAGCTGGCCGACATCACGCACCTGTCGGGGGTGCTCGCTGCCGTGAAGAAGATCGAGAACGTGTATGACGCCTACCGCGTCGTGCCGAGGTAGGCATGCGCGTCCTGCTCCAGCGGGTGTCTCGCGCGGCGGTGCGCGTGCACGGCCAAACGGTTGCCGAGATCGGTCGCGGGCTCGTGCTCCTGATCGGGGTCGGGAAGGACGACGGGTTCGGCGAGTACGACCGCGTGGCCGAGAAGGTCTTCAACCTGCGGGTGTTCGAGGACGAGCAGGGCAAGATGAACCGGTCGCTGTCGGACGTCGGCGGGGAGATCCTCCTCGTGCCCCAGTTCACCCTCTACGGCAACGTGAAGAGAGGACGGCGTCCCTCGTGGGACGGAGCGGCGCCGCCGGAGATCGCCGAGGACCGTGTGGAGGCGTTCGCCCGAGCGCTCGAGGCGCGGGGCGCGACGGTGCGGCGCGGGGCGTTCCGGGAGCACATGGAGGTCGAGCTCGTGAACGACGGTCCCGTGACGCTCTGGATCGACGGCGCCGGGCTGTAACCGACTCGCCCCCGGGCCGCCATCGGATACGATGACCGCCCGATGTACCTGGACGTTCTCTCCGACAACCCGTTCGACTCGAACTGCTGGCTGATAGCGGCCGACGGGACAGATGACGCCGTCGTCGTGGACCCGGGGTTCTCGCCCGACCGGGTCCGGGCGATGCTGGAGGCCGAGGGCAAGCGCCCGGTCGCTGTGCTCGCGACCCACGGGCACTTCGACCACGTCGGCTCGGCGGACGCGTTCTGCGGTGACGGCCTGCCGTTCTACATCCACGAGGCCGACGTCCCGGCGCTCGTCGACCCGGTCGCCTGGGGGGCTGGCTACGAGGCGCCGCCGGTGCCCGTGAAGGACGTGCGTACGATCGCGGACGGCGATGTGCTCACCTTCGGTGGGTTCGCGATCGAGGTTGTGCACACGCCGGGTCACACGCCGGGTAGCGTCTGCTTCAGGACCGATGGGTGGATCTGCTCCGGCGACCTCGTGTTCGCGGGCGCGATCGGGCGCAGCGACTTCCCGAACTCGTCGTCACTGCACATGACGCGCAGCCTGAAGAGGTTCCTCCTGCTCCCGGACGAGCTCGACGTCCTCCCGGGCCACGGCCCCCGCACGACCGTCGGCCTGGAGCGGGTACGCAACCCATTCCTGCGAGGGCTCTGATGGGGTTCGCGCCGCCGAGGGGAACCGCGGACCTGCTGCCGCCGGCGTCGGAGGCGATGCGGCGACTCTACGAGGAGGCGCACTCGCTCGCCGCGCTCTACGGCTACCGCTACGTCGAGACGCCGGCCTTCGAGGCGACCGAGGTCTTCGCGCACACGTCGGGGGAATCGAGCGACGTCGTCCGCAAGGAGATGTACACGTTCGAGGACAAGAGCCACCGCTCGCTGACGCTCCGTCCGGAGGGGACGGCGCCGGTCGTGCGCGCCGTCGTGACCTCCGGTGCGAGCCTGCCGTTCAAGGGCTACTACGTCGAGGCGATGTGGCGCTACGGCCGTCCGCAGAAGGGGCGGCTCCGCGAGTTCCGCCAACTCGGCGTCGAGGTGCTCGGCACGGAGCTGCCCGGCGCCGACGTCGAGACGATCGTGCTCGGCGCCGAGTACCTGCGCCGGGCCGGGCTGCGGGACGTCCGCCTCGAGGTGAACAGCATCGGAGATGCGAGCTGCCGTCCCGCGTACCGCGAGACGCTGCTCGCGTACCTCGAGGCTAAGCGCGGACGCCTGCAGGACGGGCACAAGGAGCGGTACGCAGACAACCCGCTGCGGGTGCTCGACTGTAGGGACGACGCGTGCCGCGACGTCGCGCGCGAGGCGCCGAGGATACGCGACCACCTGTGCGACGGATGTCGCGAGCACTTCGACGGGGTGCTTCGCGGGCTCGACGAGGCCGGCCTCGCGTGGGAGCGCGTCGACACGCTCGTGCGAGGCCTCGACTACTACGTGCGGACGGCCTACGAGTACGTGAGCCCGGCCCTGCCGGAGGGGCAGGCGAGCCTCGGGGGCGGCGGCCGCTACGACGGGCTGGCGGAGCTGCTCGGGCTGCCGGCGACGCCCGGCGTCGGGTTCGCGCTCGGGCTCGACCGGATCCTGCTCGCGATCCGGGAGGAGGGCGGAGGCGCCAGCGAGGCCGTGCGCGGCGTGTTCGTCGTGACGATGGGCGCCGAGGCGCGTCGCTCCGGCGAGGAGCTCGTGCGCGAGCTGCGCGCGGCCGGCGTAGCCGCGCAGATAGCGTTCGACGAGCGCTCGCTCAAGGGGCAGCTGCGGACGGCCGACCGTGCCGGCGCCGGGTTCGTCGCGATCCTCGGCGAGCGCGAGGTGGCCGAGGACACGGTCACGCTGCGGCGGCTCGCGGACGGCGTCGAGGAGACCGTGCCGCGCGTCGACGTGGCGAGCGTGACGACGAGGTCGGATACCTGAGATGCCCGACCTGTCGACCTCCATGCGCACCCACG
>Ga0315274_10011425_pt1 | contig 12732 bp, 10 predicted proteins | sample YL17G02_20_MG_FD_203700 | JGI IMG/M metagenome (GOLD analysis project Ga0315274, IMG submission 203700) | Sediment microbial communities from Yellowstone Lake, YNP, Wyoming, USA - YL17G02_20 | ecosystem: Environmental > Aquatic > Freshwater > Lake > Sediment | place: USA: Wyoming | collected... | reverse complement strand
TGGACACCTGCCGCAAGCAAGGCCGATCTGCATGGAAATTCCTTCAAAACGCGTTGTGTGCCCATTATTTCCAAACTTCTATTCCATCGCTATTGCCTCAAGCCAAATAATGGCCTGAACGGTTACCAAATAAATTGAACAACCTTTCGATTTCTGGAAAAGGACTTCTGAATTTTTCTATATACTTTCCGGTTTTTTCCCACCAGTTCAGTTCGCTGCTAAATGGTGGGCAACATGAAAAGTCTTCGTTAACCAAATCCTGAATTGCCTTAGCCGCATCCGCCGCAACATTCAAATCACTATCAGTTCGCACAATCCGTACTAATTCTTCGACAAAATATTGTAGTTTCTGCTCACTGATCTCATTGATGAATGCTCTCCTTCGATTTGAAGGTAGGTTTGGGTCGGAAATTCCTTGATAGATTATCTCTGCATTCGGATTATATAAAGCATTCGTAATCTTTGAAATTAATCCCTTATGATAGACTTTAAACTTTAGGTCTTCGTAATAAAGGCTTATATCATCTAAAAGTGCATGTGCTAATTCGGATTGTTTTCCAGTCGAAATAGATGCAATATCTTGAAGTTTCTCGAAAGCATTTCTTTTCCCACGACGAACATCAAAAAATAATCTGAGAAGTTCAACATCCTTAGAAAGAAGTCTCTGTTCTTCGTCTGCCTTCTTAACTCTATTTTCAAGGTCTGTTATCGAATCATTTATATCCTCCACCTTTTTCTCTGCCGCTTGTATCTTTGGAACTATCATCTCATTTAAATCTTTACTAATGAGCGGAACCGCAATTTCATCGACCTTATCTTGAGCAGCAATTTCGATTCGCTTTCTTAGGTTCTCTTTATCGAATTCTTGATCAATTCGTGTTTTTACTTGTCGTGTAATTATGTCAATTTCACTTCGTGAATCTGCTCGCATATCACTAAAGCTTTTTCCTATAAAATACATTCCGAGGGCAATGAGTATGACAATCGCCCCTAAAAGCCAAATATAGTAATTTCGAACGAACTCGATTTGTTTATGAGCATGCTCTACAATTTCCTTATAATAACATAAATCATCCTTTTCTTTTCGTTCTTTGCGATTTGCTTCATTTTCCATATTGCTCTCCCATATTAATGAGGGTCTATAAGAATTATCGGAAGGCTTTCCAATCCTACCAAATAATTAAAGTACATGTATACTATTCCGGATACATTTGCAATAAATTTACCGTTAAAAAGCCATGGTCTAAGATAAAAATGGTAGGTATATTCTACCTTACAAACCAAGGGTAGGTAGGGTGCGATGAATGAATCGCACCAATTGCATGGAGAATGAATCGATATAATTGAAGTGGTACGAAATCCGCTTGGGGATGCCCACTGTAAGGTGTCCCTTAGCGGATTACGGCATATTGCACCCTACATGCTTAAGTTATCCATCAGTAAGGCCCTGGGGAGGAACGGTAATAAAAAAATCCGGTGTGTAATTATTTAAGCTGGTCTTTTTTCGATGCAGGTTTGCTATCTTGGGTGGGAGAAGATTTGTTTGTCTCGCTTGTTGGTTTTTTACCTGTGCCGGTTTCTTTTTTTGCAGCGGTTTTGTAGCTATCGCTTCTGTAATCGGTTGCGTAAAAGCCGGAGCCTTTGAAGATTATGCCCCCACCAACCCCTATCAAACGTTTCAAAGTCTTTTTGCCGCAGCTTGGGCACGTCCGAAGTGATTTATCCTTAATGCTCTGAAATTGTTCAAACTCAAGTCCACAACTCTGACATGAATAGCCGTAAGTCGGCATAGTAATTACTCCGTGTCGGTTGTTTCAAAATCACCTGCAGTCTGAGCTTGATCCGCGATTTTGTCATTCGGATGCTCTGGCGGCTGAGTGGGTGCTTGTTGTGCCTGGCGTTTATTGACGACCACCTTACTTGGCCGAATGACCCTGCCGTTCAATTTGTAGCCCTTCGCCAGCTCCTCCAATACCGTATCATCTTCTTTATCCGATTCGCTCTTGCTTAACATCGCCTCGTGCACAACCGGGTCGAATTTCTCCCCGTGAGCTTTTATTTGTTCCACCCCGTGTGATTTCAGAATCTCAATCATGTGGTCATAGATGATGCGAACGCCTTTGGTAAGTGCCTCTATGTTCTCGCTCGACTGTGCATTTTGCAGTGTTCGCCCAAAGTTATCCAGTACCGACAACAGGCTTTTCACCATCGCCTCTTTCTGGTAGGCGACGCTGTCATCAATCTGTTTTGGGACACGCTTTTGGAAGTTTGCGTAGTCCGCACTTAACCGCTGGAGTCTGCCGAACAGCTCATCCTTTTCTTTTTGGAGCTCACTGAGCTGATGCCGGAGTAGTTCCAATTCGTGTTTTTTTGCCTCAGCATGTTCATGCGTCGGCATTTCAAGCTCGTGCGGCTTTGCCCCGGTTTCTTCGTGTTTTTGTTTCTTTTTGTCTTTCATCAGTTGTTGTTGAAGTGCCTTTTTAGTCTTTCGAAAAAGTTATGCGTTTTGGGCGAGACCGCTCTATTCTCGGTCTTGGCAAATTCCCTTAGCAGCTCCTCTTGTTTGGCATTCAGCTTTGTCGGTGTTTCAACGGTTACCTGCACGAGCTGGTCGCCTTTGCGTCCCGTTCTCACATCGGGCAGGCCTTCACCTTTTATCCTAAAGATGCTTCCATACTGAGTGGCCGGCGGTATTTTGAGCTGTTTTGGCCCATTTAATGTGGGCACCTCTATAGTCGCCCCCAGCGCAGCCTGAGTAAAACTTATAGGCACAACCGCAACAAGGTCATTGCCGTCACGCTCCAGGAACTCATGCGGCTTAATCCTGACATAACAGTACAGGTCGCCGTTCGGCCCGCCGGCCTGACCCGGCTCGCCTTCACCTGCGACTCTTACCGCCTGGCCCTCGTGCACGCCGGGAGGAATCTTGATGGTGACAGTCCTTTTTCTCGGTACCCTCCCGGTGCCATTACATTTATTGCAGGGATTTGTGATAACTTGACCGCTGCCCCTGCATTGCGGGCAGGTCGAGACCATCTGGAAGAATCCGCCGCCTCTTGAAATATGACCTGCTCCGCCACATGCCGGGCACCGACCGGGAGTACTGCCTTTTGCGGAACCAGTTCCGTGGCATTCGTCACATTTATCCTGTCGTGTGAACTCTATCGTTTTTTCTGCGCCCTTGGCTATGTCTTTCAGTGCAAGCTCTACGCTGGTCTCAAGGTCGTATCCCCGAGCCGGTCCTCGTCTTTGTGCGGTTCTGTGCCGGCCGCCGAAGATGTCACCAAAAAAATCGTCGAAGCCAAAGACACTGAAAATATCTTCGACATTCATCCGCGAGAAGTCATGCATCCCGGATCCGCGAAGCCCCTCATGGCCAAACTGGTCGTATTGCCGACGTTTATCGGCGTCGCTAAGAACTTCGTATGCCTCCGCGCACTCTTTGAACTTTGCTTCGGCCTCTTTTTTATTGTCCGGATTTTTGTCGGGATGGTATTTCATTGCCATCCGCCGGTACGCGCGTTTTATCTCATCGGCTGAGGCGTTCTTGCCTACACCCAGTACCTCATAGCAGTCTCTTTTGGCCATTCCTGTCTCGTTGAGCGTAGTACGTCTTGCGTTGCGCAATTGCAGCGCACTAACAGTAAAGACGCCCAGGTAAAACCTGGGGGCTAAATATATCCCTGCGTTATGCTAACCACGAGCCTTACCTGACCGCACCGGATATAGGTTCTTCTTTTTCTTTTAGTTCCGTCACCAGCACATTGGTGGTCAGCATCAATCCTGCCACTGAGGCGGCCATGTCTAATGCAGTCCTGGAGACTTTTGCCGGGTCGACAATACCAGCTTTGAACATATCAACCAACCGGCATGTGTTCGCGTCGAAACCGATATTCTTGTCTTTCTCCAGCCTCTCAAGAATCTGTGCGACAATCACATCGCCGGGCTCGCCGGAGTTCTCGGCTATCTGTGCGGTGGGGGCCTTGAGCGCGTTTATCACGATGTCAAAGCCGATCTTCTCATCGCCCCTGGCCTTCGCCCTCGCCTTGTCAACCTCTGGTATTGCCCGCAGGAATATAACGCCGCCGCCGATCACGACGCCTTCTTCCGCCGCCGCTCGTGTCGCATGAAGCGCATCTTCCAGAAGGTCCTTACGCTCTTTCATCTCAGTCTCTGTGGCGGCTCCAGCTTTAATTATGGCCACCCCGCCCGTCAGTTTTGCCAGCCGCTCCTGAAGCTTCTCACGGTCATAGTCGCTGGTTGTTTTCTGGATTTGGCTGCGAATCTGTTCGCACCGTGCGGTAATATCCTTTTTTTTTCCAGCCCCCTCAATTATCGTGGTGTTATCCTTATCCACCACAATCTTTTTGGCCTGACCGAGTTGCGACAGATCCACTTTCTCCAGTTTGATACCCAAATCCTCGGTGATTACCTGTCCGCCGGTCAGGATGCCTATGTCGGCAAGCATTGCTTTTCTGCGGTCGCCGAAACCGGGGGCCTTGACCGCACAAACCCTCAATACGCCTTGCAGCCTATTGATAACCAACGCCGCCAAGGCCTCGCCCTCAATATCTTCCGCCACAACCAGCAGGGGCCTGCCCACCTGGGCGATTTTCTCCAAGAGCGGAATGAACTCGCGTATATTAGAGATTTTCTTCTCGTGCAGCAGAATATAGGCATCCTCAAGAACGGTCTCGAGCGTCTCAGCATTGGTTATAAAGTAGGGTGATATATAACCCCTGTCGAACTGCATGCCCTCGACGAGTTCCAGTTCGTTGGCCATTCCCTTGCCCTCTTCGATTTCGATAACGCCTTCTTTGCCGACCTTGTCGAAGGCATCCGCCATAATTTCTCCGACCGTCGAATCGTTGTTTGCGCTGATGGTCGCGACCTTGGCGATGTCACTATGCCCCTTTACGGGCACACTGACCGACTTTATAAATTTGGACACTGCCTCAGCAGCCTTATTGATACCCCTCTGTAATGCCATCGGATTGACACCGGCCGTAACGTGCTTGAGACCTTCCAGGTATATCGCCTCGGCCAAAGCTATGGATGTTGTGGTGCCGTCACCGACAACGTCCGATGTCTTACTTGCAACCTGGTTGACCATCTTGGCGCCCATATTCTTGAAGGGTTCGGGCAGCTCGATTTCCTTGCTGACCGACACGCCGTCCTTCGTGACTTTCGGCGACCCCCAGCTCTTCTGCAGGATGACGTTCTTGCCGGTTGGCCCAAGCGTCACTTTGACCGCAGCCGCCAGCTCCTTCAAACCGTCCCTAAGCGCCGTTCGTGCTACATCGTCATACATCAACTGCTTTGCCATTTTTGTTCCCTCTAAAAACCCTTATCCCGTCTCAACGGGCTTTAGAAATATTCCTTTGGTTCACAACTTTTACTTTTCGAGAACTCCCAGCAAGTCGCTTTCCCGAACAATCACATATTTCTGCCTATCGATTTCAATTTCGTTTCCGGTGTACTTGCCGTATATGACCTCATCGTTTTTCTTGACGGACATCTTGCTGATTTTGCCGTCATCAAGTGTCTTGCCGGGTCCTACCGCGATTACCGTACCGATTTGTGGTTTTTCTTTGGCGGTGTCCGGCAGAAAAATTCCCCCTGCAGTTTTGTCTTGTGCTTCTGATGGTTTTATCACAACTCTGTCGTCCAACGGCCTAAGTTTCATAGCTCACTCCTTATTATTACCCTTATGCACTGACATTATTACTTGATTTCCAGTACGACAACGCTGTCAACCGGGTCCGGTGCATGCTTCGGCAGGACGATGATAACCCCGCCTTCAACATCGGACCTGACAGTCAGTTTGGTGTGTTTGCTATCTGCTAATAGATATGCTTTCTTGATCTCACCCTTTACTGCCGGCACGTGCAGGTTGCCATCGGCAGGCCAATTGAAGACGTGCAAATACATCTTGCCGGGCTTAGCCGTACAACGCCCCCAGGGTACTGCGCCAATCGGGCTGGCAGTAGTGCCGTAGATGCTCTCACTGTTCACCGCCATCCATTTGCCTATGTTCGCCAGTCTTTCTACACTTGCAGCAGGTATCAAACCTTCGGCGGTAGGGCCTACGTTCAGCAGGAAATTGCCGCCCTTACTTGCGATATCCGCCAGCTTTCGGATAAGGTCTTCGGTCGATTTCCAATTCTGGTCGTACGACTTATAACCCCAGGTGTCGTTCATCGTCATGCACGTTTCCCAGTCCACGCCCGGCAGACCAGTTGCCGGAATTTGCTGTTCCGGAGTTCCGAAATCCCCGGCGTCTTCGCTGCTTTTGCTCAGTCCTTCCATGCCTTGCCGGCCCTTACCAACTCGATTGTTTATGATAATGTCCGGCTTCAGACTTCTCACGTACTGATACAGCGCCTTGCCCTGTGGCTCGGTCCAATCCTTTATCCATTCACCATCGAACCATAGCACACCGATATTACCGTAACCCGTCAGCAATTCCTTCAGTTGAGGCTTCATGTAGTTTTCAACATAGTTGGCAAAATTGGGGTTCGATTTTTTGGTATCGTTATAGTTGGGATAGAACGGCCCCTGTGCATCAGGATGATGCCAGTCCATAATCGAGTGGTAGAAGCACAACCTGATACCATGTTTCTTGCATGCCTTGGAAAGCTCCTTGAGCACATCCCGCTTGAAGGGCGTTGCGTCCATGATGTCATAGTTGGTCACCTTGGAATCCCACAGGCAAAAACCATCATGGTGTTTGCTGGTGATCACAATGTATTTCATGCCTGCGTTCTTGGCGATTTGTACCCATTCGTCCGCATTGAACTTAACCGGATTGAATTGTTTGGCGAACTGCTCGTATTCCTCGATCGGAATCTTGCCGTTGTTCATAATCCATTCGCCGATCCCCCCAACGCGCTGGCCCTTATAGGTTCCCGCAGGGACGGCATACAATCCCCAGTGAATAAACATTCCAAATCGTGATTCCCGCCACCACTCCATCCTTGCGTCTTTGCTTAGCTCGGACTTCTTGCTGGTAAGCCCCAAGGATGATAGTTTGTTGCTGGTTTGTTCACAGCCGCCGATGCTGATAATCACACAGCCGGCAGTAACCAGACCGAGTAACAAGCAAAGAATAGCTATGATGGCTGCAATCCTTTGCTTTTTTGTTTTACTATCCATTGTTTCTCCCCTTCATTCTATTTTCGGACCGGAACGAGCGTAATGGCCTTTAGATTCATTACTGCATATCCGGGCATTGTCCGCGGCTTTACCGTTAGTGTGTATTGACCGGCATTTGGAATCTCAACCACACCCAGTTCATCCGTCACGAAGGTCGTCCAGTCGCCGGTCTCACGAACTTTGCCGCTCAAATCCTTGCCAGCCACCGCTACGGTGTACTCGCTGCCGCCGGTTCCCTGTTCACACGCAAAAGCAATAGTGACGCTAAAGCCACCGGGCCTACTGACCTTGAAGTTCCACTCTACAAAATCATTTGAGTTTGTCCAGAAACCGATATTATCTTTGCCGCCGCCTGACTCATATTGAGCGGTGTCACCATGAATAGTTGCGTCCGCGGCTTTGAGCAGAATCTTACCGTCTTCCATCTGTTGCACAGAGGACGCCGTGACCTCAACCTCAGGCTTGCCCTCGATTTCCAGAACCACTACGCTGTCAATCGCGTCCGGCGCAGTTTGCGGAATACTGATAACCGGCTCGCTGTTATCTCCCTGGCCGACATGCAGCTTGGCTTTGCTGTCGTCAAGTAAATACGCCTTCGTAATCTTATTTTTTAGACCGGGCACAGTAAGCTTTCCGTTAGTCGGCCAGTCAAATACGTGCAGGTATAGTTTTCCCGGTTTTGTAGTGCAACGTCCCCAGGGTAACTTCCGGAATGGTCCTGTAGTCGTTTCATAGATGCTTTCACCGTATTTTGTCATCCACTTACCGACTTCCCGGAGCGTCTTGACAGACCCTTCAGGAATAGTGCCCTCAGCCGTGGGGCCGACATTAAGCAGGTAGTTTCCGCCTTTGCCGGCGATGTCTGCAAGGTTGCGAATAATAGTCTCAGGCGATTTCCAATTGTCGTCGTACTTGTTGTAACCCCAGTGATTGTTAAGTGTCATGCAGACTTCAAACAAGTTCTTAGAAGCTTGGCCAGGAATAAACTGCTCCGGCGTCCCGTAGTCGGCAGGCAATCCCAGCCGGTCGTTCACAATGCACATTGGCTGTAACTTATGTATCAGCTCTATAATCTCCTGTGCATGTATCAGTTGCGCCATTGGTGCGTTACTGAATGACCCGCCCCCGTCAAACCACATTATGCCGATCGGCCCATAATTGGTCAGGAGCTCTTTCACCTGTCCCTTCATATAGGTGACATACTTCTCAAGGTCGGCATTTGGATTTGGAGCACCATGAAAACCGTTCTGACAATACTTGGCAGGAAACTCCGGATAGTGCCAGTCCACAACTGAGTAGTAGAAGCAGAACTTCAGCCCCGCTTCCTTGCAGGCCGCCTCCAATTCCTTCATAGGATCCCTCTTAAAGGGAGTTGCCTCAACGATGTCATAATTGGTAAGGGAGCTGTCATACATGGAGAAGCCGTCATGGTGTTTGCTGGTGATTACGATGTACTTCATGCCGGCGTCTTTGGCAAGTTTGACCCATTCCCTGGCGTTAAACTTGACGGGATTGAACCGGCCGGCAAATTTCTCGTACTCCGGCGAAGGGATATTTCCGGTTAACATTATCCACTCAGCATGGTCTTTGCCGTTTTTCCACTCGCCGGCGGGCACCGAATAAATGCCCCAGTGTATGAACATACCGAACTTATCCTGGCGGAACCACTCGGTCCTTTTCTCATAACCGGCGTCTTTGGCAGATGCGGTCGGTTTTTCTGTGCCTATAGATAATCCAGGGAGGCTGAATATAATACTTGCCAGTAGTATCCGTCCCGACAAATAACGCAAGACGCGATTCGCCTGGTTAAGCCGGTACATCCCAGCTTTTTGTGTGTTCATTTTTTGCCCTTACTAAAATTGATAATAGGCATGTTCACACGAGCGTGAACATGGCACATAGCCGATTTCTGGATTTCCGCCTTAGCGGGAATGACAAAAAGTGATACTCACTTTTTGGAAACGACATTAGTACATATCCATATCCTGGTCCATTCCACCTCCCGGCGGCATACCATGGCCGTGTCCCTTTTCTTTATCCTTAGGCTTCTCGGTAACGAGACAATCTGTGGTCAAAAGTAAGCCCGCTATACTTACAGCATTCTGCAATGCAATGCGAACGACCTTCACCGGATCAATCACGCCGCTTTCAAGCAGGTCTTCATATCTATCCTCGTTAGCGTTATATCCGAAGCCGCCTTTACCCTCCATCACCTTGCTGACTACGAGGTTTCCAGTTGTGCCCGCATTATACGCTATCCAGTAGCAGGGCATCTTCAGTGCTTTAACCATGATTTCAGCCCCGGTCTTTTCGTCACCTTGTAACTTCAGCTCCTTCACCGCGTCAATGCAGCGAATCAGCGCTACGCCTCCACCCGGCACTATTCCCTCTTCAATCGCCGCTCGTGTCGCGTGCAGTGCATCTTCAATGCGTGCCTTTTTCTCCTTCATCTCCGATTCTGTGGCGGCACCGACATTTACTTGGGCGACGCCGCCTGTCAGCTTCGCCAGACGCTCCTGCAGTTTCTCACGATCATAATCGCTGGTGTTAGTCTCTATCTCATCTTTAATCTGCTTGATCCTGCCGTTGACGGCTTCGTGAGTGCCGGCGCCTTCGATGATTATGGTATTTTCACTGTCAATTGTTATCTTCTTAGCCTGGCCGAGCTGTTTGAGACTGATATTCTCCAGATCGATCCCCAAGTCCTTGAAGATAGTCTCTGCCCCGGTCAGCACCGCAATATCCTGCAGCATGGCCTTCCTGCGGTCGCCATAACCCGGCGCTTTGACGGCGGCAATCTGCAGCACACCTTTGAGTTTGTTGACAACCAGAGTCGCGAGCGCCTCGCTTTCGATATCTTCCGCGATAATCAGTAACGGCCTCTTAGCTTTAGCAGTTTTTTCAAGAAGGGGAACAAGCTTGCCGACACTACTGATTTTCTCTTCGTGCACCAAAATATAAGGCTTCTCTAACTCGCAGACCATTGTCTCGGGATTGGTAACAAAATGCGGCGAGAGATACCCACGGTCAAACTGCATTCCCTCGACAAACTCGACAGTTGTTTCGAACCCCTTACCCTCCTCGACTGTGATTACTCCGTCTTTACCGACACGCTTGAAGGCTTCAGCCATAATCTCGCCGATTGTCCGGTCGTTATTGGCTGATACCGAAGCAATGTTGATAATGTCCCCTGTTTTTGTGGCATCGACCGGCTTTGCCAGAGTGGCGAGCTTGTCGGTCACCGCTTTTGACGCCGCCTGCATTCCACGGTTGAGGGCCATGGCATCTGCGCCGGCTGCCAAGTTCTTGTAGGCCTCTTTGAACAGCGCCTCCGTTAAAACAGTGGCGGTGGTCGTACCATCACCGGCAATCTTTGAGGTCTTGCTGGCAGCTTCTCTTACCAGCTTGGCGCCGAGGTTTTCATTCTTATCGACAAGCTCTACTTCCTCGGCAACCGTGACGCCGTCTTTGGTTATGTTTGGGCCGCCCCAACTCTTGTCAAGTATAGCGTTTCGGCCTTTTGGCCCAAGCGTACATTTTACAGCCGCAGCCAGCTTTTCGACCCCAGCCAGCAGCTTGGTCCGTGCTTCGGCTTCAAATGTCAATTGTTTAACTGCCATAATTGCGTGCCTCCTTAAATTGCCTGTCTTGCAATGAGTTCAAGTGCCTTTTTACGCATAATAAAGATTTGATATTGCAAAAGATATACCAAGCCCGTGATTATGAAAAGAGCGTTTTATCGGCCTTAATGTAAGTTCCACTCGCAAAGGTAGTTACGCACCCCAAAAATTGGACATACCAGATGCAGCATGGGATTGTGACTTATTTTGGGTGCCAGTTTTGGTATTGTGCTGAGATAGATACGCCAAGATGACAGGCTGATTCGTTATGCGTGATGTGTCGTGCGTATTGCGGAGAGCGTACAGCGTAGGACTCTCTCCACGCTCCACGCTGTACGCTAAACGCTGCCTTCTCCACAGTTTCTCACACGGCTTTTAAATTCTGATAACTTGGGTTGTCTATGGAGTTGTGGTAATCTTTTTCCCTGTTACTTCTCTGTTGCCCCTTGACGTAATAAACTCGCCCTTGAGGGCTGTCCCGTCCAGTTTGCCCTTGAATTCCATTGGGAACTCCTGCTCGTTGAACTTCATGGTCACCTTAAAGCTTACCTGATCTCCTTCGACACTCAGGTCTGTGATGGGCATCTCGTTGTCCCGAGCCGTATACGTCCCGGTCATATCGTCTTTAATCTTCAGCGTGTTTGTACGAGTGCCCTGCTGAGAGACCGTTGTGAGCTCCCATGTGCCGACCAAAGCTGAGGATGCTGCCTCAATTTTTTTGCCGGTCACCTCGCTGGTGCCGTTGGGTCTGACGAGCTGCCCCTTTAGAGTCTTTCCGTCCAGTTTACCTTTGAACTCCATTTGGAACGTCTGGTCCCCAAAACCCAGCTCGACCTTGAAGCTTGCCTGATCGCCTTCGAGTTTCAGGTCCTTAATGGGAATCTCGCCGCCAAACATTTCATACCTTCCGGTCATGTCTCCATAGATAGTCAGCATACTCGTACGCGAACCTTGCTCAGAGGTGCTTGTCAGTTCCCACGTTCCGACGAGCGCTGAGCCAACTCGCTGGCCATTGACCGCCATCTCGCCGCGCTCGCTCTTAATCATACCGGTTAGCTTGTGGCCTGCGACAGTACCTTCAAAGGTCGATTCAAATTCGTTGTCGTTAAACTTGATCTTTCGAGAAAGGCTGAGTTTTCCGTCCTGATATTTGACATTCGAGATCACGCTCTCTCCAAACTCGCTGGTCCATTTGCCTTCCAGTGTGCCATCCGGCTTCTGAGAAATTGTCAGCTTGGCAGTTACGTCTCGTTCTCCGATACGATAGCTAAGGTCCCACTGACCAAGGGCAGGGGACTTGGGCGTTTTTCTAGCCCCATTCGCGGCAAATTCCCCGCGTTCGCTTGTAAGTTTACCTGTGATCTTGCCATCTTTTAGGATTCCCTCGTAATTCAGTTTGAATTCGTTATCTCGCATTCTGATGGTACGAACAAAGGTTAGGTTTTGGCCGTCGAATTTGACATCGGACAGCTCCGTCGATCCCCACTTGCCAGTGAGAGTACCATCAGCCTTTTTGGAAATAGACAGCGTGGCAAAACTTGGCCGGCCGCCAAAATCCATCGTGATTTCCCAGTCGCCTGTTATTTCTTCGGCGACAACCATTTGTGGCGCTCCAACCACTAAGGTGAGAATGAAAGCCAAAATTAGATATTTTCCCATACTCTTGTGACATGTCGCTTGCTTCATGGCAATTTCTCCTCTAATATTGTTTTAGTTTATCGAATTGCTGCTACGCTATCCCAATGATACTACAAATCATGCGAGCCACCCGCTCGCAATCGAAGAGCTATCATAGTTTCTGACCATAGGTAGTGCAAGTGTTTCTTATAATAGTAATCGTCCCAAAGATTGTGGGAGAATTTTTAACGGCCAGAGTATTACCTACGGCTGTCCTGTCAAATTACCTTCCTAAGGTCGCATACTCCATCCTCACCTCGCAGAAACTCCGATAGATAAG
>Ga0315274_10011424_pt1 | contig 12733 bp, 8 predicted proteins | sample YL17G02_20_MG_FD_203700 | JGI IMG/M metagenome (GOLD analysis project Ga0315274, IMG submission 203700) | Sediment microbial communities from Yellowstone Lake, YNP, Wyoming, USA - YL17G02_20 | ecosystem: Environmental > Aquatic > Freshwater > Lake > Sediment | place: USA: Wyoming | collected... | reverse complement strand
AATAACGGAGACAATTGTCATAACGGCCCCCGAGCTTAAATTTCTTCGAAATTTCTTCATTAAATAAAATCCTAAGTAAACCAGTAATCCGATACCCAACGCGGTGATAGCGGTTGCGGAATACACTCCTCTTGGGCCTCTCAAGAGATAAAATGATATTAGTAAGACGAATATCTCTAAATAAGTTTGATATTTCCAAATTGAAGGATTGTTGCCTTGGCGTCTCCTGACGAGCGACCAAATAAGGAAAAATGCAGAAATAAGGCACAAGCGGCCTAGCCCATTCTTTTGCAGAGTGACGCCTATCCACTCTTCTCCACCAAACCAACGACCATACTCGCGGCCATACACAGGGAAATATTTAATTAGAAGCAGCGAAAAGGGAATGAGTATATAAGTTGTCCTTCTGAGAATGCTCTCCATCGCTTGGCGAGGTGAAGGTTCTGAATGAACAACAAAGGCCATTAAGACCGCTTGAAAATCTCTTGTCCACCGCTTGAAAGAAATGTAAGGCATGTTTGACCAGAAAATACTGACGAGCATATAAATAACAAGAACAATCAACCAAGCGTTCTCTTTCATTGTAGCACGCCAATCATATTTTCTCCGAGCCAGTATCCACAAAGCCAAACACATGAGCACAATCAAGAACGCTCGGTCCAATGGACTCCCGGACTCAGGATCGCCACTTGATGATGGAAACCATCCGCTCAGCGGCTTGCTGGCAATAAAAAGCATCCAAATAGTCGGTATCCATAAGGCCTTGGTCATAGTAGGCGATTGTTTGCGCTCGAGACGAAGCAGAAAAAGCACAAAAAAAGTGCAAAGGATTAACGCGAGTATTGGAGACAATATTTTTTACCTGACTGAAGCATTATTTATAAAATCTAGATATAGCCCCGAGATTACGAAAAGAATCGTAAAATAAATTCGAAATGATGTCAAGGCCGAAATTGAAATTGACTTCCCGAGGTTTTTCTGATAAAAATAATTTACGATGAACACTCGGGACGGCGTTTAATCCCCAAAGAGTAATATATAAATTAGATTGAATTTAAAAAATAATTTTCCGGAAAGGCCGTGAAGCTATTTATTAAAAGAAACATATAATAGGTTGAGTTATGATCGAATGCATCTTCACTCTTGACTACGAAATTTATGGAAACGGCAAAGGATCACTTAAGAAACTGGTCTATGAGCCAGCGGAAAAAATGAAGGCTATCTTCGAGAAATGGAATTCAAATTTTGTGACATTTATCGAGGCCGCTGAACTTGAGATAATAGAAGCTAGTAAAACTGACGAGGGCATTGACCTTGTTAAAGATCAAATTCGAGAATTTTATAGGAAAGGATATGAGTTGGGGCTTCATTTGCACCCGCAGTGGTACAATGCTCGATACGAAAACGAAATATGGCAGCTCGATAATGGCGAGTATAATCTATGTAGCCTATCCGGAGTGCGAATAGCCCAAATCATCGATCGTTCTATCAAATATTTAAGAAAGCTTGTGCGCATAGCCGATTTTACACCATTTTCTTTCCGGGCGGGCAATTGGCTGTTTCAGCCCGCTCGAACGGTAGCGAAAATATTGGCTGAGCAGGGCTTTATAGTTGATTCATCCGTATTTAAGGGCGGCCTGCAGCGTCAACACAAGTTGGATTATAGGCGGGCGCTTAAGAACGCCTATTGGTGGCCGTTTATGGACGATGCAACGAAGCCTGATCTCCAAGGCCGCTTGATCGAGTTCCCCGTATATACTAGAATGGTTCCAATATGGGAATTGCTCACTGCCAAGCGGATCGGCATCCAGCTAAAAGGTCCAAATAAGACTCGAGCTGGCAAAGAGTGGCTATTTCATCATCTATATTTTATGAAATTAAGATATCCACAAAAGTTCGATTTCTGCCGAATGACAATAAACCAACTGACGCATACTCTTGACGAAGAAATAAAGAAGGACCTAAAGCACCCAGGCTTATTTCGGCCTATCGTCGCAATCGGACACACAAAGGATTTGATTGATTTCAAAGCCGTTGAGTCTCTTTTGTGCTATCTGAGAAGAAAAGGCATCGGAGTAACTAATTTTAGGAATGCCTATCGCAAGTTGAAAATATTGAGCGAGAGAGCGGATGAAAGCAAATAGCGTGATAGCAATACCGGTCAAGATCAACTGGCATCCTGGATTATCTATTTTTGCATCGGAGCAATTCTTAAAGTCGGTCAGCGATGAATACGGGTGGCTTGGTGGAGTTGACTTTTCTGGGAAACTCAAATGCATTTTGCCCTATACAATCATTCGAAGAGCAACAGTCCGCATGGTCCGTTTTCGGGTTGAGACTATTTCGTTGGGGGGAGAGCTTGATGTTAAGGAGGAAAAATCTTTCTTAAACCGCGTTGTAGAATATTTTCGTTTTGCCAGGGCTGATATAGTCATTCCCGCTACGACAAATGCGATCTTTCGCACTTATCCAAATAGAGCGATCGCGGCACCTTATGGAACTTACATAATAGACCTCAGCCAGCCAGAGGAGATCCTTTGGGACAATCTACATTCCAAACACCGCAATGTGATACGAAATGCGATAAAAAAAGGCGTGCAGATCTATAGCGGGATGGAGCATGTGGACATGGCCTATAGATTCGTTAGAGATACTTTCAAAAGATCAGCTCTTTCGTTTATGGGCTACGATTCTTTCATGCGTATGGTAAGCGGCCTCGACCAGAACGTGAGAATATTTGTGGCTGTTTATCAAGGAGGCGTACAAAGCTGTGCTGTGATTCCGTTCAGCAACCACAGTGCTTATTATGTATATGGAGGAACCTGTCCGGAACCGCTCACTGGAGCTGCGAACTTACTCCAATGGGAGGCCATCCGGCATTTTCGGGCTGAAGGTGTCAAGCATTATGATTTTTGTGGTGTCCGAATTAATCCTGAAAAAGGATCAAAGCAAGCTGGGCTCATAATGTTTAAGGAGCGATTCGGTCCACGGCTTGTTCAGGGATATATATGGAAATGCGCGCTCAATCCACTAAAATCTATAGTTTATTCGTTGGCGGTTCGGTTGTTTAGAGGTGGAGACATTGTCGATGAAGAACGGCAAAAGCTTAAGAGTCTTGGCGATATTGAAAAAATCGCCTTGCAAGCTATGCCCCAGCTCGGCCTAAGAGCTAGCGATTCTGTGTGCGTTTACGGAGATAGTTTCGCATGATTCGAATTCTCTTGGTCCATGCAGATATAATTCCGCACTACCGCATTCCTATATATGGCTACTTGAGTAAATATCTAGAGAACTACGGTTTCGGATTTACGGTGATTTCTGAGGGGGTACAAGAGGACGCTCCATATCCCATTGAGTTTTCCTTTGTCCCAATGCATCTTTCCGCTCTGCGGATCGTGCGATTTATCCACAGACAAAAAATCGATGCAATTATCGGTTTTTTGGGATTAAAGCACCGATACTTATTTCCGACATATTTCATAACTAAAGTGATCTTGGATCGAAAGATAATCTATTGGGGCCATGGCCGCGACCTTCTTCATCCTAAGAGCAAGATCAAGAATCTTGCCTATGCCGCTGAGCTGGCTATGTGTAACGCGATAATCATTTATGCAGAACACCTAAAAAAATATGTGCCGAAATATTTTCACAAAAAGGTTTTTATCGCCAACAATACGCTCCGCTTGACCTATAATGGTTTTCCGTCCGGCGTGACGAGGGAGAGTATACTTAGGAAATACGGTATCAATACAAAAAAGAATATAATCTGCATCGGACGCATGCAAAAGCGGAAACGATTGGATCATCTTGCCGAAGCCTTATTTCTTATGAATCGACCAGATGTCGGTTTAATCCTCGTTGGCCCTGAGGATGAAGGGTCCCTGGACAAGATTAAGGGTCCTAATATTTTCAAGTTAGGCCCCATATATGGGGACGAACAGTTTGACCTGCTTTCTTCAGCGGATGTCTACTGCCTTCCCGGTTCTGTCGGCCTGAGCATTGTCGATGCATTCTACTGCGGCCTCCCTTTTGTGACAGAAGAAGGCGATGAATCAGCAGAGATCATGTACTTGAAGAACGGCGTAAATGGTTTCATCGTGCCGAAAAATAATATCCCGATGTTGAGCCAAAAATTGTTAGTTCTCCTTGACGACGAAAATCTTCGAAGACAGTTCTCCGATGCAGCAAAACGCGAAATTCAAGAAAACGGCAGCATGGACAAATTTTGTTCTGGGTTTAGGGATGCGCTTTTTTATGTAACAGACCAGGTCAGTCGAAAATAATTGAAAATAACTTTATAATGAGATTTCGATAGACATGCTGCTTGCATAGGGGTTACATGGAAAGCAGCTTCGGCGAATTCATTTCTCGGAAACGTTTGTAATGTGGGTCGAAGTATACTAATATTTTTGCTTAAGCTCTAACTCCTTATGAACAAATAGCTTATGTTGTTAAAGCAAAGCTACTGTAACCGTATGTTAGACTTTTGGATTCTTTCCTTGGGCACTCATGATTTTTAATCAAAATGTAGGAGTCTGCGGCCATGAGACGTATCTTACAGAGCGGCACGAGTGACGGCCTTAAGATTACGGTTATTAAAAATCGGCAAGGGCTCGACCACATAGTGCAAGCATGGGAGAAGCTTCAGAACGCCGCGGCCAGTCCCGTGCCTGCTGTTGATCCATATCATTACGTCTCCGAACTTGAGAGCCTAGGCCCGAATGTTGATCCATACATTTTGTGCATGCATCGAGAAGGGCGGCTTGAGGGTATGCTTGTAGGAAGGCGCCAACTCGTAAGAATGCCAATCCGGTTGGGATATCTAACTATCATGAAAACACCTTTAAGAGAGATTCTTGTATATTATAGTGGCCTTCTTGGCCAGCGAAGCGCCGACGTTTGCTCCCTTCTATTGAAGTCCCTAAGGCAATGCCTTAATAACGGCGAAGCAGATGTTGCAGTATTTGACCATGTTTATTGTGATTCGACTATGTATAGTATCATTCGCAGTGAAACGCCTCTTCTAAGTCTAGGCTATTCTCCAAGGATCGATGGCTACTGGAAAATGGAAATGCCGAAGAGTATGAACGAGTTCTATGGGAAAAAGTCCAGCAAGATAAGAAGAATGCTTCGGAAAAAGATCAGGAAACTTGAAAGTTCGTACCAAGTATTTATGAAAACCTATTCAGACGAAGAAAGCCTAGAGCAAGGTGTTTCAATTGCAGCCAGCGTATCTTCAAGGACATATCAGTATTCGCTCGGAGGGGGGCTTTCAGACAATCCACAAATGCTTAGCTATCTTATGTCGATGGCAAGAAGAGGCTGGCTTCGAGTGTATATTCTTTATGTTAATAATGAGCCTGCCGCTTTCGAATGGGGGATTAAATATATGGGTACGTTTTTCCTGCGGGCAATTGGGTTTGACCCGAAATGGCGACATTGGTCCGTAGGAACTGTACTGTTCCTGAAGGTCTTAGAGGCTTTGTGTGAAGAAGGAAATGTCAATCACATGGATTTTGGGCCCGGAGACGCCGAGTACAAAAAGATTTATGGAGACACGAGGATAGATTCACGAAGCCTTTTTATTTACCCGGATAGGTTTTATCCCCGACTCATAAATGCCATGCGCATGGCAATCGACGGAGTAGAAATGGCGGCCGTATTTGTGGTAACTAAATTAGGACTTGAACGTAAATTTAAAAGGGTGTGGCGGGATCGGCTAAGACGAAAGTTGGCGGCGGCTGGAGAAAGAACCCGCGATGAAACTCAAAATTCAATTGATCCAGATTTATGATCAAGTTTCGATGTAGACTAGACAATAAATGCTCGTGATAAGGGAGCCTATGAATTTTGAGTTCGGTTCAATCGGGATTTGCGTTTCGATAGACCTGGGCGAATATGGAATCCATGATTTTTGTAGTTAACAGTATCTCCCCGTAAGAAATCGGCAGCGGCGAATTAACTGAAACTGACCTATAGAAAAGTTCTATGAGCCGTTTCAATCCGGACTTCATGTGAAAATCTCTTTTCAGAAACAATCGGATATTCGTCATCATGTTTTTTCGGTATTGCTTTGCATAATAATTGAGCGGAATGAGCTTATTTTTATAGCTTTTATGGCTTGTCCCCGGGACTTTAATGAGGGAATGATGTTCTTGATTGATTATTAGGCCATTTTTAGATCCGTATATCCGAAATTCTCTGAGAAGCGGCCGCATTTGTGTTGAAAAAGTGAAATAAGCAGTTGTTTGATTGTGGTCATTGATAATCACCCTTAATTCGTCTATCAAATCATTTTCTCCGATCCGCTTCAAAAATTCGCTGGTGAATCCATGGGCGATGACACTTATATTATCTCCCGGCAGATATTCGGCGATTTTTGCTATCCCGTGACTGATGATATTGTGCATGAGCTGGCCGGGCAAACTTCTTACCCAATGTGTTTTATTGGCGAGGAATGATCTAGCGTAGCGTTCATCGCCTAGATCATAGCAATAATAGGCTTCCATATGAACAGGCGGACAACCCAAATAGCCATCCTCGATGAGTTTTCTCATGCTGATGGCGACATGGGTGTACTGTTCGTCTGTTCCTACAGTCAATTTTAGCTCTTTTTGTTTAGCCAGTTGAATGAGTTGATCGGCATCATAGCTATTGAGCGTGAATGGCTTCTCGATGTACGCATGGCACCCTGCGTCTAAGCAAATTTTGCCTATTTCAAAATGACTTTGGGGTGGAGTCGTAATATGGACGACGTCGGGCCGGGTAACATCCAACATGTCATGGATATTCCGAAAATATCGCTTAATTTTGAATCTTTCATACAATTGCCTGGCCATCAACTCTTCCTTATCGCAGACGCCTACGATCTCGGCATCCGGGATTAGAGAAATAGCCCAAGCATGGTCGTCGGCTATTTTCCCGCATCCGACGATAGCGGCTTTAATCATCTGCTTTGTTCGCCGTTATTACACAGGGCTTCGAGAAAAGTGGAAAGGGCCATTAGCATCCACGCCTGGGACCACCTCATGAACGGGATGCGTACCTTATAATACTGCAGCTTCTGGAAATAGAAAAATCCCCGGGCGTCCCACATGTTCCTCAGCCCCCAATTCAAGACGGAATAAACGAGAGGCATGTTTCCATCAGCGAAGTCCCTAAATTCGATAAGTGTTATAATGCTCTGGGCGACACTGTGAATATCGATGGGATAAGTAGCATCATGGAAGTACCTCGGCGCTCCGTCCTTACGGAAAAAATGCTTCCTGTAGAATTCGAGGCCTCGGCGGATGGCACCATCGAATTCTTTAGTCCCACTATATTGATTGATTTGCCTAAATGCAACCAAATTAAAGCCGCTATGGAAGTTGTCGATCCACCGCTCGGATGGTAATTCCCCATAGCTCCAGGACCCCTCTTTATGCTGCTTGCCGACTGAGTAGCGTGCGGCATCGAGGGCCGGCTCGAGAAACCTCATCTGTCCCGTTAAAAGGCTGATCCGACAGAAAAGAGCAGCACCGAAAAGATTGGCGTTGTGAACCTTTGTTCGCTCCAATGGCGTGTAGCTGAAACATGCTTGAGAACTGTTCTCTCGCCGAAAGAGGACATCCAAGATGAAGTCTGCGGAGCTAACGGCCGCATCCAGCCATATTGACTTCGGAGATCGCTCATATACGTCCAACAAAGCATTGGCGGCGAAGGTCGAGCAGATAATATTGGGTGTTCCTTTGGGAATAAGGATAGACCGCGTCTGCCAATCAAAATTGTAGCCCCAACATGAATAACGCTCATTGGGCGACCTTAGTGCAAGAAGCTTATCTACCATCAAGTCTATTTCCTTGTCTCCATTAACCAATCCGATTTTTGATAGCTTAGCAAGAGCCGACAGGAATAGGGCTATCCCCTTCGGGTTGGGTGTCTTAGGTACCAGTAATAACGGCCTGAGGTTGATCGGGCATCGCTTGACCCCTTGTGTTAAAGCGAGGCGGCCTAGTTTAAAGTTCAGGAAGGACAGGGCCTTGAATACGGGGCTGTTGAGCGCGTCGTATGGATCATAGCCCGCCCATTCGTTAGCTTTGCAATATGCTAGGAGCTTAAGCGTTGTATCCTTTATGATCTTTAAATCGCCTAGAGCGCTCATCGCTGTGTATTGAGTTGGGCTGATATTCATTGCGGCTATGCTGTTCATTTAGAAGAAGCCGCCAGCAGGTGTCGGAGCGTCCTTTCAGCCGTGCGGCCGTCCCATAACGGAGGCACTTGGCCCTTGCGAGCAGGGCCGGTGAGCGCATCCGAGATATCGTCCATGAGACGTTCGAGTTTGGTCAAGCGGTTGCTGCCCAGAGTGATCGTGATCGGCCTTTCCGTGTTGGGGCGGAGCGTTAGACATGGAGTGCGAAAAAACGTGGCCTCCTCCTGGAGACCTCCGGAATCGGTCAACACGATCCGGGCGTTCTCGGTCAAGCAAAGAGAATCGTGATATCCTATTGGTTCTAATAATAGCAGCCGACTATCCGAGCGGGTAGTTAGGCTAAATACGGAAAGCATCTTGCGAGTACGCGGGTGGATAGGGAAGACCACCGGCAGACTTCTTGATAGCAGTTCCAGGACACCTATGACAGTCGATAGGCTGGACTGCCCATCCACGTTTGCCGGCCGGTGCAATGTCACATAGACGAAATGGCCAGGTTCGAGTCGATGCTGGGCCAAAATGCTACTGGCACGCGCTTTCGGCAGGTTTTCCAACAGGGAATCAATCATGATATTGCCGACAAACTTGATCTTATCCCGGGAAATCCCCTCCCGGATAAGGTTCTCGTCGGCATCTTCAGATGGAGTCAGGAGCAGGTCCGCTAGAGCATCGGTGACGAGCCGGTTGATTTCTTCGGGCATCGTCCGGTCGAAGCTTCGAAGACCTGCTTCGATATGAGCGACTCGAATGCCCATTTTGGCGCATACCAATGTACACGCCATCGTGGAATTGACATCGCCAACGACGACAACCCAATCCGGCTTTTCCCGATCGCAAATAGTTTCGAAGCCTATCATTATATGGGCCGTCTGAACGGCATGAGATCCCGATCCCACCCCGAGGTTGATATCGGGCTTCCTGATGTCCAGTTCGCGGAAGAAAACGTCAGACATGTTTTCGTCATAGTGCTGCCCGGTGTGAACCAACAGCATGTGAAGCATTGCTTCATCAGCTACTCTTTGAATATTGTATTCAGCAATCTCCCTGATCAAAGGTTTCACCTTCATGAAATTTGGGCGGGCGCCTGCAACGGTAAGTACTTTGATGTTCTTCATTTTTGACTTTTACGCACTTGACAAGTTGTTCAAAATCACTCAGCCTCGGTCGGCGTCTAGTCGGTCATACTAGGGCACCCGCTCAATCTGGATGATCTCTTCTATGTAATTGACAATATCGGCAAGGGCCGGCCGAGGCTTATTGTCCGGCAAGCAGCTTTTCTCCCGTGGAGTAAACTGGATTCTCGTCCAGACCTCTTCAGTCGTTTTGATCAAGGTTAATCGGCCTTCTTGCTCCAGCCCGCGGTCGACGGCTCCGGTTTTTCCGCGGAATATGCTGTAAACAGGCACACCCAGGGCAGCAGCCTCGCGGTTCATCGTTCCGCCGCCACTAACCACAAGGTCGGAAAGCCAAATGAGATCAAGGCCGTCCACTGCCCGAGGCGGGACAATAGTCTTTCCATTTCTGAACCATTCAGGATTTTCTGCCCGGAGCGCCTGCTCCTGAAGGTGATGGCGAGGCAATAGAACCGCGCGGACTCCAGCCGTCTGGCGGATTCTCGACATGAGCTCGATAAACAACAAATCGCTCTCGGGATTATAATAGTGAGCCTCGTTAGCGGGGGGCCTGACGGTAATGACCATCTCATCGTGCGGCAGACCCAGTTCATCCAGAAGCGAAAGATCCGGCTTGAATTCGGGGACGTAGGCGTCCTCTTTGATTCCACGGTAGTATCGAACATGTTTTGGCTTCGAATAGTGCTTTTCATAAAGCAACACTTTGGGAACAATCTCCCAGAGCGGCCTGGCGAGCGGGATCGTTCGCGCGTGTTCATAGTCATTTATCTCTACCGTAGGAAGTCGGAACAAGTTGCATAGTAGCGTCTGGGAGCGAGATCCGTGCGAAACTGTCAAATCTGGTCTATGGCGTAAATAAAAAGGCATAAGTTGTGCTGAGCGCCACAGCAGACCGAAGATCTTCATTAACGGGTTCTTCCCGTAATGATGACCGATCTTAGTGTAATGTAATCTCTTTTTATCTGCGAGTTCATAAACCTGGAACGCGTCCCGTGCGGTAAGTAATACCTGGTGACCGCGGCGTTCCAATTCACGAATGATGGGGATAAAAAAGGGCACATGCGGCGTGTTGTCGAGATCAATCCATATTTTCGTTCTAAGCTTAGCGGCCGTCCGCTTTTGCCCGGGCCCATGTGCTTGAGACTCGGCCTTGGTATCCTGTGCCTCCGTTGTATCAAAATTATTAGCTTCGATTCTCAAGGATTTCCAGAATCGTGCCAATGCCCTGGGAAGGACATGCCAGTACTGACCGCCATACTTAGTTTCAACATACTCCAGCAGCTCTATATAATATTTTATTGGATACTGCTCTAAAGAACAAGGCGTCTCTTCGAAATTCATGTAATCAGGATGTGTATTCAGTAAGGCCAATCCGCCATTATCTGCAATCCAGTCAAGCTTTTGTCTCCAAATACTAATATCTTTTTCTCTTAGGATAATAAAAAGGCAATGATCTTGGGGCAGCGTGTAAGGGAGTTCGATATATGTTCTCTCCGTTATTTTGCTCGCAACAGAAAAAGGGAAGATCGTATACATGCCTCCTGACTGAGGTTCGAATGGATCAGTATCAAATGTTGTGCATCCGTATTCGATGTCTAACTCCGTCGTCCATTCAAGATTACGAAGCATAGAAGGCGAAGCGAAGCCGACCGCATCCCATTCTTTAAGATAATTATTAATTCTACGCGCTCGAATTTCAAAACCTTTTCTGTTGATGAAGAGCTTTCCGTCATGTTTAAGCCCATGAATCCCGACTTCAAAGCCCGATCCCACGAGACGCCGAAGAAGCGAGGGTGGGACAAGATAATCCTCAGGGACAAAATTGAAAGAAGAACAGAAATTCAATTTCTTTTCTATATCCATGAGCTTAAGGCAATTCTTGAGTCCTAGAGCCTTATCCACATCGTGTTTTAGGACAAGAGCGAATCTCTTCTTTTCGGGCCAGCCCGTCCAGGCGGCTGGTGCTCGAGCGGCTCCTGGTGATATTGGCCATATATCTTTTGTCAATTTACGCTTGTGTTTTGCGATCGCCCTTCTGAGAAAGAGCTGTATCCTCCTCGGGAGGATAGGCTTAATCAAATAATAGTAATCGATTAGTTTCATGTCTGCCTTGGCAGGTAAATTATATAGTGCAACAAAAAAAAATGTCAAGAATAACAAACCACCTTTCAGTTTGGAAAAGCGCCAATTTTTTATACTGATACTGAAGCTACATCGAGAAGAATCTCTAACGTTCTTGTCATCCTGATTTTCCATAAAGGAATCGGCTCGACCACTTTATGAATGCGTCTGATATTTATTTTACATAAATAGGACATCAATTTATGTAAAATCTAACTTGCTTTGCCGATTAAAGGCTTCTAGAACTCGGGGAATAGAAGCTGGCGGCCTCTTTCTCTATTGCCCAACGTCTTTTAAAATCCTCTTTTTATCCAAAGATACGGAATCATCAGGATTTCTGCAATAAATGGCAACGGGTCAGCTAAAGAAAAAACCGCGAATTCTTTTTTGCCCTTTAGCGATAACACATATTCTTTCAGCGACATCCTCCCCTTCATCATCTCGTTTATAACCGTGGGTATATCGGTGACCAAACGCAGCCATTTAATATCGTTCCAAGATGTCGGTATCTGCATTGGTTGACCGGTCATATCTTGAAACATTAGATATGGCATGTCAATCCCAGCGCCTATGGCAAGGGTATGCCATCCCCACACGCGTGCATTGACCTCCAGGAATTTATATTGCATATCCCTAGTGTCAAACATGAATTCAACTTCGGCCAGTCCATAATAATTTATCTTGGTGAGAAATTTATTTCCCAATTCTTCAAGTTCAGGTATATAAACTGATTCAGCAAATGTAGTGGCCTGCCCAAAGTCCATGGGGTGCTGTCTCGACCTTCTCGCCATAATTCTTGCGACAACTTTACCCTCCTTAAAAAAGGGATAAAAGGAATAGAGATGTTTTGGCCCTGCCGGAATAAACTCCTGAATAAGCACCTCAGAAGGATTAATGATGCCGCAAACCTTATTATAGATCTGGAGGAGGTGCTTCTTGTTTTGGATTAGGAAGGCTTTCTTACGGAACTTTTCGAAAAAGAGGTCTCTTGTCGCGGGCTTGATGACGACGGGAAAGGCAGTGTCGAGTTTTTCAACGTCATACACATCTTGAGGATAGTATGTTTTAGGAGTCGGAATGCCAAGCGATTCTGCCAGCTGGTAAGTATTTTTTTTATTGAAGACATACTTGATTGTTTCCCATCCCGGCGTTGGGATACGGTAGTACTCTTCAAGCGTTTTTTTATGTTTAGACAATAAAGAGACGGATTGGTCATTGTTCGGATATAAGACCCATTTGTCTAGATTCAGTCTTTTCGCATAATCGATTAGAAAGCGAAGATATTCTTCTT
>Ga0315274_10011423_pt1 | contig 12733 bp, 9 predicted proteins | sample YL17G02_20_MG_FD_203700 | JGI IMG/M metagenome (GOLD analysis project Ga0315274, IMG submission 203700) | Sediment microbial communities from Yellowstone Lake, YNP, Wyoming, USA - YL17G02_20 | ecosystem: Environmental > Aquatic > Freshwater > Lake > Sediment | place: USA: Wyoming | collected... | reverse complement strand
AACGGAATGGCGGGCAAAGGATATCCCAGATTTCAGAATCCCGTGAATCCTGTCATCCTGTCAAAGGCTTAAATCGAGATTCTTCAAACAAGCAGGGGATGGGAAACCATTAAACGCTTCTGGCTGTCAGCCTGTGAAGAATCGCAGAAGGCGCGATACTCTTCGTTTCGAGGATTATACACAGGCTGACAGCCTGCGCCACGTCATCAATCCACGGTCGGTTCGGGGGTTGCCAGGTGCTCCGGGTCGGTGTCGTCGCTCAGTCGGTCATCTTTCCGATGCCAGATGCGATAGAGCGCCGGAAGAAAAACGAGCGTCAGAAACGACGATGAAACGATGCCGCCGATGACCACCGTCGCCAGCGGCTTTTGGACCTCGGCCCCGGTTCCCGTGGCCACCGCCATGGGGACAAATCCCAGCGAAGCCACCAGCGCCGTCATCAGAACGGGGCGCAGGCGTGTCAGCGACCCGCGGAGAATCGCGTCTTCCAGCCCGATCCCCTCTTTGCGCAGGTGGTTGATGTAGGTCACCATGACCAGGCCGTTGAGCACGGCCACGCCCGAAAGCGCGATGAAGCCGACCGCCGCCGAGATCGAGAAGTTGATCCCGCGAAGCCAGAGCGCCGCCACGCCGCCGGTCAGCGCCAACGGCACGCCCGTGAAAACCAGCAGCGCGTACTTGACCGAATTGAAGGTGCTAAACAGAAAGAGGAAGATCAGGAAGAAACACATCGGCACAACGATCATCAGGCGGTTGCGCGCCGCCAGAAGGTTCTCGTACTGCCCGCCCCAGTCGAGCCACATCCCCGGCGGCAACCGGACTTCCGCCCCGACGCGCGCGCGGGCTTCGCGGACAAACGACGCCAGGTCGCGCCCGCGCACGTTTGCCTGCACGGTCACCCGCCGCTTGCCGTTCTCGCGATTGATCTGGCTCAGCCCTTCGGCGATGGAGATGCGCGCCAGGGCGCCGAGCGGCACGACGCCGCGCAACAGCGTGCTGCCCGCCCCCGGCGCGCCGGTTGCGACGGTCGCGTTCGCCTCCTGCGTCTGTTCCGGGAGCGGAATGGGCAGTTGTTCGATCGCCTGAAGATCGCTGCGTAGATCATCGGGCAGCCGCACGATAATGTCGAATCGCCGGTCGCCCTCGAAGACGCGGCCCGCCTCGCGCCCGCCGACGGCGATGGCGATCACGTCCTGGACATCGCTGACGTTCAGCCCGTGGCGAGCGATGGCGGCGCGGGCGATCTCGATATTCATGGCGGGATAGCCCTCGCTTTGCCCCATTTTCGCATCGGCCGCGCCGGGAATGGTCTGAAGAGTCTTCAGAATGGCCTGGGCGGTGGGCATCATCTGATCGAACTCATCGCCATAGACTTTGACGGCCAGGTCGCCGCGCACGCCCGCCACCAGTTCGTTGATCCGAAGTTCGATCGGCTGGCTGAATTCATAGAGATTGCCCGGAACCGACTTGGCCGCCTCGGCGATCTTCTTCAGCAAGTCGGGCTTGGGCAGTCGCGGGTCGGGCCACTGCGATCGCGGTTTGAAAATCACGTAGGCATCCGAGATGTTCGGCGGCATCGGGTCGAACGCCACCTCGGCCGTGCCGGTCTTCGAGAACATGAAATCCACTTCGGGAAGTTGTGTGACAGCGTTCTCGACCTGGGATTGCATCGCCTGCGATTGCGTCAGCGAGGTGCTGGGAATCCGAAGCGATTGTAGACTGATGTTGCCTTCGTCCAGTTTGGGAACGAGTTCCTGACCCATTCGCGAAAAGACAAGAGCCGCGGCGGCGAAGGCGCCGACCGAGACCAGAACCACCGCCCAACGAAGCCGCAGCGCCAGCCGCACCACTGGCTCGTAAACGCGCTTCGCCGCCGCGATGACCCAGTTCTCCTTTTCTCTGACCTTGCCGGCCATAAGGATCGCGACCATCGCCGGAATGAAGGTGAGCGAGAGAATAAAGGAGGCGACCAGTGCAAAGATAAACGTAATGGCCATCGGATGGAACATCTTCCCTTCGATTCCTGTCAGGGCGAGAATCGGCAGTAAGACGGCAATGATGATCGCGCGGCCGGAGACCGACGGCTGGAGCATTTGCCGGCTGGCCCCGATGACCTCGTGAAGGCGCTCGTTGAGCGTCAGTCGCCGGCCGAGTTCGCGCTGCTTTTCCGCCAGCATCCGCAGGCAGTTCTCGACGATGATGACCGCCCCGTCCACAATGATACCGAAATCAATCGCGCCGAGGCTCATCAGGTTGCCGCTGATTCGGTTTTGCACCATGGCCGTGGCGGTCAGAAGCATCGAGAGCGGAATCACGGATGCGGTGATGACCGCCGCGCGGACATTGCCAAGCAGAAGGAACAGAATGACAATAACGAACAGCGCGCCCATAAACAGGTTGTCTTTCACTGTGTGAATTGTCTGATCCACCAGCTCGGTGCGAACGAGAACCGGACGGACTTGTACATCGGGCGGAAGGCTTTTCTGGACGTCCTTGATCTTGGCCGCCACCGACGCGGAGACCGTGCGGCTGTTGGCGCCGACGAGCATCAGCGCCGTGCCGACGACGACTTCGCGACCATTCTCGCTGGCCGCGCCAGTGCGCAGCTCTTTGCCGATCCCCACCGTGGCTACGTCGCGCACATAGACCGGCGTGCCGCCGTGGGTCGCGAGCACAATCGCGCCAATGTCGCTGGAGTTGCGGACGCGCCCGTCGGCGCGAACCACGTAGGCCTCGCCCTTGTGCTCGACAAAGCCGGCGCCGGTGCTCGCGTTGTTCCGTTCGAGCGCCTCGATCACGTTGTGAAAGGTCAACCCGTAGGAAACCAGTTTCATCGGGTCGGGCTGGACGAGATACAGTTTTTCGTAACCGCCGATCGAGTCCACGCCCGCCACGTCCTTGACGGTGCGCAGCTGCGGCTTGATCACCCAGTCCTGCACGGTGCGAAGGTAACCGGCCTTCTCGAAGTCGGCGCGCAGCCGTTCGCCTTCGGGCGTGAGATAGGCGCCGTCGCTTTGCCAACCGGGCCGGCCGTCGGTTGGCGTGGCGCCGCGGCCGTCGGGGTGTTCGAATTCGACGACGTACATAAAGACTTCGCCGAGGCCGGTGGTGATCGGACCCATGCGCGGTTCGGCCCCGGCCGGTAGGTCTTCGCGCGCCTCGGCGAGGCGCTCGAGAACCTGCTGGCGCGCGAAATAGACGTTCACCTCGTCCTCAAACACCGCCTCGACCTGGGAGAATCCGTTGCGCGTCAGCGAGCGTGTCAGGCGCAGCCCCGGGATCCCCGCCAACGCCGTCTCGATCGGAAACGTGATTTGCTTTTCGACCTCGGTGGGCGCGAGGCCCGGATAGAGCGTGTTGACCTGGACGATCTTGCTGCTGATGTCGGGCACGGCATCAATCGGCAGTCGGGCCAGCGAATGGACGCCGACGGCCGCCGCGCCCAGAGTCAGCAGGAGCACAAGCCAGCGATGCTGGATGCAGAACTTGAGAATGGCGTTCAACATTGTGGTGTCGCTCTTTTCTGGAATTCTGTTCGTAGTAGCGCCGCCAGGCGCGTTGCCCGTCTCTTTCACGCGCCTGGCGGCGCCACTACGAACTTGTTTTCACGGCAATCCCGGCTCAGTGGCCGCTGCACGTCTTGCCTTCCATAATTCCCTTGACCAATTCGGCCTTGAGGATGAATGCACCCTCGCTGACGAAGCACTTGCCTTCTTCGAGGCCCGAAAGCACCGGTGCCATCCGGCCCACAGCCGGGCCAACGACAACGGCCTGTTTGGCGAACGTATTGGCCTCGCCTTGCACTTCGACGAAGACGGCCGGGCCGCCTTCGACGACCTGAATGGCCGCCTCCGGGACGGCGAGGACAGCTTCCGCCTTGCGTTCCTGGGGATTCGCGAGAGTCAACTGAACGTGGGCAAACATGCCGGGCTTGAGCGCCGTGTGGCCGTCGGCGACCTCGACGCGCACCTGGGCCGTGCGGGTGGCTTTGTCGAGCGCGGGCGCGATGTAGGTCGCCCGGCCCTCGAATGACCGGGCCGGGATCGCGTCCACGGTGGCGTCGGCCCGCGAGCCGACGGCCACCTGGTGGAGAAGGCTCTCCGGCACGTCGGCCAGAATCCAAAGGGTGGTCAGATCGGCCAGCACGAGCAACGTCTCGCGATCGGGGCCGACGATTTCTCCGAGCGTGGCCTCGCGCTCGACCGCGCTGCCTCCGATGGGCGCGCGGACGATGTAGCGCGGCCGAATCTCGCCGCTGGCGACCAGTTGCTCGACCTCCGACTGGCCCATGCCCCACAGGTGCAATTTGTTCTCGGCCGCCGTCAAAGCGGCCTGGGCGGCCAGCACTGCGCCCTGGGCCGTTTTGCATTCGCCTTCGCGCTTCTGAAGCTCGCCGAGCGAAATGCCCTTGCCGTCCAGCAGCCGCCGGGCGCGTTCCGAAGCCGTCTGAGCCAATTCCATGGACGACTGGGCGACCTGAGCCTGCGTCCTTTTTTGCAGGAAATCGCTCTGGGCCTCGCCGAGGGCGGGACTGTCCACGACGAACAGTTCGTCGCCCGTGCGGACGACGTCGCCAAGCCGGACTTTGATCTCGACCACCCGGCCCTCGACCGGCGTGCCCACGTGCGCCATCGCCTCGGTGTTATAGGAGACGCGGCCCGGAACGACGAAGGTCTCGGTCAAGACTTGCTTGCAGGCCGTCTCGATTTTGATCTGGTTTTGTTGAATGGCCTGCGGCGTCAGCGTCACCTCGTCGCTGTGTTCGGCTTCGGCCTCTCCCTGAACGTGCGCGGAAGCCGCGTGGCCATGCGCGTCTTTCACTTCAGAGGTCTCGATTGGCTTCCCGAGGGCTTCGCCGGCCGCAGCGCGGCGGCCATTGGCTGCGTGCATTCCCACATAGACGCCTGCCGTCAAAACGACCAGCAGCAGTCCCGCCACGGCCCATGCCGTGGTTTTGAACGAGTGTTTCGCTTCCATTATTCATCTCCTCCTATTCCGATGGCCCGCTCCAGTTCCGCGCGGGCGATGGTCCCGTCATAGAGCGCTTGAAGAAACTCGGTTTCGGTTTGTTGGGCGGTTCGGCGCGCGTCGAGCAGTTGCAGGAACTCGGTTTCGCCCTGCTCGTAGAGAGAGGTTTCGATGCGAAGCGACTCGGCGGCGCCGGCGCGCAGCCCGGCGTCGAAGGCCGCCAGTTGTTCGCGCGCGCTTTCGTATGCCTGCACGGCGGTCTCAACGTCGCGTTCGATTTCCTGGCGGGTGCGGGCCAGTTCCGCTTCCGCTCGGCGAAGGCCGGCCTGGGCCGCCGCAATCCCGCCGCGATTGCGATACCACAGGGGAAGTTCGATTCCCAGCAACGCGCCCACGCTGGCGTCCGCGCCGATGTTCAAGCCGGGCGTCAGATCGGGATACCAGGCCTTCTGCTCGCGCCGGACAACGAGTTGCTTCTGCCGAACCACCTCGCCGAGGCGGCGAAGCGTGGGATGTTGGGCCAGGGCAATCTCGCGCGCCTTGTTCGAGTCGGCCGTCGGCGGCGTCGAGCGAAACGAGTCGGCCAGGTCGAAATTCGCCGCCAACGCCCGCCCGCAGAGCGTATTCAGCACGGCGCGCCAGACCCGCAGACTGCGCTGGTGGGCCTGAACCGCGCGCGCGGCCCTCAGCGTTTCGACACGCGCCTTGATGCGATCAATCTCCGGGGCTTCGCCGCTTTCAACGCGCCGGGCGACGACGCGCTCAATCTCCTGTGCGATCCGATGCGTCTCAACGGCCAGCGCCGCCGAACGCTTGTAGTACAAGACCGTATGGAAGGCTCTGCTCACGTCCGCGCGAAGCGTCGCGCGGAAAACCTCCGCTTCGCGTCGCACGATTTCTTCCGAGATCTCGGCGGCGGCCCGGCGCGCGCGCCGTTTGGCCGGCAGCTCGATGGGTTGGCGCAGCTCAAGCCCATACCCTGTTCCGGCGCTCAGCTCGAGTTCCGGATTGGGATAGGCCCTCGCTTGCAGCACTTCGGCGCGGGCCGCCTCGCGGCCGGCCTCGAACTCCGCAAACGTGGGATTGCGCTCGTTGGCGACTTTGAGAACTTCGGCCAAGGTCAGCGACGTGCCTGCCTCGGACGAAGCGGGCGCGGGCCGCTCGTCCGGTCGGGTCGTTTCTCCAAAGACCCGCCGAATTGTCTCGCGCGCGCCGAGCATAGCCCGGTCGGCGGCCGAATCGTGGCCCGCCGGTTGCGCTCTCATTCGAGCGCAGCCGGTCAGGGCTATGGCCAGAAGGAGCAAGGTTGTCGAACGGGTTGAAGTCACAGCAATCCTCCGAAGTCGCTTGCGCGTTCGCTCGGGCGGAAATCGCGCTCCCCCGCCTGCAACGCGCAGGCCTCGCAAGACGGGCAACACAGAACGGCTTTTGGAGGATTTCAGATCAGAAGAACGACGGTGCGGATGGAATCGAGCGGAGAGCCTGCCAGGGGCGACGCTTCAAGGACGATGGTCGTCGCCGACGGAGTGGCGAGGAGCGCGCCGACGGCATCCGTAAAGATCGTGGCAGCCACCGGCTGCAAAGAAAGCAGCGGGACGGACTCGGGGATGGAATGGGGGTGGGGACTGCCGATGGCGATGGGAACATCCACGCACGAGCCGCAGTAGTTCCGGCATCGCGACGGACTCGTTTCGGCGAACGGTTCGGAGCCGGTGCTCGAAGCCTCGAGCGTAGCGCACTGGTGGCAATGGTTGCTCATCGTCTCCAACCCGACGTGACCATCGTCACCGAAGCAAAGCACGAATCCGTCAACGCCGCCGAGCGCCACGAGAGTGTAGAGCACCAGGCCGAACCACGCCGTGGATTTTCTGCGTCGAAGCATCTCTCGCCCCGGGTCTTCTCTCCGCCCAGCGAAATGTAAGCCGGCCAGCGATCGCCTCATCGTGGCCGTCTTTCCCAACCTCTGCTTGGGAGCGTGCACAATTCCGCGGGTGGGGTCAAGGCATTTTTCCCGGGCTTGTGAGATGTTGCGCTGCGAGAAGACTGAAAGAAGTTGGATGATTCCGCCAGCCTGCTTCACCAGGAGATGGTCTGAGGACGAGACCTGGGGCTGTTCAGTGTCGGATCGGGCGTTGTGTCCGGCCTGCTTTCAGCAACGGGAAAAGCACCCCAGCTCGAACTTGAGAAGACAAAGCGGTTGACATGACCCAAACCTGACCGCAAGGCTACGTCGCGCATTCAAGGGCGCCGGTCAGGACCATGAGCGATCCGAACACATCCAGGAAACCCGTGGCGATCTCCGTCGTTCTCCCTTTCTACAACGAGCGCGCGACGATCGAAGGATGCGTGACCGACATTCGCGAGGCGATGCGCGGACGCAGCGACTACGAGATCGTCATCGTCAACGACGGCTCGACCGACGTGGACGTGGCCGTTCTCGAACGCCTCGGCGATTGTGTGGTTCATCATCATCAAAACCGCGGCTACGGGGCGGCGGTCAAGACCGGCATTCGCCACAGCGCCGGCACGGTCATCGTCCTCACCGACGCCGACGGCACGTATCCGGCGCGCGAGATTCCCCGACTGCTCGAGCGGCTCGACCACTGCGACATGGCCGTCGGCGACCGCTCGCGCCACCCGGAATCGCGGCGCAACGTCGGCCCGTGGCACCGCCGTCTGGCCAAGCGCTTGCTCGCCGCAACGGCCAACTACCTCATGGCCACACGGATACCCGACCTCAATTCGGGTCTGCGCGCGTTTCGCCGAAGCGACGCCGAGCGCTTCCTACGGCTGGCGCCTTCGGGTTTTTCGCTGACGGCCACCTTGACCCTGGCCTATTTCTCCGAGGGACTTGCGGTCGAATACGTTCCGATAGACTACCGGGCGCGCGCGGGCCTCGAGCGGTCGAAAATCCGTCCTCTGCGCGACACGCTTCTGATCCTGCTGACCATTGTTCGGACGATCTGCTTTTTCAACCCGCTGAAGGTCTTCCTGCCCGCTTCCGCCGTTCTGGGTCTGGCCGGCCTGAGCGTACTGGCTTACGGAATCCTCGCGCACAACATCCTCGATGGAACCATTGCCGTTCTGATCCTGAGCGCAGTGCAGGTCTTCGTTCTGGGTCTTGTGGCCGATCTGATCGCCCGCAGCCGCCGGTGAAGGGCGGAAGCTGGGAGTGGGCGGCGGGAAGTCGGAAAAACACTGCCGTCCCCAAGCAGTTTCCGTTCCACAATTCCCTTATTCCCGCCTCCCGCTTCTCACATCCCACCGCTCACCGCGTCGTTTTTTGGTTGACGGAAACCGCCCCTGTGTACTATACAATGGCCAACGCTGAGAAAGGAGGTGGTCGAGTTTGAGTAAACCCGATTACAGCGAGGTGGCTGTGACCTAGGTCAACTCCGTCCACAGCGGCTGTTGGGGGTTGGCCGGGGAAGGCCTGGGTCAATCCACACAGTCCACCGATTTTCCGAAGCCGGCCGGGGAACCGCTCTCCGGCCGGATTCTTTTTCCACCGGCCAAGCGCCCGCCCCAAAAAATCTCTTTACGTTCCTCTGTGGCCCTCGTAAGGGAATGGCCGTTAGACCCTTGTGAGGCCCCCGACGATGGCCAAGACCGGATTCCAGTCGGAGTGGTTCGACGAACCGCCCTACCGCGACGAAGGCTTTGTACCCTACAGCTTTCGCGACAAGACGTACGCCCTTTGGTGCGGCATCGCGGGAATCGGCGACCGCCCTCCGCTTCTGGTTCTCCACGGCGGCCCGGGCGGAAACCACCACAACCTCGTGCCGTTCCAGGCGCTCGCCGTCGAGCGCGCGGTCGTTTTCTACGATCAACTGGGGTGCGGAAACTCGGAACGGCCCAACGATCCCTCGCTGTGGACCGCCGAACGCTATTTCGAGGAAGTCGCCGCCGTGCGCGAGGGTTTGGGGCTCGAATGCTACCACCTGGCCGGCCATTCGTGGGGAACGACGTTGGCCGCGGGCTTTGCGCAGAAGCACCCCGAAGGGATTATCACGCTGTCACTCCACAGCCCGATTCTGAGTTTTCCGCGCTACGTCGAAAAGGTCGTTCCCAGGCTCAAGGCCTCGCTGCCCGGTCGGGCCGCCCAGATCATTGACGACTTCGAGCTCAAAGGCGTCGGCGGCGGCAAGGAATACGACGCCGCCGTCATGGAGTTTGTCCGACGCCACGTCGTTCGCACCTGGCCGTTCCCCGAGCCCATGAAGCGGCTCCTCGCCGGCCGCAATCCGCAAATCCACAATGTGATGGTCAAGAGCCAATCGGAATTGAACATCCTGGGGAATCTGAAGGACGTGGACGTTTCGAAGGGTCTCAAGAACCTGACGGCGCCGGTTCTCCTGACAGCCGGCCGCCTCGATCTCTGCACGCCCGATTTCACCGCCTGGCACCAGTCGCTTGTTCACCACGCGGAGATGCACATCATCGAAAACAGCGCCCACATGACCGTGATGGACCAGCCGGCCGAGCTCGTGCGGATTCAGCGCGATTTTCTGCGAACACACGAATAGGCGGGTGGGTGGAGCGGCCGCCCGTTTGCGGCTTATCGGAAATGCCGCGCCAATTCGGAGCGGTAGCGCTGGCCCAGCTCCGGGCCGTATTGGACAAGCCACTGACTGAGGCGAGTCGGACAGGTGGGCGGCCTGTCGGAAACGAGCAGGTTGGCCGTCAGGCCGGCGATCTCGTCGCGCGTGACCATCACGTCGCCCATCAACCATCCCAGCAGCCGCGCCGAAAGCAGCCCAAACCAAATCGGTACATGAACAATTCGCGCCGGGCGGCCAATGTGGCGAGCGATCAGCCGGACGATCTCGTCGTAGGTGAACGTCTCGGGACCGACGGCATCGAGCACGGCGTTGTCGGTTTGGCCACCCATCTCGACGGCGAGGGCCGCCAGATCGTCCACATAGACAGGTTGGAGTCTGTACTGGCCGGAGCCGAACACGCCGAACACGGGAAGCCGGCGCAGCAGCCAGGCCATGTTGTTCAGCAAAATGTCCCGCCCGCCGCCAAACAGAATCGCCGGTCGCAGAATGGCGTATGACAAGCCCGACTCGGCGATCGCCCGCTCCACGACGGCTTTGCCCCGAAAATAGGTCAAGGGCGAGTCTTCGGATGGGTTTGTAATGCTGACGTGAACCAGCCGCCGGACTCCCGCCTCGACGGCGGCGCGGATGAGGGCCTGCGAATTCTCGACGGCCAGATCGTGCGTCACGCGGCCCCGGCTGAAGCGCACCCAGTAGGTGTTGTACAGCACGGCGGCCCCCCGCAGGCTCTCGACCAACGCCGGCGGCTCGTCGAACGACAGCGGCGCAATTCCCACTCGGCCGATCAGGGGATCCCGTCGCGGGGGATGGTTGGTCAGCGTTCGAACGCGGCAGCCTTTCTCCAGAAGCCGGTTGGCGATGTATCGGCCCGAATAGCCAAACGCGCCGGTCACAATGTGCAGTTCAGCCTCACCCACGATCCACCCCCTTGCTGCACGAAATCCGCGGCGTCACTTTACCACCAACACGGAACAGAGCGCCAGCCGGACGAGGCTCTGACACGTGCTTCCCATAACGCGGTCGTAAAGCGCGGAATGGCCCCTGAAGCCGATGATCAGAAGACTCCTTCGCTTCCCAGCATCATCTCAACGGCTCGCCGCCAGGAGTTGCTCTGTTTGCCAGAGCCTTCGTGGCTGAAGCGATAGTCGTGTTTTCGAATCAACTCCGCCAGCTCTTTCAGCAAAGCGGTGCATTTCTTCCGCATTCCGGGCCGTCATCTTGCACGGCGAGGATAACTCTCAGTGACCAGCGCCATTCCTCTTGTCCGAGTTGCGATTCTTGCTTTCGTCCAGCGTCGCATTCGACAGTCTGCGGACAAGACCGATCAGCTCTTCCGTCCTTGGATTCAAGTAGCCGGCAAGGCCTTGGGGCGGTTCTCCATATCCGCGCAGGCGTTTGGTATGGAGCTCTTCCAGCCATTCCCAGAGAATCGCGCAATGTGCCCGAATGGCGTTGGCTGTGATCAAGACGTCGGGCTGGAGCGAGAGATCATCGCGAAGTTCCCGGATCACCGTCCGAATGTCCTGAATAAGCATAAGGATTACTTGGCGCTGATGGGACAAGAGGGTGTTGCGTTCCCTGTAAAGGACCGATTCCGTTTCATACCCTTCCGCCCACCGCTTGAACTTGCACAGCGCCTGATCGAGCGCCGCCAGGGTTACGGAGATGGCGCGCCGGTGGTTCTCGCCGATTTCGAGTTTGTGGTTTTCCGTCATGGCAATCCTTTTGGCCCGCCCTCTGCTATTCGACACAGAATCCGCCGTCTCGCAAAGCGGCCTGCCGTCCGGCGCAGGAATCCTATCACACCCGTGTCAGCGGGTTCTCATAGATCGCGGCCTTTCCCAGCTCGGCTTCGATCTCAAGCAATCTGTTATACTTGGCGATTCGCTCGCTGCGGCAAGCCGACCCGGTCTTGATCTGCCCGCCGCCCATGGCCACCGCAAAATCCGCGATGAACGAATCCTCGGTCTCGCCCGAGCGGTGGGAGATCACAAATCCCCAGCCCGCTTTGCGGCAAAGATGGATGGCTTCGATGGTCTCGGTCACGGTGCCAATCTGATTCAGTTTGATCAGGACGGCATTGCAGGTGTTCTCTTTGATCCCACGGGCGATGAATTGCGTGTTGGTGACGAAAATGTCGTCGCCAACAATCTGAACCTTGCCACCCAGCGCAGCAGTGTGTTCGCGGAATCCCTCCCAATCGTTCTCCGCAAGACCGTCTTCGATAGAAACGATCGGATACTTTTGAAGCCAGCTGGCATAGAGTTGGGTCAGCTGCGCGCTGGTTTTCTTGCCCTGACCGGATTTGGCAAGGTTGTAAACGCCGTCTGCGAAAAAAGAGCTGGCCGCCGGGTCGAGTGCGATCGCGACATCCTTGCCCGGAACGTAGCCCGCCGCCTGAACGGCCTCGACGATAACCTCGCACGCCTCGTCGTTGCTCTTCAGATTGGGAGCAAATCCGCCCTCGTCGCCAACGCTTGTGGCGTATCCTTTCTTTTTGAGAATCCCCTTCAACGCGTGAAAAGTCTCGGCGCCGTAACGCAACGCTTCGGCAAAAGTGGGCGCGCCGATGGGCATCACCATGAACTCCTGGAAATCCACGCTGTTATCGGCGTGTTTGCCGCCGTTGAGGATGTTCATCATCGGCACGGGTAGTCGAACGGCGCCCGGCCCACCAAGGTAGGTGTAAAGAGGCAGATTGGAAGCCAGGGCCGCCGCCCGCGCAACCGCCATCGAGACGCCCAGCATGGCGTTGGCGCCTAATTTCGCTTTGTTTGGTGTTCCATCCATCTCGATCATCAGGCGGTCAATCTCGGCCTGGCGCGAGGGATCGAGGCCGGAGACTTGCGGCGCGATGACCTCGTTGACATTGGCGACCGCTTTCAAAACGCCTTTTCCACCGTAACGCTTTTCGTCGCCGTCGCGCAGCTCAATCGCCTCGTGTTCTCCCGTTGAGGCGCCCGAGGGCACCGAAGCCGAAGCGCGGATCCCATTGTCCAGAGCAACGTGAACCCGCAAGGTGGGATTGCCGCGCGAGTCCAGGACTTCCAGAGACGTGACCGATGCCATCTTGCCATTCATTGCCATTTCTCCTCCTGTGGATTTGCGTAGTGTCAAAAGTTCTGGCCCATTCTGCGGGCTCTTTCCGACGTAAAGCGCTGGTCTATCAAGAGTTCCGTCGCTTCTGGCCGGGACATCGTCTC
>Ga0315274_10011421_pt1 | contig 12733 bp, 13 predicted proteins | sample YL17G02_20_MG_FD_203700 | JGI IMG/M metagenome (GOLD analysis project Ga0315274, IMG submission 203700) | Sediment microbial communities from Yellowstone Lake, YNP, Wyoming, USA - YL17G02_20 | ecosystem: Environmental > Aquatic > Freshwater > Lake > Sediment | place: USA: Wyoming | collected... | reverse complement strand
TCGGGCGGAGCAAAGCTTGGTTGGATCACATAATCCCCCGAGTGGTTCCAGCCTCGAGAAAATATGATCGCGTTGACAAAGGCTGCAAAACTCATAGCCAGGACGATATTCGTCAAGAGGCCCCACATGTTATCACGATTTGCCAAGTTGATCATCGCATGCAACCTTTACCATTGGCGAGCATGGCGGGTCAAGCCGTGCAGCGGGTGTGCATGCATGGCAAGGTATGATGAAATGTTCACCTGCAAGGCTGCTGGCCGCTCACAGCGTGTCACAGGGGCTTGCAGAGGATCTCGTGGATGCGCAGAGCAGACATTTTGGTACTCGGTGCTGCCGTGGCGACAACCGCTGTATCGGCTCCCGCACCGCTACCTGCTACGGCAATGACTTTTTCACCCGGTTCAATGCACCCTCCATCCGTTGCCATCATGATGATCTCGACGCAGACCTTGGTTCCCTGCCCGAAGATGCGGAGAAGATTGGCCATGACGCGGGGCGTCTCGATGCCATAGAGGCCTTCCGTGTGAAACAGCATGGTCCCGAAATGAACCCGATGGCCTTTTCCTTGCAGTTCGGTTGTCAGTCCTGGCGGGAATGGCTGCTTTTCTCCGAAACCGTATTGCCAGGGAATCACCACCATGTTGAGACCTGTTCCCTGAAAGGACTCGGCGGCTGCCCTGGCCGTGTCTCCCCGGGTTGATGCCAGCACGACCTGGCTTATGCCTCTTGTGCGGGCTCTTTCTTTCACCTGCTTGAGGACGGCGGCCGTGTTTTCTTTGCCGGCCTTTTCGAAGTAGACGATCTGCTCTTCCATGGTATGCTCTCCTTTGCGTTCGAGGATTGATGCCTATCGATGCAACTCAGAAACGTGCATTTGCGCGCGTCCGCAGGATTGTCTGGTTCGGCATCTATTTCTTATCCAAAGCGGTGCGAGACTTGAGTTATCATATAAAGAAATCTGTTGAATCCAGCTCAAGCAGCATAAGCGGAACATGCTGCTGGGCGCCCAACACATCCGTATCGCCTGGACTTGCTGAGCTTTTCCACCGCTTTACGGTTATCTTTAGTGCAGAAGCCGGTTCAAAAAATGTAACCTCCATGACATCCTCTTCTTTGATTCCGTAAAGCGAGGCAATGCGGGCTGTTGTGATGAAGCCCCCATCCCGCACCTTTCTCAATGTCGCCGCATCTTTGAAAAAGACATCAAAGGTGATCTGAAAAGGCCCTGCATTTTTACTCCTTATTACCGTTGCAATGTCTTTCAACCTTAGGGGCGAATTAGGCATCTCATACCTCACTTATCTCAATGGGAAAATATTTCAGCGGATCCTCTGCCTCCATGAGATGATACATGCTGAAGCGGTATACCGGCCCCACGGGTATATCCTGCGGCGAGAACGGGAAAGCCAGATTCCCCGACGTTGATATCCTGCCCGGGAAGCCGTAATGGAGAATCACCGCATGGACAAACATGCAGATGCTCGTTGCCTGCTCCTGTGTTGAGGCGATCACCTCGATGATAAGGCCGACCTCGTGCGGAACAGCCACTTCTCTTTCAAGAGGGCCCATCACGCCATTTTTCCCGTAAACCCTGAAGTACAATTCCCAGCTTTCGGGGCTGAAATCGCTGAACTGCTCTGCGGATTTCCTCTTTGCGGCATAGAGGATCTCGTCCAGGTGGTCGATGACCGATGGATCGCGAATCCCGGCAACGCAGATGGTCCTATAGCCCACAAGCTCAGCCGCCTCGAGCTTTATCCTGTACACCGGATCGCTAATAAACTGGCTGCCGCTTACCCGCACAGATCTCTCCGTTTCCTGGGCAAATCGCACACTCTTCAGATCCACAATACCTCCCGGCTCTGCGAGGTGCCATGGGTCAGAGGCCTCATAGAGGCTGTGGGCTGCAACTGATTTCACGGTGCAGACCCTCTCAGGGTTCATCGGCTCGACAAGAAAGTGATCCTCTCGTAGCGTTCCCATGATCACATCGCTCCCGCTACCCGGCTCGGCTGCAATCGCCCCACATTCGAGTATCTTGCCCATATGTATCGCAAGCCCCTTGTCATACCGATTCAAAATCGGCAGGGCGGCAAACATGCTCGGATCGCTTGCGCGGCCGGCAACTATCACCATTGCGCCGAGCTCAAGCGCCTTGACAAAAGGCTCAACTCCCATCTGCGCAACGATCCGCACAGCCTTGTCCGCATCTTCGGGCGTCAATGCGGGCACAGGGCCTAAGGGCTTGATCTTCCCCTTGAGAAGCTTGTCCTTTACAACCTGCGCATCGATCTCTGCCTGTATCGCTGCCATGCGGAAATTTAAACCCTCCTGCTGGGCAATCCATTTTATGAGAATCGCAATCCCTGCGAGGTGGAGGTTGCCCCCCGCTCCTGCGGCTGAGCCTATAATGAGGGGTATTCCCGCCGCAATGGACGCCTTGAGAAGAGGCCTTAAATCCGCTTCAATGGTTTTGACAAACTGACCGAGTTTCCCCGATTCGGGCCCGCCCGACTGTATGCCCAGAAAATACGGCCCGGCGTCAGTGGAGCCGGCATCAACTGCGATTGCATGGGGATTCCTGCGCATACCCTCCATAAGGGATTCCTTCGGGAATCCGTATCCGAGTATAGCCGTTGGCGACAAAATCCTCATCTCATCCATTTTCGCTATTCTCCCTGCCCCTGGCCTTTTTGTTCCACTATATCCTTGAATACCCCGCTTACAAAAGGAATACCCAGCATTGCCCTTCCTACAAAGAGCGTGAATGTAAAAATAATGCTGCATGCCAGCAGGTGGCCCCCTGCTCCAGCAGGGACTGCTCCGACCGGTGCCCATGCGCTGAAAAGCACCGGAACCGCTATCTGGTCAATACCGATGCCGAAGGCAGTCACAGGGATTGAGCGCACGAATTGAATGATCTGCATAAAGGCGATAACAGCAATCAGCGGCGGTCTTATGCCAAACGAGTACAGCATTCCGGCAAGGAATAGTCCGTAAAAGATATTCTGAACAATCTTGATCGTGAAGAATGCGGCATACTGCCTTAAAGTGATGTCAATAAATGCGTTAAAGACCTTTATTATGCGGTAACGCGGCGGCAGGTATCTGAAGATCCTGGACGTCAGGATGCATAGAAGATAAAAGCCTATGCCTATAATGCCAGCCAGCATGACAGTTTCGACCTGATTCCGGGCATTGTCAGGCACCAGAGAAGAGGGGAGGAGCAAGCAGGCTATCGCCGCAAGAGAGCCCTGGGTTGCCACTTCATGGAGAAGCTCGTTCAGCATGATATTGGTGCCCAGTGTGTATGATATGCCGTAGCGGCGCTTTGCGTATATGACAAGACCTCCCAATCCGACAAGAAAACTGATTACCGTGAGCAGGTAGGTGGCAGCCTTTACCCTGATCATCTCCACATACTCTCCCACGCCTGCTATCCATTTGAACCCGCAGTACAGAAATGTCGATTCAAGGAAAAGCAGAATGAGCAAAAAGGGGATTGTGACAGTGAAGTAGAGGGCAAGATTCAGATTCCCGAACGCAGCGGAAATGGCTTTGATGTCATTCGTAATGATAATGAAGGCGATCAGACCTATTGACACCGCCCAGGGAATAAGGCCGCTGAGAGATTTCATGTGCCGGCTCCAGCTTTTCTACTGCAGGATTTCGATTTGATATCAAAACAAAAATTATGATTGCACATCGGAATATTTTCGTTAATGAATTGTACAAGTCAAGCCCGCGGGCGGGTGGCCGGGGCAAGGCTTGTTCAAAGAGCACTATCCTGGGTGGCACGGTCTAAGATGAAGTCTTGACCGTGGAGGTTGGTTCTGTCGCAATATTGTTTGAATATCAAATGATCGCGTGCCAACTGATATGGGAGCGAAGGATGTGCTTTGGTATCCATCTATTACCGGGAGGAGGACGGGCAAGATGTTGTCTTCGCCCGTGGCATCCACAACACCGTCATTCATCCCTTAGCCTAGCCACCCGCCGCAGGTGAGCGTGTCCACTGTGTGCAATATTTATCCCTTTGTTTTTCTTATTCCATTTCCACTGGGACAGACAGATCTGCAGACATGGCAGGTGTACAAGGAGTAACCTTTGCCTGTAGTGACATTTGACTTCTGTCTGCAAAATTTCTGTATCACATTTTTTCTACCCAGGGCTTTCCCGGGGCAGTGCTCTATGCACAGGTTACACTTCTCTGAACAGAATGTATAGCGGGCGATCGGATCTCCCTCCAGGGCTGCATCAATGAGTAGGGCACCGAGGGTGATCCGGTTGCCGAACACATCATTCGTAAGCAGGGTATTTTTTCCGCGAACACCCAGCCCAGCCAGATATCCAGCATGCCGGAGGGACAGGATCCCCTTTCCTTCCTTGGCATCAGCATCCCAGTACTCATATGGCTCGCTGGGGATTGGCACGGCGGTGGCGCCTGCATCCTGGAGCCTGAGCGCAAATTCACAGGTGACCCGGAAAACCTCTCGCAAAATAGTCTCGCTTGCGAAAGTATAGGGAACAGGGCTTGCTGAGGAGATGGCGCCCTCCGGGAATCTCTTTGCCAGCACAACAACCGCTTGCGTATCGGAGAAAATATCCTTCGGCCTGAAGCCCTCGGGAGCATCTTCGAACCTTTCAACCGGGGCGATCCCGCAAAGGTCAGCACCCAAGGCTCTAGCCATTTCTTTAATATGTTTGGCAGTCATCGTTTTCATATGATTTTTCCTCCGGCATAACATGCGTATCAGGCGCAGGTGCGATGGTCCTCGATAATACGCTGATGTCTGTGCGGGTTGTCCAACCCATGGATTTCCAGAAAGCAATGCCATCGTCATTGCTATTGAATATAAAGATATGGCATTTCTGAATGCCTGCATCTTTGAGCGCGTCGAGACATCTGTTCACGAGTTGGCGCCCTATGCCTTGGCGACGGCAGTTCGGATGAACAGCACAATGGTGAATGTATCCCCGTCTGCCGTCATGACCAGCCAAAACCGCACCGACAGGCCTACCATGGGCTTGTGCAATGAAGCTCATGCCTGGATTCCGGGCAAGATACGACATGATGCTCTCTCTCGAATCAGCTTCGCTTATGCCGATGCCCTCGCACTGTTTCCAAAGGGCGAGAACATCGTCGTACATGTCGATTGTAAAAGGCGATATAAAGATAATCACATCCTATACCAGCGAACGGCCTCGATCTAAGCTGCCCGCCGGCCTTGGCTCATTTCGATTCTCCTTCAGAAACCATCACTGGCAAGCCTCGATTGCCTTTCCGTACGCCTACCGGGTCAGCTTCAGCGAGATGTCGGGCGGCGATCTCTTCATTCGCCCAGTCGATACCCGCTCGCCTCCCAGGCCTCCCGCATTGCCGGATTCAGCTTGAGATACGCATCCACAATTGTTTTTGGGACACTGTTCAGAGGGCAGGAGAAGTTGATGCACCGAGAGCATGCATGCCTTTTCAAAGTGAACCCAGCGCCAATCGCCGCTGCCGCGGCAACCAGTGTCATACCGTACTGTTTCCCCAAGAGGAGAAACACGAATGGGTACCCTATAAACACGGCAGATCCCAGCATGAACTGGGCCTTCTCCAGAGCACGCATCGGTTCTGGATGGAATCTCCAGATCTTGTAAACCCCATAATTCGCGTGACAATGCAGCACCCGGCCTCCTTCCGCCCAGAATGGACAGTGGCTGCAAAGGATGCGCGCCTCCCACCCAAAGAAGAAGAACAACCAGTATGCGAGCCAGCCCAGGAGGTACCAGCCGTATCCCCCTTGAAGGAGCCCGACGAAAGTCGCCGTCCCAAATGGCAAGAAACCCAGCAGGAAACCAGCCAGGTCAATCGGCGTGTACCGGCACATCAAGGTGCCGGACATGCGGCATTCTGTGCATGCCGAGGGGGGATGCGAGATGCAGAGATCCTGGTGCTGGTCATGATTTAAATGCCTCATAGGCATGTCAATAGTTCCTCTCCATCATTACCTAATCGGCCAGCTTCTGCATTGATGCGACACCGCCATCCAACGCGCGAGGTCATCGGCCGACCGGAGCCAGGTCAGCGTTTAACTGAGTAAGGCCGGACGGCTTCTGGCGGTCCGACTGAAGCCTTTTTTAGGTGGCAATAGTGAAAATTCTATGACGCATTGAGGGTGATTTTCGTTTTTTATCTTTGCCATTGGTAATTTTTTAAAGCGATGGTGTCATTTCTATCAAACGCAACACCTTCGGATTCCAGCAGTACACGTTGAAGAGACCTTGCCCATGTGTTGGAGTGAAGACTGATGTGGCCTTGCCAGTTAATGACTCTATGCCACGGAACCTCCAATTCGTCGGGAAGACTGTGAAGGGCGTAACCGACGAGACGAGCATGAGCAGGCACACCGGCCAACCTTGCGATTTGACCACACGTTGCGACCTTGCCTTGGGGAATATGATTCACGATTTCATATATGCGAGAATAAATTGCACTTTTGCCCATAAACCATTTGCCTACGATGTATCTACAGCATTCGTTACGGGCTGTTTTCAGCCATTTGCCACCGAACAATTACTATACTGCAATGCTGCAAATGAACTACCCCGCAGCAAGCTACGGGGTATCAAAAGCTTTTCTAAGTTGAAGAGGTTATTCGCAGCAAGCTGCGGGGAATTGACCCTAAACGAGATTAAATATCCGGATATGGTGCACACATGAACTGGGGTGTTAGATCTCTGTGGGCTGATTCCCAAACCAGCATCGAGACCGCGAGCACAATGACCTCCCAATGTCCTTACTGCTCGTAGTAGCGGAGCCGGATATTAGCCTGGTATGCGTCTGACGGTTTTGTCGGCGATGAGGTCATTGAGCTCCTTCAGCAGGATCCTCTCATGGGCGTCTATCACCCCGTCGGCATGTGCCAAGGTGATGATCTCCTCATACTCGGAGTTCTTGATGACATGATCGTCAATAGCCTGCTTGATGAGTTCTTCGAGTTTCTTCCCGCTTTTGGTCAACATGTGTACTCCCTTACCAATTGAAATTTTTCAGTTATTCCCTTATCATGCGTAGAAGAAGGTGTCCATGTTCATTGCGCCAGTGGAAAACAGCGAATGCTTGTATGCTGACAGGTCTTGCTGCTTGGATGAGTGGCTTGGGACGTTGGAGCAGATCTTTTTGGCCAACATCCTGCGTAGGATGGGTGGAGCGGGGTACAACCCAGGGGTTTTGGGGGACGTCCATAAAGAGATAAGCAAATATTGCCTTTCCTTATGATACCGCGTGAAAACAATAGGGTCTAGTCTTGCTTAATAACATTTTGTGCAGACTCCGTCCCCAATGGGTGCAGGAATGGGGCCTCACGATGGATGATGCCATATTCGATACCTATGGATGAAAAGCGGGGAAATGTCAACGAGGGAGCGGGAGGCGGTAACTGCGTCCGCAGGATGGGGCTGCTCCCTTTCCTTTCTTCTGGAGCGGCTGCATCCTGCGGACCCTTCACCCCCTTTCCCCGGCTGAGGGGGAGGTGAGGAGCCTTTCCGGGGGTAATGGAATGCACCCCGGGCAACCGAGAAGGTTTTGTATGGTACGCGTGGAACCGGTGTGGCACAAGGTGCTCGAAGCGGTGGGAGACCCGGCACGGACGGATATTATCTATGTACTGGGCGGGGTCGATACAGGCAAGACCACCTTCTGCGGCTTCCTCAGGGAGAAGCTCGGTCCGCTGGCCCCGACCGCTTTTATCGACTGCGATCCAGGGCAGTCGATAATCGGGCCGCCCGCCACGGTGGGGGGCATGCTGGCGAATGGCGAGATCCGCCTGTGCTTCGTAGGCTCGACCTCGCCGCTGGGGCACCTACTGCAGACGGTGAGCGGGATCAAGAAGCACACCGAGTGGGCGCTTGAACGCGGGGCGCGCAAGCTCATCCTGGATTCCTCCGGCTTCGTGTCCGGGGCAGGGGCTACCGAGTTCCAATTCCAGGCGATCGATCTCGTCCGGCCTACGCATATCGTCGCCTTTCAGCGCGGGCTCGAGCTTGAGAGTGTGCTGGCAAACTTCTCAGCTTCCCTGCAAATCCACCGGCTCATGGTGCCCAAAGCAATTATCCCGCGGACCGTTGCGCAGCGGCAGGCATACCGCAGGGAGCGATTCCGGCACTACCTTCAAAATGCCAGTCTACAGGAGCTCGCTATGGAAGGCCTGGGCGTGCACGGCATGGTGCCCGAGGAGCTCGCTGACCGCTCCCGCCAGCTTCTCGTCGCCCTGTGCGACAGCGAGGCCTTCGTGATCGTGCTGGGGATCGTCGAAGCCATCGATCCAGAGAAAGGGCGCATCACCCTCAACTCCCCGCCCTTCGATGCGCAACAGGTGCGTTCGATCCAGTTCGGCTCTCAGCGCCTCGACCGCTCGGGCCGGGAACTGCCATAATCCCCGTCGATCCTGCAACCATGAAAACCTCAACCCCCCCATCCCTCCTGAGTCTTCCTTGAAACCAAGGGGGGTCGGGAGGATTCAGATTTTTTATGTTGCCGTCTTCCCTTGAAGTCTTATAATCTTATAATGGGAGAGAGGGAGGAGACGGTGAAAGAAGCGCTCTTGTATGAGAAGCTTTCCGGTGATGTTGCATCCTGCCACGTATGCCAGAGGCGCTGTCGGATTGCTGAAGGTGATCTCGGATACTGCCGGACGCGGGTGAACCGGGACGGGGTCCTGTACAGCCTCACCTACGGGCAGGTATCGACCAGTCTGGTGGCACCGATCGAGGTCAAGCCGGTGCATCACTATCTGCCCGGGAGCCGTGCCTACAGCCTCGGATCGCTCGGGTGCAACTTCCTTTGCGATGGTTGCCAGAACTACGAGATCTCGTTCGCCCTCGCCGAGGGTTCCGCGTCTCCGGCACACTACGTATCCCCCGAAGATTCCGTGCGCATCGCCATGGAGAAAGGGTGCGAGGGGATCTCCTGGACGTACAACGAACCCACGCTCTGGTTCGAGTATACCCTCGATGGGGCCAAGGCTGCCAAGGCCTTCGGGCTCTACACCAATTATGTCACCAACGGGTTCATGACCATGGAGGCCCTTGATACGATCGGCCCCCACCTGGATGTTTTTCGGGTCGATATCAAGGCCTTCGAGAAAAGGGCCTACCAGAAAATCGCACATATCGATAACTGGGAGGGCATCCTGGAGGTGGCGAGGCGGGCCAAGTCGCACTGGAATATGCATGTGGAGATCGTGACCAACGTCATTCCGGGCATCAACGATGACCCGGGCATGATGCGCGATCTGGCGCAGTGGATCGTGAGCGAGCTGGGACCCGGTACGCCCTGGCATCTCACGCGGTTCTTCCCGCACTGGCGGATGAAAGATGTTGCGCCCACACCGCGCGAGACCCTGGAGATGCTCCGCGAGACCGGAATCAAGGAGGGGCTTACTTACGTGTATATCGGCAATATCCCCGGGCATCCGGCCAACCATACGTATTGCCCTTCCTGCAAGCAGATCCTCATCGAGCGCTTCGACTATGACCTCGTGCAATCGAAACTCAGCGCGAATGCATGCCCGTTCTGCAGGTGGCATATCCCGGGCAGGTTCGAAGGCTTAGATGCGGCTTGAATAATAAAAGATCAGACCCCCATCCCCTCTGAATCTTCAGGGGGGCCAAGGGGGGGGTGAGCTTTTCTACAAAGATCGTAAACATCTTGCGATTAGGCGAAAGCGTATTATAATAGGGGGAATAGCAGTGAAATGTGCATGCGTGTGGAGTGATCGCTTCCGTATCGCCAATGAAAGGAGGAGGCTATGAAAAAGGCGCTGGTTACCGGTGCGGCGGGCTTCATCGGCTCGCATGTGGTCAGGGAATTGCTGGATGCAGGCGTGGAGGTAAGGGCCATGATTCGCCCGGGGGAAAACACACAGAATATCAAAGGGCTTGACTGCGAGCAGGTCATCGGTGATGTCCTCGATCAGGGGGCGGTGGAAAAGGCCATGCAGGGCGTGGACACCCTCTTCCACCTCGCCGCCATCTACGCCATCTGGATGAAGGATTGGAGCAGGATTTACGAGGTGAACATCCAGGGTTCCCGGAACGTGCTGTGGGCGGCCCTCAAGGCCGGCGTAGGGCGGGTGGTCTACACGAGCTCCATCGCCGCCATCGGCGTCGCTCCAGGCAAGACCCTTTCCAACGAGGACACTCCGTTCAACCAGTATACCCTCGGCGATCACTATGTCCTCACCAAGTACATCTCCCAGCAGGAGGCCCTGGGCTTCGCCCGCAACGGCCTCGACCTGGTCGTGGTCAACCCTGCCTTCCCCTTTGGACCGAACGACAGCGCCCCCACCCCGACGGGCCAGATCATCGTCGATATCCTGAAAGGGTGGAACCGGTTTTATTTCGAGGGAGGCTTGAATATCGTCGATGTGCGCGATGTGGCCAAGGGGCATGTGCTCGCCGCCCAGAAGGGCAGGTCCGGCCAGCTCTACATCCTCGGCAACCTCAACGTGACCATGCAGGAGTTCATGCGGCGCGTGTACAAAGCGGCGGGGATCTGGGAAATCATTCTGCCGAAGATCCACCTCCCGGGCCTGAAACTCGGGACGCGCGTCCTCACGTGGTGGTCGGATACAGTGAGCCACAAGCCGCCGCTCTCGACCCCGGCCAATGTGGCCTATGCCTCCCAGCATCTGTTCTTCGACACCACGAAAGCGCGGGAGGAACTCGGGCTCACCTGTACCCCGATCGAACAATCGCTCTCAGACTCCATCGCCTGGTTCCGGAGGCATGGCTACGCCTGATCTTTGTCCCTCCTGAAGATGCTGGGATGAGGTAAAATTCTCTATACGGCAGCCTCTCGATGGCGAGTCTTGATGGGCTGTTGCTCAAAACCCAATCTTTATAAAATCAAAGCATGAGACCCTTCGCTGCGTTCAGGGTGACATAGGTAACTCTTTGAAAAAGCTGTCATTCTGAACGAAGTGAAGAATCTTCATTTTGCATTTTAAGGGTTAACGGCTTTAGGCAACAACCCGTTGAGCTTTCGCGATGACCCGCTGATGGCTGCTTTCCTTACGGATGGGCAATGGCATATAACACATCCCAGCCTGGCTTATGGCTTCCATCCGTACGGATAAGACCCCAGTAAGGTTCCACAGACCAGAGGACATACACGAAATGATCCTGTATGTATTCCATATTCCTTAAGGCAAACCAGACTAATCCTAAAAAGTTGCCCTCGTCAAAGAGAGCGCCTATATAGGCGAGGTTGTCCAGGTCCTTTTGAGTGATCTCAACGGTATGGTGCTCCGCTGTCCGGATTCCAAAAAAGAAGAAGCCCTGTGCACCAGCGCGCACAGACGCATCGTAGGCCTCCTGTATGAACTCGGCCTGATATGCCTCGCTATACCCCCTCTCGGCAGGCCCTGAGGAATAGCACGCCTCGATGACCACGACCGGCTTCCTGCATCCCATTTCGGATGCCTCGGTGACCTTTTGCTCCAAGGTTTCACCCTTGACAGGATAGGCACGGTAATAGTTTGGAAGGGCGGTGATGGTGATAAAGTCTACATAGGATACCCATCTGCGTATGGATTCCTGCCAAGAGGGAAGGAAGAGACCCTGGTTGATCGAAGCCGGGATGTCGGTATGGAAGTTCGTCGTCGTTAATGCTTCGGGATCCTCGATCTGCACGGCGCGCGATAAGGTGTGGAGAAGATCGGTGAGGAAACTCCAACTCTGCCATGCGCTTCCAAGGGCCTCCTGGAAACTCGGCGACCTCCATCCCCACAGGGCCTCGAGAAAGGCCTGGTTCAATTCGTTCTCCAATTGCCAGTATTTCACTACAAGACCACCAGGTGCATCGTCCACGCCGTCACCATTGTAGCGTTCTATGGTAGCCCTGGCATAAAGATAGATATGCCCCAGATAATTCTCCTTACCCAACCTATCCGGTATAGCCGGACCTCCATTGAAGTTGGGAAGGGCATTGGTATTGCCGAGACCAACGACCATGATGGGCTGCAGCTCATAGGCCTTCATCGCTGCAAGGAAGTCATCCGAGGCAGACCAGTTATGATTTAAGATATAATCATGGATCATCCCCGGATTGGCATCCACCTCCGCCACGGTGAGCCGCTGTTCTCCTAAGGGAATTTCCGGTTCCACCTGTTTCCAGGTAACCTGACCCCGCATCCACCTTCCCGGCCCGAGAAGCTCGGCGACGAGGGGCACCTCGCTCGTGCCGCCCTGAGATTCACCCAGCATGAAACCGGGAAGCGTCATGGGAGTGTGTGGAGGACAGGGAGGAAGACAGGCGCCAATTCCTATGAGAGCGATTACTGTGGGCAGGATGAATACACAAACCCTGATAATGGTCTTGCTTTTTCTTTCCATCATATCCTCCTCACGTAAAAGAGGTTTTGTAAGAACACATGAAGAATGCAAGTAAGATAACATTGAAATATTTTATATAATATACATTGTGTACCATAAATATGCATGCATTTCAAACAGAAAATAATGGGAGTGCCGTCACACATGCCATTCCTTTGATCCCCTCTTGCCACCTTCTGACTATACTTTCAACTCCAACACGATGTGAATACCCTGCAAAAAATCTGCATGCTCCTCTGACAGCACAAAAAACATGAAAGGCAAAGAACCTCTCGTGGAGTACACGAGAGGGGAGACGTCTGCATAAAGAAGGAGGGATGACCGCTGCCGGAGTGTCTCCTACTCCAGG
>Ga0315274_10011420_pt1 | contig 12734 bp, 14 predicted proteins | sample YL17G02_20_MG_FD_203700 | JGI IMG/M metagenome (GOLD analysis project Ga0315274, IMG submission 203700) | Sediment microbial communities from Yellowstone Lake, YNP, Wyoming, USA - YL17G02_20 | ecosystem: Environmental > Aquatic > Freshwater > Lake > Sediment | place: USA: Wyoming | collected... | reverse complement strand
CGTCCTCGACTACACGTTCGAGGTTCTTCGGTCGGAGTCACCGAACGGACCATTCGATGTGCTCACCGTTCCGTTCGAGGATCGGTACGTCTTCATCGACAACGTTCTTCAGGTCGCGCACCGCTGGAGGAAGTACTACTACCTCCTCCGCGTCACACAGAAGGCCTCGGGGGAGACGAAGGACTTCGGTCCTGTCGCGAAGGAGCCCGACCCGGACATCATTGCGCGCGAGCTACGCCGGCACATGAACCTCCTCTTCCGCGAGTTCGCGGGGAGGAGGAACTGGATCTTGCCGGCGCGCACGTTCGGTCAGCGCTGCGAGTGTTGGAACCCGGTGCTCCAGAAGCGCTCTCGATCGGGATGCTTCTTGTGCTTCGACACCGGCTTCGTGCGCGGGTACTTGTCCCCCATCGAGACCTGGGTGCAGATCGACCCGTCAGCGAAGGGGGACCAGCACACGAACGTCGGCAAGATCCAGCCGGTGAACACAACGGCGCGCCTCGGCTACTACCCGCAGGTGAAACCGGGGGACCTCATCATCGAGCCGGAGAACCGTCGGTGGAAGGTTGTGACCGTCAGCCAGACGGAGCAGAGCCGCGCCCTCGTTCACCAGGAGATCCAGATCCATGAGGTCCCGCTGAGGGACATCGAGTTCCGCGTGCCCTTGAACCTCGACATCGCGCTCAAGGACTTGTGGCTCTCGCCCTCGAGGAACTTCTCCAACCCGCAGAGCCTGGAGGCGTTCGAGAACGAGGAGATCCCGAACATCGCCGCGCTCTATCCCACGACGTACCCGAGGCAGAGATGAGCACCCCGACGTTGTTCTCGTACTTGTCCCCCGACGTCGCCGCGAGTATCTGCAAGCTCGCCGCGGAGGACAGCAAGGCGAAGCGTGTCGCGCGCACCGCGGTGACCGGCATGATGGGTCTCGGTCTCGGCACGCTCGCCGGGGGTGCCGCTTTTCAGGGTGCGCGCTACGGGTACGAGAAGTCGATGGGGAAGCTTCTACCCCAGACTCCCTTCGCCGCCGTTGCCCCCGTGTTGGGGGGTGCCGCCGGGCTCGCGTATAGTCTCTACAAGGCTCACGAACTAGAGGAGATACGCCGTGCCCTCGAAAGTACAGACGACAAGCCCGGCGGGAGCTCTGGACGCGGGTAGCTTCAAGCACTCGCCGCTCGAGCGCGTACGTACTCTCTACGTGGGTTTCATCCAAGGTCTCTTCCGTGCGTCGCCACCCGGCGCGTACCACTGGAGCGCGGACAACGAGTCGACGGAGATCTTGATCACGGACGAGAGCCCGGTGAAGCTCGACACCATCGGCGTCCGTCCGGCGATCAGCGTCACGCGCGGTCCGGTGCAGTTCTTCTCCCTCGGCTTCGACGACATGCTCTCGTACGACTTCCAGACAGGGAGGAAGACGAAGAGCATCCTCGTTCCCGGTACGATGGCGATCAACTGTCTGTCGCGCGTGGACATCGAGGCGGACCGTCTTGCGTGGATCGTGGCGGAGAATCTTCTTCTTCATCGCGAGATGCTGATGAAGCTTGGCTTCTTCGAGATCGGGCGGCGGCCCGCCGTAGGAGCACCCTCTCCGGCGGGTTCTCTCGTGATGGGGGACAACGCGGACGAGTACTTCGTAGTGACGGTTACATGCCCCTATCAGTTCTATCGGACGTCACAAGTAACGCCTCTCGGTGTGCCGATACTACAGCACATCGAAGCTACTCTTCGCGCACGTCTTCTACCTGTCGGAGGTAACTGCGGTGTGGCCGCAAGTCCAGGTGTTGACGTTCCTGTGGGGGTTACTACTTGTTTTCCTCCACACTTCTCTGAGGCGTCTGACGTCAACGGGGGCACGCCCAATCCAGGGTTTCCTGTCCCCGTTCTTCCAACTGCACCTCACCCTATGAACCCCTCGCAGCTCGTGACAGTCCGTTCATCCAGACCCAACTGTCCCTCGGTAAGGCCCCCTTCAATCGGGGGTAGGACTATTCCCTTATCAACAACCAGTGTGGAAGAATCGTGCGGGAAACAGATGAACAACCACGTCACTGATGCGAGCACGGTCAAGGTGTGATGAAAGGAGCCTTCGATGGCGGCTGAACTTCCCCGGCCTGGGGTAGAAGTCATTCAGGTCTTCCGGTCGGTGTCGCCGACCGTGATCACCCCCACGCTCGTTCCGTGCGTGGTGGGAGTTTGCAAACAGATCGTCGACGTTGTTCAGACTACTTCCACGGGAGGAAGTGAGCTGAACGGCGACGCTGTTGTTCCCCTTCAGGCTTCGTTCGTCGCCAAGGCAGCAACGGGAAGTCCGGCAAAGTACGGTGGACTCGACGGGCTAGACCTCGTCGTATCGATCAACCATGCGCCCGATCTGACGATCACCTTCGACGGGACTCTTCTGACCCCCGCGCAGGTCGTCGCGCAGGTTCGGAAAGCTCTCGGAGATGCGGGCGTCACAACGGCGACCGCCGAGGTGGTGGGCACGACGCAGTGGCGTCTTCGCACCTACGGAGCGAACGAGTTCCAGTCCATCGAGATCCGCGCAGCTTCTGCTAACGCGGTGACCACGGCCTTTGGTCTCGGCGAAGGACGCCAGTACCTCGGGGCGAGTTACTACTCGCAGGACGCGCTGTTCATCCCGCAGGCGGCGTTCCCCGACCCTCGGAAGAACCTCTCCCAGCTCGGCATCGATGCGGCCACGATTCGCGCCTTCCTCTTCCTGGGGGGTTCGACGGCTGGCTTGATGGAGCTGAAGAGGGACCGTTCCTTCCTCCGCAATGGGCTCTCGTCCGCGGCGGTTCGCACGGGTTCGGTCGACCTCACGACGCTCACCTACGCGCCGGGCGGCACGCTCGATACGCTCACGCTCATCCTTTCGATCAATGGCGCGGCGGACCTCACGGTCACGTTCGCAGACCCGGTCGATGAAGATGACGTGCTCGCTCAGATCAACGCCGTCATCTCCGCAGTGGCGACGGCGTCTCTGGGGGGCAGCAACCACCTCGTCATCACCACGACGAAGCTGGGCCCGAGCGCCTCCATCACCATCGGCGCGGGCACCGCGAACGTCACGCTCGGTCTGACCGCCAACACGGTCACTGGCTCGGCAGCTGTTGCGGCGATCGAGGACGGGAACGGAGACGCGGTCACCCCGCTCATCCAGCTCCTGAACTCTACGCTCAACGGCTCGGGAGCCGCGGCCGTTCTGACGGGGACCTCGCTCATCAGCTCCGTCATCGATGGGCACACGCTCATCCTCGATGACGGGACGGGTCCGCAGGTCATCTCGTTCCTGAGCGCGGTCTCCTCCTCGGCGATCCTCGCGCAGATCAACGCGGTCATGGCCCCGGCCAACGGTGGGCACATCACGGCGACGGTCAACGGGTCGACGTTCCTCGTCCTCACGTCGAACGTGCAGGGCGCTGAGTCGATCGTTCGCATCGTGGGCGGGACGGCGCTCGCCGAGCTCGGAGTCACGACGGGCACGGTGGTGCGGGGGACTCCCTTCGCGGCCAAGTCCGGCGACGAGCTCTACGTCGATGGGGTCTTCTTCGCGAACATCACCCAGGTCGCCCCCGGCGGTGTGGTCGATGTGGTGAAGGTCGACAAGCAGGTGGCCATCGCCACCAGCGTCGGCCTCTCCTGGTACATCGTCGCGAAGAACCTTCCCGCGGTGAGCCGTCCTTCGCCCGATCTGATCGTCAACGCCGACGGCAGCATCACGGTGAAGAACGACCTCATTCGAGACGTGCAGGGCACGGTGGTTCTCACGAGCCGCGCTCAGCTCTACATCTCGTACAAGGCCGTTCGCCAGGACGTCAGCGCGCTCGCGAAGAACCCGGCGCTCCTGCGGTTCACCAACACGACGGACCTGGGGAGTCAGCTCTCTCCGGTGAACGCCGAGAACCCGCTCGCGCTCGGCATCTACTTCGCGCTCCTCAACGCGCCGCAGACCCAAGTCACGGGCCTCGGCGTCGACGCGGCAACCCCGTCAGCTCCCTATGGGACCGTCGAGGCCTTCGCCCGCGCGGCGTCGTTCCTCGAGGCCTACGAGGTCTACGCGATCGCCCCCCTCACCCACGACGCCTCCGTCGCACAGGTCTTCAACACGCACGTCAGCGTGATGAGTGACCCGGCGAACAAGGGCGAGCGCATCTGCCTCTTCAACCCGGCGCAGCCGACGTCGAAGCCGGATACGCTGGTGGCTTCGGGCACCGACGGCAACAGTCTCTCGTCGAACGTGTTCGACACGGGCGTCGCCAACCTGGGCTCGCTGCTCCTCGCCGCAGGGCTGGACCCGACGGGTTCCTTCCTCGTCTCGGAGGGTCTCTTCCTCGATACGGGGGACGGGAAGAAGTACTCGGTCGAGTCCATCTCGGGTTCGATCCTGACGATCAAGACGTCGGGCTTCCTCCCGGGAGACAACGACGACGGGTTCTACTCCGTCACGGTGGTGCCGACGCTCTTCCAAGCGCCGTTCGCCGTTCGCATCCGGGGCGCCTCGCTGACGCTCACGGACGGCTCGGTCGACAAGGAGTCCATGGCCGTCGCGTACGCGGCGATCGCCTCGGGCTTCCGGAACCGTCGCTTCTGGCAGGTCATCCCCGACCTTTGCGCCGCCACGCTGGGAGGCCTCGAGCAGATCCTCGAGGGCTTCTACATGGGCGCCGCGATCGCCGGCTTGATCGGCAAGCAGCCGCCGCAGCAGTCGTTCACGAACTTCCCGATGACGGGGTTCACCCGGGTCATCGGGTCGAACGGCTACCTCACCGAGCGTCAGCTCAACATCTGCGCCGGCGGCGGTAACTACGTCGTCGTCCAAGACGAGCCGGGCGCGCCGCTCATCTCGCGCATGGCGCTCACGACGGACGTCACCTCGATCGAGACCCGCACGGACTCGATCACGAAGGTCGTCGACTTCACCGCGAAGTTCATGCGGCGCGGTCTGAAGAACTTCATCGGGCGGTTCAACATCACCCAGGGGTTCCTCGACACCCTCGGGCACGTGATCCAAGGCCTCCTCGGCTTCCTCGCGGAGTCGGGCGTCCTCATCGGATCGCATCTGAACAACATCGTGCAGGATGAGAACGCGCCCGACACGGTGCTCGTCGACATCACGCTCGATGTGCCCTTCCCCTGCAACTACATCCGCCTGACGCTGGTGATCTGAAGATGAACTACGCATACATCCACATGGCGTTCGTCGATGAGCTCGAGAAGATCGCGGTCAGTCCCGCCTGGGTAGCGCAGAGGACAACACAGGGAATGCAGAGCGCTACCCCTCAGAGAATCACGCAGTTTGCGGGCAACATGCGTGCACTCAGCGACCGTGCGTCCATGAAGGGAGGGGCTATCGCCGCCAGAGCTCAGGGTTGGCAGGCTGCGGGTCGCCCTGATGTCGCGAACACCTATAATGCCGCTGCGAGCCAGTCGGCACGTCTTGGGGATACAGCGCGGGGCGCGCTGAACCTTGCAGCGCCCTTACGGAAGTAGAAGAAGTACGTGTTCTCCCTAGTCGTTCGCTGCGTCTGTCCGGCCGGACAACCCCCTGGCCGTGTACGAGGAACTTGGGGGGCGGTACAACTTCGGGAAGTCGGAGGGATGAGACATGGCTGGTAATTTCTCTGATTGGGCCCCGTACACCAACTACGTTCAGGCGGGGTTGGTCGACGGTCGCTACGCGAACGCAGGCTTCACCATGCTCGCGGCCGGTCCCCCCCGCCTTGCCAACATCGGCGGGGCGGCGGCGATCGCCGGAGCAGTGTCGGGCAACGGGCAGGCGGCCAACCAGATCGTCTTCCCTGTCGGCATCGTCCAGAACTTCAACCTGTCGCACACGCGCCAGTTCTCGCGCATCTTCGAGATCGGCTCGGAGCGCAGCTACTTCATCGCGGGGCGCACCGTCGGGCAGATCGGCCTTGGCCGCATCTACTACCACGGCGCGTCTCTCCTCCGGATCTTGTACGCGTACTACCAAGATCTGCTCCCGCCGACGCTCGTCCCCGCGATGTTCCCGAACGCGGGCGCAGGGGCGATGGCGAACCCTCACGATGTTGTCATCCCCCCGGGGTACGAGAACATCTACCTCAATCTCGCGTCGGACCTGTTCGCGCAGCCGATCGGGATGCTCATGTACATCCGCGACATCAACCAGGACACCCTGGCCGCGGTGTACTTCGAGGCCTGCTACCTGCCGAACCACTCGTGGGCGACCGACGCGCAGGGCGTCCTCATCCAGGAGTCGGTCGCCGTGCAGTTCGAGCGCGCGGTGCCAGTCGCAGTCGCGGCCCTCACCCTGATCTCGAACACAACGTCGAGCAACGCAGGCGGCGGCAACGCCACGTTCCCCGGCATCGCAGGCTCGTAACGGAGGCTGATTGTGTCGACTCCCTTCGCCATTGTCGGTTCGTTGAATCTCCCCGGGGATTCTGGTCTTCCCCCCGACCAGATCCCCGTCAACTTCTCGTCCGCGTTCGACTCCGAAGCGAGTGCGGTCTTGAATCTCACCGGCGCGGGGACGAAGGCGGTCTCCCTCGGCAGCATCGCGTCCCCCGGTATCAAGGGGCTGCTCATCAAGATGGACCCCAGCTCCACAGCGGCGCCGGTCCTCGTCCAGGTGAACAGCTCCGCGACCGGGCGACTCGAGCTCGCCCCGGGGGGCTTTCTTCTCTACGGCAACCCGGCGCCCGCGGCCGGCGTGACCGATCTCGACATCGTGTACACCACCCCCTGCGTCGTGAGGATCTGGGCGCTGGGATGAACGCGGAGGGGCTGTGGACCTTTTGGAGCTCGCGAAGAACTTCGGCATCCCCGCGGCAGGTGCCGTCGGGGGATGGCTGACGACCGCTTCGCTCTACAAACACAAGGTCGAACAGCTCGAGAAGGACTTCACGAGCTTCAAGACGGAGCACATCACTCGGCACAACGCGGAGAAGGAGGAGCTGAAGGAGAAGCTCTCTACCCTCCAGTCCGAGTTCGAGAGCGCCGACGAAGAGTTCAAGAAGGAGCTCGAGAAGAAGTACGCTGAGCTCCTCAAAGAGATCAAAGAGATCGATGACGACTTCGAGAAGTTCGCGCGCGCGAGCAACCACGACTTCGCCAAAGACTCCGAGCTCGCGAGGTTCATGGAGGAGGAGCAGCGGTCATGGCAGGCAATGCACCGGACCCTCGGGCAGATCGAGGGGATGCTGAAGGCGAAGAGGTGGTCATCCCGCCCCCCGCCCGGCCCCCAGCCCTCCCCACCCCGTCTGCCTTCCCGGAACTCGAGGTGAAGAAGCGCGCGCTCCAGCGCACGAAGTCCGGCGCGATCCTCCGCGCGGAAGAGATCCTTGAGGAGTTGCGCAAGCAGAGCGAGCATCCCGAAGAATGAACCGCCCCAACGCCGCACTGATGGAGCTCTACGGAACCGACGACATCTTCAAGGAGAAGGTCGCCGGGATGCCACCGCTCTCCGGGCGGATCGCCGCGAGTCTCCTCTCGCGCACCATGCTGATGAACCGGCGGCTCGCAGAAGAGCGTCATCGGCAAGAGGCGATGGCGATGAATGCGCAGTTCAGGATGATCGAGCACGAGATGATGCGCCCCGAGCTCCAGAACTTGGAGCACTCGCACGTCCCCATGTTCGTCCCCGCAGGGTCAGATCTGCCCGCAGGCTGGGACGAAGGGATGGTCCGCCTCGCCTCGATCGCCGCCGACACGGGACGCGACATGGCGAAGCTCGCGTTGGGCATGCCCCCGCGTACGCCCTCCGTGATGCCCACGAACTTCGGTGGGAAGCCCACGCCCCTTCGCCCGGCGACCCCGGTTCCGACGAACGCCATTCCCGGCGGTGCGAAACCCCTGGGTGCTCCAGCCACGCCCACGCGGGCTCCCGGTAGAGTGCCAACCCCTACGCAGGACGGCGTTGCCGAGGTCCACCACGCGTTCAAGAACCTCGACCCCGGGCTCAAGGACGTGATCTTGAAGCACCCGATGGTCGCTGGCGGGCACATGACTCCCGAGGCTGCGTTCCAGCTCGCGAACATGAGCCTCCCCCGGAACAGCGGGCCGATCTCCCCTGACGCTCTCCACAAGGTGATGGCAGCCGGCAGGGACGTCGCCCCGAAGGGCACGCCCGTTCCGCAAAGGCAGCAGACCGTCAACCAGGCTCCGAACCCGAACGCCTTCCAATCGCCGGCGCAGGCAGCTCCTGCCGCTCCCGCGGCTGCTCCTGCACCTGCGCGCGGCCCCGTTCGCGTTCAGGCGGTGAATCCCTCAGCAGGCCAACCGGCAGCGGCTCGACCCGCGCCGGCGGCGCAACAGCGTCCGATCACGGTGGCTGGGCAGGCGGTTCCCACGATGGGCGCCGGCGGCGCGCCCCCCGCGCAAGGACCCTTCCGCGCGCCCGCGCAGATGCCTCCGGCTCCGCCGTCGGGAGGAGCTCCCCCCGCCGCCGCTGCCGCGCCGACCCCCGCGCCCGGCGCGCCGGAAGGCCCCTCGTTGATGCAGCAGCACCTCGGCAAGAACTGGGTGCGCAACGGGGCCATGCTCGGTGCGGTGGGCGCCGGCATGTACGGGGCATCGCGGCTCGCCGGCGCCGCAGCAGACTGGTCAGGGCAGGAGGCGGGCCCCCAGACGTATTCACCGCCCGGGATGTATCAAGTGCCGATGGGGGTGAACCAGTACGGTCAGCCTCAACCGGGAAGCCCACTGTACTAGGAGGACAACATGAGCGCAGGTTCCGGTCTCTTTTCAAATCAGGCTGCACAGATTCCCCATCTCGTTCCGACCGGAGGCGGCGGCGTCGCCGGAGAGGTCGGAGACCTCCGCGCGGACGTCTCGCGGACGCTCTCCCCGATGGCAGCTATCACCGTTGAGGAGTTCACGAACCCGGTGGCGGGCGGTGCGGCAGTCCTGAAGGCGGCGACGGCGACGACGGTCTCTCCGGCAACGGTTCTCGAGGCCGCGCTCCTCGCGCCCGGCGTCGCGATCCTCGCCGCGCAGCCGCGCAACCTCACGTTCACGACGGCGGGCGCTACGCCGGCTGACGCTCCGGCGACGGCGTTGATCACGGGCACGCGCAGCGGCGTCGCGCAGACCGAGACCGTGACCCTCGCACAGACGGCGGCCACGGCCACCGGCGTGAAGCTCTTCAGCACCGTCACCTCGATCGTCTACGCGGCGGCGGATGGTACGGCTGCGACGGTGGCGATCGGGATCGGCGATGCGATGCCGCTCACGAAGACTCCGAAAGCGCGCGCGGGTCTGACCGCTGCGGTTCGGGAGATCGCCGTGGGTGTCGTCGTCACGACTGGCACGATCAGTGCGACGAACAAGTCCTACACCCCGGCGGCGTCGCCGGATGGGGTGAAGGACTATTGCGTGTATTTTGAATACGATCCCTTGGTCTAGGAGCTATAAACCCTAGGTCGAAGCCTTGGTCGCCCTGCTTTCACAAGGGGGGTGGTCAAGGCTTTTTCTATTGGCCACCCGTACGCGATGCGGGACTTCAACGTTCCGTACTCGAGGCCGTATTGCTCAGCCCACGCATCCAGGCACTTGGTTTCACCGCTGTACGTGAGCAGATAAGCCGAGCGGCGATTCCTCTGTTGTTCTTTCTTCGTGGCCCACCGAAGATTGCCTGGGATGTAACCGAGCTCATTGTTCTTTCGATCAAGGCTCATCTTCGAGTCGGGTCGAGGACCAAGGTCGTTCCGGTGCGCTAGACCGCCAGGCAGAGCTCGCTGGCGTCGTAGACCCTCTCGAGCAGGCGGACGAAGTGCGGGTTGCTCAGGGCGTTCGGGCCTCGAGCAGCCCGCACTTTTTTGATGGCGGCGTCGGCGGACATCCCGTCGGTGACGAGCGCGATCGCGCTGATCAACCCCGACCTGTTCCATCCGCTCCAGCCGGTGACCAAGACCCTCTTGTCCTGGCGCATCCACCAGGAGACAACGCGTCCCGCCTGCAGCGCGAGGGACCACTCCTTCGGGGTCAGTGTTCGATCGTCGTCGGGGAGGGGAACGCGAAAGACCGGAACGTCACAGAAGACGTCCTCCTTGGGCTGGAACTCCTTCGCGCAGAAGATGAGTCGATCGAAGAGGAGCGACTGTCCGTAGAGAGGGTACGAGCCGACCCAGAGGTTCTTCGCGACGTTCGAGGGTGTCATCAAGTCCACCAGTATGGAGAAGGCTCGTTCTCCGGAAGGTCGACGTCGGGCTCTTCTTCCTCGAAGCCGTCGTCGATGGAGGACGAAGCTGTCTTGGTTTCTTGGGCCGGTCCCTTCTTCTTCTCCTCGGACCGGGGCGGCACGTAGGTAGCGAAGTCGAGGGTGCCCTTATCGAGGAGAGTACACTCCTCCTGCGTAAGCTCGTTCTTCTTCTTTCCTCCGGAGAGGATGTCCGAAAGGAGGGGAAGTAGCCCCGGGTCGTACTTCTCAGGATGGTCTTGCACATCCTGAAGAAGAACCTCTACGTGACCTGAGAGCAGTCCGTCGAACAGGCCAACGGACCGCGCGCGTGCTTCGGGTTCCCGGGAAACCAGCTCGAACGTCTTGGGGTTCACGAGATCGTCGAGCCGTGGAAATGGCTCGAATCTCGGAGCGTTAGAGGCGATCACGTTCCAGTCCGAGGGCTTCGAGTTCTTCGGGTTCAAGGAGGCCCAGCAGGTTGTAGGAGGGAGTGTGTCCCTCGCGCTCGGGTTCTGCTTCCGTGTGATTACTATGGGCTAAAAAGTAGTACGAGAGAATAGCCCCGAGTAGCCGTCCTCGGCTTACTCGGGGCCATCCTCGTTGTTTCAACCTGGCGTTGATGATGACGTGGTACTCATCGACTAGGCGCCAGAAGACGCCGTCCATTACTACCCAAGTGGCTTTGCCCACCATCTTCTCTGTCATGGGACATCGACCTTGTTCCGTAGATTGACGAGACCATCGGCCATCTTGTCGATGACGGACAGCACTTCCTTGCGTGGGAAGATCACCACATCGTCGCAGCTCCAGATGTACCTCTCCACGTGATCTTCATGGAGCATGTCCCCCTCGAATCTCCAGCGGCGGATGTTCCCGTCATCCGCAGAGAAGACGAAGAAGGGAGTAGCGGGCCCCTCAAGAACCGGAGCGAGCAGAACCCACAGGACTTGGTGAAGGCCGTCGAACGCGTCATCCCTTGTTTGGATGAATCGGAAGAGATGACCCTCCGTTGAGATATTGAACTCCCACCCCATTGCGTTGAGTGCGGTGCCCAGAGAGGTTGCCTCCTTCAGGCGCTCGAACAGTCCTTCATCGAGATCTCGATCCGCCCGCGGGGGATTCAGAAGGTATTCTTCGAGCCGGGCCCATGCGGGCCCGGTGTTCGAGGAATTGATGCGGATGTTGTTCATCAGGCAGTAGCAACTCATTGAAACCGGCCCTCCCCTTCAGGGACAATCGTTCATTGCTCGATTCCGAATACTTGAAGATTCGTTTCGCAAGCATCACTAAGAACCGTAATCACTCCTCTCTTGTACTTCTCTTCTGTTTCTGTCCCTGTTTGAAGTTCTTCTAGCAAGGTAGAAGTGCTCCAGTATTCTTTTCCCCGAAATATGTAGTGGTTTGCGCTCTCGTGCGCGTCCGAGTACAGGAAGCGGAACAAGAACACTGGGGATGACACAACCCCTACGAGGACCGCATGAACTTCCTGTATCGCATGAAGAGCACAGACCCTTCCCCCGTCGGCAATGGCAACATGGAGAACTGGTTCCGCTACTACAAGATGGATCGCGAGGACGACGTCTACGTGCCCGTCCCCCCGGAGCACATGGTCGCCACAGCCGGTGAGCCCGGCGACACGATGTGGTTCCTCATGGACAACTTCGTCGTGGCCGTCGCCCCGATCTCCCGCGTCCAGGAGGACGTCTTCAACAACCGAGCCGAGGTCTGGTACGACGGACCGAAGATGAAGGCGGTACCCTTCATCGTGTGTACCGTTGAGCCGAGCATCCAGTCCATCGATGAGGAGCTGGCTAAGGTATGGAGGTCACTGATCGTCGACTGAGCCTTCTCGAGGTCTCGGTCCCCCTGGGCGCTCTGTTCATCTGCACCGCCCGATCGCTGGAAAAAGACCCTTCTTTTCGTTGGCCGAAGGTCCCCCGGGCGGGGCAGGCGAGCAGAAAAAGAACAGTACCCGGTTGACGTATCTGGCAGCGATAGTATGTCATGTACTTCCTGGGTTGTTCTTGTAGCCACCGACGTGGCGGAAGAGCACAACCACCAAAGCTACATACCCCGAACGCTCGGGGCACTGCTGGATTCAAGGAGAGAACGATGACTCACTACGAAAAACTGACCGTGGAACGTTTCGAGCAGAACCTGAAGGACGGGAAGTACGACACCCTCACGGGCGCGCGTCGGGCCATCGGGAAGACCGCAAGCTGGAGCGACAAGGAGAAGGAGAAGGCCAAGGCCATCGCCCTCAAGCACTTCGGTGGGGAAGCGACTCCGGCACCGAAGACCACCAAGAAGGTCGGCGGGAAAGCTGCCCCGAAAAAGGCGGCAGCCAAGCCGGCAGCAGCGGCAGCGCCCGCGGCGAAGAAAGTCGTTGTGAAGGCCGCCCCCAAGAAGGCGGCGAAGCGCGTCGAGGCAGCGCCCCGCGCGGAGCGCACCCCCGTCAACGCGCAGTCGGCGTCGAACGGCCCCGAGCCGCGCAGCGCGCGCGAGGCGATCCAGCTCGGCACCGAGCTCGTCGGATTCGCGGGCGCTCTCCGTGAAGGCGCGAAGC
>Ga0315274_10011417_pt1 | contig 12737 bp, 28 predicted proteins | sample YL17G02_20_MG_FD_203700 | JGI IMG/M metagenome (GOLD analysis project Ga0315274, IMG submission 203700) | Sediment microbial communities from Yellowstone Lake, YNP, Wyoming, USA - YL17G02_20 | ecosystem: Environmental > Aquatic > Freshwater > Lake > Sediment | place: USA: Wyoming | collected... | reverse complement strand
CGGGGAGACATGCTGGAGATTCTCGCCGAGATGTTCTTCAAGGCCTTCGAGAACAGCCCCACCGTGGGCCTCAAGGACTACACGCCGGTGCCCCTCCCCGAGGACTACGGGGTGGATGGCCATGGTGTGAACGCCAATGGGACCCCCTGCGCGGCACAGGTCAAGTACCGCGGTGACCCCAGCAACCTCGTGACCTATGCGGAGATTGCCCGGACGTACACCTCCGGCAGGACGCAGTTGGGGCTGGCCCTCGAAGGGGACGACACCATCTTCGTGTTCACCTCGGCCAGCGGAGTGACGGTCGCCTGCCAGACAGTCCTTGGCAAGAAGGTCAGAGTCCTCAACCGGGAAGCCATCGCCAAGGAAATCGACAACAACGTCAGCTTTTGGCAGCTTGCCTACGACGAAATCAAGGATACGTTGCTGCCGGGGAGCAAGACAGACATATCCTGAAACTGCCCATTGACAGTGGGCTTTCCTTTTAGTATATTACCACGGAAGCAAGGAGGCCCGGATGGCCGACAAGGATGAGGCAACAGCCCCCAAGATCATCCACAGCATGAACGCCACGTTCACGCTGGACGCCCTCACCACGTGGCCCATCAAGCAGTCCATACTGCTCGTCGGAGACCACGGCGTGGGCAAGGACGGCATCATCAAGACCGCCGCCCAGATCCAGAACTGCCCGTGCGTGGACATCCGCCTCTCGCAGAACGACGTGGGCGACATCAAGGGCATGCCCTTCCTGGTCAAGGGAAGGACCGTGTTCGCGCCGCCCGACTGGATGCCGTTCGAGGAAGGCGAGGAGATGGAACTGGACGAAATGCTCGGCAAGCTCACCAGCGGGGGAGCCATCAAGAGAGCGTCCAGCAAGTACGGCTACCTGTTCTTCAACGAGATCAACCGCGCCACCCGCGAGGTCCAGCAGTGCGCCTTCGAGCCGGTACTCGACCGGACTCTGAACAACCGTAGGATACGCGAGAACTGGCGCATCGTATCCGCCATCAACGGCGACGAGCACTACCAAGTCAACCTCATGGACATAGCGTTCAAGAGCCGGTTCTACATCATCCGGTTCCGGCCCACCGTCGAGGAGTGGCTCGCATGGGCGGCGCAGAACGCAGTCCACCCCGTCATCTACTCTTTCATCCAGCGTCACAAGGAGATGCTCGACCCGACCGAAGAACTTCTCAACCAGGCAGAGTCCGATGCGGCTATGCAGGTCCAGAACCGTAGAGCGTGGACGATGCTCTCGGACACCATCAAGGAGCGCGAGACGCTCGCCGACCAAGGCAAGGTGCCTCAGCCGATCGCCAAGGACTCGGCCGCCCTCGAGTACCTGATGCTCATGGCCATCGGCTACGTCGGCTCGCTGGCCGCGATCCAGCTCAGGCGGTACGTCGAGACCGACTACGAGAGCCTCTCGGGTGAGATCATCTTGAACAAGTGGTCCAAGGAAGTCGCAGGCAAGATTACGGTCATCGTCGGCGCCGGGCGGGTCGTGGAGATCAGCCGGTACAACGAGATGATCGTCAGCTACGTCCAAGGACAGCAGATCAAGGTGCTCGCGCCGGAGCAGAAGAAGAACCTCACTGCGTACTTCAAGATTCTCCCCAAGGAGATGCGCGCCGACTTCTGGAAGATCTTCATGGGCGACGCCAAGACGGTGTGCCTCGATTGGTACTCTGACAAGGCCGCCCAAGCACTCGTCGTCGAGGCGCTCCAGACCCCGGGCACACAGAAGTTCATACCCAAAGCATAGGAGGTCTCCATGGTCGAGTACAAGTCGTTCCGGGAGCGGTTCGACTGGCTCCTTGGCTTCATGGCCATAGACGACCCCTTCACGCACGAACTGCTCATGCTCCTGCATCGGAAGGAGACGAACAGGACCCCCACCATGGCAGTGTCCGTGGAGGGTTCCGAAATGACCCTGCACTACAACCGCCGGTTCTTTGAGTCTCTCACGGACGAGGAAGTCCGCGGCGTGTTCACCCACGAAATGTCCCACCTGGCGTTCCACCACTGCACCAGGAGGGGACCGACGGACAAGGCTCTACGCAAGAAGCACAACGTGGCGGCCGACTTGGCCGTGAACAGCATCTTCGTCCCGACGGCCTACCGCAGGCTGCCGAAAAACGCCCTCATGCCGGAGAAGTACGGGTTCGAGGGGAAGCTCTCCCTCGAGCAGTACTACGCCCTGCTGCCCGACCAGAAGAAGGACGGTGGCAAGGGGCCCAAAGGCAAGGGCGGAGGGGGCGCCGGCGACCAAGGCGACGACCAAGCCGAAGACCAGCAGGGCGGAGGACAGGGGGACGACCAGGAAGACAGCCAAGGGAGCGACCACGACGGCTTCGACGACCACAGTCTGTGGTCCGACGACGACAACCAAATCGCCGACGAGATCATCCGCCAGAAGATCCGGGAGATGGAGAACTCCGACCGCTACTGGGGCAACATGCCCGGCGACGTCAAGCAGATGATCCTCGAGGCCCAGAAGTCCCGCATCGCTTGGTACCGGATGCTGCGCTGCGCATACGGTCAGCTGACCAGCAAGAACATCACCCACACCTTCAAGCGCCCCAACCGGCGCTTCGGCTATCCGTACACCGGGTTCAAGAAGGACTACATCGACCGCATCCTTCTCCTGTGGGATTTGTCCGGCTCCATCCAAGACAACGAACTGTCCCGCTTCCTTGCGGAAACCAACCGCCTCGCTGAGCAGCAGCCGGTGGACGTGCAGATGTTCGACCATCAACTCCAGGGCAAGCTCGTATCCTTCAACCGCAAGATGAAGAAGATCGCAGTCACCGGCAGAGGGGGCACCTCATTCAAGGAGCCCTTCGAGTTCGCCGACAAGATGCGCTACGGCTCCGTCATCTGCTTCACCGACGGGTGCGCGCCCGCCATCCCCCGGCCCAGATTCGTCAAGAACATCATCTGGGCCATCGTGGGACTCAGTAAACCCCCGGTCCCATGGGGACGGGTCATCAACATCGACACCATCAATGGCCAGCCCATCCCAACGGGAGCCCAAGAGACCTCCGTGTAACGATCTATATCGGAAACGCTATAGACCGTTACGCAGGCTCTAAGGTTTTTGGGTTTCTCAAGAAACCTGTTGACAAACGGTTTGGAAAATAGTATATTATCACCCATGAAGGAGGGAGCATCCATGAAGGTTCCTTGCGTCGTCCGGGTCGGCACGAGCAACAACTTCAACTGCACGGACAGGGAGTTCGCGCAGCTGGACGGATTCGCCGCCGAGCATCCCGACCATCGTTTCTTCGTGAACAGCAACGCCAAGACCCCGAAGCTCTTGGCCCTCGCCAACCACCCCTACAAGGCGGTCGTCACCGTCAACCCCGACCTCGTCCCGGATCCCCGGCTCACGGAGCGGTCCTTGGCGCTGGGCCGCCTCGGGTCGGTGTCTTTCTTACGGGTGAAGTGGCTGCCCCACCATGCCGACATCGAGCAGCTTCTGGACAAGGCCCTCGCCGTGGCCCCGGTGGTCGTCACCATGCAGCGGTTCAACAGCCATGCCACCATGGAGCGCTTCGAGGTGGACAAAGCCTGCTACGCGCTTGAGTGCGCTCGCTTCCGGCTGCACGGCGCGGCCTTGAAGTATCTGCATGCCTTCGTGAGTTCCCGTCGGGGCGTCTTCATCTGCGACAGGAAGGGGCTGGGGTGCTTGGGGTGTGGGCTGTGTGCCACCTTGAACGGGGCGAAGGGCGCGGAGATCAAGTCCCTCAACCTGTCCGCCTCCGGGGTGTGCCCCTACAACTGTGCGGACTGCTACGCCAAGGCCATGCAGAAGTTCCGGGCTGCGTTTGGGCAAACCTTGATCGCCTACGACAGGATCATGAAGAACAAGAAGCAGTCTGGCCAGACCAAGCACATCCAGAACGCGCGCCGCGAGGCCGCGTAGGGAGGATCATGCTCATCAAGGACGCAGCGGCGCGCATCACGGGCGAACTCATCGCCAAGCCGGAGTACAAGTACGTGGATCCCCGCATCGTGGCGGACGTGGTGCTCGACACCCTGAACCGTGACCTCGAATTGGAACTCGAACAGGAGGACAATTGACCATGGCCAAGAAGATCAAGATCGAGCGCATCTTTCTGCCCGTGAACGGCACCACAGTGGCCCTCGACTACGAAGACCGTGGTTACTACCTCGGGTGCATCCAGGTGGGCGTGGGGAACGTGTCGTTCCACGTCGAGGCCGTCGCGGTGAAGGTCGAGCACCGGAAGATCATCCGCGCCGGGGAATACTACGGGGAAAGCGTGGTCGTGAAGGCCAAGAACCCTGCCTACCAGTGTCGCATCGACAGCTGGCAGGACAACAACGAGGACTTGACGCCCAAGTTGGTCGAGGACGTGGGCGGCCCGTACTTCATCCACATCGAGGCCTACGCCAATTAAGGGAGGTACCATGAAGGGTGTGAGGTTCTACGAGGACGGCAATGGCAACGTGAAGCGCCGCGGGTGGGCCAAGTCCTTCCCGCAGGGGACGCAGGGCATGGCCGTCTTCACCGAAAACAAGCTGCCCGAGCCCGACGTCTTCGAGTGCGTCTCGTCCGTGTTCGACGGGACGCCGGGGGACGGCCCCTACGCAAGCGGCTCGGCGTGCGTTGACTACCTACGGAACGAATGCCGCCGCATCTCTGAGCAGGAGGCCCGCAAGCGGTTCCCGAAACTGTTCAACTGGATCCACGAGGACTGAAGGGAGTGGCCATGGGAAAGACACTCGAGTCTGCGGATCTTTTCTTCAAGTCCGGCGCCAGTGACAAGGAGTACCACCTGCAGTTGGTCGAGGAGGCCGGCGGGTGCCTGGTGAACTTCCAGTACGGGCGGCGAGGCTCTACGCTAAACCCTGGCTGCAAGACCAAGACGCCGGTCCCCGAGGAGGCCGCCCGCAAGGTCTTCAACAAGATCATCGCCGAGAAGACCAGCGAGGGATACATCCTGGGCGGTGCGAACCACAACGACTACGTCTCCTCCGGCCCCAAGACGCCCCCGCCCATGGCGGAGCGCACCATCCCCCAGCTCCTCAACCCGATCGGGGAAGAGGAAGTGGAGCGATACCTCCGTGACGACGCCTACGGCGCGCAGGAGAAGAAAGACGGCAAGCACCTCATGGTGAAAAACGCCTCGGGCACCCTCACCGCCACGAACAAGAAGGGCATCGAGGTGGGATATCCCACAGCCTACGCCAGTGACCTCACCCAGTCCGGCCTGTACGACGGCGAGTCTATTGGGGACACCTACCATGTCTTTGACATCCTGGAGCACGGCGCTCGGGATCTCCGACGCATGGGGTATTTGATACGGCATGACTTCTTGGCGACTCTGTTCAAGGGCAACGACAAGGGTGCCGTCAAGTTCGTCCCGCTCGCCGTGGGGTACGCCGCCAAGAAGGCCCTGTACGACAAGCTGGTCGCCGGGAAGAAGGAGGGCATCGTCTTCAAGCGGCTCGACGCCCCCTTCACGGCGGGCCGGCCCTCGAGCGGCGGGGACATGCTCAAGTGCAAGTTCTACGCTACAGCCTCGTGCCTGGTGGTGGCGGGCCGTGACGGGAAACGCTCCGTCGGCCTCGAGTTGCTCGACGACTCCGGCAAGCGCATCCCCGTCGGGAACGTCACCATCCCCCCGAACAAGGACATCCCGGCGGTCGGCGCGGTCGTGGAGATACGCTACCTCTACGCCTACCAAGGCGGCTCGTTGTACCAGCCGAACTACCTGGAGCCCCGGGACGACATCGACGTCTCCGAGTGTCTGATGAAGCAGCTCAAGTACAAGGCAGAGGAGGACTGACCATGGCAGACCGCAAGGTGTACGTGGATGTGAAGGTGCGCCTCGTCATCCGCGCCGACGAGGGCGTGGAGATCGGTGGCATGATCGACGAGATGGAGTACAACTTCATCTCCCAGACCGACGGCGCCGAGATCGAGGACACCGAGATCAAGGACTACGAGATCACCGACTCGAAGTAGGGGAGGGACTTCCCCATGGCCAAAAACCCCGACAAGGAGTTTGAGAAAAGGGAGTTCAAGAGGAAGAAAGCCGAGGCTGAACGCGCACATAAGTTCGACGAGCAGGCAAGGCTGCGCATGTTTCGCGCCGGCCCGTACAACACAGTATCACGGTAACATGGTGAAGGAGGAAGGACATATGTTCGAGTCATTCAAGACGGAGTGCCCTGGCTGCAAGTCCGACGACTTGGCGGTGGTGGGCGCGACGCTTGTGGCGACCGGGGAGCGCCTGGACATGCACTCCCCGTTGTCCGCCGACGGGTTCGATCTGCCGGCGGACGTAGACCTCAAGGACTGTTCCACCGAAGATGAGACCGTGCGCTGCATGTTCTGTAACCACGAGTTCCCGCTCGCCGACATCACCCTGTAAAGGAGGACACCATGATGGACATCAAAAAGGCCGCCGTCGCAAGGGTCACCGCCAAATGCTCTGACCTGTGCCACGTCCTGCTCATGGACGCCGAGGGCAACCCCGTCGCCGAACACGACGGATACGTGCCGGACTTCATGCCCGACGAGCACTACGGCGACTATGTCATGATCGACATCGACCTCAAGACCGGCAAGATCATCAACTGGAAACAGCCCACGGCCGCGACGATGGCCAAGCCCCGTCGCAACGCCGAGTGGAAGGATCCCTCATGAACATCCGCATCGACAAGAGTCTCATCTCGTGCGCTGCGCTCATCGCCAAGCACAACGGTGTCTCCGTGGCCAAGTACGTGAACGGCCTCGTGGAGTCCGCCTTGAAAGGCGAGGTGGCGCGCGCCAAGGCGCAGGCCCTGGACGAGAAGCGCCGCGAGGTCGTCGACCGCCTGTGGGAGCGCCACAAGTTCCCCAAGAACATCAAGGTCGCGGCGTTCGACGGTTGGGAATGCGAAGGTGGCGCAGACGGCGACGCCACCTTCAGAAGGGTGTTCTTCTACGTGGAGAACGACGAGGCCGGACCCACCAAGAAGGGCGTCTTCAGAGCCGACTTCGAGGGCACTCGCACCAGACCCAGCGAATCCGGAGCCTACGACGAGACCTACAAAGAGATCTAACCCAAGGAATCCTTCCACTTAGACGGAAGGAATCCAGCAAGGAAGCACTTGACTTTTGCCGTTGATTTGTGTATATTAACAGGTGCAAGGTGTACGTACACGGCAGTTACACTCAGATAGAAAGGAGACCGTATGAAGCCATTCACAATCGTCGAGCGACGGGATGTGTTCAAGAGAGTGGTAGTCAAGAGAGTTGTCAGACGCATCCCGTGCCGAAGCCTGTCGGTGGCTGCGCGCTACTACCTGCGCAAATACTACAAGACAGGTAAGATGTCGCAGTCGGCTATCGCCAGGAAGTTCGGCATCACTCCTCAGTGCGTGAACGAACAGGCCAAGGATCTGGGCATGGTCAGCGCCCGGTAACCTGGTCGTCGCTTGATACAATGGGGGGAGGCCCCGGGATACGGCACCATGCCGCCCCGGGGCTTTTTCATTCCTGTCCATCAAGGTTTTCAGAAAGATCGAAAAAGGTGTTGACAAGCGCGTTGGAAAAAGGTATATTACGTGCGTCAACCAAGGAGGAATCATGCCGAACAAGTTCAATGACGGAGAGGTACTCGGCAAGGATGCCGACGGCTGCCTCGTCCTGTGGGACGGGGAGCACGGCACCCGCTACAACTGCGGCGAGACTCTCGAGCAGTTCGGGGCCGACAACCTCACCCCGGTCGAGAAGGAGAGGGTGAAGTAACATGTCCACCGATCTCAAGGACGTCTCAAGCCACGAGGATACCATCGAGGTCTGCGCGCATCGGGTCATCGTGCGCTGGTGGGGCGGGCCGCTCGAAGACATGATCGACTGCCTCATGGAGCATGCCGAGGAGAGGGTCAAGGAGATGGTCACGCAGGGCTACGTGTCCGGCGAACTCGTCTACGAGGACGAGGATCGGTCGTTCACCGGGTACTGGGAAATCAAGAAGGAGTAGGATCCATGAACGTCGAACTCAAGAAGGTCAAGTTCCATGAGGACATGAGCGACGAGACCAACTGCTTCTCCGCCGAGATATGGGTGGACGGCAAGGTTCTGGCCTACGTAAAGAATGACGGGCAGGGTGGCGGCAACGACTACTGGCCCGTCAACGGTCAGGCCAATAACTCCGCGTTGGATTCGTTCCGGGAGTGGTGCAAAGCCCAGCCCCACGAGTTCGAGTTCGAGTACGAAGACCAGGTCGTCGACAAGCTCTTCACGGAGTGGATCAAGAAGGACGACACGCGCCGCCAACAGGCCCAGATGAAGCGCTGGTGCAAGACCCAGACCGTGTGGCGGTGCAAGGGTGACAAGCCCGGCGTGTGGCACTCGCGCAAAGTCCCCTACACGCCGCTGGTGGGCAAGGTGCTGCGGGACAGGCTCGGGGGCACCCTCGAGACCATCGCCAACGAGGAGGTGACCGCATGAAGTACGACGTACACCTGTTCACGGTCGTCAGAGTCAAGGTCTGCGGCGTGGAAGCCGACTCCCACTCCGAGGCCGCCAAGAAGGCCGATGAACAGGTCGACATGAATGCCCTGTTCAATGACACCAATCAAAACGTCACCACCGAGTGGGCCGAGGAACACTCCCATGCCCTCGTGGACGTGGTCGGCGACAAGGAGTACTCCAAGTCCCGGTGGCTGTCCAAAGATCTCTCCCGGCCCCTGCGCTACAACCGCAGCCGCCCAACGAAAGGATAGGTACCCCATGGCCAAGAAGATGGAACTCATCGTCGACAAGGTCGACCCGGTCACCGGCAAGGGCATCCGCATCGACCTCATGATCGAGAGGAGCGCCGGCGAGCCCACGCTCATCCTCATGGGCGGAAAATACGCCCACGAGAACTGGGCCAAGCTGCGCGAACTGTCCGAAACGGCACTCAGATACCTCGACCACCCCAACCTGGTGGACAGGGACTACTAGCCCGGAAAGGGGTACCCCATGACCTTGACACGCATACTGCTCGCTGCAATCTGCTTGGCAGCCATGGGTATCCCCCTCGCCGGCAAGCAGGTCACCGACACCGCACGCACCGAATCCGAGGGGGATACCTACACCCTCACCTATGACTCCACCTGCGCCAAGCAGGGGGGCCGCGACCCGGTAACCGTCTACCAGCTTGTGTACGACCTGGGGGACACCGTCTTGGCCATCATGGGGGACACCGCCAAGTGGGACGGCACGGTCACGCTCAGTCGCAAGTACTTTTCCGACTTGGACAACTGTGACTGGGTCACCGACACCTACGTGGCAGTCTTCAAGAAGGGTAAGGCCCATGGCACCTGGCGCCACACCGAGCGCTACTGCGAGAAGATCTGGATAGACGATGCGGCCGTCTACACCGACGGCGTGCGCACCGCCGGCAAACGTCTGAGTAACCCCGCCCCCAAGTAGGGGATCGCCGAGGTTCTACCGTAGAAACGCAAGGGGGTATCCCATGTGGACACGCATGAACGACGAGCAGGTCACCACCTTGGTGGCCAAGATGAGGGAGAGGGGCATGTGCAAGTCCCGGGTGCCGGCCCGGGCCATGTTCGAGGCCACCAACCGGCGTCTGATATGCCACAAGGTCAGGTCCTCGCGCGCCTTGAACCTCATCTCGGGACCCTGGGTCGTGGAGGACAACGGCGACGCTTGGAAACTCGCCCAAGAGAAGGACATCCCGGTCATCGCCCTCGTGCATGACACTGTCACCCCATCGACGGGCCGGGGCAAGTCCGTCACCGTGAACGTCAGAAGCGACGACGGGCTACTGGACGTGGAGTACAAGATGGCGCGCGGTAAGAAGCCCGTCAAGGTGGGGGTATACCCCTACGACACCGAGGCGGTCATGAGGTCCATCACCCAGCAGCCCATCGAGGTACTCCTGAAGTACATGGGGATCCACCCCATGCTGGACGCCTACATCAAGCACCGGCTCGCCACGCCGCAGGCCAGGTGAGGGGGGAGGTTCTACCCTATGTCCATCCCATGCAAGTCCGGCCGCCACTTCTGGCTGGACACCGTCTCCGCCGGCAGATGCTGCGCCGGCTGGCACCAGGAACTCCGCATCCCAGGCCCCGACCCGGGCGACGACCCCGAAGGCAGGGTCACTACCGACGATGGTACGTTCGTGTGGGTCAGGGATGAGGTCGAGTCGACCGCCGAAGCACCCCAGGAGGGGTAGCCAATGTCAGAAGAAACGATCGCTTTTTCTGACATTAACTTAACGGGAGGTAACCCATGAAACTCGTGCTCGAGGTCAACAAGAAGTTCGCACCGACCGCCAAGGACCTTGGCCTGAAAATCCTCGGGATTATGATGACCCCGTCCGTGGGGAAGAAGGACTACTGGATGTTCCGGGTCAAGGTCTCCAAGAAGCAGGCCGTCATCGGGTTCCCGAAGTTCGGGACCATAGGGGTGGGGTTCGAGGTCGAGGACGCCAGCTGGAACACCAACCTGCCCTACTCCTGCCCCACCAGCCAGATCTTCAACCACATCAAGAAGAACAAAGGCTCCAAGACCATCAAGGACGCCGACTGCATGGAGGCCATCAGGATGATACAGGCAGCCGCCACGGAGTACAAGAAGGCGTCCACCGTCGAAGAAACCTTCAAAAGAAGGTAGCCATGACCATCAAAGTACCCGACAGCAACGCCCGCGCCAAACTCCCCAAGTGGGCCCAGGAGTACATCCACGACCTCGAACTCCAGCGCGATGTCGTCATGCGTGACCTGCAGGAGTACAGGGACTCCCAGACCCCCCAACCCATCAGCCAACTAACCACCACCCCCAGCAAAAACGGGGGTACCGACTTCATCCGCCGGTACATCTCCGGCCACAACGTATCCATCCTCTGGCAGGGAGTCGACATGGATATCACCCTCACCCAGGGAGACGGCATCCGCATCTCCTTCGGCAGCGAGAAGAGGATCATGTCCGGGGGAGCGGCCATCATACCCCAAGCCGGCAACAGCATCCTCATCCGCGAGGTGGAGTTTACGAAGGTACGGTGACCCACCATGTCCGACAGAACCATGTTCCTACACGCCTGGGACATCCTGTACGTGGGTGAGATGAACGGCGACGACTTCGACATCTACATGGTCAAGGGCAAAGACCCCCACCTCACAAGGGTGATGATACACTCCTGCCAGATCAACGACGAAGATCGTACCGAAATATCCGGGGAACGCGTCATCATGCGCCACCTGCCCATCGCCCACGTGCCACCCCTGGCCGTCCACCACAACCCCGAGATCAAAGAGGCCGCCCTCGCCAGACTCTCCAAAACGAGACGAGGATGACCAAAAAGACCCCGAGGCTCTACCGTAGAAAGAAGGTTACTATGACAGTCAACGCCATAGCCCTCAAGCAGCAGTACGCCATCGACGTCCTACCGGATACCGACCGGTACAAGTGCCGGTTCAAGATAAGGTCACGCTCCTCCAACAAGATGTACCTGGTCAGCTACGACGCCGCATCCGGCGCCGGCTACTGGACATGCTCCTGCCCCGGCAACATCATCCACGGCCAATGCACCCACCTCACCGAGATGGGCCTGCAGGGCCGCAAGTACGGCAAGAACCAGCTCACCAAGTCACAGGTGGAGGCCCTCGGTGGCCACCGCTAGGAAGCCCCGACCCCACCCCTGGGACCCCGACTACGCCCCCTACGGGACGTACAAGGGAGAGCCCGGCAACCCGTCCCAGTGGAGGGAGGCGTTCCGGGAGGCGTTCACGGGAACCACCGCCGCCGAAGCCCTCGGCAAAGACACCCCCCAGGAAGTACTCGGGCTGGCCCTCGGAGCCTCCAAAGAGGAAGTACAGGAGGCCTTCAGAAAGATGGCCCTCCGCCACCACCCCGACAAGGGCGGCGACCCTGTGATGTTCAGAAAGGTCTACGCCGCATACTACCAGGTCACCCACTGAAAGAGAGGTATCATCATGCCCACCTGCCCACAGTGCAAGGGAAAAGGTAAGTACGACATAACCTCCACCGTCCTCGACGGCAAGGGACCCACCGGCCGGCACGAAGAGGTGGTCAAGGATGTGACCTGCTGGCTCTGCAAAGGCTCCGGCAAGGTCACCCAGGCAAGGATCGACGCCCTCGAGGCCGAGAAGAAGCTGTGGTGCTCCTGCGAGAACCACTCCGGCGAGACCACATACCATGACGACGGGGAGTCCAAGATCTGCAGCAAGCACCATTGGACCTGCAACGACTGCGGCAAGATCGTCCAGGTGGGGTAACCATGCTCGTGATAGCCAAGGCCAAGACGGGCAAGAACAGCCTCCTCTTCCACGCGGACGACGGCTGGCGCGCCATAAAGCTGCCCGACGACTCTTGGCTGGTGACCATCGACTGCCACGTGTGGCTCTGCACCTCCACAAGGATCTCGCACCACCCCGGCGCCGAAGATACCGTGTCCCTCGTGCGCCAAGTCGGCATCCTACCCAAGAAGTACACCACCCTTGAGCACAACCCGCAAAGCAACACCGACGTGCTGAAGCACATGCTCCACCACTGCGTGCCCTACAAAGACCTCGCCCCCCTCATCGCAACCACCGGGTCGGAGGATGTGAGGCACATCGCCGCAGAGCAGCTCGGATTCAGGAGACCTCGAGGCTCTACCGTAAATCCTTCCACCTAGACGGAAGGATCCCACCGAGGCTCTACCGTAAGACCTATACCTTATAGGAGGCGTTCCCATGCTCAT